>Ga0194051_1001869_pt1 | contig 10684 bp, 8 predicted proteins | sample SepL2320m_MetaG_FD_161275 | JGI IMG/M metagenome (GOLD analysis project Ga0194051, IMG submission 161275) | Anoxic zone freshwater microbial communities from boreal shield lake in IISD Experimental Lakes Area, Ontario, Canada - Sep2016-L239-20m | ecosystem: Environmental > Aquatic > Freshwater >...
GGTCGTATTGACGATCTCACATCTCGGCAGTCCGATGGGTCGCTTGGATTTGCCGTTGAGCACGCAATTTTCCATACGTATGCCCTTGTTGGGGTTGCCATCAGAGGCATAGCAACACATTAAAAAGCCAGGGCCGTCGGAGTCGTGAAATAAGCAATCACGCATTGTGATGTTGTCGCAGTTACCCTCAAAGTCAAAGGTCTCACCATCGCCGCTCCCCTGACCAATGTCGACGTAGCTCCATTCGCTGTCCTCCATGATCCAGTCCTTGCAGCGAAAAAACATGCCGCCAGCCACGCCATTGAACGAGCGGAAGCCCCGGCCAATGTCGTGGGTGACACAGTTACGAACCACGCCGCCGTCAACGCCGCGGATTCCCAATTGCCACTGATAGCCCTCTTCAAAGAGGCAATCTTCAAATGTCAGATTGCCGAAGTTATAGATAAACGAAGCATTCTTATTAAAGTTATCGGGGCTGTTGGTCCAGAAGCCCGAAGCCAACCGACGGAAGACGCAATTCTTGACGGTGATGTCGCTGAGGACGATCTTGTTTTTGAGTTCGAAGGAGAAAAAACAGACGCCCAACCCGATCTTGTGCTTGGGGTAGTCTTCGTAATGTTGGTAGAGAAGAGAGTCGTGGAAATAGCAGTCTTCAATCCAGATAAATTTTTTGGTTGGGCAGCCGGATGAATATTCGCCATAGATTCCCGTCATGCAGCGATTGAATTCCAAGCCGACAATTTTAAAGCCGCCTTGATCAGACAAGCGGATGCCGCTGCGATCCTGCTTGAAATCTTGGCGGTCGATGATCGGCTTGTTGCCTTTCCCGTACGAGCTGATTGTGATTGGCTTGGCAGCAGTGCCTTCGCCTAGCGGGCGGAGTTCTTCGTCCCAGGTATCGCCGCACTTGAGCAGGATTTCGTCGCCCGGTTGGTAGTCAATGGAGGCCTTGGCAAGCGTCTTCCAGGGTTTTTCAGCGGACAATCCGTCGGAGTTGTCGTTACCAGTCGACTGGCTGATGTAATACGAGGCCGCCCGGGCTGTCGGCAGATTGCCAACGAGGGTTGGGACGAACAGTGCGGTCACGAGGCCAGCAGATGTAAAAGCTTTAATAAACTGTGAAGCGATCATGACAAGAACTCTCTTTCGCAGGGACGGGGGAAAATAGACACAGTTGCTGATGGAAGCAGACTCATCGACAGATCGTCAAGAATCAAAAAAACAGATTACAGCTGGAGGAGCTGGCCGGCGAAAAATCCGCCGGCCAGCTAACCTTCCATTTGTGCTCCCACAATTTCGCGAGAGCCTCGTGTGCCGAGGTGGCGTTTTTTAGGAGAGCCTATTTGCCGCCGAGTGCCGCAACGCGGAACCCGTAATGCGGCCACTTGGCACTGTACACATCATAACGAGTGAAGGCATCCATGTAGCCCTCGTTGTCGTTGATGTACCACGAACCGCCCCGCAGCCCGACTTTGTCGTCGAATCGAGACTCGTTGTATTCCCACTGGTTTCCACCCTGATCGTAGGTGCCGTAAGCAGTCAGAGCAGCGGTGTTCGAACCCCCATCGGTTGGCGTATTGCTGTTGATGTTGGCAGCAGGAGCCGTGTAGCCCTTGCCTGGGTACTGCCAGTAGCCAGCGCCGCCCGACTTCTTCGGATCGTAGTAGGCTGCTTTGTACCATTCATTTTCTGTTGGCATGACCCATGTGACGGTCTCGCCTTTTGCTAATTCCCCATGATTGGGCAGTTTGATCGTGCCGCTCTTGAGGTCGTAGGTGCCTTTTTCGGTTTCAGTGCTGCTGGGTCCGTTGGTCAGCCAGTTGATGTAGCGAAGGCAACTTTCAAAGGTCACATAGCCGACTGGCTTCTTGGACATGCCGGACTTGACGGTATAGGTGAAGCTGCCGGCATTACCACCGCGATCGATCCCGCCGTACTCGTCGGCCATGCGGGGGTCGTACAGGTCTCGAGTGTCGCTCTTGGCGACGGCATTGAGAAACTCGCAGTATTCGGCATTGGTCACCTCGTACTTACCAATTTTATAAACGTGGGCAACACCACCATATCCGGTGGCGTCGGACTTGTTACCGGGGTCTGCTACCGGCACTGTCTCAGGCACAGCAGCTTGAACAGTGGCTGAAATAGCTAGGAGCAGGGCAATCACCATCCAGAACGATGTCAACTTTTTTCCGCTCATGATCTTGGTCTCTTTAATGGGTGGGCTAAAAACTGGTGGGATAGAAACAAAAAAACGACCCTACCGCTTGAACGGCGGCAAAGGTGCTCAGGTTCAAAAGACCGCGCATCGATGAAAACCACGGCTTCTGGACGAGCCTTATGAGACTGCCATGCCGTCAAGCAGTTGTCAAGGAGTCCCAGAGACTTTAACGTGCGTGGCAATTTTAAAATGCCGAACAACGGCTCATTCCCAATTAAAACGGGAATTGGAGGGCGTAGATGAACCCCCTTTTTGGGAGGGAATATTGTGATTTGATTTCCTTCCTCCGAACAGCCACGGGGGGGTTCTCCCAAAGCCAGTCGTTCATTCATGCGGGCCTGTCCCTAAGCGGTTCCCTTAGCCGATCACTTGACGCTCTGGCAACCGCTCGTGAAACTCTGAATATGATCGGAACTATGATTGCGTTCCGTTCAAGTCGGCGATGGCGAATCGCTCGTGGAGCGTTGCCTGCCCGACTCTGTTTTCGTAGAGACAGCCAATGCTCGCACTGCCACGATATTCTTTTGGCGTTGGGGATCGCTTTGCCCACGAGGCCGAAGCGCAGCTCGTGGCATTTGAGCGACTCGCGCTAGAAGGTGTTCTGGTCGCCCCAGTCTGGAATAAATCCAACCGCGAGCATGTCTTGATTGGCAGCCAGCCGGCGAGTGTGCGCGAGGCTGCTGACCGGGCCGTCGCTGCCCTCAAGTGGCCGCATCTGTGGTTTGTCGATGCCGACCACATTCGCCTCGACACGGTCGAGCGATTTCTGGAGTCCAGCAATTTTTTCACAATCGATGTTGCCGACAGCATAGGACAGCCAGCGTCCGACGCTCTTGTGGACGAGTTCGTAGCCCGGCACGGCGAACTCTCCACGCGACTTTTGATTGCAGGGATTGAAGAACCCTTGGCACTATCGCCTAGCAGCCTCAAAGAAATCGTGCGAACCTACCTTCTAGCTGCCAAAGAAGCTGGCACTCTCTACCGCCACATTTCTAAAAAGCGGGGTGGAGCGACGTTTATCACGGAGGTCAGCATGGATGAAACCGCTGCCCCGCAGACGCCGCCAGAGTTACTGGTGATTCTCGCTCTGCTGGCCGACGAGCAGATTCCACTGGATACGATTGCGCCAAAGTTTACTGGCCGGTTTAATAAAGGCGTTGATTATGTAGGCGATGTCGACCAGTTTGAGCGGGAGTTTTCCGACGACATTGCGGTGCTAGCGCACGCATCGAAGCAGTATGGCTTGCCGCCAAGCGTCAAGCTTTCGGTTCACAGCGGGAGCGACAAGTTTACACTTTATCCGATCATTCAACGCACGCTGGCTCGAACGAACGCTGGCGTGCATCTCAAAACAGCCGGGACAACCTGGCTGGAAGAGCTGATCGGGTTAGCTGAGTCTGGCGGTGACGGGCTGGCGTTGGTCCGCGATATTTACTCTTACGCACGTGGGCACGTGGATGAACTGTGCGGCCCGTATGCCACTGTTATCGACATCGATTGCGGCCAGTTGCCTGCGGTGAGCGAGGTGAATCGTTGGAGTGGCTCGCGGCTGGCCGCCGCCATCCGCCACGTACCGACGCATTCCGACTATAACGCGAACATGCGGCAACTCCTCCATGTGTCGTTCAAGGTGGCGGCCCAGCAAGGTTCGCGGTACACCGATTTGCTCAAATCAAATCGTGCCATCGTCGCCGAGCAGGTGACCGAAAATATCTACGCCCGCCATCTGTGCCCTCTTTTTCTAGAAAAACGCTGACGTCTAGCGGGGTATGTCGAGGGAGTGGGCCCACGTGAGCAGCACATGATGAAGTCAGCCGTCACGATCTGCTTGGTGCCTGAAGCAAAGCAAGGACCGTTTGTATTTCACTGTGATCCGACGGCGGCTGGTTTGCAGGAGAGCTGTCGGATTGCGGCCGAACTGGGATTTCACGGAGTTGAAGTCTTTCCCGAAAGCGCGGAGGCGTTTCCGCGAGAGCACCTGATGCGATCGCTTGCCACGCACCATCTTTCGCTGGCCGCTGTCGGCACGGGCGCTGGTTGGGTCAAGCACAAACTTCATATGTGTCACGCCGACAGCCAACTGCGATCGCAAGCCCGAGCGTTTATTGCCGGGATCATCGATCGAGCCGGAGAGTTTGGGGCGCCGGCGATCGTTGGCTCAATGCAGGGCCGCTTTGAAGGGAACATCTCTCGCGACACGGGCCTCAATATCTTGGCTGACGCTTTGGCAAGCCTTGGAGATCACGCTTCTCGCCACGGTCAGGTGCTGCTCTATGAACCGCTCAACCGCTACGAGACCAATCTATTCACCCAGCAGGCCGAGGCGGCGACGTTTTTGCAGAGCAGAGACTGCGGCAATGTTCGGCTCCTTTGTGATCTTTTCCATATGAATATTGAGGAGGCCGATAGTGCCAGAGCCATTCTGGATGCAGGCTCACTCGTCGGCCATATTCACTGGGCCGACTCCAATCGTTGGGCAATGGGCCGAGGACAGACAAACCCCAATCCCATCATTGCCGCGCTTTCGAGCATCGGGTACGACGGCTATCTGTCGGCCGAAATTTTTCCGCGACCGACGGCCACTGAGGCCGCTAGGCAGAGTGCCGAAAGCATGCACCGCTTTTTTTCACAGTGAACGGTTCGAGTTTTTCTTTCTGGAGTTTATAAAAACAGATCATGCTCAATACCAATCTCCTGCACCCCGACATTCTCCGCGTTCTTGCCCAGGCCGGTCATCACTCCAAGGTGCTGATCGCAGACGGTAATTATCCGGCAGCCAATAAGCGAGGCCCGCGGGCGGAGCTTGTCTCACTGCAGTTGCTGCCGGGAGTGCCAACAGTGGCGCAGGTATTTGAGGCGATCCTTGGCACGGTGCAGATCGATGAGGTCTTTACGATGGGCGTCGATCGTAGCGACCCGTATGCCGCTGCCACGCCCGGCGATCCGCTGGTGTGGGCAGAGTACCGTCGGCTCATTGCCGCGGCACACAGTCAGTGTTTGCTCGAGCCAATCGTCAAGTGGGATTTTTATAAGGCGGTGGAATCGGCTGATCATGTACTGACGATACAGACAGCCGATCAAGCTCCATGGGCCAACTTGCTTTTGTCGGTAGGATGCAGAACATTTTGACGAAGAGCGGGTGGCTCGCTGCCGTTGATGTCGGTATCAAGCCGTCAATCTCACAGCCCACACTTCTCAATCGCCCCTTGAAAAACCCTCTGGCAAAAAATGAAATGCAGACACGAACGCTCGGAAAAACTGGCCTTGAACTACCAATCCTTGCATTTGGCGCATCGTCCATAGGGCAGGAGTTTCGCTCGATCACGCTCGAGGAGGCACTCGGCAGCGTGCGTGCAGCGATTGAATGCGGAATGCGACTTTTTGATACGAGCCCCTTCTACGGCCGTGGTATGAGCGAAGTGCTCTTGGGGGTGGCCCTCAAAAATGTGCCGCGAGAGGAGTATCTGCTCTGCACAAAGCTGGGCCGCTACGATCTTCCTCATTTTGATTTTACCGCCCGTCGAGTGGCTGAGAGCGTCGATGTGTCGCTGCATAGACTCGGCACCGATCACCTCGATATTGTTTTGTGCCACGACATAGAATTTGTGCCGATGCAGCAAATTGTTGACGAAACGCTGCCAAGTCTGCGGAAGATTCGCCAGAGCGGAAAAGTGCGGTTCATAGGATTCAGCGGCTATCCGCAGAAGATATTCCGGTTTATCTGCGAGCAGACCGATATCGACTGCGTGCTCAACTACAATCAATACACCCTGCAAAACACTCGGTTTGCCGACGAGACGATTCCCTATCTCAAGGCAAAAGGAATCGGCGTCATGCATGCCGGACCGTTTAGTGCTCGACTGCTCACCGACGCGACTTTGCCTGAGTGGCTGAAGGAGCCTGTCGAGGTCATGAATGCTGCGAGAAAGGCAGCGGAGCTTTGTCGTTCCCGGGGCACGCCCATTGCAAAGCTGGCCCTGCAGTTTGCCTTGGCCAACCCCGACATTGCCACAACGATTGCCGGGAGTGCCAATCCGGCCAATATTCGCAACTGGGCTGAGTGGGCCGCAGCGCCACTCGACCTAGAACTTCTCCGCGATGTGCAGACCATTTTTGCTCCGGTCAAAAATATCGGCCACACCGAAGGCCTCCCCGAAAACAACTAACATGCAAATCGACTCTCACCAGCATTTTTGGCAGTACTCTCGCGCAGACTATCCTTGGATTGGCCCCGAGAGCCAGCTGCTTGCGCAAGACTATCTGCCGGTCGATCTGGAGCCGCATGTTCGCGGCGAAGGCATCGGCGGTACGGTGGCTGTACAGGCGAGGCAGACATTAGAGGAGAGCCGCTGGCTACTGGAACTCGCCGCTACTCACCCGCTGATTCAGGGCGTGGTTGGCTGGGTCGATCTCCAAAGTGAGCAGGTGGCAGAACAGTTGCAAGAATTTTCGGGTTGTCAAAAATTTGTCGGTGTCCGGCACGTTGTGCAGGACGAGCCAGATCCACGGTTTCTCCTCGGGTCAGCGTTTGTGCGCGGACTAAGTCACTTGCAGCACTACGGTCTGACCTACGACCTTCTGCTCTACCCGGAGCACTTGCCGGCGGCAGTTGAATTAGCGGCCTTGCTGCCGGAGCAGCCGTTTGTGCTCGACCACATTGCCAAGCCAAGAATGAAAACAGGTCGGCCAGCAGACTTTGCTAGTTGGCAAAGCGACCTAATCGCTTTGGCCTCGCAGGCAAACGTCTGCTGCAAAGTTTCTGGGCTCGTCACAGAGGCGGCCTGGAAAACCTGGAAGAGAGATGAATTTGTACCCTATTTAGAGGTTGTGCTAGCGGCGTTTGGCCCTCATCGGCTGATGTTTGGCAGCGACTGGCCGGTCTGTCTCCTCTCGGCTCAATACGCAGAGGTGGCTTTGATTGTCAGAGAGTTTTTTGCACAGCTCTCCGGCACACAGCAGGATGCTTTGTGGGGTGGCACGGCCAAGCGTTTCTATAACCTTTAGTCCAACTTCAAAAAGGCAAACAAATGCAGGCACTGCTCTTGGAAAAACCCAAAGAGTTTCGTTTTGTTGATCGTCCAGAGCCGGCAACTCCTGGCCCGGGTGAGGCGGTCGTTCGCGTGCACGCTGTCGGTATCTGCGGCACCGACTACGGTGGCTATCTCGGCAAGATGCCTTTTTTTAGCTACCCACGGATTCCAGGCCACGAACTCGGCGTGGAAGTTTTGGCCGTCGGGGCCGGCGTGACATCAGTCAAACCGGGCGATCGCTGCTGCGTCGAACCCTACATCAATTGTCAGCAATGCTCTGCCTGCCTGCGGGGTCTGACCAACTGTTGCGAGCACAACCAGACGCTTGGGGTTCACTGCGACGGGGGACTCCAGCCACTTTTCAAACTGCCCGCCAGAAAGCTTCATCCGAGCCCCCGGCTGACTCATGCCCAGAATGCGCTGGTGGAAACGCTGGCGATCGGCTGCCATGCAAATAACCGTGGGGCACCCCAACCCCAAGAGACGGTGCTCATCATTGGCGCTGGGCCAATCGGACTTTCAGCACTGGAATTTGCCAAGCTATCGGGGGCCCGGGTGATTGTCATGGACAGGATGGCTTCTCGATTAGAGTTTGTCTGCCAGACGATGGGGGTGGCCGACAGCGTGCTGGCCAAGGGCGACGCGACGGATGGAGAGACGATCGCGCGACTCACCGATGGCCGGCTTTGCGATGTTGTCATCGATGCAACGGGGAGCCATGCGAGCATGTCGACCGCGCTGGAACTTTGCGCTTTCGGCGGCAGGCTTATTTATGTGGGCATCACGCAAAGCGACATCTCGTTTCCACACGCTGCTGTGATGCACCGCCGAGAGTTGACGATTCGCGGCAGCCGCAACGCTCTCTCGGCCGACTTTACCCGGATTATCCGGCTCATCGAGGAGGGAACAATCGACACGCGACCGTGGATCACGCATACCGTGGCCTTTGCCGAAACGATTGAAAGCTTTCCGCGACTGCTGCAGCCCGACAGTGGTGTTTTGAAGGCGGTCATTGAGATGCCGGTACCCTAACCGTAAGGCGACCCATCGCTGACGGTCCGTGCATCACGCCAAAATAGTCCACGAGGCACACGACTTGCGGCGGCCCTGACACTTCTATTGAATACTGGACCCTAGACGTCAGTCACAGTTTTGAGAGACAAATCGTTTCAGTCACAATTTCAGCCAGAAAGAGACACGCCCCAATGTCCAAGAAAACAGTCGCCGATATCGATCCTCGTGGAAAAACAGTTTTGGTGCGTGTCGATTTCAATGTGCCTCAAGATGAGGCCGCCGCCATCACCGACGATCGGCGAATCCGCATGGCACTGCCGACGATTCGGTCGATTCTCGATCGGGGCGGCAAGGCAATCCTGATGTCGCACCTCGGCCGTCCGGCCGGGAAGGGATTTGAACCCGCCTTGTCACTGGCACCGGTGGCCCGTCGGCTCGGTGAACTTTTGGGCCAAGCAGTGGCCTTGGCAACAGACACAGGGGGCGTCGATTCAATCGCTCAGGCACAGGCTCTGCCGGCTGGTGGCGTGTTGGTCGTAGAAAATGTGCGATTCAACAAAGGGGAGAAAAAAGGGGACGACGTAGCGTATGTCAACGGGTTGGCCGCACTCGCCGACGCCTATGTCAACGACGCCTTTGGCACGTGCCACCGCAATGAAGCCAGCATGCACGCTGTGCCTGTCGCCATGAAGGCTCTGGGCAAACCAGCCGTGGTCGGTTTTCTGGTCAGTAAAGAGATCGCCTATCTTTCTGATGCGATTGCCTCTCCCAAGCGACCATTCGTGGCGATCCTCGGCGGAAAAAAAGTGTCTGACAAGATTGATGTCATCAAAAATTTGCTGAGTGTCTGCGACCATGTGCTGATTGGTGGCGCGATGGCGTATACATTTTCGCTGGCCCAGGGAGGGCAGACCGGAAAATCGCTTGTAGAAAAAGATAAAGTCGATCTTGCCAAGCAACTGATAGCCATGGGTGGCTCAAAACTCGTCGTACCGCTCGACACGCACTGCGCCGATGATTTTGCAGCCGGGGCCAACAAACAGATCGTCAAGGCGGGCGAGATTCCAGACGGCTTTGAGGGTCTTGATATCGGGCCCAAGACCGCCAATCAGTATGCGGCTATCATCCGTGGGGCAGGCACCGTTGTCTGGAACGGACCGATGGGTGTTTTTGAAATGCCACCCTTTGACGCCGGCACAAGGATCGTTGCCGAGGCAGTGGCCGAAGCCACGAGGTTGGGCGCGATTACAATCATCGGCGGCGGTGATTCAGCGGCGGCAGTCGAGCAGATGGGCTACGCCGAGAAGGTGAGCCATGTTTCGACCGGAGGCGGGGCGTCTTTAGAGATGCTGGAAGGCAAGGCGTTTGAAACGGTAGCTGTGCTTGACGAAAAGTGATTTAGCGGGAGCGTAAGAATCGTTCGGCCGGGGCCGACTCGTTTTTATAGACCTGCTGTTTCCATCGGCTGCGCCTGCTGGGATCGCTGTTCCGCTGCCAATCGAGCGCCCGTGGCGGCCACGTAAGCCTGATCCTGCGGGCACAGTCGCGTCAGAGGCACTGTCGAGAAAGCGCCGTTGGTTTTGAGAATCCGAATCCGATCGGTTTGCACCTCAACAAGTTTTCCAACCGTCTCATGAACACCAGTGTTGTCCAGCCAGAGGCGGGTCGGTTCTTGGGTCGCCTTGAGCGGGGTCGTGATGCCAGCGAATGGATCTTTTTCTTCTATCTCCTCGGTCTTCTCGGGCTGGTCTTCCAGCACATCGTCGGCAGCAGGAACCTCATCGGCTGGCATAACTTCTTCTGCAGGCTCTTGCTCCTGTACCGCGTCGGTGGCGGCTTCATTTTGCACTGGTGCTTCGTTGAAAAGATCGTCTGAGGAGGAGGCTTGGGCCGGAGTTTTTTCTGTCTCAGGGGCGACGGGTTCTCTAGCGATCACCTCATCAAAGAGTCCTTCGCTAGGAACGAGATTTTCTTCGGCAGGGGCCGGGGCTGGCTCCAGCTCCGGTTCCGGTTCCGGTTCCGGTTCCGGTTTGGCGGCGACGGGCGAGGCCGCCGCATCATCTTCTTCGGCTGCTTCATCGAACAGATTTTCCTCTTCGGTCGCCGTTGGCGCAGCGGGCACGGCCGTCAGAGCGGCTGGCACAGGAGGGAGAGCATCAACTGGTGGGCTTCCTTTTGCAGCAGGCTCTTCCATGACTTCTTCGACCGGAATATCGGCTGGCTCTATCGCCGCCGGTTCGCTGGGCAGAGGCTGTGGCGCGGGCTCAGAAACTGGTGGTTCTTGAACTGGAGTCTCTTGAAAGAGACTGTCGTCGATGGGCGCAGAATCGACACCTTTGTTGACTGCCGGCGGAACTTCATTTTCCGTGGGGAGCAAAACGGGCTCGGGGTTTTTCTGAAGGGGTAAAGCAGAGCTCGGATT
>Ga0194051_1001871_pt1 | contig 10678 bp, 8 predicted proteins | sample SepL2320m_MetaG_FD_161275 | JGI IMG/M metagenome (GOLD analysis project Ga0194051, IMG submission 161275) | Anoxic zone freshwater microbial communities from boreal shield lake in IISD Experimental Lakes Area, Ontario, Canada - Sep2016-L239-20m | ecosystem: Environmental > Aquatic > Freshwater >...
CCACACCCACACCGCCAGCGATCCGGCCGCTGCCAGCCACCAGACACGCTCGGAAATCCCCGAACAGGGGCCAATAGCGCAGCCCGCTGCCAGCACAACGGCAACACACACCAGCGGCCGGCTGGGCAGCGGTTCGCGACGGCACATGCTCCGCAGGCTCTCCAAGAGGGTGACCGCAACCAGAGAGACCGTCTCAGCGGCCCGGTGGCAGCTCTCGCCGCAACCATCTGCCGTAGCACAGCACCAATCGACTGCTGCGTATGCGTATTCCTTGGTCGAAGCCATCGGACACTCCCACGGATTGGGAACCCGAGTGTGAAAATGCGCCAACGTACTCTCTCTCTATAAAGACGAGCGCAGGGGCAACCAGGGGCAACGTCCAAGAAAGATTCGTATCGATTACGTGCGTTGAGCCTGCACGATGCGTGGCAGACCGGCCATATCTGGGAGTGTTGGCCCGCGCGTGAATTGCCCGTGGGATGCCAAGAGTGCTTCAGCCGCGGCGAAAACAGCCGGTCCGATTTCAAGAATGAGCCAGCCGCCTGGCACCAGCTTGGGGGCGGCAGTTGCAATCAGACGCTGAATCACCTCAACCCCCGTTGGGCCCGCGACAAGTGCCGCTCGGGGCTCATACAGCCGGACATCCCTTGGCAGCGAGTCAAATTCATCTTCCCGCACGTAGGGAGGATTGCTGACGATGACATCCCATGGGCCAATAGCCTGCGGGTGGTCGAGCAGATCGCACTGGAGGCACGCGATCCGACCGGCAAAACCATGCCTAGTGGCGTTGTCGCGGGCCACCGCGATTGCGTCGGCCGACGCGTCGGTGGCTGTGATCGCAGCCGCGGGTAACTGCTTGGCCAGCGCGATGGCGATTGCGCCTGAACCTGTGCCCACATCCACAATACGCGCCGCGGCCAGAGGCCGACAAATATCGAGCACTCGCACCACTAAGCCTTCTGTCTCGGGCCGCGGCACGAGCACGGCGGGACTGACGCGAAACGGCAACGAGAAAAACTCACGGCTTCCTACCAGATAAGCAACTGGTTCCCCGTCGCCGCGACGCTTGACCAGTTCGCGAAATCGGCTTCGCTGAGCGTCGTCAACCACGGTTTCAAACGCTGTATAAATTTCGATCCGCTGGCACCCTCGCACGCTCGCCAGGAGCACTTCGGCATCCAGTCGGGGCGAATCGCTCCCTCGCGCCGCAAGCCAATCGGTTGTCCATGTGAGCAGGCGGCCCACCGTCCACGCGTCGGCATTCATCGCATTCGTGGCATTCATGGCATTCATGGCCTACGCTCCCGTTTGGAGAGATCCGGTAGAGCCCTTCGAAGAACGTTCCATTTCATTTTTTCGTTGCTGGCGAGCATGCTGCTCGATCGCTTGGATCACCATCCCGAGCCGTCCAGCAAGCACTTGATCCAGCGTAAAGCTCTCGTTGATTCGGTGGTCTGTGAGGCGGTTTTGCGGGAAGTTGTACGTGCGAATGCGTTGGCTGCGATCGCCTGACCCCACCAGCGTGCGACGCTCAGTGGCCCGCTTCTCGTGCTCGACACTTCGCCGAAGTTCATAGAGCCGAGTTTTGAGCACTCGTAATGCTTTGGCTAGATTTTTGTGCTGGCTCTTTTCGTCTTGGCACTGCACAACCAAACCACTTTCCAGATGCGTGAGCCGCACGGCCGATGCCGTCTTATTCACGTGTTGTCCACCCGGGCCGCTGGCACAAAAGAGATCTTTGCGGTATTCGTCCGGTGCGATCGACACCTCCACATCCTCCGGTTCCGGCAGCACGGCTACCGTAGCCGCCGATGTGTGGATGCGGCCCTTCGTTTCGGTGTCGGGCACCCGCTGCACGCGGTGGCCTCCGCTCTCAAACTGCAACTTGCGATACACCCCTTCGCCCGACACGCCCAGTACGAGTTCCTTAAATCCACCCAATTCGGTCGCACTGGCATCCAGCACCTCGATATCCCAACCCTGCTCAACGCCATAGCGTCTGTACATCTCGTAGATGTTGCGCACGAACAGTGCCGCCTCGTCGCCGCCGGTGCCCGCGCGAAGCTCCACGATACACCTCGAGCGATCAGCGTCCTCGTCGTCGGAACACGAATCGATCAGCTCATTCCACTCCCGCTCGCGACGGTGCTCCAGAGCCGGTAATTCTGCCTGAGCTAAAGCCCTGAGATCGTGATCGTCGCCCTTGCTCATCTCAAGATGCTCGCAGATCTCCCGCTCGAGCAGGACGAAATTCCGATATTTGCGTGCCATTTTTGCGAGGCTACCGTGCTCGCGGGCCACAGCGGCAAGTCGCTGCGGCTGAGCCAGTACATCTGGATCGATGAGCGCCCGCTCGAGTGTCTCGAAGTGGGCAAGCTTGGCTTCGAGTTGGTCGCGCATGAATCAATGCCCACAATCACATAGTCAAGAGGCTCTCTGTCTCCAAGAGACCTCAAGGGCGTCTCAACGGGGATGCACGCCCGCGAAGAGAGCAACGCCTCAGGAGGAAGCCGCTTCCGCCTGTGCGACAGGCTGCTTCTTAGGCTTCTTGAGACTGGCGTAGCCAGCTTCGGCAAACTTGGATTTAAACTTCTCGATCCGGCCCGCCGTATCCACAAACTTGAGCTTCCCTGTAAAGAAGGGGTGGCAGACGTTGCAAATATCGACCTTCATCTCGGGCACTGTGCTGCGGGTAGAAAATGTGTTGCCGCAGCCGCAGCGAACGAGGGTGTCGATGTACTTGGGATGGATGCCGTCTTTCATGGTCGTACTACTTTTTTAGCGTGTGAACGTGTCAATGGCTGACTTCAAACTGAAAATGCCGGGGCAGACAATTGTGCGGCATTGAATCATTCCTGCGTGGCTTGCACGGCTCCGCAGCAATGGGAGGCCTAGAATACCCGCTGAAGGCCAACGGGGCAACGCAGAAACACAATCTCCGCAACTCGGGCAGCTTTTGACCGTTGGGCACGCTCAAAAACCGTCGCCCTTGGGGGCACGGGCACTCCACTCAACGCCGTTGACCATACGTTTGACCATACCAGTCGAAGGGGATTAGCGAGGGTTTTTTTCGAGGCTGTCCGCCAGCAGCCGACTCCCAAAACGCTGGGGAGATGGATCTTCGCGGAGCAACTCAATCGCTTTGGCGTTGCGACCCATCCCTATCCAGACGCGGGCGAGGTGAGTCCTTGCCGCATCGGCCCATCGGCCATCGGGAGCCGCCTGGAGCGTCATCCTGTCCAGATAATCGGCTGCCGTTTCGTAGTCTTTTTCGGCCAGCGTGAGCGAGCCGAGCCAGTACGTCGCGTCTTGCTTCATCTGTTCGTAGAGCCGCTGGATCGCGTCGGCTTGGGGCGGGGGCGCCTGTTTGACGGCCTCCGCGATCGCTGCATTGGCCGGCCTGGCCAACAGATATGACAGCTTTGCTCCGTCTGCACCGTCGAGTTCACCGCGAAACTCTCGCAGACGAGCTGCGTAGAGCGGACGAACCACTCGGCGCGATTGCCCCCCCACGGCCGCCTGCTGCATGGTGACTCCCATCACCGCCAACTCCCGGCCGATAGCTGCATTCACCGTCGCGGCATCGGTACGACGACGACGCAGCACCTCCCAGGGAAATTCCCACAGCTTGGGTGAGCCGCCTCCATTGCCGGGCAACGCACTGCAGGCCCGCTGCCCCAGCGGCGTGGCTGCCACAGCCAGGTTGATTTGCATCCCACCAGCCAGATGCTCGTCCAGCATCTGCATCCGCCGCGAGAGGCTTTCGGGCGTGGCCGCCACCAGCACCGAGAGCCCTGCGATGTCTGCGGCCTGTACGGGATAGGGTCGATCGGGAACCGAAAGCCCTCGCAAAATCGAAGGGTCGGATGCTGCCAGCCGGGCGGTGGCCACACCCTCGCCGCGTGGGCCGGGAATCGGCATGCCGTAGGTGGGCTCGAAGAGATAGGCCTCGCCGCCTGAAAGGACGGCCGGAATCCACGGCTGCAGGGTGGCATCGCCCGTGGCCAACATGACTCCATCCAGCCCCGCGTGTCGCACAAGTTCAAGGAAAATCCACGCCCGCTGCGGGCCGCTGGCACGCCCAGAAAGCAGGATTTCTCCAGGCAAAAACCATCGCGACCCTGGATTCGTGGCTGTTGGCACCATCGGTGGATCGCTAGAAATTGCCAGCGAACGGATCGTCCAATCAAAAATATTTTTTGCAACATCGATATCGTCGATCGCGTCGCCGCGAGCGTAAGCGGCAATGTCGGCGAGCCAACGTTGATCCCGCAAGGCAGTGACATCGGCCGATGCATCAAACACACCACTGTCCAAAGGCTGCAACCGAACGACTCCGCTGGCTCCATGCACGCTTGCATCCTGCTCCAACAAATAACTCTCTCGCAATTCCAACGGCAGTGTTTCGATGAGTGGATCGATTCGCCACTCCTGGCTTCCCGCCGGGATACCCACCGCGTGGCTCCACTGGTTGAGCCGATCAAACACCTGCGCACGCGCCAGAGCCTCGTCGTAGTTGTCCAGATGGCCCAACACCGACATGGCTCCCTCCAGCAATTTGTCGAGCACTGCCTGTGGCATTGCTGGCGGCAGACCAACAGTTGTGGCTGGCGCAGACACATTGCCCCGCGTTGCCGCGCCCGATGGGCCGCATCCCATGCATCCGGTGCATGGGATGCCTCCCAACACGATCCATCCCAACCACCCCAAGACGCTCCATCGGCACGCACTCCGTCCACGCCCACACTGGGCCGGGAGTGTCTCACTGAATTGTGCCAAAGGCTTGGCGACCAGCTTCATCCTTCTGCTCCTTTTGCAGCCACCATTCCTGCCAACCGAGCTTCGTGAATCCGTAGCACTCGCTCCAGCACGCCGGCGAGGCGATCCAGCGGCACCATGTTAGCCCCATCGCTGGGACTGGAATCGGGATCTGGGTGGGTTTCCAAAAAAAGTCCATCGATGCCCACCGCCGCAGCCGCCCGCGCCAGCGGCTCGACCAACTCCCGATCCCCGCCGGTGGCCCCGCCCAAGCTGGCCGGTTGCTGCACCGAATGCGTGGCATCAAAAATAACTGGCACTCCGAACGCCCGCATCGTCAGCAGTCCTGAAAAATCGTTGACTAACCGGCCGTAGCCAAAAAATGTCCCCCGTTCGCAAAGGCAAATATCGCGGCAGCCTCCCGCCAGAAGTTTTGCGACTGCGTGCATCATCTCGCCGGGAGCGACGAACTGGCCCTTCTTGACGTTCACCGCGCGGCCCGTGGCCGCCGCCGCCAACAAGAGGTCTGTTTGGCGGCAGAGAAACGCTGGGATTTGAATCATGTCGCACACGTTACCCGCCGCGGTCGCCTGCTCGGGCAGGTGCACGTCGGTGGTCACCGGAAGACCTGTGGCCGAACGCACTTTCTCCAACACAGCCAGCCCCTCGCCTAACCCAGGGCCTCGAAAAGAACCGCCGCTCGTGCGGTTGGCCTTGTCGAACGACGCCTTAAAAACAACTTGGATCGGTAATCGCCTCGCCAGAGCGGCGAGGGTTTCGGCGATCTGCAGGCAGAGGCTCTGGCTTTGAATCACACAGGGGCCGGCAATCACAAGCAATGGGCGATCCGGCCCGCAGTGATGAGGGCCGATGAGTGCTGGCAAGTGGGGGGTCACGGTGGTGTTCCTTTTCAACTGCGTCGGTGCGGAAATCATCGTCGCTGGCCCACGTCGCAGCGTGTTGCTGCCAGAGACCGCTAGCATACAAGCCCCGCGAGCGATCCGATGCATCCAAAGAGGAACGGACAAAAAAACATCCTGCATTGATCAAAAACGCTACGCACCTGAGCAGAATCAGACACCTCTCCCTGGTGCCTCTCCGCGTGGATCCCCTAAAAACCCGTCTCAAACAAACGTGGACCACGCATACTTTTTGGCACGCCACGTGCATCTCAACAGAAGTGTTGGAAATTCCAGTTTCTGACACTCCACCGTTTTCAAGGTGGGGCCTTCGACTTTTTTCGGACGTGCGGTTGTCTTGCCCCTGACCCGCATGCCCATGGCAGGATGCTCCTGCCAAGTCTGAGGCCCCACTTTTTTATTGTCCCAAGCCCGTCTCTCGGGTTGGAGACGTCTGCCTCTGAAACGTCCAAGCTGCTGCAAAGGCTCCAGACTCGCCGTGCAGCGGTCCCTGAACTCGGGCTTTTCGAGCCCTTGCCAGGAGAGGGGGGTGCAGAGCCCGGACTGGGTTATGATACGCACAGAAACACGGACTCTTGACGTTTGATGGCTTCCTGCGCTATTTTGCGGTGTTCTGGTCGGCAGTTTGATGCCGTGCGAGGCTGCGCCTCACAACCGATCAGCAACCAACGTTCCAAGCAGTAAGGATGGGCCACCACAAGACCGCGAAGACACCGTGCGCGAGCGAACTCTGCTCGTCAACGCTCTGGGTTCGAAAGATTCGGTTCGTGCCAGCGTAGCTTCAATTGGCAGAGCACCGCATTCGTAATGCGGGGGTTGTGGGTTCGATTCCCACCGCTGGCTTTTGACGCGATACCATTTCGTTTTTGATTCGTTCCTCACCAGTAGAAGGTTTTTACCCCATGGTTTCCACGCCTAACGTTGCTGTCGGTGTTGATATCCGAGATCTTGTCACGGGCACAGGACCATTTGGTCCAGCCGACATCCGGGGCCTTCTCGAGACGTTGGCCGAGGATCCAGCCTCGCACAGAGATTTGCGAGGCGCTGTTCAAGAACTCGAAAGCGTTGGAGAACGCAGCCCGGCATCGTCCGTCAGGCTGGGAGTGTGTCAATTCCTCCTTGGCAGGCCGAAGGAAGCGATTGAAACGCTCAAATCTGCAGACGGCAGCGCCCTTGCGTTATTTTACGCAGGCCAGGCCCACGCAGCCATCGGCGGCCTCGACCAACCAGACTTCGATGCATCGACTGCTTCCGAATCGAGTGAATCATCCGCGGCCTCTCACTTTGCACACGCACAGGCCGCATTCGCCGGCGCGCAAAAAGCTGGGTACGATGCCACGGCCTGCACAGTGGCCATCGCCGCAGCGCTGCGGGCCAGCGGCCAACTCGATGCTGCCAGCAAAACACTCGACGGCATCAACCCGTCGCAGAGCGGTTCGGCTGATTACTGGGCTCTCAAGGGCTCGATGCTGAGCGACAACCACATGCCGCTGACCCAAGCCGTCGAAGCTTTTGAAAAGGCACTCGCCATCGATGCTGGCCACCCCGGAGCGCTGTTCGCCATGGGCGTGATCAATGATCGGGTGGGGAATGACGAGGAGGCTCAAGATTGTTTTGAGCGGTCACTCAAGCGGTATCCGGCGTCGGTTGGCGCACTGATCAACCTTGGACTGATCTACGAAGATAAGGACGATTTTAAACACGCTCAACGGTGTTACAAACGCATCTTGGAAGCGTTTCCATCCCATCCTCGCGCGCGGCTTTTTCTGAAGGATTCGTCGGCGTCGGGCGATCTGCAGATGGATGAGAACGAACAGAAGCAGCGCGACCGTCTGGACCACGTGTTGTCGCTGCCAGTGACCGATTTTGAACTCTCGGTGCGTAGTCGCAACTGCCTTCAGAAGATGGGCATCATGACGCTTGGCGACTTGGCACGAACAAGCGAGAATGCAATTCTGGAAAGCAAAAACTTTGGCGAGACAAGCCTTGTAGAGATCAAGGAGATGCTTGCATCCAAGGGTCTCTCGCTGGGTCAGTTGGCCGATCCTGCTCCCGCAGAAGAGCCTGTTCCAGAACCAGAGGAACCCTCAGCCGACGATCAGGAAGTGTATTCGCTTCCCATTGGTGAACTCCATCTTTCGGTGCGTGCCAGGAAGTGCACGAGCAAATTGGGGCTTCAGACGATCGGTGACATTGCTCGCCGGACTGGCGAGGATCTCATGGAGTGCAAGAATTTTGGTGTGACGAGCCTCAACGAGGTGCGCGAAAAACTTGCCGAAAGGGGACTGAAATTGCGGGGGGAGTAACCGGCCACCGGGTGCTTCGAAAGAGGCCCGCAACCCCAAAAACCACCCAAGAAGGGGGTGTATGAGTTGCGTTGAAACCCCATTCTGGGTAGTGTTGAAGAGCGGGCGTTTCGCAGGTTCAACACCCATATGAGGGATTCTTTGTGACAACGGCAAGCCTAAAAGAAAAGCCTGTTCGGGATCTGGCACGCCTCGCCAAGCAGCACGGCGTGTTGGGATGGCACGCGATGCGAAAAGACCAGCTCATTCGGGCACTGGTCCGAAAGGCTCGATCGCGACAACCCGTAGCAGCCGCTGCAAGGCTCTCTGGGCCTGTCTTGTCCGTCCCCTCACTGGCCGCAGTACGGGTCCCTTTGCAGTCACCGATGGCACGTGCGCCGCAGCCTCCACGCTCCAAGCCCACCAATGCCATGCGAGACGCTGCAGTAGCCGAGCGAATTCAGGACGCTCGGGATCGACTGTCTCGCGCGAAAAACATGGCCACCCGCTCCGAACATGGCCGCTCCTCTCGGATGGCTCGTGATCGAATGGTGATCATGGTGCGAGGCCCGCACTGGCTGCATGCGTTTTGGGAGGTCACTCCTCGCAGTATTGCGCGGGCGCAGGCTGCCCTTGGTCAGGAATGGCATGGTGCTCGACCTGTGCTGCGACTGCTGGAGGTTGAAAACGGCATCCAAGCATCCCCCTCGGAGAGAGTGGTCCGCACGATCGAGGTTCACGGCGGCGTCAAAAATTGGTTTATCGACATCCGCACCCCGCTGCGATGCCGGGTTGAGATCGGCTACCTCGCCCTCACCGGTCGTTTTCACTTGCTGGCCCGCAGCAACTCTGTAGCCACGCCAACGACCTCACAGGTCGATGCATTGGACAGCCATTGGGGCGACATGGTGGGCGACTGTGAAAAGATCTATGCGATGAGCGGTGGCTTTTCGTCTGAAAACAATAGCACGGAATTACAGGAACTCTTCGAGGAGCGGCTCCAGCGACCGATGGGGCCTCCAGTGTCCAAGGCCTCGGCGCTCGATACCCCGACCTCTTTGAGAGCCAAAACCCTCCATCTAGACGTGGGTGCCGAGATGATTGTCTATGGTACGACTCAACCTGGCGCCTACGTCACGCTGCATGGCGAGCCGGTGAAGGTACAACCAGATGGCACTTTTCGCGTGCGAGTCGACATGCCGAACAAGCGTCAGGTCTTGCCGATTGTGGCGAGCACGGCCGATGGTAGCGATCGCCAGACCGTTGTGCTGGCTGTTGAGCGCAACACAAAATCCATGGAACTGCTGAGCCGCGAGAGTGGGGATTGTTCATGACTGCTCTGGTATGCGGCCGAGGATCGAACGAAGGAAAGCCAGACACCACAAGCTAGAAGGGAGTGTGCAGCGATACGTTTTCTGCCATGTCCGTGCTGTTGTCGAACCATGTCGGTAAGCTCTTAACGAGGCTCGCTGGGGGCCGATTGATAGTTTTGGTTGCGTGTACAGCCGAAGGTGCTTGGCTCCTGTCGTTTGACTCGAGTCCAGATCCGCTCGGATCACATGCCCCGAAACTAAGGCACCCCCGTCTTTTTTTTAAACGAGCTTTCCGCATCCTTGGCACCACGGCATTGCGGTGGAAAACGTATCGCCGCCTGCTTCCGATGGGATGCGACGAGTGGCGGTTAGGTGGGCCGCACAGGCTTGCGGGCTTCTTTGGCTGCCCACGCCTCAAAGAGGGCCTGCGGAGTGCCTCGAAAAACCTCCGTGAAAGCGGCCTCAAAAGGCATACCGGCGTCCAGTTGATCCAACAGCGTACGCAGTTTGGCCCCGGAGGCAGCCAGTGAGCCTACAAATGCTCCGCTCATCGTTGCCGTCGCAACAGGACCAGCGTTTCCAGATAGAAATTCAGTGGAGGAACTGAGGCCAGCCAATGCTTTGGGCACCTCCTGTCGCCACGCCTGTGCACGCGGCGCCTTGGCTACCACCTTCAGGGCGACTGTTCGACCCGCGCCGCTGGCAAACCACTCGGTGGCACCGGCAGCCATGAAGGCCGCAGCGGTCATCTGTTCTGCCACCACCAACGCGGTATCAGCTGCTTCATCCACCTCCTCGGAACTAGCGGGCAATGTCAGGGCCCCATACGCCACATCCCCCAACACACCCGCGTGGGCCGTGAGCCCCTTGGGCCGCTCATGACCCCGGATCGTTTGCCAGAAATTTGAGTAGTCGTAGGGCTTTGCAAACACAAATAAAACAACGCCCCCCTTGACGACCTGCCGCTCATCTCCCCTGATCACCTTTTGAACGGTGGTCAGCGACGCTTCTGCCGCCGTTGCAATTTCATCGCTGCGGGACTGCGAGATGTTTCCTACCACACACACGCTGCCGCGAGTAACGATGGTCGCTTTTTCATCGGCCAGAGCCCGCTTCCACATCAAACCACCGGCCGAAAACCGCTGCGCAGCCAACTCTTCGTGAGAGAGGTGTTTGGCGCGGCCCTTCGCGGCGACTGTTTCCAATGCCGCCTGCGGCGTGAGGACATCCAGCCTGGCCCCTTGATCGATCCACTTTTCAACCCTCGCAATCACTGCATCCGACAACGGGGGCTTGCCTCGAGGCATCCGTTGCCCATCGATCCCCACGCCCTTGAGCTTTCTGATCAAGAGGCTGTCGGCTCCTTTGCCAGCCACGAAAGTGGCTCCGCTTGCTCCGCCAT
>Ga0194051_1001881_pt1 | contig 10659 bp, 17 predicted proteins | sample SepL2320m_MetaG_FD_161275 | JGI IMG/M metagenome (GOLD analysis project Ga0194051, IMG submission 161275) | Anoxic zone freshwater microbial communities from boreal shield lake in IISD Experimental Lakes Area, Ontario, Canada - Sep2016-L239-20m | ecosystem: Environmental > Aquatic > Freshwater >...
ACCCATGGCCGCGCCCGCCAGCAAGCCCGCTGCGGCCTGCTCGCCAACGCCCTCATCCCACGCCTTCCCGAGGGCGATGTTCTGGGCGATCTGCTCCTGGGTGCTCTGCGGAAGCTCCTCGAACAAGCCTTCCGTTATGGCTCCGCCAATGCCCTTGGCGATGCGCTCGCCGAGGCTCTTGGCCGTGGTGGCCGATCCACCTCGGGCGAGATAGGTGTGCAGGTTCTCAATGCCAAGTGCCTGCGAGAGCTTCCCAGCCGCCACGCCAATGCCACCCGTCAGTGCGCCCGAGGCCAGCGCGAGCCCGGCCTGATCCCATGAGAGCGTCCGGTTGGGAGTCTCGTTTCGGATCTGCTCGGCAGTCTGCCCGGCGGACACCGCCGCCTCGCCAGCCGCACCAGCCACCACCGGAGCGGATGCGCCAGCCGCCCATGCCGCCGCACGCGGCCCGAGCTTGGCCGCCAGCGACAGTCCCTTCTGCGCCACGGCCCCGCCGCCGAACATGGAGGGCAGGCTTTCCAGCGTGGTGCCCACCAGCGTCGAAGGATTCTCGACCATGGATTGCAGCGTGGGGAAGAAGCCCTTCGCGTCCTGCACCCGCTGCATGGCCTGGCGACGCTCGGGCGAGTAACCTTCCCCGAGGATGTCCTTGGCTTCGCTGAAGCGCGGACCATAGGGGATGTTCTCCAGCAGCTTGCCCGTGTAGCCAAACGTGGGGATGTCAGCCAGCCCGACCAGTGCTTCAGGCACGCCAATGACGCCGCGCCCAATGTCGATGGCCGGGTCCACGATCATCTGCCGGGCAGTGGACTTCAGGGCGTCCATGTTCGGCGTGTCCTCGGGACGGTTGGCCGCCTCGATTCCCGCCTGAATGCGATTCTGCTGCTGGAGCTGGGGCTGGAAGTTCTGCTTCCAGTAGTCCTGAATCATCGCAGGCGTGTAGTGGTCGGGGAATTCGACCTGTCCGATTCCCTCTACATCGACGAGCTGGGGCATACTTCAGTATTGAGTAGGAGCGGGGGAGTAGTCTGGAAAAACCACCGGAGTTGAAAAGTTTTTCAAGAATTCATCCTGTGATGCTCGATCCCTCATCAAGCCCTGATACTCGTCAGTGTAGGGGGCTGGCATTCGGAGGGCGTCGCTCACATATCTTCCAACATTCACTCCCGTTCTGGCGACTTGACCGATGGTTGGAATGGCGCGAATTGCGGCAGCGTTCCGGTTGTACTGATTCACTATTGCATCGCGCCCGTACTTCAGGGCTGAGGGAATCAATCCAGTGCTTTCGGTCGGAATTGGAGGTCCGTAGGATTCCCGGTCCATGCCTGCTCGGCCACCGCCGGGGGTGAACACGACCGGAGGCGGAGATGCATTCCCCATGTCCTCCGCGCCGGAGATGTTCCCGTTGGCATCAATGCGCATGGTGCGGGGCTGCGGCTGTGACGACGCCGGAGCGTTACCGCCCGGAGTGAACCGGTACTGGCTGCCAGTCTTGGTGGTGATGCCGTTGGCGTCCACAGTGAAGCCGCGCTGAAGGCCAAGTTGCTTGGCGTTCCAGAGATTCTTCTCGAACTCATTCTTGGCCCGTAGCGCCGCAGTCTGCGCCGCCTTGTCCTGCTTCATGGCATCGGCCAGCGCACCATTCAACTGGTCTGCTGTCACGCTGCCGGGAACAGGCGGCGTCTGGCGGTTGTACACGAAGGTGAGATTGCCGCGCTTGTCATCCACGAGCTTGTATCCATTGCGGTCTGCGCTCGCCTTCACGGCGGCAATGCGCTGCTGATTTCCAGCGGTCATTGCCGTGGCCGCATCGGCAGCTTCCCGCAACTGGCCGAGGTGATCGGAGAGCATCAGTGCCTGTTCCTCGGGATCAATCTTTCCGGCCTGTGTCGCCGCCAGCTTGTCCCGCTCCAGTTGGAGCAGGGCCGCATCGTTCTCGCCGCGTGCCTTGAAGGCCATCTGCTGGTAATCGTATGCGGTCTTTGCCTGCGAGATTTGATCGGCGCGATTTTGCGCCTGCGCTTCGAGTCCGAGCGCGAACCGCCGGGCGTCCTCATCCTGCGTGGCCAGCGTCCGGGCGTCCTGCGCTTGGGTATCGCGGGCACGGAAGGCCATTTCGAGGTTGCGATTGTTGGCGTCGGTCACGCGCGCAGCATTGGCCTGATTGATGCCGTTGAAGAACTGGTCGTAGTTCTGCTGCTGGCCAGCGAGTTGGCCATAGCTTTCACCGTAGAGTGGTAAGGTCATAATCAGTCAACTGGTTGAATTGTTCCATCCGGCATCACGCGCTCGTAATCACTCCCAATCCATCCATTGCTTGGATCACTTGCAACCGAAGGCGGGGGAGCCTGAAATCCCGGAAACAATTCCCGATTATCAATGAGATAGTCAGATGCCTGCGGCGAAGCTACCGGCCTCCGGTTAGGTCCAAGTCTTCCTCCAAGTGAAACGTACAGCGAGGGATGGAAGTACGGATCTTCAGTCGGGTACACCCCGGTCTGCGCCCTGTACGCCTCCTCGGCATTACTCCGGCGGGGACCAGTGGGCGCAGGCTCATTGAACTGAAACCGATTCGCCACCGGAGCCGCTGGAGTGTACCCGGACTGCTGCTGGTAGCTCGGAATGGCGGGAATGCGGGCCGTCGCCAGCGGGATCGGCGTGGCCGGAACGCGGTCCTGATACGGCGAGGAAAGCCCGTAGAACCGGTTCTGCTGGTCAAGCTGCCCGAGCGCGGCGAGGTTGCTGGCATTCGAGCGGAACATCTCCGTGCTGGCCTGCGCGGGCAGGAGCAGGCTGGACAGGTATGCTCGGTTGGCCGCCGCCGGAGCACCTGCCGTCGAGAGCGTTAAATCTTCAACACGGTTCAAGTCTTGGTTCCGGCCGGCCGCAATCTGCTGCTGGTAGGGCAGCGCGGCCTGGGCGAACTCGCGGGCAGTGGTGGCCTGCAACTCAGAGCTTCCCGAGGTGGGTAGCCCGGAGCCAAGGAGATTGCGCTCCACATTCCCGGACGCAAACTTGACGGCGTTGTCACGAGCCTGACCAAGGAGGGTTTCCTGATTGGCGCGGTTGGCAGCGAGTGAATTGGTGAATCCGGTGAGATCGTAGGCGGCCCGCTGCTTGGCGAGATCGGACTTGTTCTGCTGCGTCTGGTCCTGCGCTTCATTCAGGTACTGACTGAACAGGGTATCACCAGTACCCTTGTTCTTGTTGTAGTCGCTGAAGAGCTGGCTCTGTGCCTGATCGAGCTGGGGATTCTTGACGTTGGTGAGCGTGGTGAAAGAGGGGACTGTGGAATCCTTCGCCGTGGCCGTCGCGGTCCTATTCGGACCTGTGCGCGTGACGGTTGTGGTCGCGTTCTGCCACCAGCGCCGCTGATTGGTTGCCGGAGCGGAGATGTCGTCAGCGGAATACTGCCGGATTGCGCCGATGGAGTTGGGGTCGAAGAGGGCCATAAATCAGGAGGTAAGTGGGGTGCCGTTCTGGATGCGGAAGTTGAAGTCTTTGACCCAGCGGTCCATCGCCTGTTCATAGGCGGCCACACCATCGGGATCAATGCGGGCGATCTTGGGAGCGAGCATGGAAAAGCGCGGAATCTGCGGGCAGACATCGGGTGCCGGAATCTGCGGCCCCGTGTTCAGTCCGTTCAACGAATCAGCCATGACTGTGTATGCCTCCGCACAATCCTCTTGTCAACGCTATCGTTATCGTGAATCTTCCCTCCGATGCTGCGCGCCGTACTCAGTTTCGGTTTTGTACGCGCCCTCTGGCTGGGGGCGGCCCGAGGCATCAGGCGCAATCCCAAGGCTCTGGCGGCGGCTGCATGGACGGTCATCAGCACGCTCTTCCTGACGCTGATCTCCAAGGACCGCCGCGCTGACAATCGCACCGTGGCGCGTCGCCTTAACCGCTGCCTTATTTGTCCGGTCTTCTGCCACGAGCTGAAGACGTGTGGCGATGCCCGTATTTCTGACCGCGAAGATCCCATGGGCTGCTTCTGCTACATGCCCGTGAAAGCGCGCATCCGGGACGCGGTGTGCTGGATGCAGGAACCAGCACAGCTTGGGCCGGAATGCGATGCCGGGTGGCCCAGGGAGGTGGCCTCGTGACTGAAGTTCCCCAACTCGTCCCCGCCGCCGTCGATCTCCAGAAGCCGGAAGCGATGCCCACCGATGAGCAGGCCAAGGCTGCGCTGAAGGCGATTGGCTCCTCGGCCAGCATGGAGGCCATTGAGGCGTATCAGACGCTGGGGTCGTGGTCCACCAAGCTTTCGGCCGCGAAGATGACCATGGCGGTCGGGCTCACTGACCTTGGCGAATCGAACAACGCCCTGAAGCACGCCCAAAGATTGATCGAGGTGGGCGAGGCGGAAGGCGATAACGACATGGTGGTGAATGGCCTCAAGATGCAGGCCACCTTCATGGCCGAACGCCGGATGCTCTTGCAGGGCATGATGTCCGCCGAGAAGCACACGCGGGAAGCGGCGGCGGTGGTGCGCGGAAAGAATGCTCCCCCTTCGATTCACCAACACGTTCACTTGCACGGTAAACAGCCACAACCAGCCACACCATGAGTTCCTACTCTGTCGCCCCCCAGCTTCCCAACTACGTGCCTAATCCAGGTCCGTACCAGTTTCCCAATCCTCCGTGCGCGGACCCGGCAGCGACGCCGCAGAAGATTTGCGGCACGGTGACGGCATCAGGTGGTGCGGCCGGGAGCCTGACGGAGGTGGAGTGGATTCAGTCCACCTTCACGTCGAGCGCCACGCCGAATGCGGCTGCCCCGATCTCCAGCTTCTCGCTCAAGGTGCGCAGGGCCGTGCTCAATGCGCCGTCCACGAACGCGGCGGCCATCAGCATCGGGCCGAACAACTCCGCCAACTTCGATTCCATCGGAGCTGGCATGTCGGGCTACATCATCGAGATGCCTGACGGGACCGCCTTCGATCTCTCGCTCTGGTTCGGCAAGAGCGCGTCCGCTTCACAGGTCATCAACTTCGCCTATCTCCCTGCTTGAACATGAAATTTATCATCTCAATCCTCGCTCTTTTCTGTGTGTCGCTTTCCGCGCTTGGGCAGAGTTACACCTACCGTCCCACGCCCTACACCCAGCCTTTCGTCCAGACCATCTTCGACGCTGCTTCGGCGCGTACCTATCTGGGCGTCACAAATGGTCCCGAGAGCACGAACATCGCCCTGCTCAATGGCACGAACACCTTCACCGGGACAAATACGTTTTCGTCAGTCCTGGTGTCTGCTGGAATGCGCTGCGCTGTAATTACGGTGGCAACCAACTACACGGTTAGCGTTTTGGACTGGTCGGTTTTAGTGAATGCGACCAGCAGCAACGTAACGGTCACGCTTCCAGCGACTACATTAGGCCAGGTGTTCAACCTTAAGAAAATCGACAGCTCGACGAACTCCTGCATCATCAACACGACCGGAGGAAAAACCATTGACGGTTCAAATTCGATCACCAATAAAACTCCGAAAGCTTCCATCACAGTGCAATCCAACGGAACTAACTGGTTTATTATATGAGCTACAATCCACTTGCTGAAACAGCCCTACAGGCTGCGAATAATCTTGCAGACCTTGCAAGCACCTCTACTGCACGGAGCAACCTCAGTCTGAACAACGTGGAAAACACGGCGCTCTCTACTTGGGCTGGAACATCCAACGTAACCACGCTTGGCGTTATTGCAAGTGCTACGAACTTCTCAGCATCCGTTCTAGGAATGGGCACTACAACCACGTTGGAAGGCCTAACCAAGGAGCTTGTGATTAAGGCCGGAACTTCCGGCGATGCAACTGCCGGAATCTCCGTACAGTGCAGTCGTTCGTCAGGTAACACCAGTGCTGGCAAGTTTACATGGTGGAATCGTGGTAACGAGAGCGCAATCTGGATGTTCTTAAATGACTCGGCGACAGACGGCGGAGGAATGTTCTTCGGAACATCAGTGAGCGGAGCCGCTGGAACAACGACCGAACGGCTGCGAATCGCTCCAGACGGCAGCGTGTCCATCAACGGAACTTCAAACGCGTCAGCGGTCGGCCTGCTGATCAAGAACAAGGCCACCACGGACGTAAATCTGATCCTCAAGCAAATCGCATTGCAGACGGGCGACTACATGCAATGGCAGAACAGCAGCGGCACCGTTATTTCCTCAATCGACACCAACGGATGCCTGACCCTACCTGACGGCGTTTCAAGCTCGCCCGCTATTTATTTTAGAAGTGGATCGGCCAACGCGGTAGGTCTGTACCAGTCGGCAACGAATACCATGTCGGTTGCGATTAACGGCGCACAGAAGATTAAGTTCAGCGCACTGGGCATCACGCTGATCAGCGGAAACGTGGTATTCGCCAACAACTCAGGGCTTGTCATTGCAGATTCAGGAGCAACGATTCGGGACGCATTTTACTGTGATGGCTCGAATAACATGATCATTGGATCTACCGGCTACGCCTGGAACAGCGTCGGATTTTACTTCAACTCCGCCACGTCCAAAGCGTTGATAAGCAACACTGGCAGCTTCAGCCGGTACAACAACGTAGCTACTGCTGGCATCGGCCTTGCGGCAATCTACGCAGCGGGGCGTTCAACGGCGCAGACAGCGGCAGTAGCTTCAGTGGCCACCTACACCGTCGGCGCAGCAGACGGTTCCTTTGAGGTATCTGCCAATGTGTTGGTCACAACCTCAACCGTCCACTCATTCACGGCCACGTGCGCCTACACCGACGAAGGTAACACTACTAGGACACTCACGCTTCAGTTTAGCAACCTCGCTGGCACGCTGCTTACTGCTATCGCCAACGCGGCTGGAGCAGTGCCGTATGAGGGCGTCCCGCTGCATATCCGGTGCAAAGCAGGCACGACCATTACGATTGCCACCACCGGCACGTTCACCACGGTCACCTACAACGTCGAAGGCGTAATTAAACAGATGGCCTAACCGCCAAACACCAAACCAGCTATGTTTACATTCAATCCCATCACGGTCGCCGAGGTCAGCAGCTACGAGTCGGACGAAGTCCACCTCACCGGCAAGTTCAGTGACAACCCGGTGGCGGTGCTATCCTTCGTGCCGGTACATGCCGGGGTCAGGATAATGGCCGCTCCGGTCGCCGTGGTGACCTTGCGCGGGGCCGCCTACAATGCCTGGTACACCCAGTGGAACAGTGAGGCTTCCCTCTACACTGCACTGCTGAGCCTTTACCAGCAGAAGGTGGAAGGTCTGGAGATCACCGGCGTGGACATGTCCAAGCTGGCCACGGGCGGGCTCGCTGTGACCGAGAACACGCCAGAGGTATTGGCAACACCGTAAATCTCGAATCGCCAACCGAGACTATCTTGTTACAGATTGAACGCCATGCAAATTAAGCGTCGCAAAATCATCGACTCCGTACCGGCTCTACAGCAATTTGTGAACTACAAACTGCGAGCCATTCCTTCGTCACGGGCGGCCAACGCGCTCAAGTTTTTGAACGTCGAGCTGGAGATGTTCCAGGCCGAGCGGAAGAAACTTCAGGACCGGCACGCCACCAAAAACGAGAAAGGTGAAAACGTCATCAAGGACGGCAATATCGTGCCAGTTGACCTGGTGGCTTTTGAAAAGGAATTTAACGAGTACATGGATGAGGTCATCGAGTTGCCGACTGGTTTCAAGACCATCAGCCTCGAACAATTGGGCGACGTGATGGTTGAGCCGATTCTGATACACGTGCTTGACTGGCTGATTGATGGGTAACACACCGTGACTCATGCCCGACGAGATCAAAGTATCCATCCGCACCGAGGCCAGTGTCCGCGAGGTGTCGGACTACGTGGACGGGCTGACGCAGTTGATCGACCGGGAGCAACAGGCTGGTAAAGCGACGGACGAACTGCGGGTGCCCGCAGTGGAAGTTGGAACTGGCGACGGCTTATTGCAGGCTTGGCAAGTGGAAGGCGGTTGAGGTACAAAACCCGACCAAGAAATGAATCCAGACTTCCACGAAGAGATCGAAAGCCTGAGACGGGAGATTTACGCGCAATCAATTCGCATCGCCAACCTTGAAGGACAGTTTCAAACCACGCTCTTGTCCGTGCTAAAAGGGCTCAAGGGCAGCGACGACGGCAGCGGTGACGGACTCTATGAGCGCGTGCGTGCGATCAATCAGATGCAGTTGACGTTATTGTCCCGGCTGGCCTCAGTGGAACAAACTTTGGCAGCGCAGAGCAAGGTCGTGACCGAAAGTGAGACGGAGAAAAAGACGATCAAGACAGGCCGCAGTGAGGTTTGGGCAATTTTGGCGACGCTTGCGGCCATCGCTGCGGCGATAATTGCGCTCGTGAAATGAATTCAACTTTGACCAGTACGGACGCGGGCCGCACGAACTTCATGCAACGGCTTGACCGGGAAGTGTCCCGTGAAATGGAGCTGGCCCCGTCACATCGGGTATCGGTGCTGATCGTGGAGGACGACCCCGGCTGCCGGGAACTGTTCACGTTTCTTTTCAAAGCTCCCCAACTTGCCGCCCGGTTCACGGTGGAATTTGCCGAGTCAGTGAATCAGGCCATGACCTTGATCGCGCACCGAGTGTTCGATATTTGCGTGCTCGATTACACACTTCCCGACGGCTCGGCGGCGGACTTGGTGCGGATGTGGCGGGAGTATGGTTACGAGGTGCCGTTCATCTGCATTAGCGGCGACACGGCGAGGGACCGGGAAATGCAAGAGCTGGGCGCGTTGAGCTTTATGCTGAAAAGTGACGCTGGCGCGCCGGACATTTGGGAGAGGACCATGCGGTACGCGCTGCACAATTATTGGCAACGGGTGATGTGTCAATGTTCGGGAAAGAACTGACCATGAAGACCCAGATCAATCAGATTCGCCGCCTCGACGTGCGCGGCTGGACATACTCCCTCATCGCCTCCACCATCGGCGGCGGGGCCACCAGTGCCAGCGCATGGCTCGGGCTCGCGGCTGCCAAGTCCGCTGGCCTTGATGTTCCTGCGCTGAATCTGACGGCCCTGGGTGTCGTGCTGGCTTCGGGCGCGCTGACCAGCTTCTTCGCTGTGCTCTCCAAGTCCCCGCTGCCACCGGTCGAGGTGGAAGAGGATATTCCCGGCCAGTCCAAACAGCCTTGACGCCGGATGCGGCGTTGGTAGGGTCATGCCATGAAGAAAATCATCCCCGCCGTTCTCGCCCTCACTCTCACCATCTCGCTCCTGCTCGGCTCCGGCTGTGCCGCATTGCAGGACAAGTGGAATGGCCTCACGCCGGGCGAGCAGGCTGCCGCCAAGGCCGCCGCGCAGATCGCCCTCTCGGTGGGGCTCGGCCAACTTGGTGACAGTGTACACGAGCTGAAGCCTTACACGGATCGCCTGACGCCGCTCTTCTCCACGACCTTCGCCAGCGCGACTACGGACCCGAAAGTCATCGGAGCCCAGCTTTCCGCACATGTGCAAGCCGTGGTCCCCGCAGCCCAGCAGCCTGCCGTGAAGGCCGCCCTGGTCAAAGCCCTCACCAAGCCCGGCGTTACCGCTGGTGCGGCGCAAGATCCGCAGACGCGCTACAACGCTGCTGTGATTCTCAAGCTCTGATGGAGCCTGCTAACTGATCGCATGAAACTCATCACCCGACCAGAAGCTGACGCACTGCTGACGACGCCCATCGTCGCGCTGCGGCTGCTCTCAGGCACCTATGACGAAAAGTTCCGCGTCTTCCCAGAGATGCGCTCGTCGGACCAGGTGCTGGTGTTCAGTGTTGGATTCCTTTCAGCGGTCACACAATGGTGGCGTGCTGATCTCGCATCTACCGGGTTCAAGTATGCTCCCGGCAGCGGCATGTGTGAGGCGGGATCGAAGCGATTTATCGGCCGCATCATGGACATGGTGCAGCCGTTCCGGGGCACTGGCGACGTGGAGCGCGCGATAATCGAGGAGGCCCAATCTCTCGGCCATGCCTGCCCCACAGAGAGGCTTGGCGACTTCAGCCCCGGCGTGTACGAGACGCGTGGCGCAATCCCATCCGGCCTTGATGTCAACGGCGTTACCGATGGCGGCCATGACACGATCACTGTTCTGGTTGTACAGCCTGATGGCACGATTAAGGCGCTCCTTTGGGAGTGGCAGAACGGCGAGTGGGTATCCTACGAAGACAAGGTTGTCGCGGGGTTTGACATCCGCGATCTCATCGACTCCTGACACGTTATGAAGCTCATCTTAGCCCTCCTCGCTGCTGGCCTGCTGGCAGGTTGCGCCACTACATCGACCACCAATCCTCCTGGATCAGTTCCTCCAGGCTATCAGTTGGAACCAAAGCCTCCGACGGCATTTTAAGACCTGTAATTACTGCTGATCTTTGAGATCAGTTGGCACTCTCAAAACCTCCCCGAAAACTTTTTTCACTTTTCCTGTTGACGGATGGCCCGCTCTGGCCCACAGTGTCCCCGCATCGAATGAGCACACCAAATCGAATCCGAATCAGTCCTCGCAACGGGGAACGCATTGCCAAGATCGCCACCAGCTATTCCAGCGCCGGGCTGAATCGTAGCTGGAACGCCATCGGCGACAGCGCCCTCACCGCCGGGCTCGACTCCGAGGAGGAGCGTGCCCGCAACATCACCAAAGCCGCCGGAAAGAAAACCAAGTAACATGAGCCGCATCGCCCCCGAG
>Ga0194051_1001882_pt1 | contig 10658 bp, 10 predicted proteins | sample SepL2320m_MetaG_FD_161275 | JGI IMG/M metagenome (GOLD analysis project Ga0194051, IMG submission 161275) | Anoxic zone freshwater microbial communities from boreal shield lake in IISD Experimental Lakes Area, Ontario, Canada - Sep2016-L239-20m | ecosystem: Environmental > Aquatic > Freshwater >...
TGACGGGCGATTGGCAACGCTTCGAGATCAAACTCGACGACGTTGCTGACTCCGAGAACCTGACACGTATCAAGACCGGTTTCGTTTGGACCGTCGCCAGTCCCGGCCATCCTGTCGTCTTCTATCTGGACGACATCAAGTGGGAGTAAGGGCATTTGGAGACTCAACGTTTTCCTTGCGTCTGACCTGCGGGTTTTGTACGGAAGATTTGATGTCTGTTGACAAGAAAAATCCCGCCATTATTCTAAAGTTCATGAGATCGTTAGATGATTGTTTTGTCTGTCAGGCCTTCGGAGTTTATGGCAAATGAGTGTCACGTTGAAGAAATCCTTCCGCGGCTTTACGCTGGTTGAGTTGCTTGTTGTGATTGCGATCATCGGTGTCTTGGTTGGTTTGTTGCTTCCTGCAGTTCAAGCGGCACGTGAGGCCGCTCGGCGAACGCAGTGCAAGAATAATCTCAAGCAGATCAGTCTGGCGATTCACAACTATGAAGGTTCCCGCGGAGTGTTTCCTCCGAGCAGTATCAGCGGTTTTGGGAACGGCGTCTGGAACTATCCTGGGACTGGACCAGCGGATCCGAACATTCGGCTGCACAGTTTTGCAAGCCTGATTCTGCCATATGCTGAAGCGTCGGATATCTACAACACCATTGACTACAACGTTTCTGCTTTGTCCCCGGCAAATCGAACCGCGGCGTCCCAGATTCTGCCGTTCTACCGCTGTCCAAGCTATTCCGGAAAGAGCTTCAGTGCGGATCCGCTCTATGTTACGACCGTCGGCTACGACAGATTTGCAATTCGCAACTATGTGGCCATCGGTGCCAAAAACGTTGTTGGGCTTTCGGGCGCAATTCCTGCTGAGGGCGTAATGTTCCCGCAGTCCAAAACCAAATTTGGCGACATTACGGATGGTACATCGAATACGATCATTATTGCCGAATCTCGGGAAGAGAACGCCTCCGTCTGGATTGACGGCACATCCGCATCTGTGGCAGCTCGATACATGGCTTTGATTCCGCCAATGTATGCGGGCAACAGAGTGTCAATCAACTACCAGCCATATTTTCAGGGTGGAATTTTCCCGAATTCCATCGGCCAGAACTGGGGGCCATCGAGTCAACACACCGGTGGAGCACATCATCTTCCGTGTGATGGTTCCGTGCGATTTCTATCCGAGAATTTGGATGTGAATGTTTATGACGCTTTGGCGACGAGGAACGGCGGTGAAGTCGTCGGTGAGTTCTGATTTGAAGTCGCTTCTTGGCTTCGGGCATTATGGGTGTCAGTCTTACTTCTTCTTGAAATTGGGCTGACGCTCCGTTTGCAAATATGAGGTCTTTCCCAATCTTGCAGGAACGCGAAGGAGAATGTTCCGATGAAAAGCTCATTAGTACGAGACGACGTCCATGATGACACGTTTCATGCGACGTTTTGCGCGGAACGGTTGAAGGCGCTGGGAGATCCACTGCGGTTGAGAATTGTAAGTTTGCTGCGAGCCGGGGAACTGACGGTGGGTGATATCTGTGAGTTTCTTGAAGTGGAAATGGTCTCCGCATCGCATCACCTGCAAATCTTGAAGCATGGCAAAATTGTCACGCCTCGTAAGGACGGCAGATTCGTCTACTATCGATTGTGCGACGGCCTTTTGAAGAAATGCAGCGTCTCAAAATCGGTGCTGGATCTTGGCTGCTGCACGCTCGATTTGTCCAAACACAAATGAATCGTCGTTGAGAGGTTCGTTGCCGATGAGAAATCCGGAGTATGAGTGCGAAGGTTACGCGATTGCTCGTGGACTTTTCTCGCTGGAAGAGATTGCAGCGATCAGTGCCGAAGCCAATCGTGTCTTTGCGAGGCGGGATCTGATCGACTTCAATAATCTTCGCTGCCGGTGGTTGAATCACTATGAGACCAACGAATGCCGATTTGACTGCTTCGATCCGATTACCGATCTCAGCGAGCCCATCGATCGCATCGCGCGCGATTCGCGATTGCTGAAGTGGCTGGAGTCGCTGTACGGCGAAGAAGCATGCCTGTTCAAGGACAAACTGATCTATAAGCCGCCAGGGGCGATGGGTTATGCCCTGCATCAGGATTACATCAGTTGGCCCAGTTTTCCCAAGAGTTTTCTGACGGTGTTGATTCCGATCGATCCCGCCACGGACGAGAATGGCGCAACGGAGATCTTTCCGGGGACTCACCGGCAGGGTTATTTGTCGGCCATGGATGGCGACTACCATGAACTGTCGGAGTCAGCAGTGGCAGAGACTCCGGGGCTTCGGCTCTGTCTCGAACCGGGCGACGTCGCAGTCTTTGATGGAATGTTGCCCCATCGGTCTGCTCCAAATAAGTCAACGTCATGGCGTCGGCAACTGTATCTGAGTTACAATGCAAGGTCTGATGGTGGTGAGCAGCGAACAGCGCACTATCACGAGTTTCATCAATGGCTCAAAAAGAAGTATGCCGAGTTTGGTAAGACCGAAACGTACTTTGCCTGAAGAACGTCCTTTGCCTCAGAAGAAGTTCTGCTGATGACCGGAACCATCACAACCAGGGATCCGCAGGCTTCAATGGCCCCCGCCGTTTCGGCACAGTCTGCCGCCGCCAAGTCACGCAGTTTGGCTCAGAGATTTCCATTCTATTACGGCTGGATCAATGTGCTTATGGCGGCCTGGACGATGACCGCAACACTTCCGGGACGTACTCATGGCCTGGGACTGATTACGAAACCCCTGCTTGATGAACTGCGGATTTCTGACTCCTCATTTGCGCAATTGAATCTGTGGAGTTCTTTGCTGGGTGCGCTGTTCTGCATACCTGTGGGAGCGCTGATTGATCGATCGGGCGTCCGGATCATCAGCGTGACTGTGACGGGACTTTTGGCGTTGAGCGTCTTCCTGATGTGTCGTGCCGAAGATGCAACATCGTTGCTGGTGTCACTGATTCTGGTTCGTGGATTTGGTCAAAGCGCTCTGTCGATTGTCAGCATGGCGATGATTGGGAAATGGTTTCGCGGTCGTCTCGGCCCAGCGATGGGACTCTATACGATTCTGCTGACCTTTGGTTTCATTGGCAGTATTCTGGGCATGGGATCGTTGATTCAGCATTACGGATGGCGCGACGCCTGGCAGACACTCGGCTGGTCGTTGTTATCATCCGTGCCTGTGCTATGGGTGTTCACCCGAAATACGCCGGAACAATGCGGGATCGAACCAGACCCGGTCGTGGCTGCGACCGCTGACGTGACCTCGTCGAGTAGCAACGACGCGAGTTACCGCGACTACACAGTCTTCGAAGCTCTGCGGACTCCTGCGTTCTGGATCTTTGTACTCGGCACTTCCGCGTTTAATCTCGTGTGGTCATCTATCACACTTTTCAACGAATCGATCATCGGCGAATTGAGTTTCGATCAAAGCACCGCCGTGCAGATGATGGCGTTTCTGACGGGAGTCGGTTTGTTGGCGAACATCATCGGAGGAAAACTCGCCACACGCGAACGCGCCGGAATACTGCTGAGTTGCGGGCTGCTGATGTTGGCGGGTTCCCTCGCGTTATTTCCTTCGATTCGCACCATCGGACAGTTGCGACTTTACGGGTCCGCAATGGGATTCGTGGGTGGCTTGGTGACTGTGGTGCATTTCGCGGCCTGGGGACATTTCTTTGGACGCAGTGAGCTTGGCAGAATTCAGGGAGTTGCTCAGATCGTGTCTGTCATCGCTTCTGCGATCGGGCCGGTAATGATGGCAACCAGCCATGATTCACGGCACTCCTATCTGCCAATCTTCTCTCAATTCGCAATCGCTGTATTTGTACTGGCAGTTGCCGCAGCCCTGGTCAGGGTCCCGGTACGTCTTCACGTCGCGGTAACCAGTCTTTGAAGGAGTTCACTATGGCCAGTCTTCCTGTGATTGAACCACCCAGTCTTGAAGTGCCTACCTGCTGTGGATCGAATGAGCATCCTGGTTCGAACGAGCAATCGTCGGTGTCGACGATGTTCCATTTCTCACTGAACGTTTCTGATTTGGAACGGTCCGTCGAGTTCTATAGAAAACTGTTCAATGTGGCTCCGGCTAAGCATCATGCTGATTACGCGAAGTTTGAATTGTCCCAGCCGCCGCTTGTTTTCTCACTCGTTCCGAGCACTCCGGGTTCACAGGGCGCCTTAAATCATCTGGGGTTCCCCGTGGCAAGTCGTGATGAAGTGGCAGCCGCGACGGCCAGGCTGGCGGCCGCAGGACTCTCCGTCACCTGTCAGGATGGAACGGTGTGTGGATATTCGAGACAGGACAAGGTCTGGGTTTCTGATCCGGATAACAATTTCTGGGAGATCTACGTCGTTAACGAAGATGTTGATCCGGCCACCGTGCGAAGCGCGTGGGACGGGCAGGCTCCGAGAACCCAGGCCGTGCCCGCTGGTGTAAAGAAGGAGCGAGTCATCCTGGAACACCGCGTCACAGATTCGCTTCCCGACTATGCTCAATTTGCCAGCGACAGTGTGGATGAGATCCGGCTCACCGGCACGTTCAATTCAGCGTTGTCCGAATCCGAAAGAAGCCAACTGCTCCGCAATGCGTTTCGAATCGTACGGCCCGGTGGCGAAATTCATGTCCATGGCCTTGTCTCCAACAGTCCGTTGAATGGAATTGCTCCCAGCTTGCCGGGAGTCGCGTCGCTGGTCAAACGCATCCCTGTGGAACAGGAACCGTTGCAGGAACTCACGGTCGCAGGCTTTGTCGGAACAGCGATTACGAAACTGCCGGAAGCCAGCGTGTTTGAAAATGGTGCTATTGAAATGCGTGAAATTCGAATCACTGCATTTAAGCCCGCGACAGAGTCATCGGTCGGTCTGTTGCGGACTGTCGTTTACAAAGGTCCGTTTGCCAGCGTTACGGATGATCTTGGGAATACGTATCACCGCGGTCAGCGCGTGACAGTCATGGCCGCTCAGGAAGAGTTACTGTCCCGCAGTGCCTCGGCGGGCAGTTTCTTGTTCATTCAACATGATGCAACGTGTAACGCAGGTTGTTCCTGAGCACATGTTGAGAGACGGGCGATTCGCATACTTCAGCACACAGGAAATTTGGATGTCAGACGAGCAACTTAAGGCGATGGATCGAAAGTTTCATTTTGGCCTGACGGTTTCAGATCTCAGCCGATCTGTCGATTTCTATCGCATCCTGCTTGGGGCCGAACCGGCCAAGCATTTTGACGACTATGCCAAATTCGAAGTTGCTGATCCGCCGGTTGTCCTGGCACTTCATCCAGGCAAGTTTTCGACCAGTGGATCGCTCAATCATGTGGGCTTCCGAGTGGCCGATTCTGCGGCGATCATCAGAGTACAGGAGCGACTGGAACGCAGTGGTATTGCGACAACCCGAGAAGAGGGCGTCGAATGTTGCTACGCGCTGCAGACAAAATTCTGGGTGCCAGACCCGGACGGAAATCTCTGGGAAGTGTACACTCTGCACGAAGACCTCGACCATTCCGGGTTTGGCAGTGATGGCCACGGAATGCCCCCCAAAGCCGAGAACCCTCGGCCTGCTGTCATCTGGAATCACATGCTCACGCAGGCCATTCCGGAACGAATTCCGTTCGACGACGAAAGTGTCGATGAGATTCGCCTTGAAGGAACATTTAACATGCTGGTTCCGACTGAACAGCGACAGGCTTTGATCAGTGAGGCGTTTCGTGTTCTTCGACCGGGTGGCTCCGTCTGGATTCACGGTCTGGTCTCTGATCGACCGTTTGTCGGAACCCCGACTCTGCCGGGTCCAGCGGCGATGGTGCAGTGGATTCCCGTGGAGACAGTTCCGGAGCACGAACTGAAAGCGGCTGGATTTGTGGGACTGAATTACGACAAACTGGGCGACATTCACTGCTTCCAGGTGAACGGAGTTGAGCTGCGTCAACTTCAATTGACGGGCGTGAAACCAGCGGTATTAAGTCAGGAGACAGAACACTTCGTTCTTTATCGTGGGCCGCATGAACGGGTGAATGACGATTCTGGGCGAGTCTTCGAACGCGGCGTGCGGAAACGCGTCGATCAAAGCACATGGCAGCTCTTTCGCGAAGCGCCTTATGTGTCTCACTTCACGTGCTTTCGATGTGCAGTGGCCTCGACATAAGGCGATTTTAGCTCACGCTCGGTCAACAAGTCTCGCACGGAATTCAACAATTGGAACTTGGGTTTGTTTATGAAGTTGTCACACAATCTTTTCCATGCCTTTCTGTTGCTGATTGCAGTTTCAAGCAGTGGCCTAATGGCTTCTGACTGGCCGCAGTGGTTGGGGCGGACGCGAAATGGTGTTTCAACGGAGACCGTGAAGCCGTGGAGCGAGTTTCCCGAGGCTGCCTGGATTCGCGAAACGGCGAGCGGCTTTAGTGTTCCCGTGGTTGCGGATGGCATGTTGTTTGTACACGCTTCGGTCCCCGATAAGGACGAGGAAACAGTTATTGCGGTCGATGCCAAAACGGGACAAGACCTGTGGAGCGATGTCTATTCGCGAGCCCCATATTCCAGTCAGTTAGGCAACGGTCCGCGAGCCACTCCAAGTGCCGTCAACGGTCGCCTCTTTACGACTGGGATCACTGGTGTCATTTCGTGCTATGAGGCGAAAACCGGGAAACGTCTATGGCAAATGAATCCGTGGGAAGATCTGAAAGTACCACCTCCAGGATTTGGAGTCTGTGCCTCACCGGTCGTTGTCAGTGGCAAGCTGATTGTCGCAGTGGGCGGAGAAGGCGCAAGCGTCGTCGCCTATGACACAGAAACCGGAAAGGAATCCTGGCGGGCTCTTGATGAGCCAGCCGGGGCTGCATCGCCGATCTTTTTTGATAACGCTGAGGGTACGGAGACCAGGACGGAAGTCATTGTTCAGACGACTCTGCGGCTTGTCGGGCTATCCCCAACAGAGGGGACAATTCTCTGGGAACATCCCCTGGTTTTTGAGCCGAGCGGAGTCTCCCCGACATCACTGATCGTCGGCAATCAACTGATTTGTTCGACACAGGACACGGGAACTTTGTCGCTGCTGTTGCCTGCTGTTGGCACCACAAATGTGCCAACTCTTCAATGGTGGAAGCAGGATCTGTCGAGCTATTTCTCTACGGGGTCCGTCGGCTCAAATGGCCTGGCCTACATTGTGACAAATCAAGTGATGCCTCTGCCACGAGCCGATGTTCGCTGCGTCGATATCAAGTCGGGCGAAGAAAAATGGGTGAAGGAGAACCTTGGATATTTTCATCTGGGGATCATTCGCCTGTCCGATGGTAAACTTCTGACACTGAATGATGCAGGAACAGTGGTCTTGTCGGAACCTGGCGAATCAGAACTTGTCGAACTGGCTCGCGGCAAAGCCTGCGGTGGAACATTCAGCAACCCGATCCTCTCCGATGGATACCTTTATGTGCGTGATGGAAAGGGCGTCTCATGTTTCAATCTGAATGCCCCGGAGTAAGGCGGCCTGCGTTGGCAGTGCTGTGTGTTCTGGCCTTCTTCGTCCCGCAGGCGACGTTTGGAACAGAGCCACCGGATCCGTCGGAACTTGCAAAACGCATTGATCAACGTCTCGACGAACGCTTCGCAGCCGAGAACGTTACGCCAGCACCTCAGGCCGACGACGCGGAGTTCTTTCGTCGACTGCACCTGGATCTGGTCGGTGTCGTTCCAACATCTGATACAGCACTGGAATTCATCAACGACCCGGATATCAACAAGCGTGCTATTGCGATCGATCGACTTCTCAAGAGCACGGAACATCCGTTGCATTTCGCCAACGTTTGGCGTGCACTTCTTCTTCCTGAGTCGGAAACCGATCGACAGATTCGCTATTTTCTGCCTGGCTTCGAGCTTTGGCTGCAACAGCGACGCGTTGAAAATGCAGGTTTCGACATTCTGGTCCGCGATCTGTTGACGGTTCCGATCACTGGCACTGAAGAGCGTCCACAACTCGTGCTGACTAACCTTCGAAGTGCAAATCCCATTGCATTCATCGCTGCCAAAGAAGCCGATCCCGGAAAACTGGCTGCGACAACCACGCGACTTTTCCTTGGGATTCGACTGGAGTGTGCTCAGTGTCACAATCATCCCTTTGATGTCTGGACGCAGGAGCAGTTCTGGAATCAGGCGGCATTCTTTGCTGGCATCCAGAGAAAAGGTCGAGGCCCGTTTGCTCCTGTCCTGGAGAAGCCGGAAGTCAAGTCGATCGCGGTAATGTCAGACGCAGCGAAAGTTGTCCCGGCTCTGTTCCTCGACGGAGTCGCGCCTCCGCCAACGGAAAGTCTGCAGCGTGACATGCTGGCCGACTGGATCACAAAGCCGGCGAATCCATACTTCGCCAAAGCGACCGTGAATCGAGTCTGGGGGCAATTGATGGGATACGGAATCGTCAATCCAGTGGACGACTTTGGTGAATCGAATCCTCCCAGTCATCCCGAACTCCTGAACGAACTTGCCGCCGCCTTCACCCAGTCGGGTTATGATCTCACGTTTCTTTATCAGGCGATCTGTCGCACGAAGGCGTATCAGCGAACGAGTCAGCAGACTGCATCACAGCAGTCCGATCCGACCTTGTTCGCAAAGATGGCTCTGAAGCCTATGTCGGGCGAACAGTTCTACGATAGTCTAACGACTGCGATTCATCGCACTGCCTCATCAAGTGGTCGCCAGTTGAGTCGTAACGAAGATCCGGTCCGCCGCAGGTTCCTCGATACGTTCGGTCAACAGGGTGAGCAAAGTGATCCAGAGACATCCGTACTGCAGGCTTTGACGTTGATGAATGGGACACTGATCAGTTCTGCGACGAAACTTGATGCAGAAGGACTGCTGCAGGACACTCTTGCGGTGAGTCCTGATCGATTGGCGCAGATCGAAGTACTTTATCTGGCCACATTGAGTCGCAGACCGACGGATGCAGAACAATCTCAGATCGCTCAGTACTTTGATGCGATGGGCGATGATAAGCGTGAGCGAAATCTAAGCGACGTGCTTTGGATGCTGCTGAATTCTGCTGAGTTTCGATGGAACCATTGATCTGGAGAGTCCCATGAAGGCACAACTTCCATTTGCGCGCCTGCTGAGTCGTCGTTCGTTGCTGTTGGGGTCGACTATGCTGGGCGCGTCGGCGTCGGGGCTGCTGCGATCGCTGGCCGATGAAGCTGTGAACAACAAACCAAAACGATCCTGTCTGATCCTGTGGATGGGCGGTGGACCGAGTCAAACCGACACCTTCGATATGAAGCCCGGCCACGCGCACGGTGGCCCATTTAAGCCGATCGCGACGAGCGCCCCGGATCTGCAAATCTGCGAACATCTGCCGGAGACAGCCAAATGGATGCATACGATGTCCGTGATTCGCTCCATGAGCACTCGGGAAGGCGACCACGGACGAGCCACAGAAGATCTGCGGACGGGCTATCGTCCGCAGGGGCCGATACAGTTTCCAGTACTTGGGTCGCTGGTAGCCAATGAATGCGGACCCCAGATCGGGGATCTTCCGCACTACGTCAGCATCCTTTCACGCGGACTATTTCGGGCCGGGGTTGCTCCCGCAGGATTCCTTGGCACTGAGTATTCTCCGCTGCTTATCGGTGGTGGAAGTGAAGGGGCAGAACGACGGTTGACGGTGGAGAATCTTGCCCTCGCCAGCGGAATCACAGCGGGACAATCCGCAGATCGTCTCCAGTTGTTAAAGCAAATGGAACGTTCGTTTCTGGAGGCCCGACCTGGTTCCGCTGTTGACGGACATCGCACAGCCTACGAACGCGGAATTCGACTCATGAGTGCCTCAGCGGCGGCGGCTTTTGATCTTGATCAGGAGACCCCGGAAACTCATGAGCGTTATGGCAGTTCTTTATTCAGTCAGGGTTGCCTGCTGGCCCGGCGATTGCTTGAGCGACAGGTTTCGTTTGTCGAAGTGACACTCGGCGGCTGGGATACTCATTATGACAATTTCGAATCCGTGCAGCGGCTCTGTGGAACGTTAGATCGACCCTGGGCCGCGCTGATGCAGGATCTCAAGGATCGTGGACTTCTCGAGTCAACGCTGATCGTCTGGATGGGTGAATTTGGCAGAACGCCGGTGATCAATCCGCAGGTTGGCCGTGATCACTATCCGAAAGCCTGGAGCGTTGTCCTTGGTGGCGGCGGCATCAAAGGAGGAAGTATCGTCGGTCGATCCAGTGATGACGGACTGACAGTGGAAGACAGTCCGGTGACAACTCCCGATTTGCTGGCCACGATCTGCATCGCACTTGGACTGAATCCAAAGAAGCAAAATATTTCTAACGTCGGGCGACCAATTCGGCTCACAGATCCGGATGCAAAACCTGTGACATCAATTATCACGGGGTAAGAAGAAAGTGATGCTGATGCAGGAAGGTAATCAGGCCGCAGAACATACCCTCAGTGGAAGATCCGCTGATTTTCTTGCGGCAGGAAAGGGATATGCCGAGCAAAGAAAGGGGACAGGTCCAGTAGTGTTCGGCACGAAATTTGCGCCAGAGAAACCAGGGACTCCAGGGAAGATGGGCGGAGTTGCGCTCTGGACTCGAAGTTGCCATAGTGTGAGCCATGGCCGCAACTCGCCGCAAGATACGCCCTGAAGACATCCACGGCTTGAAGTACTTCAAGGCGTTACAGGGTTTGATCGAACGGCTGCACTT
>Ga0194051_1001884_pt1 | contig 10655 bp, 6 predicted proteins | sample SepL2320m_MetaG_FD_161275 | JGI IMG/M metagenome (GOLD analysis project Ga0194051, IMG submission 161275) | Anoxic zone freshwater microbial communities from boreal shield lake in IISD Experimental Lakes Area, Ontario, Canada - Sep2016-L239-20m | ecosystem: Environmental > Aquatic > Freshwater >...
CACGAACACGCCATCGTCAGCCGTGTCGTGGACGATGCGGACGCGATCGCCCAGCAGCGCACCGCCGCTGACCTTCGACGAAGGGTCGATGGCGATGACGCCGACGCTCTTGCCCTCCGCTCGCCAGGCCGCGACCAGCGCCGCGCAGAGTGAGGATTTTCCGACGCCGGGCGGCCCGGTAATGCCGACGACGTGGGCGCACGGCTGACGCCAGGCCGCGTCGAGCAGCGCCTGCGTCGCGGCATTGTCGGGGTCACGCTCCAGGGCGGCTAAGGCCGCGGCCAGCGCCCGCTTGCCGCCGTCACGGAGCGCCTGCAGCGTCATTCCGTCTTGAGCGGACCGCCGAGCGCTGCCTGCGCCGCGGCAAGCCGCGCGATCGGCACGCGGTAGGGCGAGCACGAGACGTAGTCGAGGCCGGCCTTGTGGCAGAAGAACACCGAGGCCGGATCGCCGCCGTGCTCGCCGCAGATACCGAGCTTGATGTCGGGGCGGGTCTTGCGGCCGCGCTCGCAGGCGATCTCGATCAGCTCGCCCACGCCCTCGATGTCGAGCGAGGCGAAGGGATCGTGCTCGAAGATGCCGCGCTGCTGGTACTTCTCGAGGAACGACGCCGAATCGTCACGGCTGAGGCCGAACGTAGTCTGGGTCAGATCGTTGGTGCCGAAGCTGAAGAACTCGGCCGATTCGGCGATGTCGCCGGCGCGCAGCGCCGCGCGCGGCAGCTCGATCATGGTGCCGGTCAGGTATTCGAGCTTCTGGCCCGAGAGCTGGCTGACCTCAGCGGCGACCTGGTCGATCACCACCTTCATCAGGTCGAGTTCCTTCCGGGTCGCGACCAGCGGGATCATGATCTCGGGGATCACCGTCTTGCCGTGCTTTTTCTGGACCTCGGCCACGGCCTCGAAGATGGCGCGGGCCTGCATTTCGTAGATCTCGGGATAGGAGATGCCGAGCCGCACGCCGCGATGGCCGAGCATGGGATTGAACTCGTGCAGCTTGTTCGCCCGGGCCTCGATCTCGGCCACCGGAACGCCGACGTCCCTGGCCACCTGCTCCATGTCGGCCTGTGTCTTGGGCAGGAACTCGTGCAGCGGCGGATCGAGCAGGCGGATCGTGACCGGCAGCCCGGCCATGATCTCGAACAGGCCGATGAAATCCTGGCGCTGCATCGGCTGGATCTTGGCGAGCGCGATGCGCCTGGCCTTCTCGTCGTCAGCCAGGATCATCTCGCGGACCGCGGCGATGCGGTCGCCCTCGAAGAACATGTGCTCGGTGCGGCAGAGGCCGATGCCCTCGGCGCCGAACTTGCGCGCCTGGCCGGCATCGAGCGGCGTCTCGGCGTTGGCGCGGATGCCGAGCGTGCGGAACTCGTCGGCCCAGGCCATCAGCTCGGCGAAGTCCCCGCTGAGCTCGGGCTGAACCGTCGGCACGACGCCCAGCATGATCTCGCCGGTGGTACCGTCGAGGGTGAGGAACTCGCCCGTCTTCACCACGGTGCCGCGGACGCTGAGCGTGCCGGCGGCGGCATCAATGCGCACATCGCCGGCTCCGGCGATGCAGGGCTTGCCCATGCCGCGCGCCACGACGGCGGCGTGGCTGGTCATGCCACCGGTCGAGGTGAGAATGCCCTGGGCGGCATTCATGCCGTGGATGTCCTCGGGGCTGGTCTCGCGGCGCACCAGGATGACCTTCTCGCCGGCCCGTGCCTGCTTCTCCGCCTCGTCGGCGGTGAACACGATCTTGCCCGAAGCGGCGCCCGGCGAGGCCGGCAGTCCCTTGGCGATCACCTTGCGTGCTGCCTTGGGATCGAGCGTCGGATGCAGGAGTTGGTCGAGCGAGGACGGCACGATGCGCGCCACGGCCTCCTTCTTGTCGATCAGTCCGTCGCGCACCATGTCGACGGCGATCTTGAGGGCTGCCTTGGCGGTGCGCTTGCCGTTGCGCGTCTGCAACATGTAGAGCTTGCCGCGCTGCACGGTGAACTCGATGTCCTGCATGTCGCGGTAGTGCGCTTCGAGCTTGTGGCGGATGGCGTCGAGCTGGCCGAACACCTCCGGCATCACCTCTTCCATCGATGGTGCGTCGGACTTCTGCGCCAGCTTGCCCTGCACGGTGAGGTGCTGCGGCGTGCGGATGCCGGCCACCACGTCCTCGCCCTGGGCGTTCACGAGATATTCGCCGTAGAACAGGTTGGCGCCGGTCGAGGGATCGCGCGTAAAGGCGACGCCGGTGGCGCAGTCCTCGCCCATGTTGCCGAACACCATGGCCTGCACGTTGACGGCGGTGCCCCAGCTCTCGGGGATCGCATGCAGGCGGCGATAGGTGATGGCGCGCTGGTTCATCCACGACTCGAACACGGCGCCGACCGCACCCCAGAGCTGCTCGCGCGGCTCCTGCGGGAACGGCTTGCCGGTGCGTTTCTCGACGATCTTCTTGTACTCGGCCACGATGGCCCGCCAGTCGTCGGCCTTGAGGTCGGTGTCCATCTGGACGCCGAGGTCCTCCTTCTTGAGCTCCAGCGCCTCCTCGAAATAGTGGTGCCCAACATCGAGCACGACGTTCGAGTACATCTGGATGAAGCGGCGGTAGCTGTCGTAGGCGAAGCGCTCGTCGCCCGACGACTTACCTAGGCCCAGCACCGTGCGGTCGTTGAGCCCGAGATTGAGCACCGTATCCATCATGCCCGGCATGGAAGCCCGCGCGCCCGATCGCACCGAGACCAGCAACGGGTTGTTGGGGTCGCCGAACTTGGCGCCCAGGATCTTCTCGACCGACGCGAGCCCGGCCTCGACCTCGTCCTTCAACTCGGGCGGATAGGCGCTGTTATTGGCATGGTGCCAGTTGCAGACCTCGGTCGTGATGGTGAAGCCCGGCGGCACCGGCAGGCCGAGGCTCGACATCTCCGCCAGATTGGCGCCCTTGCCGCCCAGCAGATTGCGCATCTCGGCACGGCCCTCGGCCGTACCATCGCCGAAACTGTAGACCCACTTGGCCATTCTCAGCCCTCGATCTTCGAAAAATCCGCCACCGAATCCATGGTCGCGCGAATCTGGTTGAGCAGTTTGAGCCTGTTCAGGCGCAATTCAGGCTTATCGGTGACGTTCACCGTGACCTTGTCGAAAAACGCGTCAATTGGCACCCGCAGGCCCGCGAACGCCGCCATCGCGCCGGCAAAATCCTCGGCGGCCAGCGCCGGCTTCAGCGCGCGCTCGACCTCGGCCAGCGCTGATGCAACGGCCTCTTCCTCGGCTTGTTCCAGGAGCGCCGGATCGGGCTTGCCCGCGATCTGTGCCCCGAGCGCCTTGTCCTTCTTTTCTTCGGCACGAACGATGTTGGCGGCGCGGCCGTAGGCCGTCAGCAGGTTCCTGCCCGCCTCCCTGCCGAGGAAGGATTGCAGCGCCTCGACGCGCGCCAACAGGCGCACCAGATCGTCCTCGCTACCAAGGGCGAATACGGCATCGACCACATCGTGCCGCACGCCCTTCTCGCGCATTTGGACCTTCAGCCGCTCGGCGAAGAAGTCCATCAGATCGTCTGCCTTGAAGAAGTGTCGGAGCGGCAGGCGGATCTTGTTCTCGACCACGAGGCGGATGACGCCCAGCGCCGCGCGGCGCAAGGCGTAGGGATCGCGCGAGCCGGTCGGTTTCTCGCCGATCGACCAGAAGGAGATCAACGCATCGAGCTTGTCGGCCAGTGCCACGGCAATCGACACCGGCGCGCTTGGGCAGCGGTCGTTCGGGCCGGCCGGCGCGTAATGATCGCCGATCGCGTCGGCCACCGAAGCCGGCAGTCTTTCGTTCAGGGCGTAGTAGCGGCCCATGATGCCCTGGACCTCGGGGAACTCACCCACGACGCCGGACACGAGGTCGGCCTTGCACAGCCGTGCAGCCTGCGCGACCTCGGCCGCATCGGCATCCGGCACGTGCCTGGCAATGTCGCCCGCCAGCTTCACGATGCGCTCGACACGTTCGGCCTGCGTGCCGAGCTTGGCGTGGAACACGATGCCTTTCAGCAGAGGCAAGCGGCTTTCGAGAGTCTGCCTGCGATCCTGGTCCCAGAAGAACTTGGCGTCGGCCAGGCGGGGCCGCAGCACGCGCTCGTTGCCGTCGACGATCGTGGCGCCACCATCGCGCGCCACATTGTTGGCGACCACGACGAAGCGGTTAGCGAGCGTGCCGTCCTTCTTCGTGGTGACGAAATACCGAAGATGCGTCTTGATCGTGACGATCAGTACTTCGGCCGGCAGGTCCATATACTGGGCGTCGATGGTGCCCATCAGCGGCACCGGCCACTCGACCAGGCCCGCGACCTCGTCCATCAGCCCGTCGTCCTTTCTCAGGACGACGCCGGCATCGGCGCAGAGCTTCTCAGCGCGCTCGGCGATGATCTTCTTGCGCGCGGCCGGACCGAGGATGACGTGGGCTGCATGCAGCTTGGTGACATAGTCGGCGAAGCCCGTGACCGTGATCGCGCCGCGGCTGAGGAAACGATGCCCGCGCGTCGTGTTGCCGAATGCCATCGGCGCCATCTGCCCGCCCGGCGAGACTTCGCCCGCCAGCACCTTGCCGTCGAACAGCGCCACGATGCCTTGCAGCGGACGCACCCACTGCATCGTGCCGCTGCCCCACTTCATGGACTTGGGCCAGGGTAGCGCCTTCATGGCGGCATCGATGACCCCCGGGAGCGCGTCGGCCGTTGGGCCGCCCTTCCTGGTGATAGCGGCGAACCAGAACTCACCCTTGCCGGTATCGCGCTTCTCCGCCTGGTCGAGCGAGGCCAGCCCCGCGCCCTTCAGGAAGCCCTGCACGGCCTGATCGGGCGCGCCGACGCGGGGTCCGCGCCTCTCTTCGCTCACATCGGCACGCGTCTCCGGCAAGCCGTCGACGACGAGGGCGATCCGGCGCGGCGTCGCGAAAGCCTTCGCGTCGCCGAAGGCGAGGCCCGCGGCCTTGAGGCCGTCGCATATCAGCCGCTTGAAATCCTCGCTCGCGCGCGCCTGCATGCGCGCGGGAATCTCTTCGCTCAGCAGCTCGAGGAACAGCTCGGCCATTTACGCTGCTTTCGCCACTTGAGTGGCCAGCCACACTTCGCAGCAGGCCTTGGCGAGCGTGCGCACGCGCAGGATGTAGCTCTGCCGCTCGGTGACGCTGATCACGCCGCGCGCGTCGAGCAGATTGAAGACATGGCTCGCCTTGATGCACTGCTCGTAGGCCGGCAACGGCAACTTCTTCTCGATCATGCGGCCGCTTTCCTTCTCGGCGTCCGCGAAGTGACGAAACAGCATGTCGGTGTCGGCATGCTCGAAATTGTAGGCCGACTGCTCCTGCTCGTTCTGCAGGAATACGTCGCCATAGGTCAGCGGCACGTTCGACGACGGAGAATTATACGGTAGCTCGTACACGGTCTTCTTGTCGAACAGGTACATCGCCAGACGCTCGAGCCCGTAGGTGATCTCGCCCGCCACGAGTTCGACCTCGATGCCGCCGACCTGCTGGAAATAGGTGAACTGCGAGACTTCCATGCCGTCGCACCAGACTTCCCAGCCGAGGCCCCAGGCGCCCAGTGTCGGGCTCTCCCAGTCGTCCTCGACGAAGCGGATGTCGTGCAGCGAGGAGTCGATACCGATCGCCGTCAGCGAGCCGAGATACAGCTCCTGAAAGTCGGCCGGCGACGGCTTCATGATCACCTGGAACTGGTAGTAGTGCTGCATCCGGTTGGGATTCTCGCCGTAGCGGCCGTCCTTCGGCCGGCGCGAGGGCTGCACATAGGCGGCGTTCCAGGGCTTCGGTCCCAGCGCGCGCAGGGTCGTCGCGGTGTGGAAGGTGCCGGCGCCCATTTCCATGTCGTACGGCTGCAGGATCAGGCAGCCCTGCGCGGCCCAATAGTCCTGCAGGGTGAGGATGAATTCCTGGAAGCACGTCGGCTTGGCCCCCTTGGAACGTGAAGGGGCCGGTGAAAGGTCGGACACCTGAATTTCCCCGAGGCTCAAGAAGGCCTTTTGTTTCCGCGACTTAAGGCTGTTTTTGCGGTGCGGCAAAATAGGTGCGACCCCCACCCCGGTCAAGCGCGCTGGCGGCCCACTGCGGCCTTATGGCAGGGGGCGACCGCAATGGCCGCATTTTTCGGCAGCGGTCGAAACATAGGCACCACAGCCCGCACATTGGACGGTTTCCTCAATCACAGGCTGGCGGGCATGGGCTGTTTGGGCCGGAGGAGCAGGCTCGGGAGGGCGCGATGGCGGGGCCGGCTTCGGTGGCGCCGGCGGCGGGCCGACGAACCGGTCGTACATTCCCTTCCAGCGGGAGAAGGTTCTATACGCCGCGTAGAGCGCCACACCGAGCAGCGCGAGTTTGAGCAACAGACCCATGGGTCGCTTGTGCGCACACCCTGCACGCCGGTCAAGCAGAGCCGGGTCACGCAGCCCGCTCGCCTCCGGAGCCGACCCCCGCTATAGGATCGGGCATGGAAGCGAGGGAGGACGCCCCGCTCGACCTGTTCGTGGTCGGTGGCGGGATCAATGGCGCAGGCATTGCCTGTGACGCGGTGGGGCGATCGCTGAAGGTCGGGCTCTGCGAAATGAACGATTTCGCCAGCGCCACCTCCTCGGCCTCGAGCAAGCTGATCCACGGCGGCCTCCGCTACCTCGAGCAATACGAGTTCCGACTGGTCCGCGAGGCGCTGATGGAGCGCGAGGTGCTGCTGGCCAAGGCGCCGCACCTCGCCTTCCCGATGCGCTTTGTCCTGCCGCACGAACCGCACCTGCGCCCGCGCTGGATGCTCCGGCTCGGCCTCTTCCTCTACGACCACCTCGACTGGCACATGACCCTGCCCAAATCGGAGGCCGTGGATCTGCCAAACTCGAAGTACGGCGAAGGGCTAAAACCGTCGTTCAAGAAGGGCTTCGTCTATTCCGACGCCTGGGTCGACGACGCCCGCCTGGTGATCTGCAACCTGAAGTCGGCGCGCGAGATGGGCGCCCGCATCTTTGCGCGCCATCGCTGCGTCTCGGCCCGGCGCTGCGACGACGGCAAGCTCTGGCACATCGAACTCGCCGCGCCCGACGGCTCGGCCGTGCATCTCAAGGCGCGCGGCCTCGTCAACGCTGCCGGTCCGTGGGTCAAACATTTCCTCGACGAGCAGACCCCCATCCGCACCAGCAAGCGCGTGCGCCTGATCAAGGGCAGCCACATCGTGGTGCCGCGCCTGCACGAGGGCGACCACGCCTTCATCCTGCAGAACAGCGACAACCGCATCGTCTTCATTATTCCCTACGAGCGCGACTTCACGGTGATCGGCACCACCGACATTCCCTCGGAGTTCGGCGAAAAGCCGGTCTGCACGCCAGAGGAGATCGCCTATCTCTGCGAGATCGCCGGCCACTACATGCAGAAACCGGTGACGCCTGAAGACGTGGTCTGGACCTATTCCGGCGTACGCCCGCTGTTCGATGACGGCGACGACAATCCCTCGTCGGTGACGCGCGACTATCACCTCGAAGTGGATGGTGCGCCCAATGGACCGAATGGCGGTACCGCGCCGCTGCTCTCGGTGTTCGGCGGCAAGATCACGACCTACCGCCGCCTCGCCGAGCATGCGCTCGGGGACCTCAAACCCTATTTCCCGCGCATGGGCGGCAACTGGACGGCGACCCGGGCGGTGTTCGACGGCGAACTGGCCGACGCGCCGACCTTCGAGGAAGCCTTCGACCGCTTCGTCGACGGCGCGGCCCAGACCAAGCGCGGCCTGCCCACCGAACTGGTCCGCGTCCTGGCCCGCCGGCACGGTTCGGGCCTCGGCGAGCTGCTGGAGCCTGTGAAGACGGTGGCCGATCTCGGCCGGCATTTCGGCGGAAATCTCTACGAGCTCGAAGTCCGCTACCTGATCCGCGACGAATGGGCGGTCGAGGCCGAGGACGTCCTGTGGCGGCGGACCAAGGAAGGCCTGCATATGACCGAGGCCGAACGCGACGCCTTTGCGCGCTGGATGGCCGATCTTCGGGTGAATAATTTGGGACCGAACTTTACATAACTTAACACATACGCCGGGCACACTCGGCCCGCTCAGACCGTATCATCGGAACACTCCATATTTCGGTGAGGTATTCGATGTCCTTCCGTCCCCTGCTCCTGGCTATTGCCGCAGGCTTTGCCTTCGCCAGCCCAGCCTTCGCGCTCGACAGCGATAGCGACTTCGACATGCTGGAGATCGCCCAGGCTCCCCCGCCGGTCGCCGGCGCCGCAGGCCGCAGCTTCTCGCCCAAGAACATGTGCCTGGACCAGGTCGCGCGCCGCATCGGCAACCGCGCCTACATCAAGGCCCGGCTGGAACTGAAGCCCGACCAGATGACGGCCTGGAACGCCTTCGAGAAGGCGTCCGACGAAGCCAGCACCAAGGCCAGCGCCCGCTGCGCGACCCTGCCGGCCGAGATGAAGGAGCGTCCCAACTACGTCGATCGCCTGTCGATGGAAGAGGAAGCGATGAAGGCCCGCGTCGCCTCGATCGAGACGGTGAAGCCCACGCTCGTGGCGCTCTATGGCGTGCTGTCACCGGAGCAGAAGGCCATCCTCGACCGCCCGCAGGGCCTGCCGGCAGGCGGCCCTGGCCACCACATGCGCGGCCCCGGCCCGCGCTGAGACGTTTCTACCAGTCGCTAGAGCGGACGATCTTCATCAGGTCGTCCGCCATGGTGAGCGCGGTCAGCACACCGGTCTTGGGATTATCCGGCATAGCGCGGCCGAGGCGGTGCATCGTCATCTCGCCTGAGTCGCTCGTCACTTCCAGGCGGCTCGCGTTGGTGCCGGGCGGCAGAGTGGGATCGGCCACCAGTTCGATCTCGGTGCGCTTCAGTCCGGCGCCGCACAGCGCCACCGTCACCGCGAGATTGGCGTTCTTCGGATAGAGCCGGCCGGCATCGGCCGGGCTGCCGCGGAAGATCACCGTCGGCTCCTTGATCGACGGCAGGTCGAACTCGGTCTCGGCCGGCGTGCCGGTCCAGGCATGCGGTGGCTTGATCGAGGTGTATTTGACGCGTTCGAGCTTGCCCAGGCGCATGGCGAGCAGCCCGTCGAGCCCAGCGATCGCGCCCGACGGCAGTCGCAGCCGCGCCCCGCTCTTCTCCGCCGCCTTGATGTGCGTCTTCCAGAGCTTGGGGTCGCCATAGGCGCCGGTGGCGATCACCATGAAATCGAAGCCCTTCCTGAGGATCGTCTCGCCCCAGTCGCGCACCGCCTGCTGGCTCGCCGCCTCGACCACGACATCGGGCTCAAGCTTGAGCAGCGCCTTCAGCGTCTCGACGACGACCGCCTTGCGGCCGACCTTCTTCTGCACCGCTTTGGCGCGGCCCTTCCGGACCAGGATGCCGACAATGTCGATCGCAGGCTTCTTCTCGCGGAAGACGTCGAACAGCATCTGGCTGATGGCGCCATAGCCGATCAGCGCGATTTTCAGCCGCTTCTTCTTCGCCATGAGCCCCCCGGCAAGTCCCCGAAAGGCCGACTATAGCGGCTGATCCTGGCCCCCGCGACCATACTTGCGACCCCGGTGGGCCACGGCTATAACCCCGCCTCGCCAGCGGGCCGGAGTCCGTAAATCTGACGGAGCGTAGCTCAGCCTGGTAGAGCACTAGCTTCGGGAGCTAGGGGCCGGAGGTTCGAATCCTCTCGCTCCGACCAATGGCGAAAGAACGGCGCGCAGCGATGCGCGTCGTTTTTCGTTCAGCCCGCCGTCATTTAGCCGATCAATGGGAAGTGGCAGGCCACCTCACGGCCGGCGGCGATCTCGCGCAGCGGGGGCACCTCGGTGGTGCAGCGCGCCTCGGCATGCGGACAGCGGGTGCGGAAGCGGCAGCCCGAAGGCGGATCGAGCGGCGACGGCGGGTCGCCGGGCTTGAGCTTGGTGTCGCCCAGCGGGATGTCGGGATCGGGCACGGGGATCGCCGCCATCAGCGCGGCGGTATAGGGGTGCGCGGGCGTGGCGAACAGCGACGCCGAATCGGCGACCTCGCACAGCCTGCCGAGATACATCACCGCCACGCGGTCCGACACCGACTTCACCACCGCGAGGTCGTGGGCGATGAACAGCAACGTCAGTCCAAAGCGCGCCTTCATGTCCTCGAGCAGGTTGAGAATCTGGGCGCGGATCGAGACGTCGAGCGCCGATACAGGCTCGTCGCAGACGATCAGCTTGGGCTCGAGCACCAGCGCGCGTGCAATGGCGATGCGCTGGCACTGGCCGCCGGAGAATTCGTGCGGCCTCCGCGTCCACACGAGGTCGGGGTCGAGGCCGACTGCCTCCATGACGGCGCGCACGCGGCGGGTGCGCTCAGTCGGATCGCGCACGCCCGACACGACCAGCGGCTCGGCCACGATCTCGGCCACGCGGCGGCGCGGATTGAGCGAAGCGATCGGATCCTGGAAGATCATCTGCAGGCGAGGACGCACCGCGCGCAGCGCCTCGCCGCGCATCTGGGTCAGCTCGTTGCCGTCGAACAGCACGCTGCCGCGCTGCGGCGGCGGCAGCTGCAGCAGCGCGCGCGCCAGCGACGACTTGCCCGAACCGGACTCGCCCACCAGTCCCAGTGTCTCGCCCTGGCGGACCGCGAGCGTGACGTCGCTCACGGCATGGACGTGGCGGCCGCCGCCCACCGGGTATTCGAT
>Ga0194051_1001890_pt1 | contig 10617 bp, 8 predicted proteins | sample SepL2320m_MetaG_FD_161275 | JGI IMG/M metagenome (GOLD analysis project Ga0194051, IMG submission 161275) | Anoxic zone freshwater microbial communities from boreal shield lake in IISD Experimental Lakes Area, Ontario, Canada - Sep2016-L239-20m | ecosystem: Environmental > Aquatic > Freshwater >...
TGCCATGGTTACAAAGTCTTCTTTGAGCGTCGAAATAATGTCGGCACGCAAGAGGCGGGCAAAGGTTGCGATAAGCCCGAGCGACAGGCTGAGAACAGGCATGATCATGGACTTGATGTGCTCGACTGGACCCTCGGCCCAGGTGACGTAACCAATCGGATTTAATAGTTCAAATTTGACACCCAATATGTATGCCAGGCCGAGACCAACTGCAAAGTTGGGGATAGACGAGAGCCCGAAGAGGATGTTGCTGAATACTTTGTCAATGCGAGTATCGGCCTTGTAAGCAAGCAGCATCCCGAGCGGGATTGAACAGAGAAGCGAAAAACCGAGGGTATAGACCATGATGAGCAGCGTTCGTGGAATTGTGAAAGACAGCATCGCCCAAACAGTCATTGACGCTTCTGAATACGATTCACCTGCGTTGTAGTAGATACCCAAATCTCCCCGAAGGAAGTTTCCGAGCCAATGAAAATAGTAGGAGACAATGTTCATGTTGACGCCAAGTCCTTCACGAATCACTACCTTTTCGTCTTCTGTCGCGAAGGGAAACAACGTAGTAGCGATATCGCCAGGGAGCAACCGCACGAGTACCGTCACCAAAAAGGTGACTAGGAAGAGAACCAGGGCTACCTGCGATAACCGCTGTGTGATTCGAATGAGTCTTTGCATGGTAGGAGATTTTCTGTTTGTAGTACTTAGTACCTAATCGTAGTTTGGGATTCTAAAAAATAAAAATGCGGTGGGATTTCTCCCACCGCATTTTCACGATATACGAACTGCAATTAGTCGCTATTTGACTAGCTACCAATTATTGATGCCACATCGAAGTTACCTGCAATCAAGCCTGCTCGCTTGTTTCCGTTTGGCAAGACCGTCTCGCCAAAGCCAGTGACCTTATTGGACACTGCAGCGAAAAGTCCTTCGGTGTAAACACCGGTCCAATAGCTCTTGGACTGCAGTTCTTCCGCACAGGCCTTCAATGTGTTTTTGGCTGGAGATGAAGTTTCCCATGCCTTATCGAAGCATGCTGCGAGTTGGCCATCGCCTACTCCGCCAGATGCCGCAGGAAGTCTGTAGCCCGAAAGCTCCAAGCCTGAGGTGGAGGAGAAGAGGTTTGCAAACTCTGCGTACTTACCAGCCATCACGTTGAACCAAGTTACTTGCTGTCCAAATACAAATGCTCGAGAGATGTACTGGGAGCTTGTGACTGGTGCCATGAGTGTGCAACCAATTCCGGCAGTCTTCATCATTGAGCAAACCAAGTTTGCATCGTTTGTCGACTCAACGCTGTCAGAGATTGGCATCTGGAACTCAAGTGCCTTGCCAGTCGCAGCCTTGTAGGCCTTTACTTTTGCTTTGGCTTTTGCCAAGTCAAAAGTGATTGCACCCTTCGTGCTGAAGTATGGGTGCATCTTCGGAGCCATTGCAATAGCGCCTTCACAGTTTCCTTTGCAAGCAATCTTTGCGAAAGTATCGCGATCCAGAGCGTAAGCAAAAGCTTCACGAGCCAAAAGATTGTTGAAAGGTTCTTTCATTGTGTTGAGGTGAAAGGCCCAGTTGGTGTCACGAGGACCTTCGATGAGTGTGACTTTGCCCTTGAGCGAGTCGCGCACTCGATTCAGTTGCTGACCAGATGTAGCACCGAATAAAGCAATATCTGCTTGACCCTTGGACATTGCGTTTACACGCTGTCCACCGTCGAGGACCGTCTTGAAAGTGATGGAATCGGCATAAGGCAACTGCTTACCAGCCTTATCTTTGCGCCAGTAAGTTGGGTTCTTCACGAGCTCTGTCACGAATGGGTCAATACCCTTTGACTTGATCATGAATGGTCCGGTACCTACAGCTGTTGTTGTTCCACAAGTTGCACTCTTCAAGCTTGCAGTTGACATCATGCGAGTACGACCATTGGCCCACATGTTGTAGTTGAGGTTTGGACGAGGTACTGCGAGGTTCAATTCGACCGTCAATGCGTCGATTTTGACAAAGGCCTTCTTTTCACCGGCCATCGTCTTTTTGTATTCATCACTTGCTAGCAACCAGGCTGCACCATTTTTTTGAAACCCTGTGAGCATTGACTGAAGACCTGCAAAGCCAGGAATGTCAAAGGTTTGTTGCCAAGCAATTGATGGCAACGAGGGAACTGGGCCCGATCCGTACAACAGACCGATTCCCGCGAGGGATCGGAAGTTGGCGATGACGTTGTCGGCATCAAATGCTGTGCCGTCGCTGTATGTAATGCCAGAACGAAGTTTGATTGTCCATGTCTTATTTCCATTCGACGGTGTCACTGATTCAGCCAAGTAAGGAACGATGTCACCCTTGTTGTTCATGATGGTGAGACCTTCGAGCACTGCGCCAGAGGCTCCAATTTGTCCACCACCAGGTGAATCTTGTGTGCACCATCCAGCATCTTTTTCAGCGATCAAGATGATGATGTCTTTGCCACTGCGCTTAGCTTGTGGAACTGACTTTGCGTTGCTTCCAGAAATACCGACGGTTGAGACTGCAAGTGCGAGTCCTAGCCCAATCGAGACTTTTCTGAACAGCCCACTTTCGTGGATGTTTGACTCATGTAGGAATTTCCCCCTGTTGATTCGTGTGAAGCCGGAATGACCCCAATCCGATTTGTTCACTCTACGGACATACACCCGTAATAGTCAAGTCGTTGAGGGGGTAAACCCAAGTGACTATTGGGTCTGAACTGTGCGTAATTGGTCAAGCGGTATGTGGCAGCGCATGAAATGCCCCGGCTCGACCTCGGTGAGCGCAGGCTCAATGCTTGTGCACAGGTGCTCAACACCGCTGCCAGCCAAGCGCGGGCAACGCGGATGTAAAACGCAGCCAGATGGCGGGTTTGACGGGCTCGGAATTACACCCGTAAGAGGAATGCGCTTGCGAATGGAGCCGTCAATATTGGGCACTGACGAGAGCAATGCTTCTGTGTATGGGTGGTGAGGGCCTTGGAATACTCGATTGGAGTCTCCGAACTCGACAACGCGACCGAGGTAGAGCACTGCGATTTTGTCGGAGATATATCTGACAACGCCGAGGTCGTGCGAAATAAAAATAAAACTCGTGCCGTCTTGTTTTTGCAAGTCGACCAACAAGTTGAGGATCGTTGCTTGTACGGAAACATCGAGCGCCGAGGTCGGCTCGTCACAGACAACAAGTTGTGGTGCGCCTGCAAATGCGCGCGAGATTGCTACGCGTTGCTTGAGCCCACCCGAGAGTTGCACTGGTCGAGCGCTGTGTAGCGTTGCTTCGACTCGCATGCCTGAGAGCAATTCGTGCGCGCGCTCAGTCGACTCGTCGGCAGAAAGTCCGCGTAGTTTTTGTACTGCACGCCCAACAATGCGTGTCACGCTGTGACGACGGTTGAGTGCTTGGTCTGGGTTTTGAAACACGATCTGCATTGCGCCGACATCTTTGACGTCGCGCTTGTTGAGCGTGCCAGCTAAATCTTTGCCATCGAGCACAACGTGACTGCCACTGTCAGAACCGTAAAGACCAAGAATAAGTTTTGCAATCGTTGTCTTGCCTGCGCCGGACTCGCCAACCAGGCCGAGAGTTTCACCAACGCCGACTTGCAGTGAAACGTCGTTGACTACATGCACTGCATGACCGTCTTGAGTGAACGCTTTTGAGAGGTGATCGATGTCGAGCAGTCGCGTGCCTGTAGTTGCACGATTTGGATTTTGACTGACACTCACTGTGACAGTGTCGATTGCGCGAGGCAACGACCCTGCTTTGTTGGTGTGGAAGCAGCGAGCAACGTGTGAGTTGCCAACAGTGACCATCTCGGGTTGCGTGGTGCGACACTTGTCTTCGACAAGTGCACAGCGGTCGGCAAACACGCAGCCATCAAAGTGGGTGCCAAGCGCTGGAGGCGTGCCGGGGATCGTGTCGAGGCGGTCGGTGTTTTTGTGCAAACCACCACGAGGGATACAACGCAACAACCCAACTGTGTATGGGTGGCTTGGATTCGAGAAAATATCTTCAGTGGCACCTTGTTCTACAAGCGCGCCGGCGTACAACACACCAACTCGGTCGCACATGTGACGAATAACGCCAAGGTTGTGACTAATAAAGAGAACCGCAGTGCCAGACTCTTTGCGCAACTGGCGCACCAAGTCGAGCACTTCGGCTTCAACTGTTGCATCAAGTCCGGTAGTTGGTTCGTCCATTACTAAGAGGCGAGGGTTTGACGCAAGGGCCATTGCAATAACTACTCGCTGAGACATTCCGCCAGACAGTTGATGGGCGTATCTACGCATCACCTTGGTTGGGTCGGCGATCTGCACCTTGATCAGCGCTTGTTCTACATGTGCATATGCATCGCTTTTTGAAAGGCCCTGCAGCTCAAAAACTTCTGCTACCTGATCACCAATGCGAATCGTTGGGTTGAGAGCCGTTGCAGGGTTTTGGTAAACCATCGAGATTGCTGATTGGCGCAAGTTGTTGATGTCCGGTTGGCTCATGCCAACAATGTCATTACCTTCAAACAGGATTGATCCACCGGTGATCTTGCCGTTGCGAGGCAAATAGCGCATTGCTGCGAAGGCAGCAGTGGACTTGCCACAACCAGATTCGCCTACAAGGCCATACGCCTCGCCTGGGGCAATAGAAAATGAGACATAGCGCAACACTTCGCGGTCGATGCCGCGAACGGTGTAGGCAACCTCAAGATCGCGAAACTCAAGTGCTGGAGTAGTGCTCATATTTCAAAAATCTCCAGCAGGCTGTCTGAAATGAGGTTGACGCTCACGGCAAGTGAAGCGATTGCGAGCGCAGGGAATGCTGTTGGCCACCAGATGTCGGAATAGATATTGCCCCAGTTTTCTGCTATTTGTGAGCCCCAGTTGGGTGAGCCGTATTCGACACCAGCGCCCAAGAACGACAGTGTTGCGATAGCGAAGATTGCGTAGCCAAGGCGCACGGTGAACTCGACGATGATCGGTGGCAAGACGTTTGGCAAAATCTCGCGAAATAAAATGTGGCGAGTGCGCTCGGTGCGCAGACGTGCTGCCGCAACATATTCCAATTCGGATTCGCCAAGCACTGCGGCGCGCACTGTGCGCCCGATGTTTGGGGTAAATACAAAACCAATAACGATGACGGTGAGGGTGGGCGAACGGCCTTCGAGGGCGGCGATCGCAAGCAATGCGATGATCAATACGGGAATTGCGGAAATCGCTTCGACGAGTCGCATCACGATCATGTCGAACTTGCCTTTGAAATATCCAGTTGCAAGTCCAAGTGCGGTTCCCAGAAGTGTGCCCAACGCAGTTGCGCTAAATGCCATCACGACAATGAGACGAGTACCAAGTATCACGCGCGAAAGCACATCTTGTCCATTGGCATCTGTGCCAAACCAAAACTTCCATTGTGGTGAAACCGATACGAATTCGAAGTCTTGGTCGGATGCTCCGCGAGGTGCAATGAAGCTGCCAAAAATCGCGAGTATCAACCAAAAGCCCAGGATGGTTGCACCAACGAGAAATGTTTTGTTCTTAGCGATCAGGTTGAGTCGCTCACGCCGAATGATCTTGCGCTCAAGATTGGATTTTTGCGCGATGGTTGATGCTGTTGTTTCGTTCATTCTGAAATCTTCTGTCTGATACGTGGATTGAGGAGGGCAAACAAGATGTCGGCTATAAGTTGGAACGAGACAATGACCAAACTTGAGATAATGACGCCGGCCTGCAGCACGGAGTAATCGCGTGCGTCTACTGCCCCCTTCAAGATCGTGCCAAAGCCTGGATAGTTGAACACGATCTCAACCGCGATCAGACCGCCGATCAGGTAGGGGATTTGTGATGCGATGACTGCAATTGTTGGCAGCAATGCGTTGCGAAGCACGTGTTTGACAACTGCAGTGCGTCGGCTTAATCCCTTGAGCACTGCTGTGCGCATGTAGTCGGAATCGAGTGCTTCGATGACACCAGCGCGAGTGATGCGAGCGACGTATCCGAAGAGCACTAGCAGGAGAGAAATAGATGGAAGCACTAAGTACCAAATTTGGTTGAGGATTGAGCGTTCGCCTTCTTCGGGAAACGCTGACACTGGAAAGACTTGGAATGTCACGCCAAAGATCAACACCAAAATGATCGCCCAGACAAACTCTGGGATCACAGCAGCTGAAAGACCACCAATTGTGATAAATCGGTCAACTTTTTTGCCTCGGTTCATTGCCGCAACAACACCGCCAGCAATGCTGAACGGCACAATGATGAAGAAGGCAACGCCTGCCAACTTGGATGAATAGCCAATGGCTGGGAGAAGCAAGTCCGAGACTGGTCCGCGATATTGCATGGACTCGCCCATATCGCCTTGGAGAAGGTGACCAATCCATGTGAATAGTTGAGAGAACAACGACCGATCCAACCCGAACACGCGACGGAATTCGATGAGGTCTTCTTCGGTCGCACCTCTGCCCAGATACTGGCGAGCGACGTCACCCGGCAAAATATGTGTAAGAAAGAAAACAATGATGCACACGAGGAAGACAGTGATAACGGAGAGCCCGAGGCGTTGCAGGATGAACCGTTTCATATCACGCAAAAGTGTAGTTAGGAAGTCAGCAACAAAAGCAATTAGAAAATAAAAAGAGCCAGGGCTTTAAGGCCCTGGCTCTTTGGACTTTCGTCCCTAATTATTTACGGCGCAAAGACTATGCGTTTTTTGCGTTTCTTCCGTCAAATTGACCCATGCCGTTCACGACCATTCCAGTCAGGTTCTTACGACCTGCTGAAATGAGGTTTGACGTGTAAGCAAGGATGTAGGGAGTCTCGTCTAGCGAGGCTTCCTGAATCTTCTTGCTGGCCACTTTCTTTGCCTTCGGCGTAATTGCCTGCAAGTACTCGTCGACCGCTGCATCCATTACGCGACTGTCGAGCATTGCGCCGCTCCAGTCACCGGTTGAACGCCATTCACGCATCAAGTATTGGTCTGGAACACCACGGCCTGCCCAGTCAACGATGCCCAAGTTGGAAGCCAACCATGAGTGATTGTCGAACTGGTTGACTTTGCCTGGCTTGGATGGATACGGATCGTATGTGTAGTAAACAGCCGAACCACCGTCTGAACCGTCGATGACCAAATTGACTTTGATGCCGATCTTGGCGAACGAAGTCTTGATCAACTTGGCGTACTTGTTGATGTCGTCACGAGCCCAAGTTGACAAGTCAACGTCGAAACCGTTTGGAACACCAGCAGCCTTCATCAATTCCTTTGCTTTAGCAAGGTCTTGCTTACGCTGTGGCACTGATTTGTCTGCAGTTACGTATGGATCCATGACGCTGTCGTTACCAACAATTCCGCCGATGCCCTTCATAACGCCTTTCACGTAACCAGGACGGTCAATCGTGAGTGCAGCAGCTTGACGGATGCGCTTATCTTGGAACGGACCAAAGTTGGTACGCATATGGACGTGTGCAAATCCAGCACCTGCTGGCAATGTGTTGACCGTGAACTTCGCTTTGTCAAGCGCGAGTGCGTCAGCGGCTTCCATGCCACCGATGAAGTCAATCTTGCCGGTCTTGAGTTGTGGAAGTGCTGTTGCTGCCGACACGAATTGCACGAACTCGACTTTGTCGAATCCTGGCTGAAATGTTGGATCCCAGTAGTACGGGTTTTTTTCGTACATTGTGGTCTCGGTGTTGACGTGGCTCACCATTTTCCATGGGCCAGCCGAAATCATTGTCGATTCCCAACCTGCTCCACCGAATGCACCTTTTTTGATGATGCACATTCCGTAGCAAGCAGACGAAACGAAGTATGGAAAGTTTCCGTTTGCTTGCAACAAGTTGAACGTAACGGTGTTGGCGTCAACTTTTACTACGCCAGCAGCTTCCAGGATGTTGTCGTAGTTGCCCTTCGAGCGCGAGATGCCCTTTGTGATGGTCTTGTCGAAGATGGATGTGAAGGTGTACACAACATCGTCAACGGTGAGTGGTGTGCCGTCATTAAACTTGACACCCGAACGAATCTTGAATGTCCACGTCTTGGCATCAGCTGATGATGTCCAGCTCTCTGCTATACGTGGCTCGAGCTTGCCGTTTGGCAACTGCCATGTCAACCATTCGCCGACCATGCTCAAGATGAACAGCGATCCACCCGAGGATTCCCATGGTGCTGCGACGTGCTCTTGCTTGCCAGTTGCAACTCGCAATGTCTTGGATGCGGCGGCGCTTACTGAAGAGCCTCCAAGAATCTGCGTCATTGGAAGTGCTGCACCTGCTGCAACTGCAGCGGCACCTTGCACGAAATGACGACGCGAAATTCCTGCTGTCGCTACTTCTTGGACCATTTCATTTACTTCTGACATGTACTGCCCCCTGTTTGGTAATTGGTAGGACGTACTTTATCCACAACTGAAGGGGGGTTGTCAACTTTCGTTCAACCACTATTCAACGGTTGTTTAGGTTCAGACCTTGAGCAGGCTGGCGGGGGTGACGGCGAGGGCGGAACTCAGCCGCACAAGGGTGTCGAGAGCAGGCGAAAAATGGCCATTTTCTATACGGTTAATGGTCTTGCGGTCGACTCCTGCCAATTCGGCAAGGCGGGCCTGGCTGAGGTCGTGTTTGGCTCGCAGGGTGAGAAGGCGGTCGGCTAGCTCGGTACGCATGTTTTGGACATCGCGCTTGAGCACCGTCTCGCTTGGCTTGGAAAAAGTCTTTGTCGCGGTTTTTGCCAATGATTTTGATGAAGTCTTCGTCATGCCTTAAATAGTACTAAATAGCGAGTTGAATAGTTTTACTGCGAACACAAGTCACATCAGAAAACGTAAGTACAGCGACAATGCGCAGAAATTTGGCTAATAAGAAACTGTGCTCAGTTTGGCGGGCCGAATTGACGGTCGCCTGCGTCGCCAAGACCGGGGACGATAAATGCGTGTTCGTTGAGTCTTTCGTCAACTGACGCGGTCACGATGTGCAAGTTCATACCAGATTTTTCGAGATAGGCAATACCCTCAGGCGCTGCAAGCACGCAAGCAATGGTGAGCGGTTGTGGTGCGCCACGTGTAGCAAGAATTTTGCAACCGTGCTCGAGTGAGCCACCAGTTGCAAGCATCGGGTCGAGCACGATGCAGTGACGGCCATCGAGACGTGCGGGAAGTTTTGCAACGTACTCACTTGGTTCGTGGGTGACTTCATCGCGTTGCACACCGACAACTGCGATGTCGGCATCTGGCAACAACTCCATTGCTGCCGGCAGCATGCCAAGACCTGCGCGAAGAATTGGAACGAGCACTGGTCGTTGTGCGATTTGGATTCCATCTGTTTCGCACAGCGGGGTCGTTACTCGAACCTTTCGCGTCGGTACTGATCGCGTTGCTTCGGCGATCACGATGAGTGAAAGCCTGCGCATCTCGGCACGGAAGACTTGGTTGGACGAATTTTGGTCGCGCAGATTGGTGAGGGCTTCGGCTGCAATTGGGTGATCAACAATGGTGACGGTGACGGGCATACCTACCATCTTGGCTGATCGGTAGGGTTTTAACCAATGGACAAAAAAGTTGATGCCAGCGCCCTTGGGAAATTGGGGCAGGTTGAGATTCGGATCGCCCATTCGCCTGCCGATTCGGCATTAATCGCAGACCTGTTTGACAAGGTCTGGGACGTGAAATCAATGGTTTCTCCAGAGATCATGACTGCAAGCCTGCATAACGGCGGCTACGGAAGTGTCATATATATAGACAGCAAGCCGGTTGGGGCGGCCTTTGCGTTGGTGGGTAGGGCTCTACCAGGATTGAATAGCCCAAACCTTCATTCGCATGCAACGGGAGTGTTGCCCGAATTTGTTGGCAAGGGCATCGGTGAGATGATCAAGAGGCATCAATGGGCCTGGGCAAAAGAATACGGTTTTGACACCATCACATGGACCTTTGATCCACTTGTACGACGTAACGCGCATTTCAACCTTGTCAAACTGGGTGCGCGAGTGCTTGGCTATCACCAAAACTTTTACGGCGAACTCGATGACGGCATTAATGCGGGAGAGCAGAGTGACCGGGTGTTGGTGCGATGGGACGTAGTAGGGGTCGATGCGCCACTTGAAAGAAAATTTGTTGAGCCAACCCCGAATTCGGTTGTGATTGAAACACCTGCCGACATTGAGCAGTTGCGCAAGACTGATCGGGTGCAGTCTGATGGGTGGAGGGCTCGGCAACGAGCAGCGTTTGAATCTGCACAACTTGCAGGGTTGCGCGTCGAGGGATTAAATCGAGATTTTTCGTATGTTCTAGATGTACGAGATGAAACAAATGAAACTGATGGAGTGTTATGACGATTGAACACATTGAGATCAGGCGAGCGCATATCAATCTCGTATCGCCATTTCGCACTTCATTTGGAGTAGAGGTCGATCGCGACTTGTTGTATGTGCATGTTGTAGGCAGGGACGAAGAGGGGTGGGGCGAATGCGTAGCGATGGCAGCGCCGTTGTATTCGTCTGAATATGTTGATGGCTGCGATGAAGTGATGACGAGATATCTGTTACCGATGATTACTCCAACCATGACGGCTCAAGAGTTTGTCTTGGCGGCCTCAAGTATCCGGGGCAATTTCATGGCCAAAGCCGCAGTAGAAACCGCTCTTCTTGATTATCAAT
>Ga0194051_1001891_pt1 | contig 10616 bp, 6 predicted proteins | sample SepL2320m_MetaG_FD_161275 | JGI IMG/M metagenome (GOLD analysis project Ga0194051, IMG submission 161275) | Anoxic zone freshwater microbial communities from boreal shield lake in IISD Experimental Lakes Area, Ontario, Canada - Sep2016-L239-20m | ecosystem: Environmental > Aquatic > Freshwater >...
GGAACGCGGGCGATCCGGGAACCGTTTTCTGGGCCGGGGCAAGCCCGGGCGGCGGGAGCAACCGGCTCACGAGTCGCTCAGCAGTAGGGCAACGCTTGTGGAAGTGCCATTGACCGGGCTATCCTTTCGGGCGTCGGAAACTCCCTCGCCCACCCACCGCTCCCCGTGCCGGGGAATAGAAAAAACGTAAAAGATTCTCCGCGGATTGGAACTGCGGATCTGCCGGCATCGTGGCTACCATAAAAGAAGCTTCGGCACGGCTGACGGGATGAGATCCCATCCGCAGCCCAGCGAGGCAACGTGTTCTGACACCCTGGAGTGCGACGATGACAATCCCGCAGTCCAACATCATTCAGTCTCGGGCCGTATGGACGGCCGCGGCCGTGGCGTGTTTGCTTGTCTGCCCGGCGGTCGTCGCGGCGGCTCCGGCCGGTGATGCCGGTGATGCCGCTGCCGAGGACTCGTTCCGCACCGAGGTCGCGCCGCTGCTCGCGGCCCGCTGCGGGGCATGCCACGCCGCCGACACCGCCGAGAGCGGATTTCGGATCGACCAGCGGGAGAAGGCAATCCGTGGGGGTGACTCCGGCACCGCGGGAATCGTGCCGGGCAAGCCCGCGGAGAGCGAGATCTTCAAGCGGATCGTCTCGACCGACAAGGAAGCGCAGATGCCCGCTGACGGCGATCCGCTCACCGCAGCCCAGCGCAGTCTGATCGAACAGTGGATCGCAGCCGGTGCCCCGTGGCCCGACGACATGGCCACGCTGCCCGCCAGTCTGGTGCCCGCCGCAGAGGTGAAGCAGGAGAAGGGGGTTGGCCACTGGGCCTTTCAACCGATCGTGCGGCCGGCGGTGCCCGCCGCGCCGGCCGGCCTCTCCTCCCGTCATCCCATCGACGCCTTCATCGCCGCCAGGCTCTCCGAGAACAATCTCGCGTTCAATCCCGAGGCCGACCCGCGCACGCTCATCCGCCGCGTGCACTTCGATCTCATCGGCCTGCCACCCACGCCCGAGGAGATCGCGGCCTTCGAAAACGCGGTTCGCGCGGCCGGCGGCTCCGCGGGGCCGTGTGCCGAACTCATCGACAGGCTGCTCGCCTCGCCGCACTACGGCGAACGGTGGGCCCGCCACTGGCTCGACGTGGTCAGGTTCGCCGAGAGCGACGGCTTCGAGACGAACAAGGCCCGGCCCAACGCCTGGCCGTATCGCGACTGGGTGATCGAGTCCCTCAACGCCGACAAGCCCTACGACCAGTTCATTCGCGAGCAGATCGTGGGCGACCGGCTCGACGCCGACGCCGCGACCGGCTTCGTCGTCGGCGGGCCTGTTGACCGCGTGAAGTCACCCGATCCAGTGCTGTCGGCCAATCAGCGGGCTGACGAACTGCACGACATGGTGAGCACGACCAGCTCGGTGTTTCTCGGCCTCACGGTCGGCTGCGCGCGGTGCCACGACCATAAGTTTGACCCGATTCCGCAGACTGACTATTACCGGCTGAAGGCCGTGCTCGCCGGGGCGCAGCACGGCGAGCGGGCGATCCTGCCGAAGGACAACGCCGAGCGACTCAAACAGATCGCAGCACTCGAAAGTGAACTCGGCCCCAGCCAGCGCCGACTGTCCCAACTGCAGCCCGCTGCTCGACTCCGGCGCACGATCGTGATCGACGACCTCACGACCGACCGCACGGAAAAGCTCGCGGAGCCAAGCGGCGTTGCCACCCATGCCGGCGGCAGTGAGCGCGGCCACGCAGACGAGCCCGGCGGCATTGCGTCGCTGCCAAACCTCGGCAAGCAGTACCAATGGTGGACCGCCCAGGCCGGCCAGCCCGTATTCGCATATGCGCCGGGAACCGCAGGCGTCTTCCGAATCTGGATCTCGTGGGGGGCCGGTCACGGCTCCCATAGCCGTGACGCCCGCTACGTGCTCGATGCCGACGGCAATCCCGCCACGACGGGCGACCAGGCCGTGATCGCCCATGGAGACCAGCGGCTCTTCGCCGATGGCAGCGGCGAGCCGCCATCCGGGCAGTCGCTCTGGAGCGGCTTCCGCGACGCGGGCGTGCACGAGATCGAGAAATCGACGCGGTTGTTGGTCACGGGCGGTGCGGCAACGGCATCCGTAACGGCCGATGTCGTGCTCTTCGAAGAGCAGGAATCGCCTACTGATTCCGCCGGCCGCGTTCCCCACCTGCGGTCACAGGTATCGGTCGGGGAAAACGTCGACGCCTTCCCACCGACTAAGGCCCGGTTCGTCCGCTTCACGGTGCTGGGCACCGCCGCCGCCGAGCCCTGCATCGATGAGCTCGAAGTGCTCACCAGTGACGGCCGCAACGTCGCCAGAGACGCGAAGCCTTCGGCGTCGGGAACGTATGCCGACAATGCATCCCACAAGCTCGGGCACATCAACGACGGCACATACGGCAACAAGAATTCGTGGATCTCCAACGAGATCGGCAAGGGCTGGGTGCAGTTGGAGCTCCCAGAGGTCGAGGAGATCAGCCGCGTTGTCTGGAGCCGCGACCGCAGCCCGAAGCCGGCGCACACCGACAGGCTCGCGACGCGATACGAGGTGACCGTGTCGCTCGACGGAAAGCAGTGGCAGACGGTGGCCAGCAACGCCGATCGGCTGCCGCTCGACTACGTCCACTCGATCGGGCCGATCACGTCCGCGGCCGAACTCTCGCCAAACGAACTGGCGGAGATGGAGAGCCTTTCGACGGTGGCGGCCGATCTGCGCAGGAAGCTGGATGTTCTCAAGACACTCCCGCAGGCGTATGCCGGCCAGTTCGTCTCGCCGGGCAAGACCCACCGCTTCTTCCGGGGCGATCCCACGCAGCCCCGCGAGGAGATCGCCCCTGGCAGCCCCACGAAATTCGGCAGCGTCTGGCAACTCGAACACGACGCCCCCGATGCCGACCGCCGCCAGGCGCTGGCCGAGTGGATCACCGCGCCCAGCAATCCGCTCACCGCCCGCGTGATCGTCAACCGCCTTTGGCACTACCACTTTGGCACCGGCATCATCGACACGCCCAGCGATCTCGGCGTCAACGGCGGTCTGCCCTCGCATCCAGAACTGCTCGACTGGCTAGCCAGCGAACTCGTCGCGGGCGGATGGCGGCTCAAGCCCATCCAGAAGCTGATCGTGACCAGCCGCGCCTACCGGCAGTCGAGCACCGCAACGCCCGCGGGCCTCGCCATCGACTCCGGCAGCCGCCTGCTCTGGCGGTATCCGCCACGGCGGCTCGAGGCCGAGCCCTTGCGTGACACGATCCTCGCCGTCAGCGGCAGCCTCAACAAGAAGATGGGCGGCCCTGGCTTCGACCTCTTCGAGCCCAACACCAACTATGTGAAGGTCTACACCACGAAGACCGTGTTCACCGATGAGGACTTCCGGCGGATGGTCTATCAGAGCAAGCCGCGATCAGAGCTCGACAGTTTCTTCGGCGCCTTCGACTGCCCCGACGCGGGCCAAGTGCAGCCCAAGCGCACCGTGAGCACCACGCCGCTCCAGGCCCTCAACATGCTCAACGGCGATTTTCTGTTGGATCAGGCGGCGAAGTTTGCCGCCCGGGTCGAGCAGGAGGCGGGCCGCGACACTCAATCGCAGGTGCAGCGGGCCGTGCTGCTGGCCTTTGGGCGTGAGGCCTCCCCTGCGGAGATCGCGGCCGGCCAGAAACTCGTCGCGGCCCACGGCCTGCCGATCCTCTGCCGCAGCCTCTACAACGCCAACGAATTCATCACCATTTACTGAAGCGATTCTCTGATAGCCGCAGCGACACCTCGGCACACCCGGCAACGGAGGCGAGGGGGTAGGTGAACGCTCGAGGAGCCTGGGGTGCCCGGCCCCGGCCTCCGCGACGAGACTTTTGCCACCCCCAAAGCCCTGCCCATTCTCAGTCAACGACACCAGCAAGAACCTCAACCCATGCATCACGATCTTTCCCATGCCGGCCGCCGGTTGCTCGACCGTCGCGGATTCCTGCAATGCGGTGGCACGGGCCTCTCCAGCATCGCATTGGCCTCGCTGCTGCATGAGCAACGATTGCTGGCTGGTGAGCCGCCGATCCGGCCGGTGATCGATCCGTCGCAGCCCTTCGCCCCGCGGCCCCCGCACTTTCCAGCCAAAGCATCGCGGGTGCTGATGATCTTCTGCTCGGGCGCCCTCTCGCATGTCGACACGTTCGACTACAAGCCCGAACTCATCCGCCGCCACGACACGCCAATGCCGGTCGAGGGCGGCAAGCTGATCACGTTCCAGGGCGAGCAGGGCAATCTCATCAAACCGCAGTGGGAGTTTAAGCCGCGGGGCGAGAGCGGCACGATGACGAGCGACCTGCTGCCGCACCTCGGCGAGCTCGCCGACGAGATGTGTTTCATCCATTCGATGACGGCCAAGAGCAACACGCACGGCCCGGCCGAAAGCCAGATGTCGACAGGCTTCACACTGGAGGGATTTCCGAGCATCGGTTCGTGGACAACCTACGCGCTGGGCAGTGAGTGCCGGGACCTACCCGCGTTCGTGGCGATCCCCGACCCCCGAGGCGTGCCGCAAAACGGCTCGCGTCACTGGTCTTCGGCGTTTCTGCCGGCGGTGTTTCAGGGCACGTCGTTCAACGCCGACAAGCCGATCGCAAACCTGGCGAGACCCGCGAAGATCTCCGCGGATGCCGACCAGGCCACCCGCGACTTCATGAAGATGCTCAATGAGCAGCATCTCGCCGCCCACCCCGGCGATACGGACCTCGCGGCCCGCATCTCCGCCTACGAACTGGCCGCGAAGATGCAGCTCTCGGCGGCCAGGGTGGCCGATCTCTCTGACGAATCCGCGCAAACGCTCGCCCTCTACGGCGCTGACGACCCGCAGAATTCGCTGAAGTCTCGGTTTGCGCGCAACTGCATCCTCGCCCGACGGCTGATGGAGAAGGGGGTGCGGTTCGTGCAGCTCTTCAACGGCGGCTACGCGATGGGCGAGGGCGTGGGCAACTGGGACGGGCACAAGTCGCTCGTCAAGCAATACAGCACCCACGGGCCGATTCTCGATCAGCCGGTGGCTGGGCTGCTCCGCGACCTCAAGGACCGCGGCATGCTGGCCGACACGCTGGTGGCCTTCGTGACGGAGTTCGGTCGGATGCCGACGTTTCAGAAGGGGGCCAGCGGCCGCGACCACAACCCGGCTGGGTTCACGGTCTGGCTGGCGGGCGCCGGCGTGAAGCGGGCATTCCACCACGGGGCCACCGATGATTTTGGCTATAAGGCAGTTGAAAACGTGGTCACAATTTACGACCTCCATGCCACGATCCTGCAGCTGCTGGGCCTCGATCACACGCGGCTCTCCTTCTATAACAACGGCATCGAGCGGCGGCTCACCGACGTTCACGGCCACGTGATTCATCCCGTGCTGGCGTGAAGGTGCCACTTTTCCGGCTGCAGGGCGGGTCGACCACGCCACGCACACTGGAACTTTCGTCCGGACAGTCCTGCAGGTGTCGCAGGCTACAATCCCCCACTCGGCCCGCGTCTCTTCCACGCCATCCCCAGAAGGCAACATGCCGCATAATCACACCATCGACTGCATTGTCTGCGGCACCTGCGTGGCAGATATCCTCGTCCGCCCCGTGCCGCTGGTGCATCCGGTCGGTGGCGGCCGACTGTTTCACGTCGAGCCGATCGCGGTGACCACAGGCGGTATCGTCTGCAACTCCGGCACGGCGATGCGGCGGCTGGGCATGCGGGTGGCGGCGGCCAGCCTCGTGGGCGACGACCTCTGGGGCGGCGTCGTGCGGAGTCGACTCGCCGAGGAAGGGATCAAGACGGCGGCGATCGACGCCCACGCCACGCTCGCCACAAGCACCACCGCCGTGCTCATCGACCCCAGCGGCGAACGCAGCTTTGCGCACCATGTGGGCGCGCCGGCGGCGCTCGACCTTGGCTTTATCCAGAGGCACTCGGCCCAGTGGGCGGAAAGCCGCCTCGCGCTCGTTGGCTATGTTGGCCTGCTACCGGGCCTCGAACCGGTCCTCACCGACGCGCTCGCCGCTATTCATGCGACGGGCTGCCGCGTAGCCCTTGAGACTGGCGGCTCAGGCGGCACGCTCGCGACCGTCGCGACGGCGTTGCAACATGTCGACATCTACGTGCCGAGCCTCGACGAGGCGATCCACCAGACGGGCCTCGAAGACCCGCGGGAGATCATCGCCTGCTACCGGCAGCACGGGGCCGCAGGCATCGTCGGCGTGAAGATGGGCACGCGAGGCACGCTGCTCAGCGGCCACGCCGGCGAGATCCTGGAAATTCCATGCGTCGCAGCGCCCGGCCCGGTGGCTGATACGACCGGCGCCGGCGATTCATTTCTCGCCGGCTTGCTCACTGGCATCCTCCGCGACATGCCGCTCCGCGAGTCGGGCCTGCTCGGCGCTGCCACGGCCGCCTGCTGCGTGACCGGCGTAGGCGCCATTGCCGGCCTACGGTCGCTGGACGAAACGCTCAAGCTCGTGCGACTGTAAGCCGCGGCTTGTGGCGACGAGATTTCATCGTGTCTCTTGTGGCGACGAGATTTCATCTTGTCGAATCAGCACTTTGAAAACTTGCTGCCACGAGATCCCATCGTGTCTCCTCGTGGTGACAAGATTTCATCGTGTCGGATTCATCGCCCCCGTGTCGGCCGATGCCCCCGATGCCATGATCGCCTCGGCGACCGTCTTCACGCCCAACAACTGCCTGTCTTTTCCTGCGCCATCGACGCCCCCCTCGGGCCACGTCGCCGGGTCGGCATACTGCCCCGTATCGCCATACTCGGCCTGCAGCCGGGCCAACTCGGCCTTGAGAAAGGCATGCGTCTTCACGACATCTGGCCGCGTCGCCTCGGTGAGATTGTGGAGCAGATTGTGCAGTTCGCTGGGATCCCTTTCGAGGTCGAAGAGCTCCCACGCATCCTGCTTCCAGTAATGGATGAGCTTGTGAGTTGCCGTCCGCACGCCGTAATGCGCGTGGGTGTTGTGGTGGCCCGGGGCGTGGTAATAGCGGTAGTAGATGCTCCCACGCCAGTCGGCCGGTGCCTCGCCCCGCAGGAGCGGCGCGAGGCTGCGGCCCTGCATCGTCGCCGGGATCGACACGCCGGCGAGATCGAGGAACGTGGGGGCGAGGTCGATGTTGGCAACGAGCTGTTCGGGCGCGATGCCCGATCTGATGCCCGGGCCGCGGGCGATCAGCGGCACTCGAAGCCCGGGCTCGTACATGAACCGCTTGTCATAGAGGCCGTGGTCTCCCATGTACCAGCCATTATCAGAGGAGTAGATCACGATCGTGTTCTTCGCGAGGCCGGTCCTGTCGAGATGGTCGAGCAGCTTGCCGATGCTGTCGTCCACTCCCTGCACGCAGGCGAGATAGTCCCGCATAAACCGCTGGTATTTCCACTTCACGAGGTCGCGGCCGGTGAGCACACGGCCGTCGACCGTCACCTCCGTTGGCTTGGAGGCGAGCCACTCGTTCCGCGTGGAGCCCGCGAGATCGCCGGGGGGCTCGAGCTTCAAGTCGCGGCGAGTGAGGTCGCGGGCGATGGTCTGCTCGTTTGCCGGAAGCGCGGCCGGCCGCGTGGCGTAATCGTCCCAGAGAGTGGCAGGCTCCGGAATCACGGCCTCGGCGAAGCGGCGACGGTTGCGGTCGTCTGGCGTCCACTCGCGGTGCGGCGCCTTATGGTGGAGCATGAGAAAGAACGGTCTGTCCGCGGGACGGCTCTCGAGAAACGCGATGCCGAGGTCGCCGGTGATGTCGGTGGCGTGCCCTTCGATCGTGAGCATGCCACCCGGCACGAGAAACTGCGGGTTCTGGTAGGCACCCTGTCCGGGCAGCACGATCCAGCGGTCAAACCCTGTGGGATCGCCGCCGAGGTGCCACTTGCCGATCATGCCGGTGTGATAGCCGCCCGCCTGCAGCTGCTTCGCCACGGTGTCGCGGGTGCCGTCGAAGCGATTGAACACCGGCACGCCGTTGCGATGCGAATACTGCCCGGTGAGCAGCGTGGCGCGGCTGGGCGTGCAGATCGAATTGGTAACGAAGGCATTCGTGAATCGGGCGCCGGCCGAGGCCAGACGGTCGAGGTGCGGCGTGTGGTTGACCTGCGAGCCGTAGGCCGAGATCGCGTGCTGGGCGTGGTCGTCTGAGAAGATGAAGAGGATGTTGGGCCGCGTGGCCGGTGCCGCGACGCTCGGCCGACACAGGCAGGCAATGGCCGCGAGCCCAAGCAGCAAGGAGCGGGGCAGGGCGAACCGTAGCAGGGCACGCATGGCGTAATGTCTCCGACCGGGGAATACGATCGCGGCACCGACCGGCCGCACTGCGGTGAGCAGACTGTGAACACACTGCGTGTTGGACCGCAGGATGCAGTCACAGGTGCGCAGCACTCAGACAAAACGGACGTTTTGCCAGTGGAACCTCACTTCATGGCCGGCAGGGCATGGCCAACTTTTTCCACGGACACTGAACTCGGCCTTTGCAGTATATACAGCCATTGCGACAGCGTTTTCCAGCAGTCTGATCAGCTTTCTGAAACCGTGTCCGCTTTGGTGCCATCGCTCAAACATGCTGTCATACACTCGCCCTGCCGCAGTGTGAGGAGCGTATCCAGGAAGGATCGGCCCGAAAAGAGCTGCTTTCCAAGCCTTTCACGGGTGCACATTTTCCCATGTGGGTGCAAGTTTTCCCATGTGGGTGCAAGTTTTCTCCTGTGGGTGCGAGTTTTCTCTTGTGGGTGCGAGTTTTTCAACTTGCACTTCCCCGACACGACGACAAGATGAAATCTCGTCGCCACAAAGACAGGTGGGTGCAAGTTTTCTCTTGTGGGTGCGAGTTTTTCAACTTGCACTTCCCCGACACGATGACAAGATGGAAATCTTGTCGCCACAAAGACAGGTGGGTGCGAGTTTTCTCTTGTGGGTGCGAGTTTTTCAACTTGCACTTCCCCGACACGATGACAAGATGGAAATCTTGTCGCCACAAAGACATGTGGGTGCGAGTTTTCTCTTGTGGGTGCGAGTTTTCCAACTTGCACTTCCCCGACACGATGACAAGATGGAAATCTTGTCGCCACAAAGACATACCGGCAGAAAAGCCTGGGATTGAGAACGCCGCAAGCCGTCGAAATCGCACTGTTTCACCCGATGGGGTACACCCTACCCGCGCCGGAAATATCCCACAGATTCTGCTGAGGAAGCTTTTTCAGAGGGCATTTTGAGCCACTGGAAAAGGTCACCAAAACTGCAAAAGCCGAGCTTAGGGCATCATATGAAAATCGACCACCAGCGGCAGATGATCGCTGGCTGCCTTCGAGAGGCCCGTCCTCACGATTCGGGCCTGCCGGACCTCGACCCGTCCGCGGACGAATGCCTTGTCGAGCGAGCCGATCGCCATCCAGGAGGGAAAAGAGCGGAATTTTCCGGCGGGGCTGGTGACCTGCGCAAAGCCGTTGGCGGCCAGGCAGGCCCCCGCGAGCGTGTCACGCCAGTCGTTGAAATCGCCCACCAGCAGCGTTGGCAGTCCGTCGGCGCTTCGCAGCAGCATGTGACCGAGCAGCCGCTCCATCTGCCAGTGCCGCTCCCGCTCGGCGAGGCCGAGGTGGGTGTGCACGAGGTGCAGTGGCCCTTCGGGGGAGTTCACCACAAGCAGCTGCGCGCCGCGAGGCTTGCGAGCGCCCTGCCGCAGCGTGATCCGATGGCGGCTCTCCACCGGCCACCGCGAGAGCACGAGATTGCCGTAACAGCCGGTGCCGACCGTCACGTTTGACTGGAAGACCGAGTGGGCGAGGAAGTGGCGTGACAGCAGCCGGGGCTGGTCGTCGAACCGGCTGCGACGCACGAGCCGGTCTACCTCCTGCAGGCAGACGATGTCGGGATTCTCCGCCTCGATGCAGTCGATGATCCGCGACAGCGAATACCGCCGGTCGCGGCCGCCGATGCCCTTGTGGATGTTCCAACTGAGCAGTCTCATCGGTGTTGGCCGCCGCGGAGGCCGTTGGATGCCTGCCTGGTGATGCCGCCCGTCACGTTTTGCTCCGCATATAGTACCGCTGTACGCGGGCCACGCACGACCGGCCGTCGGGGCTCTTGATTGCGCAGGCGGCCCCTGGCTGGCCCGCCTTCTGCACCACCGTTCGCACGCGGGTGGGGGCCCCCTCGGCGATGTCCGTATCCACGTCATCGACGCTGAGACCGTGGCAGCAGCAGAGCGGTCCGTCGGGATCCTTCGGCCAGTAAACGCCGCTGGCCTCACCGACGGCCACCGTCCGCTCGAGCAGATCGAAATAGGCGACGGGACAGGTATCGGTTGCGCACCAATACGTAGGCTCGCTCAGCGTCTCGGCGGCTATCGGCTGGAGGTGGGCCGCGAGGGTTTCGGCCGCAACGGGCACACCGTCGGATTCGCACCGCGGGCACCGCGGCGGCAGGCTCGAATCGGGTTCCTTGCAGAAAGCCTTATTCATTGAAACCCGATTGTACCGTACGCTGGGGCCATGCACGCCCACGAAGACATCCGGATCGGCACACTGGTGCCCGCCCATGACCGCACCGCGGAGGTGATCCGCCAGCTTTTGCTGCACGGATTCGAAACCTTTCAGATCAGCTTCGGT
>Ga0194051_1001895_pt1 | contig 10600 bp, 6 predicted proteins | sample SepL2320m_MetaG_FD_161275 | JGI IMG/M metagenome (GOLD analysis project Ga0194051, IMG submission 161275) | Anoxic zone freshwater microbial communities from boreal shield lake in IISD Experimental Lakes Area, Ontario, Canada - Sep2016-L239-20m | ecosystem: Environmental > Aquatic > Freshwater >...
GGATCCATGGTAAAATCCATCAGAAAGTTCCTTATGACAACGGGGCGGTGCGATCTGTAAAAATAATAGCCGATGCGTTTCTTCCCCCCAAGTCAAGCCCGTTTGACCGGTTGGTTTGTCTGACCCCGGTCGGCTCGCCTACAGTTTGGCCTGCTCGAACAGTTCGTGCTCACCTCGACCCGTTTCCCTGAGCCGCTTCCCTGATCCGCTCCCCCGAGATACACGCCCGATCTACCCGCTGATTGGCTCAGACCCATGGACCTTCTCCAATCGCTCGAATTACCCGGTGACCAACTGCACCACCGCTGGATGCGTGCAGCCCTCAAAGAGGCTCAGGCCGCTGCTGAGGAAGACGAGGTTCCAGTTGGGGCGGTTGTGGTGGCAAGTGGTCGAATAGTGGCCAGCGCCCACAACCAACGCGAACAGTTGGCTGATCCAACGGCGCATGCGGAAATGATAGCGATCACGCAGGCCGCCGCCGCCCTCGGCTCTTGGCGGCTCACCAACTGTATTCTCTACGTTACGCTTGAGCCTTGCCCCATGTGCGCCGGAGCCATTCTGCAGGCCCGCGTTCCGGTGGTTGTGTGGGGCGCTCCTGATCCAAAAGCCGGCGCGGTCGAATCGCTCTACAGGCTCTTTGACGACAAGCGACTCAACCACAGCGTCGAGCACAGCGGCCATGTGATGGCCGAAGAATGCGGCCGCATCCTGAGCGAATTCTTTCAAAAAAAACGCTCGTAATGCGTTAGGAGCGCTTGATAATCGGCTCAAATGCACGGAGGGTTTCGCCAGTGTAGATCTGCCGTGGACGGCAGATTTTCTTTGCGGGCGAGTGATGCATTTCGTCCCAGTGCGCGATCCAGCCCGGCAGGCGTCCCATTGCAAAGAGCACGGGAAACATTTGCACAGGTATTCCCATGGCCCGATAGATAACACCAGAATAAAAGTCGACGTTTGGATAAAGCTTTCGCTCGATGAAGTATTCGTCGGCGAGCGCAACTTCCTCGAGTTGCTGCGCAATGTCAAACATCGGATCGCGGAGCGAAAGTTTCGCTAGCAACTGATCGCAGGTGGTCTTGATGAGCCGAGCACGAGGGTCGTAATTTTTATAAACGCGGTGACCGAAGCCCATGAGGCGAAAGCTCGGGTCCTTTTTCTTGGCTAACTCCACGTATTTCTTGACGTTGCCACCGTCGGCAACCATTCGTTCAAGCATCTCCACGCAGGCCTGATTGGCGCCACCGTGGAGCGGTCCCCAGAGGGCGGAGATTCCGGCTGAAATGCTGGCAAAGAGGTTGGCATCGCTGGAGCCCACCATGCGCACGGTCGACGTGGAGCAGTTTTGCTCGTGATCGGCGTGAACGATCAGCAGCATGTCGAGGGCATCGGTAAAGTCAGGGTCAATGTGGTATTCCTCGCAGGGCACAGCAAACATCATCTGCAGAAAGTTCTCGCAATAGGACAGGTCGTTGCGCGGATAGATCAGCGGTTGACCGATAGACTTCTTGTAACTGTAGGCAGCAATCGTCGGCAGCTTGGCCATCAGACGATGGACGCTCACTTCTACCTGACGCGGATCATGCACATCGAGCGAGTCCTGATAAAAAGTGGAAAGCGCACCGACAACGCTGCCAAGCGTGGCCATTGGATGCGCATCACGGGGAAAGCCGCCGTAAAAGCTGCGCATGTCTTCGTGGATCATCGTGTGATGCGAAAGTGACTTGCGAAATGCATCGAGCTCATCGCTCGTCGGAAGTTTTCCGTAGATCAACAGATAGCTCACCTCAACAAAATCACACTTCTCGGCGAGCACCTCAATCGGGTAGCCGCGGTAGCGCAAAATGCCCTTCTCACCATCGAGAAACGTGATCGCACTGGTCGTCGAACCGGTGTTGACGTAGCCTTCGTCGAGCGTGATCGCGCCTGTGATGGCACGCAGCTTGGAGATATCGATCGCGTGCTCGTTCTCACTGCCCACTAGCAGCGGCAACTCGTAGAGTTGGCCATTGATCTGGAGTTGGGCACAGCCATCCGCTCTGGTGCCGGCAAATGGACCGGCTCCACCACTCGGAGCGCGAGCGGTTGCAGGCGAGGGTGTGGTGGTAGCGTTTTTCGTAGTGGCACTCATGGGGGACGAATCTCCGGGGCACCCAAGGGTAAGGCGTTTGGAAAAACAACGCGGGCAAAAAAATCCTCTGGATATGCCGCGAATGCCGGCAGTCTAGCCCGTGTGCAAGCCTGCTGCAATTGTCTACGCAGGACCTCCGCAGGGAGGCGTTGAAAACCAGCGCAGCGTTGCTACGAACTGGCCGCCAGCGAATCAGCGCGGCAAACCTGTCGCGTTTGGACGAGCGGCGGTTTGCAGGGGGCCACCGGCGGCCTCATCGAAGATTGTCCAAACGGGAGTTCGTTCCCGGAGCTTGCTCAGATACTCGTCCATCTCGCGTTTGCGTCGTTCTTGCTGGAGGCTATCCCGAATGCCAACCTGGGCTTCAATGAATGGCGTTCTGCCGGCTTCAACCCGCTCGATAACCCGCACGATGTGCAAAGTGGTGCCGTCTTCCAAGATTGCACTCAACTGGCCCACAGGCAATGTGAAGACAGCATCATCTAGCACCTTCGAAGCCAAGCTGCTTTTATTGGTCCACTCGTAGGCGCCGCCCTGCGCTGCTGTTAACCCCTCGGATCGGCTGCGTGCAATCTCGGCAAAGGGCTTTCCTTCCAGCACATCGTTTCCCATCTCCGCCAGGAGGTCCCAGGCTGCTTTGCGTGATCGCTGCGGTGTGATCCGAATGCTGATTTGCTCAAAGCGGGCTCGGGCTGAAAAGTCGTATTCGGCTAGATGATTTTCATACCAAGCAATCATCTCTGCGTGCGGTATCTCATCGTCGCTGGTTACCTTCTGTTGAACCCACTGCTGAGCCAGAGAGCGCTCAAAGAATGTCTTGCGGATGTGGTCAAGAGATTGGCCTCGCGAGCGCAGCAGGTGCTCATATTCTTGCACGTTGGCTACCCCTGCACCTTTGATTAAACGGGGTAGTTGCTGCTGGTCGAACGCTTCCCCCACCTTTTTTTCAATTTCTGGCAGGCGGTCTTCTGGAATCGTTCGGCAGGCATCGACGTAGACAATCATCGATTCGATATGCGGAACGAGCACCTGCTTGTAGATTTGCATTTTGAGTTCACGAATCTGTTCGGGCTTCAGGCCAGGAGAAACCTTGGCCAGCCATTCAAGGGCGCTGGGTGTGAGCAGGTCGCTTTCCAGCACCACCTCTGGGCCAACGCGGGCGACGATCATAGCCGTCTCCAGCGACTGCGCACCCGGGATCGGAGGCAGGGAAGCGGTGGCCGGTTCTTCGAAGTTGGCCAGCACAACGCCGCTGGGGTCGGCTTTTGCAGTGCCTTTTGGTGGACCGTTGGCGACGCTTTTTGGCAATGTGCTTTTGCCGTCACCGGAGGCTGTTGGCAATGGCTGAAGCGGGCTGCCAGGATAAGCACGGATGCTTGAGAGCACGTGATTATCGATGCTTTTTTCGCCACCGCTCTTGCCACCTGGCCAGCCCTCGGGCCGCGAGATGGTCTTGGGAATGTGGGGCACAAGGTTGGTTGTGGCGCCGCCACCGGGCCCGCTCTGGCCGGCAGTGAGCGGTCCTTGCGTCGCATTGGCTGCAGCGTCGCCAAACTGGTTGGCAATCCTTTGAGCCTGTGCACAGTGCGGTCGCACAGATCCCATGCAGCAAAAGACAGCGATCACGGCCGCAGAGCGCAGCGTCTTCCGCGTGTGAGGCCAAGAGCCTAGAGCAGTCATGCAGAGCATCCTTATGCGTCCTTCAAGGAGAGGCGGGAACTGTAGAACGCCCCCGACTCGGTCGCAAGAGCGTCCGCAGCGCTTCCAAAATCCGGTCTGGATTGCTAAATATCGGCTTGGAAAGTGGTAGAAATGCCGTTGTGTTGTCGACCATTCGCAGCGATTCGGCCCCCGGTCGCCCTGAAACTTTCAGAGCTGCGATCGCTGTTTGATCGTGGTGGCCGATCATGACCATTCCCTCCCGCCGTACGATCGCATCGATTCCGTAGGCGGTCGCGGCGATGCGCAAGCGGGCCAATTCGAGAAGCCGTTTCACTTCTGTCGGCAACGGGCCGAAGCGATCGACCAACTCTGCGGCAAGATCGTCAACCTGCCGGTCTTCCATGGTGCGTGAGAGTCGGCGGTAGACATCTACCTTGGCCCGGAAATCGGAGAGAAAATCGCGTGGGAGCCAGGCCTCTCCGGGCAAGTCAATGATCACCGTCGGCGGTTCCACTGGCGGCAGTGACTTGATGCTGCGAACGGCCTGTTCCAAGAGGCGGCAATAGAGTTCGTAGCCAACAGTGGCGATGTGGCCGCTTTGTTGCGTGCCGAGCAGATTGCCGGCACCGCGAATTTCAAGATCGCGCATGGCCAGCGAAAAGCCCGCGCCCATGCTCGAGAATTCTTGGATCGCGCGCAGACGTCTCGCAGCCGTTGCGGTGAGCGTTGTGGTTTCATCTACCAGCATGTAACAGTAGGCACGGTGGTGGCAACGCCCGACTCGGCCGCGCAGTTGGTGCATGTCGGCCAAGCCATAGGAGTCGGCCTCATCGATAAAGATCGTATTCGCGTTGGGGATGTCGAGGCCACTCTCGATGATCGTTGTGGCCAGCAGGATGTCGATCTTTCCTGTCACAAAGCGGAGCATCACGTCCTCAAGCTCTGTTTCGGAAAGCCTGCCGTGCCCGATGCCAATCGTCGCTTCCGGCACGATCTGCGATAACCGCTGGGCCACGGAGTGAATGTCATGGATGCGATTGTGCACAAAGAATATCTGCCCACCGCGGGCCAACTCCCGGTCGATTGCATGCCGGATGAGACCTGCGTCAAAACGTGAGACACGCGTTTCAACCGCCAGACGGTTAGCCGGTGGCGTGGCCAGACTGGAGATATCACGAATGCCGAGCATGGACATGTGGAGCGTGCGCGGAATGGGCGTGGCAGTCATCGTTAGAACGTCAACGCTCGCCCGCAGCGCCTTGAGCCGTTCCTTCACATCGACGCCAAAACGCTGTTCCTCGTCGACGACGAGCAATCCGAGATTTGCAAAATGCACGTCAGCTTGTGCGAGCCGGTGTGTGCCAATAACGATGTCAACCGAACCGCGGGCGATGCCCTCCAGGGTGTCTCGTTCTTCCGCAGCGCTTGAAAACCTGGACAGCGCACGAATGGTGAATGGAAAATCGGAAAAACGTGCTGTAAAACTGCGTCGATGCTGCTCGGCCAGTACCGTTGTTGGAACCAGAATGGCCACTTGATAGCCCGCCTCCACGGCCTTGAAACTGGCCCGCATGGCCAGCTCTGTTTTGCCAAAGCCGACGTCGCCGCAGAGCAGTCGATCCATTGGCCGTCGCTGTTGCATGTCGGTCCGAATGGCCTCGATGGCGGTCAGTTGATCAGGCGTCTCGTCATAAGGGAACGACTCTTCAAACGTCCGTTGCCAGGGGGTATCGGGCGGAAAGGCGATGCCAGGCCGGCTTTCACGCCGGGCCTGCAACTGAATCATGTCAGCGGCCATATCGGCCACGGCATCGCGCACCGCCTGCTTCTGTTTTTCCCAGAGCTTGCCCCCGATTTTTGCCAGCTTCGGTGCGAGCTTCGAACCGCCGACGTACTTCTGCACCAGTTCGATGCAGGAAGCAGGCACAAAAATCCGCGTGCTCTCGGCAAACTCAAGCTCCAGAAATTCTTCTGTGCGGCCTTGTTTTTCGAGTAGGGTGAGTCCGCGGTAGCGACCGATGCCGTGGGACACGTGCACAACGTGGTCGCCGTCATGAAGATCGAGGAATGTATCGATGGCACGCGACAGCCGATGCCGTGGGGCACGCACGGTGACGTCTTCACGCCGAAAGAGCTCGGCACTTGAAACCAGCACAATTTTTTCGGGTACCAGCCGAAAGCCACCCGAGAGGTGGCCAATAGCAAAATGCAACCGACCGGATCGCGCTGGCGCTGAGCCATCGAGCAGCTCGCGCAGGCGTTTTTCTTCGGCCTCGGTTGGCGCAACCACCCACACCTGCTGATCGCGGCCGACCGTCTCCAGTTCATCGCGCACACGGTCGAGCACACCCGTAAAACGCTCCACACTTTCAATCGAAAGAAAAGCCGTAGCTTCTAGGCTGGAGTGTGCAATGGCTGCCAGAGTGACCGATGGAAACCGATAGACACGGGCAAACACGTCGGCCGGATCAGAAATGCCGGAAAAATTCGCCAACCTCTCAAAAGTGCGTTTGGCCTCCTCAGCCAATTCTCCAGGCTCAACGAGCACCCACCAAGAGTCCGGCGGCAGGAGATCAGCCAGTTGGGTGCAACGCGTGATGGGCTCGTGAGGCTGGCCTGCATCGGCGGCCAAGCGGCGAATCAGTGCTGTGAGATCGATCGCGGAAAGTTCTGCAACACTGCGTTGCGAAACCGTATCGAAAGTGCGCAGCGATTCAATCTCATCGCCGTCTAGTTCGATGCGCACCGGTCGATCCCAGTCGTTCGCAAAGATATCAACGATGCCGCCGCGCCTGGCAAATGAACCAGGCACGTCGACGGCACTCGTTGCCTGCCAGCCACGGGCTGTGAGCCAGTCGGCTAGTTCGGCAGGGTCGAGCCGGCCGCCGACCTGAAGGCGTCGCGTGCTTGCCTCTATCTCGCGTGGATCGTCTAGCGGCGTGAGCAGCGCTGCAATCGTGGTCACGATGATCCGTGGCGATTCGGCGTGGCTACCGGTTAACCGTTTGACAAAGGAGAGGCGTGCTGCCGCTGCTGGATCATCGACTGCCGCTTCGTCACCGAAGCTTTCCATCGCCAGCAGGGTCGCAATGGAAAGGTTTGTGAAGAGCGCGAGGTCGTCCACAAATGCGTCGGCGTCGTGCGGCAAAACAACAACCAGCACACCTCTCTGGAGAGCCGTTGCCTGTGCGTGTGCCAGTGCGGCCACCGTCAGCGCAGAACTCGATCCCCAGGTTCCGCCGATTGTGGCACCATGTCCCGCTTGGAGACTGGCAACCACTTCGGCGAACCCGCTGTGGGTTTCGAGCGTTTTGGCCAAACTGAGCAGTCGCTCGGCTGGCCGATGGCTGGTGGATTCTGGCACGACCTCTACTATAGAGTGTGGCACAAAACCGGTAATTGCCCGCAATTTTGCCATTGCGTCAGGCCTCTCGCGCAGACCGCCGTTTTTCGTGTATTTTTGAGAGACGTTTTCGTGCCCCGATACCGACTCCATTTCCAAGGGAGCCTCCCATGGCCACAGCCTCTCGTTTACGAACCTCCGAAGCCTTCATCACCGGGGCCGACGTGGTCATCGAGTCGTTGATCCGGCATGGTGTGGATGTGATCTTTGCCTATCCGGGCGGCGCAAGCATGCCGCTGCATCAGGCGCTCACTCGGTACGAAGACAAACTCCGCACGATTCTTCCGCGGCACGAGCAGGGCGGCGCCTTTGCTGCGCAGGGCTACGCGCGATCGACCGGCAGGCCGGGAGTGTGCATGGCAACCAGCGGACCAGGCGCGCTCAATCTTGTGACGGCCATCGCCGATGCGCGAATGGACAGCGTGCCGCTGATCGCGATCACCGGTCAGGTAGGAACGAGCGTGATCGGTACCGATGCTTTTCAAGAAACGCCGATTGTCGAGGTCTGCCGTGGCATTACCAAGCACCACTATCTCGTGACAGACGCTAGCGATATCGCCCGTGTCATGCGGGAAGCGTTTCACATTGCCACCACCGGTCGGCCTGGGCCTGTGCTCGTTGACTTGCCGAAGAATATTCAGGTCACACAGATTGTTCCTGATTACGACGTTCCGATGAACCTGCCGGGCTATCATCCCGAAGCCCGCAAAGCACATCCTGAGCAAATCGCGCAGATTGCCGCAGCCATTCAGCGTGCCAAGCGTCCGGTGATTTATGCCGGCGGTGGCGTGATCACGGGGGATGCTGCCGCGCAACTGCGAGAACTCTCGCAGCGCACGGGCATTCCCGTCACCATGACGCTCATGGGCCTAGGCGCTTTTCCAGCCGACCATTCGCTCTGCCTCGACATGCTCGGCATGCACGGCAGCGTCTACGCCAATTACGCTGTCGATCAGGCCGATCTGCTGCTAGCGATTGGCGTGCGGTTTGACGATCGTGTTACCGGCAAGGTGGCGGAGTTTGCCCAGCATGGATTCATCGTGCACATCGACATCGATCCCTCCGAAATCAATAAAAACAAGGTTGTCCATCTTCCCATCGTGGCGGACGTTAAAGACGCGCTCACGCAACTCAACCAGATCGTCGAGGCTCCCACGGCCAGCCTCGCCGACTGGCACGCACAGATTGAAGAATGGAAAAAAGAAGATCCCTTCGCTTTTGACGAAAGTTATCCGGGCATCCTTGCCCAAGAAGCGATAGCGGAACTTTCACGGATCACTGCCGACCGCGACACGATCATCACGGTCGGAGTTGGCCAGCATCAGATGTGGGCGGCCCAGTTTTATAAATTTTGCCGACCCCGCACGTGGCTCTCTTCGAGCGGCTTGGGCACGATGGGCTTTGGATTGCCGGCGGCGATGGGCGCAAAAGTGGCGCGCCCAGAAGCGCTGGTTGTGGACATTGATGGTGACGGCAGCATCCTGATGAACATTCAGGAATTTGCCACATGCAATTGCGAAAATATTCCCGTCAAGGTGCTGCTCCTGAACAACCAGCATTTGGGCATGGTGGTGCAATGGGAAGATCGTTTCTTCAAGGGCAATCGCGCCCACACCTACCTCGGTCCGATCGATAATCCTGAGGCCAGCGGACAGGGAAACGGCATCTCGCCCCAGAGCCGCTACCCAAACTTTGTCGGCATTGCCGAGGGCTTCGGCTGGCAGGCGGAGACGGTGGCAAAAAAGAGCGACCTTGTGGCGGCACTGTATCGGCTGATCGACTCCCCTGGTCCGGCGCTGCTGGATGTGCAGGTGCCGTATCAGTCGCACGTGCTGCCAATGATTCCCTCAGGCGGAACCGTAAAAGATCTGATCAAGCGCTAGTTGCTTGAGCAGCCGCCTACGATCCAAATGGGTTGTCAGGTTGCGGTGCGGCTGGTGCACGCGGGCTTTTTACTGGCGGCGTATTTGCGTCCGGAGTATCTGGGCCTGCGGCCGGCTGATCGGACTGCTTGAGAGCGGCTAGAGCTTCTTGAAGCGACTGTTCGTCGGGGTGGCTATCGAGGCTTGCGCCACCGGCTCGAAGACAGGCGGCCAGAGTTTTGGCGGCGTCTCCACTGTTTTTAGCGTCTCCACTGCCTTTAGCGTCGCCACTGCCTCTCGCGTCGCCACTGCCATCCAAGAGCATTGCTAGGCCGCTCTTGCCATCGACGGAGAGGAGGGCATCGGCCAGAGTGGTCAGTCGCCAAGCCGCCCGCCGGCAAGTCTGTTCGGAGATGAATTTTTGTAAAGCGGGCTCCTCGGCATTCCTGACCTGCTCCCCGCCAACAAAGCTGCGGTATTCGATCTCGAATCGCTGCTGCTCGGCCGCCGCCTGTTCGGTTTCAAGTGACAGAATGGCCAGTCCGCGAATCGAATCGACCATCGCGGGGACAATCTTTTCCGACTTCTTTCCGGTGATCGTTCCGAGCACAGCGGCCGTGCGGACGCGAACATCGATGGCCCTCACTGGGTCAGCAAGAATTTTTGTCAGTCTGCCAAGCAATTCGTTCGATGCCGGACGAGCGATTGCCGGCACGAGCATCACTGCTCGCGACACCAGCCAGTCTTGCGGGATTCGGCTGTCGTTGGCCAGGGGTTCGACAAGGATCGCCTGAATAGCCGTCAGGGCACTCTTGCTAAGCGGTGTGGGCACCGGATTGTCGACAGCTTTTACATTCGCAGCCTCCACGTGCTTGGCGAGGCCTGCAAGAGTTGCAATGCGGAGTGCCATCGGCAGTTTGGGGTCGCTGGCAGCGGTTGCCAGCGCATCGACTGCCTGCGGCCAAGGCTTGCCATCTTTCGCGCGCAAATCACCCAGAAGCAGCATTGCGTTGACCTGCACAGGGAATTCAACAGCCTGATCTCGGGCCAACTTGGACATAGCATCGAGCACAGTTTTGTTTATATCGTCCTGAGTTTTCTCAAGTCCGATATCGGCGATGAGCCACTCACGAATGCGTCGCCGGACCCGCTCGATTGTGGCCCGATTGTCTTCCAACCCTAGCTGCGGAAAAACACGCTCCTCGAGAAACTTTTTATCGGCTTCTTCAAGCGAGGCACCGTCGCGCATCCGTTCCTTAAACGTTCGGATTTCGGGAGATAGCTCTAGCTTGGACCAGGTGGCATAGGCTGCTGGAGCAGCATCTTGGCCACGCAGTGTGGCGGCTGGAATGCAGCCGAGAACAAGCATCGGCACGAAAATAAAACGCAGAATCTTCATGGGGCGTGTGACCGCGAATTACTTTCTTGGCGGTGTTTGGTCAAATGGGGAAAAACCGGGAAGTGACCCAGGTTGACCGGTTCGTTCACCCGATCGCGGCTTGGCCTCTTCGCTTAATGGGAGCGTGCCCACGAAGCGTTCAACCT
>Ga0194051_1001896_pt1 | contig 10589 bp, 6 predicted proteins | sample SepL2320m_MetaG_FD_161275 | JGI IMG/M metagenome (GOLD analysis project Ga0194051, IMG submission 161275) | Anoxic zone freshwater microbial communities from boreal shield lake in IISD Experimental Lakes Area, Ontario, Canada - Sep2016-L239-20m | ecosystem: Environmental > Aquatic > Freshwater >...
TTATCATCGAGGGCATTCGCCCTGGCAGAGTTATCCGTGTACGCCCAACTAGCTGGCCTCAGGTGGATGTGCCACGCGAGGAATACCTTAACGATGCGTCTTCTGAAGAACGCTTTCCAACCCCCGCGATCTTTTCCAAATATTAATATTTGGAAGATCGCTCTTACTCTTTCGCTTGTAAAAAAGGACTCTGATTTCTATGAAAGCCAACACCGCCATTCTCGCTGCGCTTTTATTCGCGCTTACCTCTGCCAACGGTTTTGCTCTCGATCCCCATGTTGAAGCCGTTATTCGTGCAGTCGAAGGTGCAAAAGGTAAAGTCGAGAAAACCGAAGATGGTAAAAGCTTGAAGCTCGTCGATCTTGCCGTGCCAGGTGCGGGGCCGCATGATCATCGTAAAGTAGATCCCTATGATGCTGCATTCTTCGAACACCTTAGCTACATCACCACGCTGGAATCGCTAAATGTTATCGCCACGAAGTTTAATGATGCGTGGATGCCAAACATAGGAAAGCTCACCCGCTTGAAGACCCTGCGCTTCACCAATAATGGCAAGCTCAGCGATGCTGGCATGGCGCAACTCGCAGGCTTAAAAGATTTAGAGCAGTTTTCTTTTGTTGGTACGCAGATCACCGGCCGAGCTTACGGAAAGTTCGAGGGCTTTACCAAGCTCGCCCGAGTTAGCCATCGCGGCAGCAGTATTGATGATGAAGGCTTGATGCAACTATGTGATCATCTGCCCAATCTCGAAAACATCAGCCTTGCGCACGCGAAGTTCACCGATGCAGCCGCACCGAATCTTGCGAAGCTCACCAAGCTAAAGGGGCTGGAGCTAGGCACTTCCAATGCTACTCCACAAACTCTGAAGCACATTACGAAGCTTCCGCTTGAGTATCTGCAGCTTGGCGAAGGATTTGATTCCCCAGAGAGCATCCCTTTCATCAAGGATATTTCTACCTTACGACGCTTAACCTTTACCAATGCTAAGCCGCTTACGGATGCGGATCTGAAGGTCGTTGCGGGGATGAAGCAACTCGAGCAATTGGAACTTGGCAAAATCGAATTGTCAGATGCACGGCTTGCCTTCTTCAAAGACTTCGCCTTTTTAAAATCGATGAGGCTGGTGCCTGTTAAAGAACCTTTCACACCTGAAACAGAAGCTAAGATCAAGGCTCTGCTGCCTAAGACCACGCTGCTGTTCAAGTAGGCTGCTTGAAAGAGTAAATCAAAGGGGTCAGGTCTCTTTTTCAACAAAGAGACCTGACCCCTTTTTGTTCTCACAACCACACATTTGCAAAAGGGTAAGCCCTTACTTTTAACATCAGCAATTTCATTGCGATACAACTGGTCTTAACAAACTTAGCCCAAGTATTGTTGGAACATATAAAAATGAGGAATCTCTAAATATTTATTATTTTAATTGCGCTGCTAAGCTTGCTAATGAATTTAAAGTGCCTTAGGATCTTTTAAATAACACTTGAGGTCGCCCTAATGCCAGATTCGTTTAGTAAGTCTTTTGAACAACTAACAGGAAACAAGCCCTTCCCCTGGCAGGAATCGGAACACTCAAGGAGAGAGTATGCGTGCAGGCATGTTCTCTTGTCACTTTAAAAACTTATACAAGGAGTTAAAAATGGGAACTGCGATAAAAATGACGGTAGAACATTTGCGTAAAGCTATTGAAAGCAATTCGGCAGCTTTTCGCCTAACACTAAAGCTCGAAGCGGTGAGCCCAAAGGTATTTCCGCCTACTTATGAAGGTGGAAAATATGCTATCGAAGAGCGCATGATCGGGGGCACAAAGTTTCCTTGCGTGCTTCTGGACAGTACGCCCAGCCAGGCTAACCGCATGGAACTCGCCCTCCAAGATGCCCTCGATGGAGGGGTAATCGAGATTCCTGTAGTGAGCGTTGACTTTTCCGGGGTAGAAAATTTATGTATACCGAAAATCACCTCTTTTCAGGCCCCGCATAGAATTGTCGATGCGATCCTTCGGGACAGCACTTTTGGTGAAGGTAAGAACCCACCTCGGTTCCGTGACTCCGAGATTGGGAAGGAATTAAACTTGCTCGGTTCCGGCTATGCGACACCATTACTTAATTATGCTCCGCACTGCCTTGTGTTTGGCATGTGGGACAGCACAGGCCCTCGCGGGGGGATGGGCGTGAAGTTTTCCCGGTCAATTGTAAGTGAGATAATTGGGGTAAATGCTGTCAATGGAGTTAAGACAAGTAGCAGAATCGATCCACTCAATATCCGGGTGAATAGTGGTGTCTTATACGAATCCATAGACGGCTGGACACTCGATGAAAAACAGGCACTGAAAGAAAAGGGCAAGCCGGTCAAACTCGGAAAAGACGGTAAGCCATCTGAAGCGAATCATGGAAATGTGACTCCTTCAATTTCGGCCGGCGGCTTCACTATTGACTACGCCGAACAAACGACCGTTCTCTCCCTTCCCGCACTACGACGCCTTCGCTTCCCAGCCAAATCCGGTGAGAAATCAACGCCCGAAGGTGATCTCGCTGCACGAACCTACCTCGCAGCCATCGGATTACTCGGGGCAACATTGGCCGTTGATGCCGGCTACGATCTTCGCAGCAGATGTATCCTGCGAGCGACGAACGCCGTGACTTGGGATTTGCTCGGGAAGCCCGGTGATCCAGATACACCATTCATACTCGACCGGGCCAGTGCAATCCAACTTTACAAGGACGCGCTCGTCGCTGCGCAGAAGGCTAAGTTGCCAATCAATTTAAAAGAAATCATCCTCAAACCAGAAGATAAACTTGTCTCACTGGTGAAAAAGAGTATTGAAATATCATCTGAAAAATCTGGGGAGGAAGCCTAATGTTCGCTCTCGGCATCGAATTATTGATGCGGCGGGCGATCATTTCGCGGTGGGACAATCGCGAAGAACCAGAATGGCCCCCCCATCCCGACCGTGTGTTTATGGCTCTTGTCGCCGCTTGGGGCGAGACCGGTGAGGACACAGCACATCGAGAAGCATTAGAATGGCTCGAGAGGTTAGGCCCACCATCCCTCGCTATTCCACTCGAAGTTTCTGAAAGAACCAAGTTCACAAGCTACGTGCCGGTGAATGACGATAGCAGTCCGTGCGGAAAAAAGGGGGCGTTCGGGGCCATGGGAAGTATTCCGATTGGCCGAAACCGCCAACCGAGATTTTTCCCCTCCGTCACACCTGAATATCCAACTTTTTCCCTAATATGGGAATGCGATTTACCGGACAAACTTCGCCAACCTCTTGCTGAAATTTGTAGCTTAGCAACCTATGTTGGTCACTCTGCCACCCCGGTACGAGTTTGGATTCAGGAAGCACCGCCAAAGGCAAACCTAGTACCGGATGAAAATCGTACTGAGCTTCGCATGCGTGTATTCACAGCGGGGCGATTGGCTTATCTGAAAAGCCGCTACGAAGCAGGGCTACGGCCACAGCCTTCACTCTGGCAAGGTTACGGATTTTCACAGGAAGAAAGCAACTCTAACACCACTGAAGGCCCCTATGATCCAGGTGTTTTTATTCTAAGGCATGTTGGTGGAAGAAAAATAGATCTTGAATCCTGCGGGATTGTGATAGATGGAATTCGTAAAGAATTGATGCGGCGGCATGGACCAGATGCACCCGAATGGATTAGTGGGCATGCACCAGACGGCTTGCCGAGCAAACAATCACGCCCGGTATATCTTCCTCTTGCATTTGTGGATCACAAACATGCTGACGGGCATCTGTTGGGGGTTGCAATAGCCATCCCTAAAAATTTTGAGCATACTGAGCGACTTTTTGAGCTATTAGGAACTCATGGCCAGCTAGAAGATGTTTGTCCTCTAGGCGTACCGTTTCTTTCTGTCCTATTACAAAGTGATCAATTAGAAGATCTAGATAACTGCAAGCTGGATCTTGAACTAGATGAAAGACCTGAGGGAAGAAGAGCAAAAGCCTTGAAATCATTCACATGGACCGATGCGAGCACCATTTGGACTACAGTAACACCAGTCATGTTGCCACAATTTCCACGCCGTGAGTTGACTTCAGAAGCAGTTATTTCACAAGCATGTGTCGATGCTGGCTATCCAAAACCAATCGCAGTTCGAGTAAGCTTCGCTCCGCTGATGGAAGGCGTTCCACACTCGCGCTCATTCCACATTAAACATCGAGCAGGGCGGCCGCCACGCCCCCTTATCCACACCGAAATTGAATTTGAAAATCCCGTTCGTGGTCCGGTGCTTATCGGGGCTGGCCGCTATGCAGGCTATGGAGTCTGCCGCCCGTATTTGGGGAATCAATCATGACCCTGCCCAGACTAGACCAGTTTAACGAGTTTTACAAAGCGGTTCACGGTTATTCACCGTTTCCTTGGCAATCGCGCTTATCTCTCCGTACCTGCACTAACCAATGGCCTCGTGCAATCGCTCTTCCAACTGCGGCTGGAAAAACTGGGTGCATCGATATCGCAGTGTTTGCACTTGCCTGTCAAGCCAAAGGCGCGGCACGAAGAATTTTCTTTGTTGTAGATCGCAGGATCGTAGTTGATCAAGCTTTTGAGCACTCAAAGCATTTAGCAGAACTACTCCACAAGGCAAAAGACGGAATTTTAAAAACAGTTGCTGATTCACTTCGAAATATCGCACAAGACGAGCGCCCACTGGATGTGTACGCACTTCGCGGAGGAATGTACCGAGAATCCGCCTGGGCGCGATCGCCATTACAACCAACCATAATTGCAAGTACCGTAGACCAAGTGGGTTCTCGACTATTATTTCGTGGATATGGAGTTTCAGATTCGATGAAGCCAATCCATGCCGGATTAGTCGGAAATGATTCAATCATCCTGCTGGATGAAGCACATTGTGCTCGGCCTTTCGATCAGACTGTGCAAGCGATCGAAAAATACCGAGCTTGGAACGAATCTCTTGCTCCGTTTCAATTTGTGTCGCTCACAGCAACTCCAACGGGAGATCTAAAGCCTGAGCAAATCGAGCGCGATACCGCTGAGGATCAAAACCATCCCGTTCTCGGCAAACGCATCGCCGCAAGTAAACCCGCAAGTCTAATAAAAGCGGAAAAAGCCACGGGAAAGAAAGGGACTGCGGAACTAGTTAAAGAACTCGAATTTCAAGCAAAGGAACTCGCAAAAGAATTCGCTTGCGTAGGAATCATAGTTAACCGAGTTAAAACAGCCCGCGAACTTAAAGCTAAACTTGGTGAAGATGCAGTTCTGCTTACTGGGCGAATGCGAGCGCTGGATCGTGATCGGCTTTTGAAAGAAAAATTGCAACCTCTCCTATCGAACGCCGAAGGTCATTCTCCAAAATTTGTGATTGGAACGCAATGTTTAGAATGTGGTGCAGATTTCGATTTTCATGCATTAATTAGCGAGTGTGCGAGCCTAGATGCACTTCGGCAACGATTCGGTCGTTTGAACCGTGTCGCTAACCGGCCAACAGCTAAGGCCGTCATTGTGATTCGCGGAGATCAATATGAAGACTCTGCTGAAGACCCAGTCTATGGTGCAAGTCTGTCGAATACTTGGAAGTGGTTGAATGAAAAAGCAATCGCTGGATCATTTGACTTTGGTATTTCTGCCGTACGCAAGGCCCTTGAAGATGTGGACGCAGACCTATTAACCACCTTTAATGCACCCTCGCCTGATGCCCCTGTGCTGTTCCCTGCGCACCTAGACTGCTGGGTACAGACAAATCCAATTCCAACTCCTGATCCCGATCCTGCCCTGTTCTTACATGGGGCAAAGAGGCAGGGGCAGCCAGATGTGCAAGTCGTATTTCGCGCTGACATGGGAGTAGATCAAGAAAAATGGGCCGAAGTTATTACCCTATGCCCCCCGTCCACTTCAGAGGCTGTTGCAGTTCCGATCAGCGTGTTCAAAAAATGGATTGCTGGCGAGCCATTTGAAGATGACAGTGCAGACATCGAAGGAGGAACTCCGGAAGAGGTCGAGGAAATAGAGGAAGCGATTCCGCGAACGGCACTTCGCTGGCGGGGGCCTGAAAATACAAGCCTGATTCTATCCCCGCGGGATGTTTCACCGCATGATACATATGTTGTTCCTTGCTCGGCAGAAGATGCGTTCAAACTTGGCGACTTTCCTTTCGGTCTTACAGACTATGCGGAAGAGGCTTTTCAGCGATCAAGAGATAAGGCACTGATTCGTATCCCTGGCCTAGCGATTGATTCAGATGCCGAAGAATTTGATGAACTCATTTCCGAAGCACTTCGCGCCAAGTTGACAGATGAATCGCCAGAGTGGTTGACACGGGCAGTTGACGCATTGACAAAGAAAGTCCGAAAAAAGGAACAGCGAGAAATCGATCCTCACCCCTGTGGCGGATGGGTAATAAAAGGCACACACCGTCTAATGCAGTTTGATCCAACTTACCTTGAAGACAGTGAACCGGGTGAATCCTTCCGTGGGCGCGAAGTCACACTTGATGAACACTCACAAGGTGTTGCAGACTTCGCTAAACGGTTTGCTTCGGGATGTGGGCTAGACATCGACCTGTTCTACCAAGTCGGGTTGTGGCACGATCTTGGCAAGCTAGATCCTCGATTTCAGGCAATGCTCAAACAATCATCGCCACGCACTGCAGTGGGAAAACCTCTCGCTAAGTCTGCCCGCTCGCCAGGAACCCGCGAAGAGCGCAAACTCGCCCGTGAAGTGCATAAATATCCCGTCGGCGGCCGCCACGAACTTCTTTCTGCCTCTCTCCTTTCAACGAAGACAACTAACGATCTTTTCTTACATCTAGTAACTACTCATCATGGGTCTGGACGACCTTTTGCCGATCCCATCGAAGAAAACAATGCGGCTAAAAAACCATTCAAGTGCGCACTTCACCAAACTAGTTTCGAATTGGAACATTGTGCCCAAAATATTGCGGGATGGAACGCAGAACTTCCGGAACGCTTCTGGCGCATAATTCGCAAACACGGTTGGTGGGGCACCGCATACTTAGAAATGGTATTTCGTCTGGCGGATCATGCTGAAAGTGCAGACGAACAGGAACGGGCACCAACGGTTAGCAAATATGACTTAAAGCCAAATATTCCATCCCCTAACTTTTCATTGAGAAAACAGCAAACATTCGAGCTAAGGCTACCCGGACTTGATGGAGCTAATCCACTAGGATTCCTGGCTGCACTTGGAACCCTAATCGTTATCGATCAAGCAACTCGGAAGGACGACAAACCTTCGTGGCTTACCGGTGATATTCGCTTGGCATGGGGCACGGAGAATTCGCCACAGACGCCGGTTCTTCACTTTTCCGTCGCACCGCCGACCCCAACCGAGTTTGCAGAACAACTTGCGAAGCTATTGGCTAGAGAAATTGAACTACATCCTTCGGAGTGGGTGGTCCGAATGCTCGAAAAAGGGACGGGGAAGGATGCGATTCGAGATTTTCGTCCAATTAGAGACCAAATGAAATCTCCAGTTCGCACGATTCGCCACCAATACGATTGGGTTAACGCCCTTTCTTGTGAATCCGCCATTGACGCTGATAGTCAATTACAAACAGTGCGCTGTGATTATTTAATCGGTAACTTGCGTGCCCTAATGCGCCGAACAGAAGCCGAGCACATCTTTCGCACACTGTTTGCAACTTGGGATTTTGCGGATCCTTTGGCTAATCAATCACTTCATTGGGAACCAAGTGAAGATCGTCGCCATGCATACCAGTGGCATGTGCCCTCAGGCGATCCGACTCGAAACAGGCAAGGTGGAATGCTCGGTGCAAACAGACTTGCTCTCGAAGCATGGCCTCTGTTTCCATCATTTCCAGATTTAGATTTTCTTCGAATCAGGACCCGCGGTTTCAAGGGCACAAAAGCAAACAATACATTCTTAACATGGCCCTTATGGCCCTCGCCACATGGGGTGGATGCTATTGCTTCACTCTTATCACTACCGGAGGTACAGTACGATAAGCCGAACAGCAATGATCTCCGAGCATACGGTTGCGCAAAAGCCTTTCGATTGCAACGGATCCTTGTCGGGAAGACTCCCAATTTCACAACAACAATTGCTGTCGGGTAAGCAGCACCAAGGGTAAGGGGTTTTAAATTCAACTTTAGACTTACTGTAACCACTTGCATTGCTGTTTCTTAGAGGAGTATTGTAGAGCAAGCATTGCCTTTACTGAGGTTTGTATAGGAACCGAAAACTGGTGATGTTGGGGTTGTAACCGTTTCTATCCTTTGCCCTCTGGGCGGGGTTGGTCTTTGACAATTAGGCAAGTTGTAACGCACTTAGGGCAGGTTTTTGCAGGCAATCTGCCCTTGTGCTATTTAAAATATCTTTCAATTTATACTCCAATGCATTGTTATTACTTTGCCTAGGAGTTTTATCATGATCGAATTACCTGATCTTGTTCCGGCCCGCATGCTTAACGAATTCACCTATTGCCCTCGCCTTGCTTACCTCGAATGGGTCCAAAGCGAATTCTCCCATAACTCCGACACACTCGATGGCAACCTCTCCCACCGCAGGGTTGATGTCGAAGATAACCGCCATATTCCTTCTGCTTCCGCTATCGATGAAGCCGATGATTCCATCTTTCACTCAAGATCTGTAATGCTTTCCGCACCTATTTTAGGCATCATTGCAAAAATGGATATCCTTGAATTAGAAGGGATTGTTGCCACACCAGTCGATTATAAAAAAGGCGCGGCTCCCATTATTCCCGAAGGCGCATACGACCCCGAACGAGTTCAACTTTGCGCACAAGCTCTAATATTAAGAGAAAATGGCTTCACCTGCAATTCTGGCATCGTTTACTTTGTCGCCTCTAAAACCAGAGTCGAAATCGAAATTGATTCCTACTTGATTACTCTTACCTTAGAAATGCTCGCAGGCCTCAGGGCTTCCGCTGTTTCCAAAAAAATCCCTCTGCCACTGACGGATAGCCCCAAATGCCCCCGTTGCTCTTTAGTTGGCATTTGCCTTCCCGATGAAACTGGTTGGTTAATTCGACAATCTGAAGAGGATTCTCAGGATGACAAAATCCGCAGGCTTCTTCCTGCCCGCGATGATGCGCTTCCTGCCTATGTTCAATTTCAGGGGGCACAGGTTGGAAAGTCTGCAGATCGCCTTACCGTCAAACTTAAAGGGGAATTGATTCAAGATATCAAACTCCACGACCTTTCCCAACTGTGTCTCTTTGGAAATGTCCAGCTTACCACTCAGGCCCTTCATGAACTTGCTTCCCGACAAATACCCATCTGCTATTTCTCCATGGGTGGCTGGTTTCACGCTGTCACCAACGGATTAGGTCATAAAAATATCGATCTCCGATTGGAACAATTTACTGCTGCCGTTAACCCCGATCGCTCTCTCTTGCTTGCAAGAGCTTTTGTCTTCGGGAAAATTCGTAACTCCAGAACACTTCTCCGAAGGCATATGGAAAAAGATTCTGATATAATTCTCGATAGGCTTGCCGACCTATGCCTGCTAGCCAATGATGCTCCATCCCCCGAATCACTTTTGGGCATCGAAGGTACTGCTGCCCGAATTTATTTCTCTGGCTTTGCCCAAATCATTAAAGGTGGGGACTTCTTCAAATTTGAAGACCGCAATCGCAGGCCTCCTAAAGATCCGATTAATGCAGTTCTTTCTTTCCTTTATTCCATGCTGGCCAAGGAATGGACTGTTACCCTTACTTCCGTTGGCTTTGACCCAATGCTTGGCTTTTACCATAAACCACGCTACGGCAGGCCCGCACTTGCTTTAGATCTAACCGAAGAGTTCAGACCCCTTATTGCTGATTCTGTTACTCTTTCTTTGGTTAATTCAGGCGAACTCTCCGACAAAGACTTTGTCTCTAAAGCAGGCGCCTGTTCCCTTAATGAAAAAGGTAGGAAAACTACCATCGCAGCTTTCGAACGAAGGCTCGATAGCCTTATCACTCATCCCATCTTTGGCTACAAAATTAGCTACAGAAGGATTTTTGAAGTCCAGGCTCGTTTGCTTGCCAGAACTTTATCCGGCGAACTTTCTTCTTACCCAAGCTTTCTTACCAGATAATTCCTAGGTGCCCCATGCGCAATTCTTTTGTTGTTTGTTACGATATCGCAGACCCTAAACGCTGGCGTTCTATCTACAAGTTATTCATGGGTGTCGGTGACCCAGTCCAATATTCTGTCTTTCGGTGCGAACTTTCTAAATCCGAAAAGATTATCCTTGAAGGAAAAATTATTCCGGTTATGAATCAGAGAGAGGATCGCGTTATGTTCATCAACCTTGGCCCTTCGGGTTCTGTTCAATCGGTTGATGATAGACTGGAATGGTTTGGCAAACCCCTTTCGGAAATGCCCGAACGCAAAGCCTTCATTATTTAGCTCTTTGGCAACTTAATCCGCTTTTCGAGCGCCTAGGTGATGACGAAAACTTGGCACCCGCTCGATTGTTTTAACGCCTTTATTACCTTTACTTTAAAATTTCGATACTGTTCCTACTCTTATGTTTAAACCTGCATTATTGCTACCCGCTCGTTTTAGGTTATTTAACCCTAATTTTATCATATACTTATGATGCGAAGGGTTTCCACGGCTGAAA
>Ga0194051_1001897_pt1 | contig 10585 bp, 8 predicted proteins | sample SepL2320m_MetaG_FD_161275 | JGI IMG/M metagenome (GOLD analysis project Ga0194051, IMG submission 161275) | Anoxic zone freshwater microbial communities from boreal shield lake in IISD Experimental Lakes Area, Ontario, Canada - Sep2016-L239-20m | ecosystem: Environmental > Aquatic > Freshwater >...
CACTCGATGTCATTAGCGACCGTATCGCTCGACTCGAGGAACCCTTGACGACCTCGACCGACGAGTTTGATGCCTATGTTGATCTGCTCCGTCGCTGCCCAGATGGGTCAGTCGGCGCGGAACTGATGGCGTTCTATCGACACACGAAGTACGACATCCCGGGTACGCCTGGCCTCCCACCGTTGTCGGTGTTGGGTAACCATGATCTCCATCACATTCTGGCGGGCTACGGCACATCGGCTGTAGACGAGGTCAACGTGGCGATGTTCACTGCGTCGAACAGCACCGATGGGGGCATGTACTACCTCGCAGTCGTGCTCATGCAGTGGCATCACAATGTGCGATTGAGTCCCTTCGAACCATCCCTGTGCGTGCTCGACCCGACGGTGTTGGCAGAGGCAGCGTGGCGCGGTGCAGAAACCTCGTTTGATGTGAGTGACCGGGAGTGGGGATGGAAGACCGTCCTTCCCGAGAACCTGATCGAAGTGCGGGCCGACCTTGGCGTTCCTGCGGGCGGAACAGTGGCCCTCGGTGGGGCGTGGGATGCATTGCGCCGCGGCGACGGTTGACCCAGAACGTCGCGCGTATCGGGGGAATTGATCCCTCGAAATCGACGTGTTAGGTGTGCGGTGTTCTCAGCGTTCGCGTTCTTCGACGTTGCCGATTTCCGGTCCTACAACCTGATCAGCGATGGTTTGGCCGGCTTCCTCGATACCGCCGATCGTGATCGCGTCGTCGAGGCCCGCTTCGGGGAACACATGCTCGTCATCGAGCTTGGTGTAGGCGGCGCGCACTGAGGCGTGACGGGGAAGCACCACAAGGACGAAGGTGATCCCACCAACCGCCATCAGCGCGAACTGCACCGACACAAGGTCGGCCATGCCGCCGATGACGAGCTCGCCGAGGGGGAGGGCGAATAAGGGGATCAGCGCGAACGCGGTGAGAACTGGCGTACGCGATTGCGGTGGAGCCGTCACCTGAACTGCGGCGTTCAAGACGGCCGAGTCAAGGTTGAGGGCAAATCCGAGGGGAATGATGGCGACGATCGCTGTTACGAGGTACCACACCGGTTGGTGGTCCCGGAACGCAACCCACCCGAGATACACCATTGCCAGGGCGATGGCGGCCATACAAATTCGCTGAACACTCAGCCATGTAGCGCGGCGGTGAATGAATCGAACTCCGACGACCACGAACAAACCTCCGAACACTCCAGCGGCCTGAAGCAATGAAAGGATGATCGCCTTTTCGCCGATCGTGCTGGCGATCGCAGGGAGGGTTACGGCATAGCCGGAGAGCAGGAAGAGGACGAGTGCGAAGCGGAACGCGGCCCGAATCTCCGGGTTCGAGCGTTGGACGTCAATTGCTTGAGAGAGGCGAGCGGCGACAGCGGCGCGGTCGGGTAGGGCGTTTTTCAACAAAGGAACGACGGCAAAGACAAGCGGGTAGCCACTTAAGGCCGTAAAGAGATAGATCCAACTCGGTCCGACCAGTGCGAGTGCAGCACCGCCAACCAAGATGCCGATCATCGTGGCCGAGGCCGTCGCCCTTACCGCGGCACCATTGAATTCGGCCGCTCCGTCGGCAGGAGCGATTTCAGTGCGCACGAGTCCGGCGGTCGGAGTCCCGAGTCCCTGAACAATGCCGAGTAGGAGGTACCACGCGAGAAGCGTGAAGGCGGTGAGATGACCAAGAAGTCCCAATGCAAACGGGATGAGTGTCAGCGTGTAGGACAGTCCCCACGCAATGACGTACATCTTTGGCCCGCCCCATTTGTGGGCGAGTCTGGTGGCGACCGGTGCCAGAAGCAGCTGGGGGAAGTTGGACAGCACCACAATGAGTGCGACGTAGGAGACTCGTCCGGTCTGCTGGTAAATCAGATAACTACTGGTGAGCCCCATCATGCCCGAGCCCAGTGAAGAGATGAACAGTCCCGCGATGTACCTGCGTCGCACCCCGACGTAGCGATCGTCGGGAGTCACGACTTCGGGCTGTGGTTGGCTCATGTTCCACAGTGTTGCTCAGTTTGTGCGAGCCCGATTTGTGTCGATCCAATTCCCTAGCGCGGTCTCGATGGCCGTGGTCACGGCTGGCGCGACGTAGCTCGAACCTGCTGCTGAGTAGTGCAAGTGATCTGGACGGACTGGGTCCCCATTTGGTGTCGTCCCCTCGCAGATTCCCTGTGCGCACAGCACATCGTTGAGATCGATCGAGAAGGTTGTTGCCGGATGGGCGAGAGCAAAGTCACGTTGGATTTTGCGTAGTTGTGCAAATTTTCCAATGTTCGCTGCGGTGAGGCTGTCCTCATTTTTTTCTTCCGGAAACACCTGCGGATCGGCCTGAGAAATGATGATCAGTGGCACCCCGTTCTCGGCAGCAATGGCGGCGGCCTTGTTGAGTTCAGCGTCATAGAGCCCGATCCATTCCGGAGAACCGAACGTGATCCATTTCCCACCAACCAAAACGTCATAGGTGTCGCGCAGTGCTCCCGACCAAACAATGGCGTCAGGTGGGAATGCATCGGCAGCATCTCGCCATTTGGACTCCCAGCCCGCGCACGCACCGCCGCCGTCGCGCAGGATGCCGAATGACCGCGTTTGCTGTTGCATCATCGGGCACTGCGCAATGGCCTTGTTCCAAATCACGATTCGTGATGGATCAAACGGTGAGTTGTATCCCGTTGGCCATGGGAAGGCGATACGGCCGCCGCCCATTGTCCATGCGACCGAATCACCGAACCACAGCAGCGAGACCGACGCTTTCGCACTCGAAGGAGCACTCGTTTCAGCACTCCTCATCGGGGCCACGCTCGAAGAGAACTCCGTGACTTTCGGTGGTGGCGGCGCGGCGCTTACCCAGACCAGTCCGAGAACCAAAGCGGTTGCTCCAAGAGCACCGAGGCCAACGAAGAGTCCGCTCGATGCTTTCGAGCGCTTTTGGTTGGTGACTTTGGTGACTTCGGTGACTTCGGTGACGGGCTTGCGGCGACGGAAAGGCTGTTCGATGAGATACCAACTCAACGCAGTGGCGAGCGCAGTGAGGGCAATACGGATGACGAAGAGTTCGATGCGCCCGCTTCGATCATCGGAGAGGTGAAGGCGCTGCGCCGTGACGAACACTTTCACCGGCCAGTGCCAGAGGTAGAGGCCATAGGAGACCAGACCAAGACGGCACAGCCATGGATGACTGAGACCTTTGCTCAGGACAGAGTCATTCCCATTCAACGACAGCACGATGATCCCGGCTGCTCCTGCAATTAGGAGGAAGCCACCGGTGTAAAGCCAATCGGAACGGAAATCGGCGGTGGTTGCGACTCCGACAAGGACGGCGAGTCCAAGGAGAGCAGCAGTCGTGATGGTGGTCTGTTGGAGTCGCTTTGCCGGGTTTGCTGGTCGGAGACGAACGATGCACGCAATGGCGATACCGACGAAAAGGGCTTGTGAACGCGTATCGGTGCCGAAGTACACGCGTGATGGATCAGTACCCGGGTCGCGCAGGATCCACATCAGCGCGCAAGATGCGAGCGCACCGATGACTGAACCGATAAGTGCGAAATGCGCGAGCCGATGGAGTCCGACCTTGCGCTTGAGTACAGCGATGATCCCGATCAGCAGGATCGGGAACACGAGGTAGAACTGCTCCTCAACCGCAAGCGACCAGAAATGGTTGAGCGGGGACTCTGCGCCGAACGCCGCTTGGTAGGAGTTGTTCTGTCCGATCGACCACCAATTCGCGACGTAGGTCAGTGATGCAACCGATTGACCCCGTAATCCAGCATCGACTGCGCCGCCGCCGAGAAGTCGTGCCACTAGGACCACAACGACAATGGTGGCTATGGCCGCGGGTAGAAGTCGTCGTGCTCGGCGCGAGAAAAAGCCGGACACCGACATGGAGTTCGTCCGGTGCACTTCCTCGAGAGCAAGTGAGGTGATGAGAAATCCGGACAGCACGAGAAAGACATCGACACCGATGAAACCGGCGGGAACCAGTTCGGGAACGAAGTGGTAGAGAACGACAGCGACAACAGCGAGTCCGCGGAGGCCATCGAGCGCTGGGATATGACGAAACGTCCGCGCGTTGGCGGCGGTTTCAGCAGCGTCCGCGTCGTTGTTGGCGGTTACCTCGGTCGGTTCGCTCATGCAGATGCAAAGGTACCGAGGCGCGCTCGGTACGGGGTCGCACCTCGTTCAACCCCTGATAGCAACGGATTCGGCTCGGAGATCGTCGAGGACTTCGGGAAGGTTGATCGTGGTGCACGTCCGATCGCTCACCACGAGTCGGCCATCGCACCAGACATCGACGACATCGCCCCGCGACGCGGCGTAGACGATCGAGGAGATGGGCTCATAGATCGGCGTAAGGGAGGGCGATGAAGGGTCGAGCCGTACGAGATCGGCCTTTTTGCCAACTTCGATCGAACCGACGAGGTGGTCGATACCCAGTGCCGTTGCTGATCCCATGGTGGCCATGCGCAGGATGGACGATGCCGGAAGAACCGTTGGGTCGAGGCGGTTGCCTTTGTGGATGAGCGCGGCGACGCGCATGGCGGTGAACATGTCGAGATCGTTTGACGAAGATGGTCCGTCGGTTCCGAGTCCGACGGTCACTCCGGCGGCGAGAAGTTCGGGAACTCGACAAAAGCCCGAAGCCAACTTCATATTGGAACTGGGGCAGTGGGCGACGGCCGTGCTGGTCTCGGCGAGTCGAGCGATCTCCGTATCGGAGAGAACTACGGCGTGGGCCAGAACGGTTCCTGGCCGAAGCATTCCGTGATCATCGAGGAGTTCCACCGGGGTGCGACCGAATCGGTTCTGCACATCGTTGACTTCGCCTTCATTTTCTGAAGCGTGGATGTGGAACCGAGCTCCTTGTGCCGACGCGAGTTCTCCGACGACTGCGAGTTGCTCAGGGTCCATGGTGTAGGTGCCATGAGCGAGGATCCACGAATGCGGTGACGACGCGTTCGCGTTTTCTACTCGCTGCGGGAACGGAATCTGATCGGGTCCGTCGACGCCGATGAAGAGGGGACCGCTCTGAAGACGAAATCCAGCGAGATCTGCTTCTTCGAGACTCGCCTCGGGGTACCAATACATATCGAGCGCCGAAGTGCAGCCGGAGAGGAATGATTCAGCGAATGCGGCACGAACGCCGATGCGGACATGGCGGTCGGACATGATCTTCGCTTCGGCGGGAAACAGCCGCCCAAGGAAGTCTTGAAGGTCGACGTCGTCGGCGAATCCGCGGAAGGCGGTCATCGCAAGGTGGGTATGTGCGTTGACGAGACCGGGCATCACGATGCCGCCTTGGGCATCAATGGTGACATCGACGGGCGAAGTCGGAGCATCACCAGAGGCGAGAACCTCGGTGATGATGTCATCGGTAAGAACGATCGTTCCGCCATTGAGGACTGAATCGTTAGCGTCGACAGTGACGATCAAAGCATTGGTAATTGCTGTGCGGGTCATGGAGTCCTTGGCGATCGATGTGAGAGAGCGACGGTCGTGGGGTGTCAGTCGAACGCGTAGCGCGGTGTAGTGAGTGGCAGGTCCAGTGAACTTACGAGACCGGGAGCTGCTTCGACCACATGGGGAATGGCGTTCACGATACGCATTGCTGTCGCAAGCATTCCCGACTCGTAGTAGTTCGTCGCACTGCCGATAAGCAACTCACACTCGAGGTCAGGCTCGCCTTCAATGATGACCCGGTAGGTTCCGTCTCGGGGTGCGCTGGGCCATTCCGGGACGAGATCCATCTTCAAACGATTGATGTGCTCAACGATGATCGCCTCACGACCATTGACCACACCGATGGTTTCGAATCGAACCGCACCCACGGTTCCGGCCGCGACGGGGCCGAATGCTGTGTCGAGATCTCGCGGAGTTGGCTCCTGAGTCCATGTTTCGCGGATCTCATCGAGTTCGACCCCAAGTCCGGCGGCGACGAGTTGAACGACCGGTCCCCACGTCATGAGTTGTGCGCCGGTACTGGCCATGATCGGAGCATGGTCCATCGGCTTTCCGAAACCGAAGACTTCGCGCATCGTGAATTCCACCGGATAGGTGTCGTAGGTGAAGAGTTCCTGCACACGAACCGATCGGATCGAACTCGACAATGTGAGTAGGGCAAGCGGGAACTGATCAGCGGCAAAGCCCGGTTCGATGCCTGAGGCATACAGCGTTGAGTCACCGCCGAGTGCAGCGGCATCGAGGCGGTCGCGTTGTCGCTGGGGATAGGAAGGGGGGAAGACGAGGGCCGGACTGGTAACCGTCACGACGTTGATGCCTTCGTTCAGGAATCGCTCGTAGTCGGGTAGCGCCCCCGCGTCGAGCATTGGACCGCTTGCGGTGTAGACGATGCAGTCAAGACCAAGAGCCAGAATCTCGTCGGCGTCGTTGGTGGCGATGACGCCGAGGGGATCGATCCCGACGAGGGTGCCGGCATCGACACCATTCTTTTCGGGCGAGTGGACCCAGACCCCAACCAACGCAAGATCGGGTCTCCGGGCAATCGCTCGCACGGCGTGCGTGCCCACTCCGCCGGTACCCCACACTGCAACTCTGAGCGTCATTTGGTCTCCCCTTGGTAACCCGCAAACCTTGCCACGGAACGCTCCGAAGCGCGGGCGGCGTGGCGGGTGTTGAATGAAGCGATGTCGATGCTGAAGCGGGTCCAACTCACCGAGCATGTCCACGCAGCCGAGCAGTCGCGAACGGGAACGGGTTGGTCGAATTCGGGCCTAGTTGCTGCTGGCGGTGGTCTTGTCGTCGACTCGCTCTACGACGTACGGCTCACGCGTGAACTTGCTGGTCTCTATGCCGAGGTGTTTCCGCAATCACCGACTCGACTAGTCAATACCCATCACAACGGTGACCACTGCTGGGGCAACCAAGTCTTCGCCGCTGCAGAAATTATTGCGCACCGAGGATGCGCGACTCGCTTCTCTGACTTCACGCCCGAGCGCGCCGAGATGATTCGAACGATGGCCGATCCGCCCGAGTCCATGCGATCCATTCACGAGGAATGGGCTGACTTTGATTTCTCCGATGTTGTTCTCACGCCCCCGACGACCGTGATCGATGCCGATCACTCGATTGATCTCGATGGAGTCCGAGTCGATCTTCTCTATGTTGGTCCCGCCCACACCGAAGGTGATCTTGTCGTGCATGTTCCCGATGAGGGAGTGGTCCTGATGGGTGACGTTCTGTTCAACCGCTGCGCCCCGATCGGTTGGGAGGGATCGACTGACAACTGGATTTCGGCGCTTCGGCGTGTGGAGGAACTCGAACCGCAGTTCGTCGTGCCGGGCCATGGGCCGGTCTGCGACCTCGATGGCCTCCGGGATGCGCGTCGCTATTTCGAAGACGTGCAGGCCCATGCCCGGGAGTCATGGTCGCAGGGACGTTCTGTTCTCGAGTGTTGCGAAGGGATTGATCTTGGACCGTGGGTCACGTGGGATGAACCATGGCGCCTCGCGGCCAACGTGCACCGCGTGTACCGAGAGTGTGGTGGAGTGGAGTGGAACACGCCCTTTGATGCCGGGGTGGTTATGGCTGATGTGGAGGAACTTCGCCGCCGTCTCGAGGGTTGATCCTCAGCCGGTGAAGTTTGGAGTCACCGTCGGTGCGTCGGCGACCTCCGGTTCAGATCCCCCGATGGAAACAAGACTCACAAGATCGATCAGTGAGCTTGGTGATGTTGCTGTGAAACGAAGGTCGCAAACGGCTGTGCCTGCGGGAGCGACGACTCTTTCGGTGTACTGAGTGAGGCCCGGCGAGGCTGCCGATGCCGTCTTACTTATCGAACCGATCGTTTCGCCCAGCGAATCTTTGAACGTGAACTGCCATGTGAGGTTTCCTTGAGCCCAAAACGAGAATGCATAGGTCCCTGGGCCAAGAGAAAACCCGATCGACCGTCTTCGAGATTTTTCTCTGCGTAGGTCAACTGCTGCTGGTCAGGTGGAACTCCTTCTTTATCTTGAATCTTCTGTTTCACATTGTCGATCGTGTGTGATGGTTCGACCTCAAGCGTGATGGTCTTTCTCATAAGGGTCTTTACAAAGATCTGCATAGAACACTCCACTGCTTTTATATCGGCGAGTTTGTCAGCAGAGGGAGGTCGCAACCCTTGGATCGTCAGACCATGTCTTGGATCGGCCGGAGTCCATCACGCTGGGGCCTACACAGTGGTCTCTGTCAGAGTTCACGCCGGGGAAGAACCGAACGTCCAATTCGAAGCGGTTGCTCCCGCCGCATCTGCTTCAAAGGAAGCATTGAGGATGAGGTTTGTTTGGGGGGCGGGGTCAGAAGCGCCAGCGTAGGGAGGGGAGAGCAGGCTGGGAGCGAGTGCGAGAGCGCCGATGGCGCCTGCTCCGAGGAATAACGCCTTGCGACGGCTGATGACTGGCGAGGACTCCACTTGCCGAATGTAGAGGAGATTGTTCAGGACGAATGGGTCAGTGTCAGGCTTTGGCTTGGACTGCCCTACGATTCGAACGTCCAAACAGCGACGCACCGGCGCCGTGAAGGGGGAGCAGTGGCTCAGCAAATTCCGATGGTCGATTATCTGGTGCTTGGGGATTCCCCGCACCTCGTGGCCAATGAGTGCACCGACTGTGGTGCCCGATTCTTCGATCGCCGAAATGGGTGTGCCTCATGTGGTGGCACGTCGTTCGGCAAGGTCGATATTCCGACCGAGGGCGAAGTTCGTTCGTTCACAATTGTCACCGCGTTCATGCCCGGTGCGGACAACTACGCGCCCGTCGTCGTCGATCTCGGTGGCACGAGCGTCCGCGGTCAAATCATCAACACTCCTGCCGATGCGGAAAATCTCGCGCTTGGTATGAAAGTTCGACTCACCACCTATTCCATCGGTGCCGATACCGCAGGCACCGAGGCCATCAACTACGGCTTTGAGCCGGTCAACTGAGGGGATCAACCATGGCAAACGATGACATCTGGATTCTCGGCATCAACATGACCAAGTTCGGCAAGCATCCTGACAAGGACGTTGTCGACCTTGCATCGGAAGCCGCGCTAGCGGCGATGGCCGACGGTGGCGTGACCATCAAGGACATGGGCGTCCTCGCCGCCGGCAACCTCATGGGTGCTGCGGCAGGAATCGGTCAGCAACTTCAGAAGCAGATCGGCCAGACGGGTATTCCCGTTTTCAATGTGGCCAATGCGTGTGCAACGGGGGCAACTGCGCTTCGTACCGTGATCATGGCGATCAAAGCGGGCGAATGCGACATGGGTCTTGCCGTTGGCGTTGAGAAGCTGTCGGGCGCAGGCATGCTCGGAGCTGGATTCGGCGTTGCCGCATCCGACGAGTGGACACCTTCCGGTCGTTACGGTGCCGTCTCCGGTTTCGAAGGCAAGCTCGGCACCGACATGATGCCGGGTGTGTTTGCTCAGGTCGGAATGGAATACCTGCATCAGCATCCGTATGACGGTGCTGACTTTGAACTCTTCGCGGGAATCTCTGCGAAGAATCACTTCAACTCCACCATGAACCCGCTCGCCGCGATCCAGAAGGACATGTCGGTCGAGCAGATCATGGCCGAGCCGATGATTGCGTACCCGAACACTCGGGCGATGTGCTCGGCCAATAGCGACGGCGCAGCGGCCGCTGTCGTTGTTTCGGGTGAGAAGCTGCGCACGTTGTCGAAGGAACAACAAAAGCGTGCGGTCAAGGTTTCGGCGTCGGTTCTCACGAGCGATCCGTACCAGGAGGCGTGTCAGATCCTTCCCGATGTGAACACGCTCACTCGCATCGCTGCCAAGCAGGCTTACGAACTCGCTGGTGTCGGACCAGACGATCTCGACCTCGTCGAGCTTCACGATTGCTTCGCCACGGCCGAGCTCGTCCACTACGACAACCTCATGTTGTGTTCCGAGGGCGACGCGGTTGACTTCTTCCTTTCGGGAGCAACCACCCGCGACGGAAAGACCCCGGTGAACGTCTCCGGTGGTCTCGAGTCAAAGGGCCATCCCATCGCTGCAACGGGCATCGCCAACATTTGGGAGATCTGTTACCACCTCCGCGGTGAAGCAGGTGCTCGTCAGATCGAAGGCGCCAAGGTCGGTCTGGCTCACGTCATCGGCCTCGGCTCGGCGTGCGGTGTGCACATCCTCGAGAAGTCCGGTCTCTGAGACTCAGCGTCAGCGAGTCGTACATCGTGAGTTCACGACTTCCAGCGTCCGAACGTCGCCAGCAGCTGCTCGATACAGCGCTGGCGACGTTTGCGCGTCTGGGGTATCGCGACGCGGCGATGAACGACATCGCAGAAGCAGCCGGTGTTACCAAGCCGGTGCTCTACCAACACTTCAAAGCGAAGCGCGAGCTTTTCCTTGAACTTCTGGCCGATGTCGCGAGTCGGCTTCGATCAGCGGTTCGTGATGCGGTGGCATCAGCAGCCGCTGACGGTCCGCGGGCACAGGTCCAGGCCGGATTCGCTTCCTGGTTTAACTGGGTCGATTCAAATCGTGATGGATTCACGGTGCTGTTCGACAGTGAAGTTCGACGCGATCCGGAATTCGCGGAACAGGCGGCCAAGGTGCAGCGGCAAATGGCCGATACCGTCGCCGAG
>Ga0194051_1001900_pt1 | contig 10570 bp, 10 predicted proteins | sample SepL2320m_MetaG_FD_161275 | JGI IMG/M metagenome (GOLD analysis project Ga0194051, IMG submission 161275) | Anoxic zone freshwater microbial communities from boreal shield lake in IISD Experimental Lakes Area, Ontario, Canada - Sep2016-L239-20m | ecosystem: Environmental > Aquatic > Freshwater >...
CTTTCTGTATTTGTTGATGCCAGTTCGGGTTACCTGAGTCTGAACTCGAGAGCAGTACGTGCATCTTCGACATCTGTGGCTGAAGGATTTTCGCTCCTATGAGTCAGTAGATCTAGAGCTGACCTCTGGACTTTGTGCGATTTTGGGGTCCAACGGCGTAGGAAAATCAAATCTGCTCGAAGCAGTTGCATACTTGGCTTTGTTGGAATCGTTTCGGGGCGCGCCAACTGAGGCGATGATCCGAACTGCCGCACCGCAAGCCGTGGTTCGCGGTGAAGTTTTTGAGGACCATCGGGACCAACTCATTGAGGCTGAACTCCTTCGCACGGGACGTAACCGTGTTCTGGTGAATAAGCAGCGTCTGAGTCGGAATAGTGATCTGACGAGCGCATTACGAGTCAGCGTGTTTTCTCCTGATGATCTGGAGTTGGTAAAGGGTGGACCTTCCGGCCGCCGCGGGTACCTCGATCAACTCCTCGTCACGTTGGATTCCAAACATCACGGGGTGCGAGCAGAGTTTGATAAAGCCTTGAAGCAGCGAAATGCACTTCTGAAACAAACACGAGGAAAGCTCGACGCTGCGGCTAAGTTCACGCTGGAGGTCTGGGATACGAAACTGGTTGAAAACGGTGAGCGCCTTGCCACTCTTCGCGCTGAGCTCATCGAGCAACTCGGGCCACTCGTCCGCCAGGCGTACACCGATGTTGCTTCTGATCGGGCTGCCACTGCGTTGCGTTATGAGGCTCCATGGCGCGGAAAGGGTCTACAGGCTGCCTTGCATGAACTGCGCCAAGATGAAATTCGCCGCGGAGTAACTCTTGTCGGGCCTCATCGCGATGATGTGTACCTAGAACTTAATTCCATGCCCGCTAGAACGCATGCATCGCAAGGGGAGCAGCGCTCTATTGCACTAGCGCTCCGGCTCGCAGGGCACCGCTTGGTACATCAAGTCACGGGTTCAGCACCAGTACTCCTGCTCGACGATGTATTTTCTGAGTTGGATCCACTCCGATCAACTGCGCTCTTGCGGTCGTTGCCGAACGGCCAGACGTTGCTGTCAACGGCCTCGGGTCTGCCACCGGAGGTTGATGCGAGCCAGCAGATTCACCTTGCCGCGGGCACTCTTCGGATCCCCACAGTTGGGCAGTAAGGTTTGGTATGTCCTGGGAGCCACTTTCTTCGCCGGCTGACCACACCCACGAAATTTCCGAGGCCTTAGACACCTTGCATCGCCGCTTGGGGTTGGCTTGTTCTGATGTGCTTGCAACATTAGAAGAGCACTGGGTTGATTTATTGGGCTCTGAATTGGCCAAACATTGTGACCTTGAATCTGTTCGTAACAACGTGCTCGTGATAGCGGTGGATGATCCGGCCATAGCTGATCACCTGAAATGGAGTCGGACTGAACTACTTGCAGCGGCGAATTCGATTACGGGTGGCGAGAATTTCACCGACCTGAAGGTAAAGGTAGCCAGATAAAACCTTCCCTGAATGGGTCTGTTTCGGCTGCGGGTCTCAACCGGGGTGATTGACCCTAAAAGCGGTCTGAGAGGGGCCTCTTTAGGTGGTAAGATGACCATCCGACACGATACGTAATTCACCAACTCTTCCACAGGTTGTCCACAGGTGAGAGGTGGGTGAAATAACCAGTGTCAGTATGATCACCTGCTGCCCGGAGGCAAGGCTTGTCCCCAGAATCTAATGACTACGGTGCCGACGCGATTCAGGTACTCGAAGGTCTTGAAGCCGTTCGAAAACGACCGGGAATGTACATAGGTTCCACGGGGTCTGCTGGGCTGCATCATATGGTGTACGAGGTAGTCGATAACTCCGTTGATGAAGCCATGGCCGGTCATGCCACATCAATTCAGGTTCGGCTCTTAGCAGACGGGGGGTGCGAGGTCAGAGATGACGGTCGGGGCATTCCTGTTGATCAATCAAACTCAGATCCTGAACGAAAGGCGGCTGAGGTTGTCCTCATGGTGCTGCACGCTGGTGGCAAGTTCGGCGGAACCGGATACAAAGTCTCTGGTGGGTTGCACGGTGTTGGAATCTCTGTAGTGAATGCCCTGTCCCGGCGGGTGGAAGTAGAGATCGATCGCGGCGGAACGACCTTCCGGATGGTCTTTGCCGATGGCGGTAACTTGGTGGAACGACTCGAGCCGCTGAAGCCTTCGGAACTGACCGAAGCAGGCCTGCCGCGAACTGGCACTACCGTTCGTTTTTGGCCTGACCCCAAAATCTTTGTCGAGGGAATTGTTTTCCGCGCTGCCACCCTCACGGAACGGTTCCAAATGATGGCCTTCTTGAACGCAGGTCTTGAGATCAGCTTTGTAGATGAACGGCCCGAACAGAATCAAGAGAAGATGGTGTACTGCTACGAGGGTGGCATTAAAGACTTTGTTCGCCACGTCAACGCTGCAAAAGAAGCGCTATTCAGTGACGTGGGTTACCTGAAGCAGAGCGAAGAGACCGAGAACAGTTCCATGGAGTTCGAGGTGGCCTTTCAGTGGAACACGGGGTACAACTCAGACGGCCTGCACTCCTTTGCCAACGGGATTAGCACCATCGACGGCGGAATGCACGAGGAGGGATTCAAGAAGTCCCTGACGAATACCATCAACAAGTACGCGCGAGATCATCAATTCCTTAAAGAAAAAGAAATCAATCTACAGGGCGAAGACATCAGAGAAGGTCTGACTGCAATCATCTCGGTCAAGTTGACTGACCCGCAGTTCGAGGGGCAAACCAAAGCCAAACTTGGCAACGTTCCGATGCGATCACTCGTGGAGAGAGCCACCAACGAGAAACTGGCGGAATGGCTAGAAGAACACCCATCCGAAGCAAAGAGGGTGTTGCAAAAGGCAGTTCAAGCCGGACGTGCTCGTGAAGCTGCCCGAAACGCGCGTGATGCAACTCGCAGAAAGTCGGCGCTTGATGGCGCAGGCCTTCCAGGCAAGTTGGCAGACTGTGCCTCAAAAGACCCTCGCGAGTCGGAGCTCTACATTGTCGAGGGAAATTCCGCTGGTGGTTCAGCTAAAGATGCTCGCAACCCCGCCACGATGGCAATTCTCCCCATCCGGGGCAAGATCCTCAACGTTGAACGAGCACGCTTAGACAAGATGCTCAAGAACACCGAGGTGCAAGCCTTGATCTCGGCTATCGGCGCAGGAGTTGGCGAGGAATATGACCTTGACAAGATCCGCTATCACAAGATTGTTCTTATGTGCGATGCGGATGTTGATGGCAGCCATATCCGGACTTTGCTCCTGACATTTTTCTTCCGGCAGATGCGCCCGCTCATCGAAGGAGGGCACATCTTTATTGCCCAGCCTCCATTGTTCTCAACCGAGGTTGGGCGTAACAAGATCTATCTCAAAGACGATGCAGCAAAGTCAGCGTTCATAGCGGAGCACCCAAATCACAAAAACGAGTTCCAGCGACTCAAGGGCCTCGGCGAGATGGATGCTGAGGAACTCTGGGCAACCACGATGGACCCAGCGCGCCGGACCCTGTTGCAGATCTCAGTGGAGCAAGCAGTAATTGCAGACGAGGTGTTCTCGATTCTCATGGGCGACGACGTCGAGAGCCGAAAGCACTTCATTCAGACCAACGCCTCAGATGTCCGTTTCTTAGACATCTAACTGACTAACACCGGAGTTTGACTGTATGAGTGATGACACTCCGCCCGAGGAATCCGGCGAACAAAGCGATGACACACCCGTAGATGCAACGGTGCCTAGCACCACGTTTGGTCGGATCGAACCGATTGAAATCCAACAAGAGATGGAGCAGTCCTTTTTGGACTATGCCATGTCAGTCATTGTGGCGCGAGCGCTTCCCGATGCACGCGACGGGCTCAAACCGGTACATCGTCGGATTTTGTGGGCCATGCACGAGGCGGGCTTACGCCCCGACAGAAATCATCGTAAATGTGCCACGGTTGTCGGTGACGTGCTTGGTAAATACCACCCCCATGGTGACCAGTCGGTCTATGACGCCTTAGTTCGTATGGGTCAGGACTTCTCGCTACGCCATCCGCTGATTGATCCTCACGGGAATTTCGGTTCACCCTCGGACCCGCCAGCGGCCTACCGCTATACCGAGTGTCGGCTCACACCGCTAGCGATGCATATGTTGGCGGGCATTGACGAAAACACCGTCAACTTCTCACCGAACTTTGATGGCTCAACAGAGGAACCAAAGGTCCTGCCTGGCAGGTTCCCCAACTTGTTGGTCAATGGAAGCCAAGGGATTGCAGTCGGGATGGCTACCAACATTCCTCCCCATAATCTTGGCGAAGTCATTGATGCAACCCTGCATCTGATCGACAATCCCGAGGCCACCCCAGATGATCTCATGGAGTTTGTGAAAGGCCCAGATTTTCCGACGGGTGCACAAATTATGGGCCGCGCTGGCTTGATTTCCGCGATTCGGACTGGCCGCGGCTCAATCAAGATGCGGGCGAAAGCAGAGATTGAAGAGGGCCCGAAAGGCGACCGTATTGTTGTCACCGAGATTCCCTACCAAACCTCGGTCGAAACTATCGAAGAGAAGATTGCAGAGCTTGCCAACGCTCGAGTTATTGAGGGCGTAAGAGAGATTCGCAACGAACGATCTCGAGGCGTGACCCGACTCGTCATTGAACTCAAACGGGATACGCCTGCGAATGTGCTCCTTAACAATCTGTATAAACACACGCCTTTGCAGACCACTTTCGCTACTAACTTTGTGGCCCTAGTAGACGGTGTTCCACGAACGTTGAATCTTCGTGAAGCGCTGGTGCATTACATCGATCATCAAGTCGAGGTCATTACGCGCAGGACCCAGTTCCGGTTGGATAAAGCGCAGCGTCGAGCTCACATCGTTGAAGGATTCCTCAAGGCGCTTGATCTGATTGATCAGATCATTGCAACAATTCGAGCTTCAGCGGACCGATCCGCGGCGATCGTTGCCCTGCAAGGAGAGGGCTTTGAGTTTAGCGAGATTCAGGCCACGGAAATTGTTGACATGCGCCTTTCCACCCTGACCAGGCTTGGCCGGGAGCGCCTCGAAGAAGAGATGGCCACGCTTCGTGAGACCATCCAATTCCTGCAGAATATTCTTGCCGATGACACCGTGTTGAGGCAGGTGATCAAAGACGAGATGACCGAGATTCGTGACGAGTTCGCTACACCACGCAAGACAACGCTTGAACATGACGACGGGGACCTTGAAATTGAAGACCTGATTGATGACGAAGAAGTTGTTGTTGTGATGACAGCACGTGGCTATGTCAAAACCGTTGCTGCAGATACATTCCGCACCCAGGCCCGAGGAGGCCGTGGTGTGGCCGGTGCACGTCTCAAGGACGAGGATTACATCACTGATCTGATTTTCACTTCAGCGCATGCCTTCTTGTTGTTCTTTTCGAATAAGGGCAAGGTCTATCGCCTCAAGGCCCACCGGATCCCCATGCGTGACCGCACTGCTCAGGGCCTCGCAATCGTCAACCTGTTGCAACTGGACCAAGGTGAAAAGATTCAAACCATCATCGATACGCGTGACTACGAATCGCACCGCTACCTGATGTTTGTCACTCGCAATGGAATTGTGAAGAAGACGATGTTCAACGCTTATGACAGTTCGCGCCAAGCTGGACTCATTGCGATCAACCTGCGCGAGGGTGATGAGCTTGTCCGGGTCATGCCGACTTCACCCGAGGACGAGATCATGGTGATCTCAGAATCCGGCCAAGGGATACGCTTTATTGAAAGCGATATTCGTCCCACGGGAAGAACAGCGAGCGGTGTACGCGGTATGCGCTTGCGGGCCGATGATTCTGTAGTTGGGGCCGATTCCATTGCTGCAGCCTCGGTGTTGGGCGAGGCTGGCTCTGATGAGGCACCGGAACCCGAACTGTCGCTTCGACTGCTGACCATTACGGATGCCGGGTACGGAAAGCGAACTGAAATTGAAGAGTTCACGAGGCAGCGTCGTGGTGGCCTCGGGGTGCGTGCCCACCGCATGCACGCCGCACGTGGGCGAGTAGTTACCGGATTTTTGGTCGGGGAAGATGATCACCTGTTGATGATTAACGACGGGGGAGTGGTGATTCGAACCAAAGTTTCGAGCATTTCAGTGCAAGGCAGAACAGCCTCAGGGGTTCGAGTGATGAATCTTGACGACGACAGCAAAGTTGCCGCTGTTGCCCGAGTCCTGACTGGTCCAGATTCTGATGAGGACGAGGCTGTTGTTGACGAGGGTTTGGTTATTGGGGTTGAAACAACTCCCGAAACTGAGTCTGATCAACAAGCTCCTTCGTGATCACGTCAAGGTCACCTTTGGTCGAGACCAGATCAGAGCGTGGATCGGTTCTGCCTCTGATCTTGGTGATCTGCAGCGTGTGTGTGGTGTGCGGGCTGGGACTTGTTCGGGTCGGCGATGCCGCTGCCAAACGAGCTAGGGCTGACGCCGTCGCAGATGTTGCAGCGCTTGCAGGAGTCGCTGGCGGCCAACGAGGTGCCGAGGAGGTTATTGCTTCAGCGCGGGCTGGGTTGGTGAGCTTTCGCCAAGACAGTGCCGAGGTCGTTCATGTGACGGTGATGGTTGCTGGAGTGACCGCTTCCGCGACGGCTGCAGCGATCGGTGAGGAGATCCCTTCCGCAGGATCGACCCTCGGTAGGATGAGACCGTGACTGATACTTCCCAGGGGCAGAAACCTCGAACGCTGAAGCAGGATCCCGCCGCAACTCCGGCTGAGAGTGGGTCAGATCATCGGCGGCTTGGATATCGCCGGCAACGCTTTGAGGCACGCAAAGTACGTCGGTTGGTTCGTCACGTGGACCCTTGGTCAATGCTGAAACTTTCCATTTTGGTTTCGTTGTGCCTGTGGTTCATGCTGATGATTGCGGCAGTCATTTTGTGGACTGTGGCAAGCAACGCTGGAACTATTGCCAGCATCGAAAACTTTGTGAACTCCTCACTCTCGCTTCAGGATTGGTCTCTCGATGGGGAGTTTATCTTTCGCCAGTTTGGTCTTGTCAGCCTGCTGTGGTGTCTTGGATTAGCGGCAGCGGTGGTGATTTCTACGCTGATTTTCAATCTCATTAGTGACATCATCGGCGGGGTTTGGATCTCGGTCATTGAAGAGGAAACGGCTCGGCCAGTTCGCGAATCGAACCAGTAGTAGTACCTCCGCTAGTGTGACCGTCTCTGTGAGATTCTGATTGAATCTGACATCGCAGAGGGGCTATAGCTCAGTTGGTTAGAGCGCACCCCTGATAAGGGTGAGGTCGCTGGTTCGACTCCAGCTAGCCCCACGCAGTTTGAGTGGTACCGCTGAGGAGGAAGAGTATGCGTGGTCTTCAACGAGCAGTGCTAGCGCTGGGATTGGGGCTACTAGTCAGCATGGTGGTTCGTTTTTTGGGTGGCGATGCTACCCCGCCGTCTACTGGTGGGTGGCGTGAACTCGAGGGTCCAGAACTCAGATGACTGCTCAGAGAATCGCCGTGATCGGTGCTGGAATACTTGGCGCCCGCATCACCCGTGAACTGCTTGGCCCAAGAGCATTCGGTCGTGAGCAGACAGTGGGTGTTACCACGTTGAGTCGGCGACCTGACCGATTGACGGTGCTTCGCAAGTCATTTGGCAATGAGGTGCAGATGCTGAGCGACGCAACGGGCAGCGCTCGACTTGATGCTGATGTAACGACGGTCATTGTTGCTCGTGCCGCCGGTGAGCAACTCGAAGTTGCTCGTGAACAACTTATGGCTGGCCGCGATGTGATCACCACAACTGATGACGCCGATGAGGTAAGAGAGCTTTTGGAGTTGGGACCACTCGCTGAATCTCTCGGGCGAACCTTGGTGGTTGGTGCAGCTTTGGCACCTGGCTTGTCCTGTTTATTGGCGAGTCATGCATCCGAGTTGTTGGATCGAGTGGATGAGATCCACATCGCGCGCCACGGTGCAGCTGGACCGGCTTGCGCTGCGCAACGCTTGCGGGCACTTCGAGGCACCGCAACGGACTGGCGTGATGGTGCGTGGGTGAAGCGACCAGGATTTTCTGGGCGCGAACTCTGCTGGTTTCCCGATCCCATCGGGGCGCGAGATTGCTATCGAGCTGCTCTGGCTGACCCGCTGTTGTTAGTACCTGCGTTTCCAGAAGTGATCCGGGTGACGGCACGCCTCGCTGCTACCCGTCGCGATCGAGCGCTCGCTCCGTTTCCTGTTTGGTTTCCTGCACCCACCGAGGGTGGAATCGGAGCAGTGCGAGTAGAGCTTCGCGGGGAACGAGATGGCCGACGTGAGTGGGTGGTCTATGGGGTTCTTGATCGTCCCGCAGTCGCCGCTGCTGCTACAGCGGCAGTTACCGCACTTTGGGTTGCGGCTGGCGGCGCTGCTACTGGCGCAAGTGGTCTCGCTGCTTTAGGTGCTACGAGTGAATTACTTGTCGAGTTAGCCCTCCGTGGGGTGCGTGCTGCTGTGTTTGAAGGCTCGCAAGGGTCTTTAGCCGCACAAAACGGATAACAATCCTCGTCAGAAGCTCAGGTTTCGGTCCGTTCGGCCGATATATCTCACCAAGAGTGATATTGCCCCCACTTTACGTTGGTTTTCGGGCATGTCAGAAAGTTTCTGGGAATTTCTTGGAAAATCGCTAAAGTTCCGCGCGCCTTTGCGCCGATACCCCTTGTGCCGACGTTCGGCACGAAGGAGATTCAGTCATGGGCGAAACATTGACTCAGCAGCAGATCACGGCGCTGATTGAAGAACACTTGCCGCTAGTAAGTCATGTGGTGTTTCAAGTAGCAGTCAACTTCCCTCGGCACGTTGAGCGCGAAGAACTTGCTCGCGCCGGTGCACTTGGGTTGGTTGAAGCCGCCAAACGCTACGACGAATCACGCGGCGTTCCCTTTAACCGCTTTGCTGCTCAACGGATACGTGGAGCGATTATTGACGCAGTGCGTGCAGCTGATTGGGCCCCTCGTTCAGTTCGTGCCCTAGCGCGCAGCTTGGATCAGGCCGAACTTGATCTAGCTAATCGCCTTGGACGTGCGCCATCGCTTGCCGAGACGGCAAAAGAACTTGGGATCTCGCGGGCAGAACTTGATCGTCTGCGTGACCGTATGTTCCGCTCGGTGGTTTTGGCCTTTGATTCCCTGCTTGGAACCTCACCCGACGAGGAACTCACGCTGGTTGACATACTGAGCGACAGCTCAGCAGTTGAACCTTCTGAGGAACTCGAAGCACGTGAGCTTCGTGCGTATCTTCGTGACGCGGTGCATCTGCTGCCCGAGCGTCATCGCATGGTGGTTGTCGGGTACTTCATCGAGGAGCGCACCTCTAGTGAACTAGCCGCATTTATGGGCGTCACCGAGTCTCGTGTTTCCCAGATGCGTAGCGAGGCACTTGCCATGCTCAAAGATGGCATCCAAGCTCAGTACTCAGAGGGCGAGAGCGGAGACACGGGCCTTGTTGCACGTCGTCGAGCACAATATGCATCGTCGATCTCATCTGCTTCGGGTTGGGGAGAGCGCATCTCCGTTGTTGACGAGGACGCCAATCTGATCCTTGCCTAGTTGCAGTTGGTCTGCCTCAGGGGCGAAGCAGATCAACGATTTGTTCATGGAGTAATCCGTTTGAGGCAATTGCGGAGTAGACCCCCGTAATGCTTCGGTCGTCGGTTCCGTCCATGTTGAAGGAACGAGAGCCATTTCTGGCTGTCAGCACACCGCCAGCTTCGGGGATGATGACGGTAAGGGGAGCAATGTCCCACCAGGAAAAGGCAGGATCCATCATGGCCTCAATACGTCCAGTTGCAACGAGGGCGTAGCCGTAAGCATCCCCCCATGTTCGAAGGTGTGCGCCTGCAGCAGAGACTTTGCTGAACATCTCGGCAGTCCACATATAAAACTCGGTGCATGCCACGTAGCTGCCCTCGAGTTGGTCGCGGGCAGAGACTCGACACGGAACGCCGTTCATGAAACATCCGAGACCTCGGGCTGCATAGATTGTTTCACCGAGTGCCGGAAGATTGATAACGCCAATTGCTGGGCCGTGTTCGTCCTCGAGGTACAACAAATTTGAGTAGGTACCAACTCCGTGTGTAAAGGCCTTGGTCCCGTCGATCGGGTCGATCACCCAGCCACGTCCAGAACTGCCTACACGCGCTGCCTCTTCTTCTCCTTGGATCCCGTCGAGAGGAAATGCATCCGAGATGAGTTCTCGTAGCAAACGCTCCGCAGCCCGATCCGCTTGGGTGACTGGGGTTCCATCTCCTTTGGCATCGATTGCAAGTTCGGGATGATTGAACCATTCCAGCGTGAGCGCACCTGCCTGCTGAGTCCATCCAACGGCGGTTTGAAGTAGTTCTGCATCAACAGCAGGCATAGTGAAACTCTCTCGGTAGGGGATCTCTTGGTTGTCTGAATACCGTATAGGTCACGAACGGCTGCCGAGACTGCCATGATGCTAGGTACCGAGTGCGTTCCTATGAGGTACGTGCAGCAGTCACCCCCGGAGAACTTGTGGACCTACGAACTATTCTTGAACTGTCTGATCATGGACCCGACACCTTTGTTGGTATTGGG
>Ga0194051_1001901_pt1 | contig 10570 bp, 11 predicted proteins | sample SepL2320m_MetaG_FD_161275 | JGI IMG/M metagenome (GOLD analysis project Ga0194051, IMG submission 161275) | Anoxic zone freshwater microbial communities from boreal shield lake in IISD Experimental Lakes Area, Ontario, Canada - Sep2016-L239-20m | ecosystem: Environmental > Aquatic > Freshwater >...
ATTGAGCCTCGCGCTTTTCGAGAAAGCGCCGCTACACCAACTGCTTAGTGACAGGGCGCTGCAAACCCTCGACGACGAAAATTCTAACCAATTGAATCTGTTTCGATAATTGCCGGACAGCAGTGATATATTACAAATCTTTGTTGAAGTTAGGCAGCCACCCCGAACCCTGCCCGCGTGATCGCCTTGCTGATGGCGGCGACGTCGGCGTCGGCCGGGAGGCGCATCTCCCCGCTCTTGAGATCGACGGAGATCGGCGCGGTGCCGGCGCCCGTCGCGGCCCGGGTGACGGCCTTTACGCAGCCGTCGCAATCCATGCCGGTGACCTTGAGGATGAGTTCTTGAGCCATGTGATATAGCTAGCCGCCCGCCGGCCCGGCCGGCAAGAGGCAAAATCTGGGCTTGGAATTGAACCGGGAGTTTTAGTGAGCGGCGATATCGACGATTTTCGCGGCCTTCTGGCCAAGGTGGGCAATGGCGAGACGCTGGGCATCGACGAGGCGGAACGCGCCTTCGACATCATGACCAGCGGCGACGCCACCCCGGCCCAGATGGGCGCCTTCCTGATGGGGCTGAAAGTGCGCGGCGAAACCGCCCAGGAACTGGCCGGCGGCGCCCGGGCGCTGCGCGCCAAGGTCCTGCGCGTCCGCGCGCCCGAGGGCGCCATCGATATCGTGGGCACCGGCGGCGACCACCACGGCACCTATAACGTCTCCTCCTGCTCAGCCTTCGTCGTCGCGGGCGCCGGAGTCCCCGTCGCCAAGCACGGCAACCGGGCTTTCACCTCCAAGTCGGGTGCGGCCGACGTTCTGTCGGAGCTGGGCATCAACCTCGAGCTGCCGATCGAGTTGCTGGAGAAGTCCCTGGTCGAAGCCAACGTGTGCTTCCTGATGGCGCCCCGCCACCACAGCGCCATGCGCAACGTGGCCGGTCCCCGGGTCGAGCTCGCGCCCAACCGCACCATCTTCAATCTGCTGGGGCCGATGTCGAACCCGGCGCTGGTCAAGCGCCAGCTCGTCGGCGTCTTCGACCGCCGCTGGCTAAAACCCGTCGCCGAGGCGCTGGGGCAGCTCGGCCTCGAGCGCGCGCTGGTCGTGCACGGCCAGGACGGCATGGACGAGATCACCACCACGACCACGAGCTGGGCCGCCGCGCTGGAGAACGGCCGCGTGAGCGAGATCGAGATCGCGCCCGAGGAGATCGGCGTGAAGCGCGCCACGATGGCCGAGCTCAAGGGCGGCACGCCGGCCCACAACGCCGCGGCCATCCACAAGGTGCTGGCGGGCGAGAAGAACGCCTTCCGCGACATCGTGGTGCTGAACAGCGCCGCTGCGCTGATGGTCGCGGGCAAGGCAAAGGACTTGAAGCAAGGCGCCGCACTCGCGGCAGCCTCGATCGACACCGGCAAGGCGGCCACAGCACTCGCCACACTGAAAAGGATTTGCGCATGAGCGACACACTCGAAAAGATCGTCGCCGACAAGCGCCGTCACGTTGCCGGCCGCATGTCGCAGCGGCCGCTGCGCGCGATCGAGAATCTCGCGCGCGACACCGATTCGCCACGCGGATTCGCCAAGGCGCTAAAAGCCACCATCGCCGCGGGCCGCTACGGCCTGATCGCCGAGATCAAGAAGGCCTCCCCCAGCAAGGGTCTGATCCGCGAGGACTTCGATCCGCCGGCGCTGGCCAAGGCCTACGAGCGCGGTGGCGCCACCTGCCTCTCGATCCTGACCGACGGCCCCTACTTCCAGGGCAAGGACGAGTTCCTCACGCAGGCCCGCGCCGCGGTGAGGCTGCCAGTGCTGCGCAAGGATTTCATGATCGACCCCTACCAGGTACCTGAGTCGCGCGCGTTGGGCGCCGACTGCATCCTGCTGATCATGGCCTGCCTCGACGATGCACTCGCCGCCAACCTCGCCAGCCTGGCGCGCAAGTGGGGCATGGACGTGCTGGTCGAGGTCCACAATGCGCCCGAGCTCGAGCGCGCGCTGAAACTCGATGCCGACCTGATCGGCGTCAACAACCGCAACCTGAAGACGCTGGCCGTCGACCTCGCCACGACCGAGCAGTTGGCGCCCCTGGTGCCGAAGGACCGCGTGCTGGTGGCCGAGAGCGGCCTCGGCTCGCCGGCAGATCTCGCGCGCATGGCCAAGGTCGGCGCAAAAGCCTTCCTGATCGGCGAAAGTTTTATGCGCCAGCCCGACGTCGAGGCGGCGGTGCGCCACATGCTCGTCCGCGAGGCGGCGTGAAGAAAAAGCCCTCACCCAAGATCCTGAGCCATTTCGACGGCACCGGCAACGCCCGCATGGTCGATGTCGGCGCCAAGGAGATCACCGAGCGCGTGGCCGTGGCGCGCGCCAGCGTCACCATGCAGGCAGCGACCCTGAAGCTGATCGCGACCAAAAAGGCCAAGAAGGGCGACGTGCTGGCCGTGGCGCAGTTGGCCGGCATCATGGCCGCAAAGAAGACGCCCGACCTGATTCCGCTCTGCCATCCGCTGTCGCTGAGTTCGGTCGACGTGAAGCTCACGCTCGATCCCAAGCGCAGCGCCGTCGACATCGAGGCGACCTGCAAGCTGAAGGGCCGCACCGGCGTCGAGATGGAAGCGCTGACGGCCGCGTCGGTCGCCGCGCTGACCGTCTACGACATGTGCAAGGCAGTCGATCGCGGCATGGTGATTTCGGGCGTGAAGCTCGTGCACAAGTCCGGCGGCAAGTCTGGCACCTACGAGGCGCGATGATGTCGATCACTCAAGCGGACCGCGGGCCTCCAGGCCCGCTCATGAAGAGCGGGCCTGGAGGCCTGCAGTCCTCATGACCGGGAACCCACCATTGCTGACCGTCCGTGATGCCCATGCCCGCGTCATACGGGCGTTCGAGGCGCTGCCGTCGGAGACGATCTCCGTCGCCGACGCGACCGGCCGCGTGCTGGCCACCGCCCCTGCCGCCCGCCTGACGCAACCCCCGTCCGATCTCTCGGCGATGGACGGCTATGCGATGCGCGCCGAGGACGTTCCCGCTGCACCCACCACGTTGACGCTGGTCGGCCACGCGCCGGCCGGCGGTTCCTACGACCAGGCGCTGAAGCCCGGCGAGACCGTGCGCATCTTCACCGGCGGTCCGCTGCCGATGGGCGCCGACTCGATCGTCATCCAGGAAGACACCAAGGCCGACGGCGCGAAGATCACCGTCCTCGAAGCGCCGCGCCCGGGCCGGCACATCCGCAAGGCCGGCCTCGACTTCGCAGCGGGCGACCAGCCGCTGGCCGTGGGCCGCACGCTGACCACGCGCGACGTGGCGCTGGCCGCCGCCATGAACCTGCCCTGGCTCTCCGTGCGCCGGAAGCCGCGGGTCGCGATCCTCTCGACCGGCGACGAACTCGTGCTGCCGGGCGAGCCCGTCGGCCGCAACCAGATTGTCTCCTCCTCGGGCATCGCCGTGGCAGCACTGGTGCGCGGCTGGGGCGGCGAGCCGACGCTGTTCGACATCGCGCGCGACGATGCCAAGCTGATCGAGGATCGCATCGCCGCCGGCGCGCAGCACGACCTGCTGATCACCTTGGGCGGCGCCTCGGTCGGAGACCACGATCTCGTTCAGGGCGCACTGAAGGCCCAGGGCTTCGCGATGGATTTCTGGCGGATCGCCATGCGCCCGGGCAAGCCGCTGATGTTCGCCGCCAAGGACCGCGCCCGCGTGCTCGGCCTGCCCGGCAACCCGGTCTCGACCATGGTCTGCGCGCTCCTGTTCCTGAAGCCGGCGATGGACCGCATGCTCGGCCAGGCCGGCGACCTCGTCGGCACGGTGCCGGCGCGGCTGGCGGTCGACGTCAAAATGAACGACACGCGCGAGGACTACGTCCGCTCGACGCTCCAGCGAGGCGCCGACGGCACGCTCACCGTGACGCCGCATCCGGTGCAGGACAGCTCCATGCTCTCGGTGCTGGCCGCGTCCGATGCCTTCCTCGTGCGGCCGGCGCACGACCCGGCCCGCAAGGCCGGCGACGTTGTGCGTGTGGTCGATCTCGGGGCAATTCACACCTTCTGATGGCGCGATCGCTCATCCCGAATACGACCTGGGCGCGGCGCCTCATCTATGAACTGATCTACCTGTCGTTTGGCCTCAATCGGACGGGCATGTTCAACGTGGGCTTTGCGCCGGCCCGGCCGGATATCCGCGCCAATCCGGCCTTCGCGGACCGGCCCAACCAGATTCAACTCTACGCCGAGATGTTCGATCGGCTTCCGTGGGAAGCGGACCGCTGGCGGCGCAGCGACTGTCTCGAGCTGGCGGCCGGCTGCGGCGGAGGCCTGCTGTACCTGAACACCCATCGTGCGCCGCGGACGTCGATCGGAGTCGAGCAGTCCAATGTCGCGGTATGGCGGGCGCGCCGGCTTGGCGTAGACGTCCGTCAGGGCCACGTGGCGCGACTGGCCTTCGAAGACGAGCAATTCGATTGCGTCTTTTGCGCCGACGCCGTGGGCTACTTCCCCGTGGCAGCGGCGCTGAACGAAGCGTTCCGAGTCATGCGGCCCGGCGGCTACCTTCTGCTGGCCGAGTCGTTTCATGGATCTCGCGAGGCCGCCCGGAATCACTTCCACCGGATTGGCGAGGCGGCCGGATTTGACCTTCTCGACTGTCACGACGCCACGGACGGCGTTCGACGTTCACTTGTGGAAGGAGGCAAGAGGTCGTCTTTCGTGCAGAGGTTGCCGGGGGCCCTCCGGGACAGTCTCAAGGAAACACTGTTCCTGGAAGGAAGCGAAAGACTCCGCCTTTGGCAAACCGGTGCCTACAGCTTCGTCATCGTCACCTTCAGGCGCCCGCCTTGAGCTATCGATCCTCTATGTTCTTGGCTGAAGGAACGTGAAGTGAGCGACAAAATTGCAGGTACCCGTCCGCCACTGGAAGGCGTCATGATCACACCCACCATGATCGAAGCGGCTGCCGATACAGACGGATCGAAGGGTCGACGACAGACATGCTGGCGGTGGGGCGTGGTGCCCTTGATGCCGTTCTGATCTTTGGATCGGCTGGAGAATACGGCGATGCCGCCCATCGAACTTGCTCTCAAGACCGGAACGGCAGCGATCATGCTGCTGACGGGCCTATTGTTACTGCGCGATCGGCGGCACCTGGAGTCGGGGCCGTTCGGCGGCTTGCTCGCTCTCAGCGTTGCCGCGTATGCCGTGATATCGGTCGCCGGTGCCCGTTCACCCTGGCTCTGGCCGGTCATGCTGGTGGCGATGGGTACGCCCGCGCTGTTTTGGATCTGGGCAGGTGCGATATTCGTCGACGATTTTCGTCCGTCGTGGCGCGATGCCCTGGCCTGGATGCTTCTGCCGATCATTGGCGCCCTGGGCATCTACCAATGGCGGCCGTGGATGGGCACGGCCGAAGACATCCTCGGGCTGTTGTTCGTCCTGCTGACCGCCTGGCGCGTCCTGGCAGGCCTGCATGACGACCTCGTGGAGCGCCGCCGTCGCCTGCGCCCTGTCCTGGTGATCCTTGCCGTGCTTTACGCCGGCGGTCTTCTCCTCATGAACATGCTTGGCCGTGACCATCCGCCCGACCCCGCCAGCCGAATCGTCGAAGCGTCCGTGCTGGCCGCACTCGCGGTGGCCTTTGCCCTGGTTGGGCTGAGGGCGGGTCGTCATCTGTTCAGTTCTCTCCCCGTCGAAACAGGAAGCCCAGGTCCGGTCGCCATCCCAGAGGCCACGACCGCCGTCGACGCCCAGGAAGACGCCCTCCTGGCGGGGCTGCGCCATCTCATGGAGAAGGAGAAGGTCTATCGTCAGGAAGGTTTCGGCGTGAATGTGCTGGTTGCCGCCCTCGACGTGCCCGAATACCGGCTGCGCCGGCTGATCAATCAACAGCTCGGCCATCGCAACTTCAGCAGCTTCGTCAACGGCTACCGGCTGGCCGAAGCGACGGCGGCGCTGGCCGATCCCGGCCAGGCGGACGTCCCCATCCTGACCATCGCCCTCGATTCAGGCTTTCAATCCATCGGACCGTTCAACCGGGCCTTCAAGGCGCATACCGGCATGACGCCGACGGCCTATCGCAAGCAGGCCGAATCCCGAACCGACAGGCCGATTTAGGGAATCGGCCAACGGAGCACTGAAATCGGCGAGACCGAACGGAGGCCGCGACGCAGTTTGCGCGGCGCTTTGCCCTCCGAAAGGACCGCCCGTGACCCTGTCCACCATTCTCACCTGGTCGCTGCCTGTGGTGATCGCCCTGGCGAGCCTGGAAGGCCTGATCCTGAATTTCGTCGCCAAGCGCCCCTATGACTGGCGCTCCTATGCGGCGTCGCTGACGGATGTCCTGGTGCGGGAATACATCGTCTATGCGTTTGTCGGCGTCAGCCTCGTCGGCCCCCTGATCGCGTTCGCCTGGACGCATCGGCTGATGACAGTCGAACTGAACGGCGTTGCCAGCTTTGCCCTCCTCTTCCTGGGACAGGAGCTCGGCTATTACTGGTTTCACCGCGCCGCCCACCGGGTACGCTGGTTTTGGGCCACCCACGCGGTGCACCACTCGCCCAACGAGTTCAATCTCGGCATCGCCTATCGCTTCGGCTGGACCGGCCGGATCGCCGGCAACGCCGTGTTCTTCGTGCCGTTGATCTGGCTGGGCTTTGCCCCACAAGCAGTGTTCGCCACCCTGGCGCTCAATCTGCTCTATCAGTTCTGGCTGCACACCGAATGGATGCCCAAGCTGGGCTGGCTGGAATACGTCCTCAACACGCCGTCCCACCATCGCGTCCATCACGCTTCGAACGCCGACTACATCGACGCCAACTACGGCGGCGTGCTGATCGTCTTCGACCGTCTCTTCGGCACCTTCGTCGCCGAACGCGCCGACCTGCCCTGCCGCTACGGGCTCACGACACCACTGATCTCCCACAACCCGCTGCGGATTGCGTTCCACGAGTGGCTCAACCTGTTCAATGACCTGCGCGTGTCCCACTCATGGCGCGAAGGGATCGGCTATTTGTTCGGTCCTCCAGGCTGGCGGCCCGAAGCATCGGGAGCGGCTGCCGGCACACGCAGCGCCGCAAGACGAAAGGCTTCGTCGGTTTCCGCGACCAGCGCATGAAACAATGCGCTGGCGCTGTGGTGGCGCAGCAAGGACGCGGACTGGCCGGCGTAGAGCGGGATGAGATCGCCGCGGCCCCGCGCGACGGCCGCCGCCCGCAGCGCGCGGACGAGCCAGTTCTGCGCCGGATAAGGCGCCACCGCACCCGCACCGTCCGCCACCGCCTCTGCAAAGCCGCTGCGGATGGTGCGCGCGAGACGGCCGGAGAAAGCCCGCGTCAGCATCGTCTGCCTGGCCTGATCGGAGAACAGCGCCGTCCGGTGCAGCGGCTCGGCGCCGGACTCGTCGCAGGCGAGGAACGCCGTGCCGATCTGGACGGCATCGGCGCCCAAGGTCAGGGCCGCGGCGATGCCGCGCCCGTCGGCGATGCCGCCCGCCAGGATCACCGGCAGGCGCACGGCGTCGCGCACCTGCGGCAGCAACGAGAAATTACCCATCAGGACAGTGTCCGGCGCAGCCAGGAAGGAAACCCGGTGCCCTCCCGCTTCGGCGCCGGTCGCCACCAGCATGTCGACGCCGGCCTCCTCGATCGCCCGCGCCTCGTCGACGGTCGTGGCATTGCCGATGGTAACGATGCCGCGCGCGCGGCAGGCACTTAGGACATCCGGCGACGGGATGCCGAAGACGAAGCTGAAGGCCGGCGGTGCCGCCTCGATCAGCGCCGCGACCTGTTCGTCGAAATCCTGACCGAAGCGATTGGGAAACGCCGGCGGATCGAGACCCAGCGAGGCAAATACCGGCGTCAATCTCTCGACATGGCGCGCGAAGGCTGGCGCGTCGAACTCCGCCATGGCGGCATCGGCATTGTCGACCCAGAGGTTGACCGCGAACGGCGCCGTCGTCCGCGCACGCAGGTTGGCCACGAGATCCTTGATCTGATCCGGCGCTAGGTGCTGGACACCGAACGAGCCCAACCCTCCCAGATTGGAGACGGTGGCCGCCAGCTCGACCGATGAAGAGCCGCCGCCGAATGGTCCCTGCACGATCGGATAGCGAATCTTCAGGAGGCGCGTTGCCGCGGTATCGGTCCACATCCCTGCTCTCTCCCGACTTCGCGTCACTTGTTCAGCGTCGTCACGGCCGCAGCGCAGATCGCCTCATCCTGCGAACTCGTACCGCCTGAGCAGCCGATGCCACCGATGACCTTGCCGTTCTCGATCAGCGGGATTCCGCCGCGCGAGGCGATGATGCCGTCGAGCGTGAGAAGATAATTCAGGTTCGGCTTCTGCAGCGCATCTTCGTAGACCTTGGTCGGCCGCCGGAACGTCACGGCCGCCTGAGCCTTGTGCTGCGAGATGGCGGCGGCCGCGAGGACCGCGCCGTCCATCCGGGCGAACGCCAGAAGGTTTCCGCCCGAGTCGCTCACGGCGACGTTCATCGGCCAGCCGCGCTTCGTCGCCTCCGCCATCGCCGCTTGCACGAGCGCCTGGGCGCGGGCGAGCGGTATCGGCGCGCCATAGGGCGTGTCGAAGGGGATCTTTGCCGGAATGACGTCGAGCGGATTGGCGGGCGGCTGCGTCTGGTCCTGGGCAAGGCCTACATGAGTGAAGATCGCCGAGGCGAGGCAGAGCGTTGCGATTCCGATCGAGATTTTCATGAGACGTCTTCCTGTGTTGGCAATCGTAAGCTTTGGGCGTGAGAGATTAGGCATCAGCGCGAGCCGATACGCAGCGCAGCCGGCGGTCCGGGAAGATCCATGGTCTTTTTCGACGTAACCCGGCCGTCGGCATCGACGCCGAGGATGGAGAGCGTCGAGCTGGCGAAATTGCCGACGTAGACGAAGCGGCTGTTGGCGGAGAAGGCGACGCCCTCGGGAAACGCGCCCACGGTGGTGCTGGCGCCAACCGCAACACCGTCATCCGTGACGCGCAGCAGGGTGAGCAGGCCCACCTCGTTCCGCCACCAGCTTCCCCTCGGCGCGTCGTAGCTGCCCTGCAGGACGGTGACGGCGGCCAGTCTTCCATCCGGGCTGATCGAGACGCCTTCCGGCGCGTCGCCGACGCTCACGTGCTCGACGACGCGCGCCGGATCGCGCCGGAGATCGATCACCGAGATCGTCTTGGCATTGCCGTCCGAGGCGGCGTTGGCGCCGATGTTGGTGACCAGCGCCCGGGCGCCGTCCGGCGAGATCGTGACGGTCCACGGGAAGAGACCGACCGGCAGGTCGCGGCCGTCGTAGGCCACCTTGCCGTCCGCGCCGATCGAGAGCAGCGCCACCTTGTGCGCGGCGAACTTGGTGGCGAGCGCACGTTTACCGTCGGGCGTGATGGCGACCGAGGTAACGGAGTCACCCATCGGCACGGTCGAGGTGACGGTCACCTCCTGGCCGTCGATCTTCAGCACCGAGATCGACTTGCCGTCGCGATTGGCCACCAGCGCCAGCCTGCCCACCGGATCGATCGACAGGCCCGAGGGCTGGCTGCCGACCTTGATCGTGCGGATCAGTTTTGGCGGCCGGGCGGCGAGGTCGACGACGTGAAGCTCGTCGGACGGCACTGCCTTCCAGGTGCCGTCCGGTCCCTGCTCCGACTTGAGCGCGCTTGCGATAAGGGCAAGCCGCTGGTCTGGCGTGACAGCAAGATTGGTCGGCGGTCCGACAATGGAATTCTCGAGCGGCAGCGATCCGATCAATTTGGGATCGCCGGGGTCCTTGAGATCGTAGAAGGCGACTTCATCGCGACCGGGCGCCAGCGCCTGACGCCGCCCCTGCTCGTCGTAGACGAATTTGCGATCGAGCCCGACAGCGAGGATTTCCGGAGCCGCGCTCTGGGCGAAGCTCGCCACCGCGATCGATGCCGATGTCGCCAGCCCAAGTGCGGCTGTAGCGAGAAGACACCTTGCCTTGACCATGCGTTCCACTCCCGTGTTCGTTGCCCTGCCGTGGCGGCGAGAACTACAGGCTGGGCATCCTTGAGAGAAACAAGTAAAATAGATTGTTCACTTGAGGAAAACTGCACTAAATCCGGATGCCCTGATGCGGACACTCGATCTCGTCGTGCTGCGGACACTGATCGCCGTCGTCGAAACCGGCACGCTGGCGGCCGCGGCGCTTCGCGTCGGCCGCTCCGAATCGGCTGTCAGCCTGCAGCTCAAGAAGCTCGAGGAGACGCTCGACGCGTCGGTGTTCGACCGAACCAGCCGCAAGCTGGTGCTGACCGAAACGGGCGCCACCGTGCTGGGCTACGCGCGGCGCCTGCTCGATCTCAACGATGAAGCGCTACAGGCGGCGGGCGCGCACGGGCTGGACGGCGAAGTGTCGCTGGGCGTTCCCCAGGACTTTGCCGAGACCTGGCTGCCGACCCTGATCGCCCGGTTTCGCCGCAGCCATCCCGGGATCAAGGTCAATGTCAGCGTCGAGCGCAGCACGTCGCTGCAGGAACGCGTCGAGCGCGGCGAGATCGACGTGGCCCTGGTCTTCGCCGACAAGCGCCCGGCGTCGGCGACCTGGTCCTGCAAGCTGCCCATGGCGTGGAT
>Ga0194051_1001902_pt1 | contig 10568 bp, 14 predicted proteins | sample SepL2320m_MetaG_FD_161275 | JGI IMG/M metagenome (GOLD analysis project Ga0194051, IMG submission 161275) | Anoxic zone freshwater microbial communities from boreal shield lake in IISD Experimental Lakes Area, Ontario, Canada - Sep2016-L239-20m | ecosystem: Environmental > Aquatic > Freshwater >...
AAGTCACTCCTGATGAAATATATCGAGTACAAGCAATCATCAATAACCTTCCCAGACGAGTGTTACAATGGCAGACTCCTGCTGAAGCATTTATTAGTTATCGTTGCGATGGGAAGTAGAATACACCGTATATCTGGGGATGATATGCCAATGGAGATGATCCACTGTCCTTCCGGCGGCTCGACCGTCATTTACTCCGTGGTTATATGCATCTGGTTGGGTGTTGATCCTTGGATGATCAGTAGCCTGGCGACAGAACCACTGTGAGATGGTAGATAGGGGATTCTGAGACATTTGTAAATACACTTTTTTCAGATCTGTACTCTCTATGACCCGAGTGACTTCCCCTATGCTTTGCTGCAATAGCGCCCATTCCTCTGGGGTCAGATCTCCTATATCCACTGCGTGACGTCTCGGGATAATCAATGCGTGTCCAGGAGATGTAGGAAAATTATCAAAACGAGAGATAAAAAGTTCGTTACCCTAGACATTGCCATCGGTATGACAGGTACCCCATATACTATGCACTAAGTCTATGACTTTCGTTGCTAGTTGCTCATCGACTTACACATGCCTATGCCAGGATACAAACGGATACCAAAAGAGATTCGAGAAGAAATCATCAGTAAGGTAAAGGAGGGCCGGAGCGTTGTAGAACTTAGCTCTCAATATGGCGTTAGCTCCAAGACCATCTACGCCTGGCTTCAGTTGACCGGTGGTATTTCAGCGACAGGAAAGTCATCCTTGATAGAACACAATCGACTCAAACGAGAAAATGATGAACTGAAACGCATCATTGGACTCCTCACCCTTGAGATCCAGCGGGGGAAAAAAGATTGAGATTGTCCATCAGTGTCACAACAAGATCCTTGCTGCTGCGGTACTGAGGATACCCCGTGGATCGTTGTCCTATCAGAGTCGACAAGTCACCAGGGATGAGATCCTTGCAGGACAGATACGAGAGATCCACCTCATACACCCGGCCTATGGCCATCGAAGAATTGCACTTCATCTCAAGATTAACCACAAGCGGACACAGCGAGTGATGGCTAAGTACGGGATCTATCCTCCACGGGGAAGACGATGGAGCCAAGGAATAACTCAGTCAGCTCCCACCTCCTTCATGCATCTTCTCAAAGGAGTAGTACCTACCCACCCCAGCCATATTTGGACAGGAGACATCACAGAAATTGTGTATCGAGGAAAGAAGCTGTACTTGATTGAGCTTAAAGATAGGTATACAAGGGAGATTGTGGGCGTAGCAATTGGACTTCATCACGATAGTCTCCTGGTAGCCCAAGCACTCCATATGGCACTGAGTAATGGACACAAGCCACCTCAGTATTTACATACAGATAAAGGCAGTGAAAATACCAGTGACTACTTGGTGGGTGAGCTAACCACGCGAGGTATTCAGCTATCTGTCTCAGATACTGCCTCTCCCTGGCAAAACCCCAGTGAGTCATGGCATAGTAGGCTTAAAGGGGAGTTTGGTGATCCAAGTAGATTTGACACTCAAGGTGAACTGATTGCAGAACTCTATGCGTACGTCAGATACTACAACACCATGCGTATCCATACCACCATTAAAATGACCCCGCAGGAGTTTAAGATGCAATACCTTAATCAACATATCCTTGAGCATCGGTCAAGCAAAATGAAAGACAAGGTGCATTAAAAATGGGGTACTTGACAGTACCCTTCCCCCAATCACAAAAATGCAGGTTTCAGTCATAGTGGATAGTATACCAAGAGTTGAGTAAGTCCGAATCTTTTCAGGGCTTAGGAAGTATCTGGATAGATTTTGTGCCTAAAGAAAGCTGGTCACGAAGTGGTTCGAGATGGAGCTAGATTTCATATACAAATGGAGGATTTCCCTTACCCTTATTCTGTGTGCCTCACAGAAATATACATATTCTGCATAAGAATATTCTCTAAAATCATTGCACCCTCTGCAACTCCGATACAATCTGTGCCATTTTTCATGGGTCCATTGCAACACTGAGTTCGAATAGGGTACTCGGGGTCGAAGAAAAACCGAGGCTAAATATAAGTGCTCCGTGGGATAGACGACGTAAGAACCTATTCGATATCTAATTGTTCCAATTGTTTTGCTTGGCTTCCCTAGTAAACGTATTTAAGAACCCTTAAATTAATTTGAATTTGATCTGCACAACACAAAAGACAGTTTTTGAGAGCATTTCAATATAACTTGGCTTTTAGTACCAACCCCCCCAAAAACATCTTTAAACTAGTAGCAATGGACTATCTGCAGTTTTTAATCTATTTTTTAGCGTGCCTTTTCGCTCTTCAAAAGTTCTTTGCATCAAGTGCTGTGGTAGCGATGTTGTATCAAGACGGTCTAAAGAGGGAAAGTAAAGGAACTGAGGGGATGGGATAACAAAGCAATTCTCAGACCCAAATCGTTGAACAATTTGCTGCAGAATCTTGGTATTTGGTGTGTAGCCCAAGCGGAGAGATTCAGAGGCATCGAACATCTTCTTCATATTGTTCAAAACATTTTCATCGAGGCTCCAAAAATCTACATGCGCCACAGCAGCCTGCTTTGTAGTAGAACCTATGACGTAGTATCCTCTACAACCATTTTCAGCGCCAACTGCGAAGGTGCCAATTGGTTGGGAACTCGTTGTTAGTCCATATTCACCAGGGAGAATAATTTTTGGTGCTGGAAATTGAGAGATAAGCTCTCTGTTACTTAGTGGTTCTGACATGATGATAGTGTACAGACTAAAATAACAACTGTGCAAACACATACTTCAGAACCTGAGAGCAGTGGCAAGATGGTCCGATACGAAGGGCGAATCTATTTTGAAGGGTTATGAAAACTTTGAAAGATCCGGTTTTGTTCTTCAAGTGCTTTCTCTCTTTTTTCTTTAACTTCCTTTTCAGAATAAAACCTTTCTTCAACAAATGATTCGTCAAAAGATGTAGCAACTTGAGATAAAGATGAAACTGCAGCAGCGATAACAGTCTTATTAGTAAAGTTATTTGGATTTACAGCTATTCCAATTAATCCATTTTTTAAACCATCGGCAAATTTCTGCCACAATTTCACCTTTGATTTAGTATTTTCCTCCTCTTTTTTTGATGAAACGAATTGGTAAATACCCAACCCAGCCAAAGCCAAGTTCAAAATAAAGGAAAATATGGCTAGCCAATCGACGGTTATTTGAATTTTTGCTCCCCGGCGAGGATTCGAACCTGCTGTCTTGTTATTTGGTCTCTCGTGAATTATATTGTGAAGTATGCTAATGGTCATTAGCATATACCGCCATATACTGGAGATAATATGAGAATTTTAAAACGGATTGCAATGATCACGGTCGTAGTTATTGTGGGATTTGTGCTGTTGATCGCAGGATCTATCGCAGTTGATGTTGTTATGGGGAGCCAGCGAATCAAAGTTGTTTCAAATACCACTATCCCCGGGCAGAAAGGCAGTCCGGATGTGCGTGCCTTTGTTGCTTATCCAGAGGGAAAAGGACCATTCCCGGCTGTGATCATGATCCATGAATTCTACGGTCTCAATGAAAGCATTGTAGGTAAGGCAAAAGGACTCGCGGAAAAAGGCTACGTAGTGGTAGCCCCTGACACTTTCCGCGGCTCAACGACAAGCTGGATCCCGCGCGCCATCTACCAGGTAATCACCAACAAACCAAAACAGGTAAACCAAGACCTTGATGCAGTATATGCTTGGATCGTTTCCCAGCCGAAGATTGCAGTGGATCGTGTTGGTATCCTGGGATTTTGCTACGGAGGGCGCACATCTCTGGCATACAGCCTGCATAATGATCACCTAGCTGCCACGGTAATCTTCTACGGCTCACCCGAGACGGATGCAGAAATCCTGAAGGCACTTCCCGGTCCGGTGCTGGGTATCTTTGGTGGTGCAGACAATTCGATTCCCATCAAGTCAGTAAACGCTTTTGAGGCTTCCCTCAACAAGGCTGGCATCCCCAATGAGATTACCATTTACAAGGGTCAGCCACATGCATTTGTTACAGATATAGAGTCCATCCGCTCCGGGGGTATTCAGGCCAAGGCCTGGACACAAATGCTCCAATTCTTGGAAAAAAACCTTAAGAGGAGAGAAGTAACTTATGATACCGGTACTGCGATATCCTACAGCCCACCCTTCAACTGGGGATATTACCTTGTCTTAGCATACGAACATGCGTTTGGGACAGCCAGCCACTTGCATTAGGAATAAATATGAGTAACCACAGTGGGGAAACTGAATGGACTTTGCAGGAACATCTTTTGACTTTGCTATCTCCGCTCGAAGTGTATTTGCTCATGCCACTGCTATTGAAAAGAGGCAAAGTCCTAAAACGCTTGCCCTCCTACTTTATGGACTAGATCTCGTGTCCTGCCTCGTCGGCAGGTAAGCCCGCTGTCTCGTCTGCACGGGATGACTTCGCCGATTCGGCGCCGCGCCTGCAACGCTTGTGCGTAGCATTGCGGGCAGGGACAAATCGCTGAGGTCGTCACTTTACAGACTTTGTTTCCCCCACCATCAATTTATACTTTATGAATTTATAATTGTTCTCTGTTATTGTGTGTTAATTCGCACTCCTGTATACTCACTGCATGTTAGACCCTGCCCTTCAAACTCGTATCGATGCGATCAAAGCTGAGCGCAACCCACTCACCCAGGCAAAGATGGTAGCCGAGATCAGAGAGACCTCAGATATCACCAATCGCAAGCTGGCGGAGCTCCTCGGGGTGAAGCCGTCGCATCTCTCCCACCTCATCCGCGTGCTAAAGCTCCCAGACATGCTCATTGATGGATTTCTGAGTAAGCTGGTATCTTTTACCCATCTCATCATCATCTCACGGCTAAAGTCTCAGGAGGCTCAGATGACTCTGTATGAGGAGATTTTGTCACGGACGATGTCGATAGCACAGACTGAGCAGCGCGTCAGGGAGCTCCTGTATCAAGTAAACTCTGACGGTCAGTATGTCTCACAGGACCATATGGCAGCATATGCTGATCGTATCAGCAGGTCTCTCGGAGGCGCCAAAGTGCAAGTGATCCAAACACGGATAAAGTGTAAGATCATCATCGAGCAGCCGGGCAATCTCGAAAAAACTACTGAGTTTCTCGAAAATACAGTGACTCGCTTTAGACGGAGACAGCCGATGCATCAGTCAACTGAGTCTGAGTCAATTGATGACTTGATGATAGAACCTCTGCATGCAAATCTGAGAAAGCAGGTAGAGCAAACTGCAGAGGTGCAGCAGGAGGTCCTCCCCGAGCCACTCGAGCTGCCTGAGCCTCCACCTATTGAGGAAGTGCTCCCGGAGCCCGCATCTCCCTGGGGTAAGCTCGCCTATGAAAAATACACCCTGTCAAATGCGACACCTCTAGATACTGACGAACTTGGGCTTGAAGAGGTTGATGAAGAGCCTCCGCTCCGATAGTCTTTGGCTTCACTACGTGTCATCACTTTGCAGGTGTATGGGGATTGGTGATCCATCCCATGTGACTGAGGGGGAGATAACGGAAAAATACGACTCCAATCACGCTATCTTGTGAAATCGGTCCAAACGCACGGCTGTCCTGTGAACCGGGGCGATTGTCTCCCATGACAAAGAGTGATCCTTCAGGTACGACTATCTGCTCATTTTCTGTATAGATGGTGTTGTAGAGGAGGACTGTTTTTGATCTGATATACGGCTCGGTCAACAGCTTGCCATTCACTGTCACATCACACTCATTTGCTCCAGAGGAAACCTGGACACAGTCTACGAAAGACACCGTATCTCCAGGGACTCCGATGACACGTTTTATATACTCGATATCAAAGTCCTGGCCTTCTTTGCGTGGGGCATGGAACACGACCACATCCCCGAGCTCTGGCTTGCGCTGTTTGTAGGTCACTTTACTGGTAAAAATGTAGTCTTTGTCTTGGAATGTGTTTGTCATAGACTCACCTTTCACCTGGTTTGGCTGGAGGATGTAGAGATAGATGACTATAAATATCGATCCCACGAATACAATCGTCTCGAGTATGTCCATTACAAATGCGATAAGACCCAAAACGATAAAACCACTTCTTTGATTCATGGGATGATTATAGCGGAAAAGAAACGAAGGAAAGTTAGCAGAAATAGTCGTTAGTCAACAGTCGTTAGGGAGACGATCACAAATGGAACTCACGAATACGTACTGCGAATCAGGGTGTATGTTGCTATAATCATGCCAGGTCGCTTAGCTCAGTTGGTAGAGCGTTGCATTCACATTGCAAATGTCACAGGTTCAAGTCCTGTAGCGACCACCATGCTCACCGCAGTCATCCTCACCCACAACTCAGCAGGATCCATAGGCGCCCTCTTGGAAAATCTCCAGTGGGCAGCTGAGATACTCGTCATGGATGATGACTCAACAGATGCGACAGTCGAGATCGCAAAGGCACATGGTGCACGAGTAGTCATCCACAGTCTAAAGGGTGACTTTGCACGAGCGAGAAATACAGCCATGGGACTTGCCAAACGTGATTGGGTGCTCTTTGTCGACTCTGATGAGCTCCTCGATCAAGCACTCATCCACTCCGTCAAACAAGCGAACCTCCATACATCTCAGTACGCTGGATACCGTCTCCCGCGTGTTGATCAGTTTTGGAATCAGCACGTCACACGCGGAGAGGTGTGGACTGCAGCACATAGGGGCATCATCCGCCTCGTACATCGAACTCGTGGTGAGTGGCGTGGCAAAGTACATGAGGAGTTTGTCCCCACAGGGATGGTCACTACACTCGCGGGGAGCTTGATCCACCACCCCCATCAGTCCATCAATGACTTTCTCGCCGATATAAACGTATATAGCACCATCCGCGCGAGTGAGCTCACTGATCAGTCCAGACTGAAAACTACTCTCCAAATGATTTTCTTTCCTCCTGCAAAGTTCTTCTTTACGTATGTGATTTGTGGAGGATGGCTCGATGGCGCAGCTGGATTTGCATATAGTTTTATGATGTCGTTTCATAGCTTTCTCGTACGAGCAAAGGTCCTATCGAGAGATATCTAGCCTATGCTCTTTCTACTCGCACTCAGCATCATCGCAGGACAATTTGGCTACATTGATGGTGGGTCAGGCATCAGATTTTACCTTTCTGAGTTGCTTCTTTTGATAGTACTCATAAGTGAAATTCGCAAATCTGGGCTACACCTGCTCAAACTGCTTTTGAAAAATAAATTTGTTATAGCATGGTTGTGGTTTGTGTTGGTTGGGTGGGGGATAGGGGTGTTTTCAGGCTCAACCTCTGATAATCTACGCTCGTTTGCATATATCGTACGTCTGGGACTCTTGGTCATCGGAGCGTACTGTCTCTATCTCTCACCCTCGCACAGAAGGGCGTCAGAGCTGCTATATGTCATACCAGTGCTCTGCATGGCTCAATACATTTTCTTTCCAGACCTAAGATTTCTCCAGCAGTATGGGTGGGATCCGCACATGTATCGAGCTGTCGGGACGATCTTTGATCCACCGGTAGTCGGGAGCATCCTCGGACTCCTCTGGACCTCTCTCCTCATGCGCCTACCCCGTCATATGGTCAAGTCTTCTTCATTATCAATTTTCCATTATCAACTATCAATTTGCTTCGCTTCTCTCATTTTCCTCTACTCCCGTAGTACCTACATCTCCCTTCTCCTTGTCACCTCGGTCTATCTGATATCACACAGAAAGTATCTGTACACTGGACTATTTGCACTCATTACCATCTTGTCCATCTATAACGCACCGCTTACAATACCTCCGCGGATGAATCTCGAGAGTGCAAAGATCGAGCGCATGTCTACAGCCACCTCTCGGTTGACTGAGATGCGAGAGGGGATTCGTGCCTGGTCTACGAGTCCACTCATCGGCATCGGATACAACAGGGTGAGTGAGTATAAACGCCATCTGAACGCGAAGAGCACCACTACCGTATCAAATCATGCTGACTCCGCATTTCACTCATTCTGGGTCACCCAGCTGGCCACCACGGGGATCATAGGCGTGGCACTGCTCCTTGTCAGCATGTGGCTGATGATCCGGTGGAGGAGTGAGCTCTTTTACCCTCTGCTTTGGGTATCGATCATCGGAGTATTTGATAATGTAGTCTTCCACCCACTCGTAGTGATCAGCTTTGTACTGCTCTGTATCTCAAAACGCCATGCGTTAGTCTCCTAACTCTTTTTCATCATTTTCAATTATTAATTTTTAATTAATAATTACTCTGGAGCCCCTGGGCAGAATCGAACTGCCGTTTACGGTTTACGATACCGCCGTTCTACCACTGAACTAAAGGGGCTGGAGGTATTGTATCAAGAAGCACTGGAAAGCAAGCGCTATACATACCAATCTTTGTGGACTACCTGACACAGTGCAATGATTGCAGAGTCTAGGTAGTATGCAGTCCGATCAATGCATTTATCAGTGACATTAGAGATGAGGCCGCCCTCCTGTGAAATCCAATAGTCCGCACGGGGATGGGCTTCGATGATGTTTTTCAGTCTGTTTTGTGCGCCTTGCAGCACCTGGTCGTCAAAAGGTTGATCTGGCACTCCTGAATCTGATGACACTCCTATGATCGTTGGATCTTTATGGGGGAACACATGGAGGAACGCCTGTTTTGCAACCTCGATCTTGACAGGATTGGTTGATGCGACGATGATTTTCATAGATCGTTACTATGCACATGAACTATAAACCAATCAATCAATGCTATTTCCTTATGATGACATATAGCTTTTCTCCATCAAACGAGCATTGGTCGGCACCCCATGTGACAATGGTTTGGTAGTTGGTCACTTGTGAGTCTATGTTTGGCAAATGAGTGTGAACTCGAAAACCATTGGAATGCAGCGAATCTACCAATGATTTATCTCCAAAATCTTGCAGAATTTTGAAAGGTATATGGAGCACATCCGTACCCGTCAGCTTTCCATATTGAGATATTTTATGAGCTACTAATCCATGCGGCATCCAAGCTTCAGCAATGCTCTCACGAACTATGAGTCCAAACTTCAGATGCTTGAAAAACTGTTTTATATGTGGCGCAAGAGGCATCTCGCTAGTGGTCAACTCTATATCAGCAGACTGATATCTATCCAAGACCTGCTTTAAAGGGGGCAGTATGTTGGTATCAAATGATTTCACTTCGATTTCTAGTCTCCCCTTGGCATGGATTTGATCCAGAACGTCTATGAGCTTTGGATATTTCACTCGATCCTCGTGAATGTAGTTGTGCACGATCACTACATCATCGCCTACGAGCTGCACATCCATCTCTACTCCGTCAGCGCCTCTTTCAAATGCAGATAAAAATCCCTCAAGGGTATTCTCCTTGTGTTTTGTGGTATCCCCTCGATGTGAGATGAGGAGTGGGCGTTGAGAGGTAGATGTATTCATATTGAGGGAAGAATGATTAATCAGAGCGGTCGAAGGTGACCATCCCGCCACAGGCGGCGAGAATTGTACCCTCTGTCTTCTCTTTGCCTGCCCGTGTTGCATCACTCCTTAGAGCGGTAGACCAGACTTGAACTGGCGACCTTCTCTTTGGGAAAGAGACGTTCTACCAACTGAACTACTACCGCATTTCATAATACCTTTCGAAGTATAACAAACCAAAGAAAAAACCCAAGCGGTTCCGGCGCTTGGGTTTGAGTTTTTTTACTTGAATATTTCTTACTTGAGTTTCAGTACTTGTGAGGGGTTGATATAGTCAGGTTCGGACAGGTTGTTGAGTGACGCGATCTTGGTCCACTCATAGCCATTCTTGTACACACGTTCTGCGATGGTCCAGAGACTATCACCTTCAACAGTGGTGTATGTGGCAGGGATTGAGTTTGGGTTCACGGTGGTGATCCCACTGTCGAGTATGTCGCCCTTTGATGTTGAGGGAGCTGACATGGCTGGCAGCATGATCTTTTGACCGACAGCGATGAGATCTGGATTTACGAGGTCGTTCGCCTTTGCAAGCTCGACGTACGCATTTCCTGATCCGTACACCTTTTCAGCGATTGACCAGAGAGATTCGCCCTCTTGCACCATATGCTCTTTTGGTTGAGCGGTTGGCTGAGTAGGCACAGGAGTAGTGGTCTCCTCTGATTGAACAGGGATAACCTCTGCCTCTCCAGTGGCCTTTGGTGATGATCCAAAGTACGACTTGATGCGATCAAGCATGCTGACTTTGGTAGGAACAGGAGTGACTGTGGCCTCGTCTGCGTTTAGCAGCGTGTTCAATCCAACCATTTCTGAGTCGTTTTGAGCCTTAATGGTCGGGGATAGTACTACATCCATAGCTCCTGCTACAGATCCAGTGGGGGTTACAAATACATTTGATGCCACCTCAGTGGTTGCAGCGTCTGATTCTGTCCCTTTTGGTCTGATAAAGGAGTAAAATGTTGATAAGATTACGATAGCGACCGAGATGCCCAAAAGCATCATAAAGAACTTGTCTTTGAGTAAAGACTTGAGCTCTGAGACATAGGCGCTATCACCGTCATTCTGTGTAGTCATATGAATATAAAGTTATAACAACGTATATCGAGTATAGTAA
>Ga0194051_1001908_pt1 | contig 10543 bp, 9 predicted proteins | sample SepL2320m_MetaG_FD_161275 | JGI IMG/M metagenome (GOLD analysis project Ga0194051, IMG submission 161275) | Anoxic zone freshwater microbial communities from boreal shield lake in IISD Experimental Lakes Area, Ontario, Canada - Sep2016-L239-20m | ecosystem: Environmental > Aquatic > Freshwater >...
TGAGGACCTGCGCCTGCACGCTCACATCGAGAGCTGACACAGGCTCGTCCGCGATGATCAGATCGGGCTCACTCGCGAGTGCGGCGGCAATGCCGACCCGCTGGCGCTGTCCACCTGATAGCTCTCGGGGGAATCGTTGTGCGTACGCGGGTCCTAGCCCTACTCGGTCGAGCAGATCGAGCACCCGCACGTCGCGGTCAGCGGGTGTTCCGATCCGGTAGGCATCGAGTGCTTCGCGAATGCTGCGCCCCACCGGCCAGCGCGGGTCGAGGCTGGCATACGGATCCTGGAACACAGGTTGTACGCGTCGACGGAAGTCAGCCAGCTCGCGGCTGCGCAGCCGGGTCACGTCGGATCCGTCGAAGAGCACGGATCCCTCGTCGATCGGAGTCAGGCCGAGCAGGCAACGGGCCAGCGTGGTCTTGCCACTGCCCGATTCGCCGACTAGACCCAGCACTTCGCCGCGGTGCACGTCTAAGGAGACATCGGCTACGGCGGACACCGAGCGGCGTCCGAACAGACCAGACGGGACTCGGAAGGTCTTGACGAGGTTGCGTACCTCGAGCAGCGCGGTCATCGGTCGGCTCCGCTCTGGACCCGAGCGGCGACGTCCCAACACGCCACGGTTGTCTCGCCTACTTGCACGGCTGTTGGTCGCTGCGCGCACTCGGGCCGAGCAACGTCGCAGCGATCCATGAACCGACAGCCAGGCAGATCCCCGGCCAGGTCGGGGACTTGCCCGGGGATCACGTGCAGGTGCCCAGGCTCCGCGTCGGCACTGGGCAGTGCCGTCAGAAGTGCGCGCGTGTAGGGATGCTGTGGTGCGGCGAAGAGACGTGCGACTGGTGCCTGCTCGACGAGTTGGCCCGCGTACATCACACCGACGCGGTCGCACAGCTGGGCGACAACCCCGAGGTCGTGGGTGATGAGTAGCACCGCTGTGCCGTGATCGTGGGCTAGCGCAGCGATGAGTCGCAGGATCTGGCCCTGGATCGTGACGTCGAGCGCGGTCGTTGGCTCGTCCGCGATGAGCATCACTGGGTCATTTGCCAGAGCGGAGGCGATCACGATGCGCTGCCGCATACCGCCGGAGAACCGGTGCGGCGGATCGGAGTAGCGAGTGGCTGCGTCGGGGATACCGACCGAGGTCATCAGCTCTACGGCACGCGATCGTGCCTCGCGGCGCGACATCGTGCGGTGGGCCCGGATCGTCTCGGATACCTGCGCCCCGACCGACCAGGTGGGGTCGAGGCTGGTCATCGGATCCTGGAAGACCATCGAGATGCGATCGCCACGTAACTTCCGCAGTGTCTCCTCGTCAGCGCCGAGCATCTGCGTGCCTTGCAGGGACACCGAGCCCGACACCTGGGCCGTTGACGGGAGCAGCCCCATTACTGCGTTGGCCAGGGTCGACTTCCCGCAGCCACTCTCCCCGACGAGCCCCACGATCTCCCCGGGTGCTACCTCGAGGGAGACGCCGTCGACGGCCGAGACGGTTCCCTCACCGGTTGTAAAGCCAACGCGCAGAGACTCGATCGTCAGGACAGGTTCACTCATCGCGAGACCCCGGTCGGGTCGAGGCGGTGCCGTAGACCGTCGCCGATGAGCATGAAACTCAGCACTGCTGTCGCGAGAACCAGACCTGGATAGACGATCACCCAGGGTGCTTGGGTGAGAACATCGCGCCCATCGGCGAGCATGCCACCGAGCGAGGGTGTGGGCGGTTGGGTGCCAAGGCCGAGGAAGCTCAGTGCGGCCTCGATCTGCAGGGCAAACCCGGCCAGGATCGTGACCTGCACGATGACGGGGCCGATTGAGTTCGGCAGAACATGGCCGACGATGGTGCGCAGGTGTGTGGCACCACGAGCGGCCGCACCTTCGACATAGCCGAGCCTGCTCACGCTGAGGCTGCTGCCGCGCATCACTCTGGCCAGGATCGGCAGGTAGATGATCGCGATGGCCAGTGTGGCGACGGCACTTCCAGGCCCAATGATCGCGATGAGAGACACGGCCAGTAGCAGCGCGGGCAGGACGAGCAGCATGTCCAGCGGGCGGGAGATGACCGTGTCGACCCACCCACCGAAGTAGCCCGCGCAGACCCCGAGTGGGATTGCGACCACTGCCGAGATCGTCACCGACGCCACTGCAACCACCAGGCTTACCCGCAGTGCAAACATCACTCGGCTCAGGACATCACGACCGAGGACGTCGCAGCCGAACGGGTGGGCCAGGCTTGGCCGCGCCAGGATATGAGTTGAGTCGACGGCATCGGGATTGTGTGGGGCGATCCACGGGGCGAGCAGTGCGATGAGCACCAGCACGCCGAGTATGACGAGCCCGGCGGTGGCTTCGCGGCCGAGCCGCTTGCTCGATCGTGACCGCAGCGAAGGCGCGGTGGTGTCGGTTGTCATGACGCGGACCCGTCTGACACTCGCGGATCGATCCAGCCGATGAGTAGGTCGGTGACGAGGGAGACCAGGACGAAGAGGAAGGCCACGACAAGTACGCCGGCCTGCACGACCGGGTAGTTTCGCTGGTTGATCGATGTCACGAGCAAGCGTCCGACACCGGGCAGCGCGAAGAGTGTCTCAATCACGATCGCCCCGCCGAGCAGGACTCCGAACTGGATGCCGATCACTGTGATGATCGGTGCGGCAGCATTTTTCAACGCGTGCCCGTAAATGATTTTTCGTCGGCTGACACCCTTGGCTACAAGGAACGTCATGCTCGGCTGGTTCATCACTGACTCGAGTGCGCCGCGCGTGGTTCGCAGGATGTACGCGGCCTCGGCCACCGCGAGAGTGAGCACCGGGAGCGCCATGTAGCGCAAGTTCTGGACAGGGTCTTCGGCAAACGGGACATAGCCGGACGGAGGCAACAGGACGAGGGTGCCGGAGAAAAAGAGCACGAGCATGATGCCCAGCCAGAAATCCGGGATGCTGATTCCCGCGACGACGTAGGCGTCGGTGAGGCGTTTGGCCCAGCGGGATCCGGTTGCGGCCATCACGCCACCAGGGATCCCGACCAGGATCGCCAGCCCCATCGAAAGCACGGTGAGTTCGAGGGTCACCGGGAGTCGTTGGGACAGCAGCTCACCGAGCGGTGCCTTGCTGATGAAGTCCATCCCGAAGTCGCCATGCAGTAGACCGGACATCCAGCTGAGGTACTGCGTGATCAGTGGCTGATCCAGGCCGAGCTGGGAGCGGATCTGCGCGACGTTCTCGTCGTTTGCCCGGAAACCGAGCATGGTCCGGACGGGGTCTCCCGGTACGAGGTGGATCATCAGGAACACGAAGATGCTCATCGCGAGCAAGACAGGGATTGTCAGCAACAACCGGCGGATGACGAAGCGCACACGAGGGCTCATCTCGAACCTACCTCGCGGCGGACCCGGCGGACGAGGTCGCGGATCATCTTCTCGGTGAGCACGAAGTGTTCGGCAGCGATAGCGGCTGCGCGCTCGGCATCACCGTCGTCAATCGCGTCGGCGAGCTCTTCGTGTTGGTGGGCGGCCTGCTCTCGCACGCGGGCGGAGTAGGGCTCAGCACCGAGATTGAGGCTGACCCGAGAGCGGATCTGGGTTGAGATGCCAAGCAGTACCGGGTTGTGGGTTGCCTCACCGACTGAGCGGTGCAACTGCTCGTCGGCGCGACGCGATTCCTCACGGTCGGTGGCAGCGCGGTAGGACTCGAGGGCAGTGCGAATTCGCTTGACGTCAGCGCGAGTACGGCGCTCAGCCGCAGTCCGCGCGATCATCGGCTCGATGATGCGCCGCGCATCGAACAGCGCTTCGAAGCGATCCCAGTTGGGTAGCAAATGTCGGCCGATCATCTCCGCCGACCCAGGACCCCATCCCGAGAGAACGAAGGATCCGCCGTGACGTCCGCGCCGAACCTGGATGTAGCCAGCCTCGCCCATGCGGTGTAACGCTTCTCGCACACCGGTTCTGGACACACCCAGCATCTCCGACAACTCACGTTCACTGGGCAGCCGCTGACCGGGTACGTAGACGCCGAGGGCTACCGCTGTGACGAGCCGGTCGACTACCTGGTCGGCGACATTGCGCGTTACAACGCGCGCACCGAGCGGCTCAGCGACGTTTCGATCCAGCTCGCCGAACGGGTCGATGTCGAGTGGGTTGGCAGGAAGAATCACCGTCCTGGCGCATCCGTCTCGTACCAGGTGGCGATGAACCGGGCCAACGTCTTGGCCCCGGCAACGATGGAGTCGAGGTCTACCGATTCGTCGACACCATGGATGTCCGAGGCGGACGGTCCGTAGCAAAGCGCGGGAACGTCGAAGTCGTTGACGTAGAAGCGCGCATCGGTCGTGCTACCCATGGCGAACGTTGAGGGGGGAGTCCCGTGGGCGTCCTGATGAGCGTTCGACACTGCCTTCACCAGCGGGTCTGACGGATCCAGGAAGTAGCCCTCGGCTCGTAATCCGCTCAGGGTCACGGAAGGCGGCAGGGGGAATGAGCCGTTTGCTTCGACGATCGAGGAAACCGTGCTTCTGATCTCGCGCTCGGCGTCAAGCGCGCTCCATGCGCGTGGATATCCCACACGGACGCGCATGGTCGCCGTCGCGGGCACGCTCGATGGCCAGTCGCCGGCGCGGATCTGGCCGATGTTGATGTTGTACGGACTCGCAACATCGCTGAGCATCACGTCGGGGTATAGGGCGCCGAGCCCGGCGGACCAGTCGCGTAGACCCGCGACCAGCCGCTGAAGTAGGTCGATTGGGTTGATCGCGGCGTGTGCGGACTCAGCATGCGCTGAGACGCCTTCGGCCGTGATGTCGCACCACATGACTCCTACGCCGCCCACCATGATGTTGAGGTCGGTCGGCTCGAGGAGGATGGCCGCGTCTGCAAGGACTCCATCGAGTGAGGCGGACAAGGTGCCGTTGCCGGTGCACTCTTCCTCGATCGCGGCCAGGAAGTGCAGCGGCCCTGTGATCGCATCTGGCTGCACCTCAAGCAGCGAACGAAGCGCGAGAACGCCCATGGCGAAGCCCGCCTTCATATCGCCAGAGCCACGCCCGAACAGCCGGCTTCCATCGCGTCGTGGTGCGAAAGGCGGTGAGGCCCACAGCTGAGGCGTCTCTGCGGGCACGACATCGATATGACCGTGGAGCAGGAGTGAGCGACCGGTGTCGGGGCCAAGTGAGCCAACTACCTGATAGCGCTCGGCTACCTGAGAGCGCTCCGCTGACACGACCTGGGGGACGCCGGCTCGGGCGTCTGTTGCGATGTCGTCGGGGACGAGGATGCGCTTCGCGGTGAACCCGAGATCGGCGATTTCAGCTGCGAAGACCTCGAGCGCGCCCGCCTCAGAACCGATGGTGCTCGGTGCGGCCACCAATCGCTCGAGGAAGGTGAAAGCCTGCTCTGCGCGGCGTTCGACCGTGGCGTCGAGCGCTGCGGTGTCGATCACGAGGTGACTCCTTATGGTCTATGGACTAGACCTTTGACCATAGGGCTCCGTGAGAGGTTGAGCAACAGGAACCCGACAAGTGGCCGATGTGTCACATGCGTACTCACCACCGAAGCACAGCGCTTGGGTGGTTACTTCGCTCGTGTTGGTAGGTACTTCCACGAGATGAGCGCCCCCACCGCGACAACGGTTGCCGCTACTAGCGAACCTCGCGTGAGCCCGTCAACGAATGCGGCCTTGGCGATCGCGGCGAGCTTCGCTCCTTCGTCGGAGGGAAGTTTCGCTGCGACGATGAGTCCTCCGGCCAACGACTCTCGGACGATCGACTCAAACTCTGGCGGAAGGCCGAGGCTGCGGTAACCGTCAACAACTTTGGGTCCGTACACGGTGAGAAACACTGAGCCGACCACGGCAACACCAAGGGTGCCACCGAATTCGCGTGTGGTGTCGTTCACTGCCGCGCCGGCACCGGCCTTGTCCGGCGGCACTGCTCCCATAATCGATTCGGTCGCTGGGCTTGTTGCCAAGCCCAGCCCGGCTGCGATCGTCACCATGGAGATCAGCACGCGACCTAGGTAAGGAGTGTCGACCTGCACGGTCGCGGCGATGACGAATCCGGTGGCCATGACGAGCAAGCCAATTGTCACGATGGCCTTGGACCCGAAACGGTGCATGAGCGCAATGGCCACTGGCGACATGATGCCCGTTGCGATGGCGAACGGGAGAGTGCGCACTCCAGCCTGCAGTGGGGTAAACCCTTGCACCAGTTGAAGAAACTGCGTGATGAGGAAGATGAACCCAAAGAGCGCGAAGAATGCGGTCGCGACCGACACGCTCGCTGCGGTGAACCGCGCATTCTTGAACAGAGTCACATCAAGCATCGGATGAGTGAGTCGACGTTCGACGAGTGCGAACGCGACGAGAAGTGCGGCGCTTCCCGCGAAGGCCGCGAGGATCGACGGTGACGTCCAGCCCAGAGTTGGCGCCTCGATGATTGCCCAGATCACCAGCCCGACACCCGCGGCTGAGAGCACCAATCCGGCGTAGTCCATGCGGCCAACATTCGGGTCACGAGATTCGGGCAGCAACAGCGCACCGAGTGCGATCGCGATGAGTGCGACCGGGATGTTGACCATGAAGATCGAGCCCCACCAGAAGTGCTCAAGTAGCAGTCCGCCAGCGATCGGGCCGATGGCAACCGCAACTCCCACCATCGCCGACCACACGCCGATCGCGGCCGCGCGCTCCTTCGGATCGGTAAAGACATTGACCAAGATCGCCAGAGTCGCAGGAAAAATCAGGGCAGCGCCGATACCCATGAGTGCGCGCGCCCCGATGAGCTGGGCCGACGTTGTCGACATCGCCGCTAGCCCCGATGTGCCCGCGAAGAGGAACAAGCCCAGCTGCAATGCACGTCTGCGGCCGAAGCGATCACCGAAGTGCCCCATGGTGAGCAGCAGTGCTGAGAAGACGAGTGTGTAGGCATCGACGATCCATTGGAGCTGGGTCGTCCCTGCTCCGAGATCGCTGTTGAGAGTAGGCAAAGCGACGTTGACGATCGTGTTGTCGACCACCGACAGCAGCAGGCTCAGGCACAGGACGCTCAACGCGATCCATCGACGGCTCGTACTCAACGTAGGCACAGCAACCACTCCCCTAGAGAACAACGTTCTATAAACATGGCACGCTATGCTGGAGCGTGTCAAATTCTCAGCGCACCCGAACTCCGAGCGTCGAGGTAACGGATTCACTGGTCGACGCCGCGCTTGCGTTGATTGAGGAATCGGGCCTCGCCGCCCTCACCGTGCGATCAGTGGCATCGAGGGCCGGGGTCGCGCCCATGGGGGTCTACTCCCGATTCGGTAATAAGGACGGATTGCTCGAAGCCCTCTTCGTTCGCGGATTCGACGCACTTCAAGTAGCGATCGAGATTCCTCCGGCGACGAGTCCACTGCTTCGACTGCATGCCGGATGCATGGCGTACCGGAAATTCGCGATCGACAATCCGCAGCTCTATCACGTGATGTTTGAGCAGATGATGCTGCTTGAGTTGTCACCCGAAGCCAAGGACGCGGCGAAAGTTTCGTTCGGAACTTTGGTTGAGCGAGTGCATGCGGCGATGGACTCCGGCGGACTAACCCCCGGCGACAGCACCGAGGCCGCTCAACAGATCTGGAGTGCCATCCACGGCGCGGTCAGCCTCGAAATCGCCGGCGTCCACTTCGCTCATGACCGCGAGGCGAACTTCTCCGCGATGGTTGATTCACTCCTTCGCGGACTCGCTCGTGGGGCTGGCTCAGTATCGCCAGGGAAGCCATAGATATGTCGCGAGACATGCGATAAATATGTCGCGAGACATGCGATAAATATGTCGCGAGACATGCGATAAATATGTCGCGAGACATGCGACTCTCGGGCGCACGTTGGGTGAGCCAGCGCCGCGATAAGCCGACCCGCAGACTTCGAGGTTGACCCGGACTGACCAGAGCTGACCGGTGCTCAGGACAGTGAGTGTTCGCTCATTTGGTCATGAATGTGGCCAACGGTGCGTCCGTCGACACCGGCCTGGTGGGCGAAGTCGGGCCAAGCGCGCACTGCGGCAAGTACCTCTTCGGTCACCTGGCGAAACCGGGGGATGCCTTGGGTGTCAGCTAGTGCGTAGAGGTCGGCGAGTGTGATTGCGTCGAAGCGGCCGTTGATGCTCATCTGGTGGTGCTGAGTCCATTCGCCGCTCGGGTTGAACGCGTGTGTCACGTCGAAGGCTGGAGCCAACCTCCAGGTTCCACCCTGCGGCAGGAGGAACGCGAAGTTCTTCGTGTGATCGTCACGGTTCATGGCCGCGACGTTGAACGCCATCCGGCGGTAGGCCTGCGCGAGAGCGTCCTCGCCTAGGCCAAGACGTCGGATGACGTCGAAGTACTGCCCGTAGGAGTGCGCGTTCTTGTAGCGGAAGTCAAGGTGGTCGATCGCGCACAGGGATTGCATGTGGATCCGTTCGCCGTCGGCGATGTCGAAGCGGCGTGTCATGAAGTGCGCGCGGGGCCCTTCAGCGAGCAGTCGCGACTCCGACATCTCTACCCCGGCAGTGGTCGCCATCAGGTAGTAGGCGTATTCGATCCGCGTGTATTGCTCCGGGGCGTCGAGCGAATTCACAGAGCCGTCAGCGGCACCGGCCACGCCGTCGAGCTTCATGATCCACGACTCGAAGCCCGGTACTGGCTCGGCGTATGCGGAGCGCACCTGATCAGTTGTCGGGTTGTACTGCAGAACCGCCTTCGCCCGAGCACCTCCAGCCGACGAACCCACCTGGATGAGTTGGCGGAGAGTTGCGTTGGTCGTGTCGGTCTCGTCGGCCTTACCGGCGATCACCGCCCGGGCCTGGGTGACGATGTCCGCGATCTGAATCGCAGTGGCCGGCGCGTGCAGCGCTCGCGCCGGAGGATGGAAGGTCAACGCCCCGAGTGCGCGCTCACCCGCGTAAGCGAGCCGATCCAAAGTCCTGATCTGACGCTTGTCGATGTTCTGGCTAACGAGCCATGCGTCGATTACCTGGTTGCCGAATGCGTCCGGCAAGGCGTCGGCAAGCAGACCGGGAAGTCCATGGAACGTTGCTCGATCTAGTTCGGGGAAGGTGAAGGTGCCCGCCTGGTTCGGCACGGCCAGCGGCGAGAGTTGCACTCCCGTGTCGACCCACTCGGGTAGGTACTCGAAGGCGTACACGCGAAGGGAAGGATCGAACGCAACTGCGCCGACCCGACGGCCCCAGACTCTGACCTCGACCAGGTCGACGGGGACGTAATCGTTCATCCCCCGACCTTGAGGTCGCTGCGCGCCCGCAGCATCGCGACCGGGGAGACGGTGGAGGTGAGAGCGAAGACACGGTCAAGGCCGGTATCGAGATTGAGCGCGCGGACGACGCTGATGAACGTCTTGAGGGAGGATCCGTGTCCGGCTTCCAACGCCTTGACCGCGCTCAGCGATATGTTCGCCCGCTCCGCGAGCCCAGCCTGAGATAACTGCGCTCGCTTGCGGACGGCCCGTAGCCGCTGCCCGAGCTCGGACTCCCATGCGTCCGTACTGCGCACTACCTGGCTCATCGCGGCTCACCATTCATAGGTGGATTCTAAACTATTCAAGGCAGAAGGGTAGCCGTGACAGAGATTTGATGGATGGAAAGGCAACTACATTATGTGTCATATGTATTATTGGCTTCATTTCCAACCATAGCCGGGCCAGCGAGCATTGCGGCAAACTCGTTGGGTTGACCGGTCCAACCGAGCGCTTGTGTGGCCATCCTTCTCGGGTGGGATGGAGGCTGTTGGGATGATGGCTCCGCGTTCGGGTGGCGGAATCGATCAGCGTTTGAGGGTGATCGTCTCGATCCCGCAAGGGCGAATCTCGATGCGCTGACCATTTACCGATGCCACACGAGGCACGGTGAGGTCGTTCCAGATCCGCACCTCTACCGAGTCCGCCACTCGACGCACCGACGACACGTGCGCGCCCGCGACGTCGAGTAGCCGCCCCGCAAGTGCCTCGCCCTCGCCGGACGTTGCGATGTCGAGCAGTGGTAGAGCGAATCGCTCCCACTCCTCTATGAGCTCGTCGCTGGAGGTGTCATGCAGGACCGCGAGTTCGATGTCGTAAGCGCCAAGGCACTGGCCTTCTGGTGTGGGGGTGGGTGGCCCCGCCCAGATTGGCCGGGTCGCGAGCACGGGCTTGGCGATCTGCCCGACAGCACGTAGCAAAGTCACGCCGAGGCGGTCGCGGTCACACTCATATTCGACTACCCCGTCGGCGAACAGTGCGATGCCGGCGGCCAGCACGGCACCGCTTGCGGGCCAGGTGGGGGAACCGATCTCGGACTCGAAGCCCTCACCCCGCAAGGGTCGCTCGACGAGCTCGAATGGGGAGAGCGCGGTTACCCGCTCAGGGCTATTGGCGAGGCCAACCCAGAGCCTGAGTCGGTGGTTCTCGCGGGCGTTCACAACCTGGAGCGACAGCCGAGTGAGCTTTGCTTTCAGCGCTAGTGCCCGGCGGGGTGTTGCTGCTGGTTCACCATGCGGGTATGGAGACCCACCCGGCACACAACGGTGGCCCTGATCCGG
>Ga0194051_1001914_pt1 | contig 10506 bp, 8 predicted proteins | sample SepL2320m_MetaG_FD_161275 | JGI IMG/M metagenome (GOLD analysis project Ga0194051, IMG submission 161275) | Anoxic zone freshwater microbial communities from boreal shield lake in IISD Experimental Lakes Area, Ontario, Canada - Sep2016-L239-20m | ecosystem: Environmental > Aquatic > Freshwater >...
CTTATCGGCGATGGAGAATTGCGCGATCGTGCGAAGGTCGAGGGTGAATCCATCCGGAGTAATGCCGCTGACCGAGATCGAATGCGGGTGGCGGTGCTGGCGGATTTCGATCGCAGCTGGCGATACGGCGATCTCCGCGGCCGATGTGGGCACGGCAAAGAGCAACGAAAGAAGCAAGGCGCGGGGCATGGCGTGTACTCGGGCAGGCTGGGGAGGCTCGTTACTTGGCGGGGATGGTCACTGTCACTTCGACTTCGCGGCTCTTCACAACCACGGCAGGCAGTTTCGGATCCGGCGCAATGGTCGCGATCAGCTTGATTCCGAGCGTGCCCGGAACGGTCGTGGCGGGGAAAATCAATTTTGCGGCGACTGTGGCGGCCGGCACTTTCGCGGTCGCAGGATCCAAGCGAGCGCCGGTCGGCATCCCGGACACTGTAAGTGTAACATCTCCGGCGATGCCCTCCAATCGTTCCACCGTGCCGGCGATGTCCGCTATGTAGCCAAGTTTCGGATCGAGCTTCGCTACGACCTCAGCGGACTTCAACTTCAACGCCACGGGTAAAAACACTGGCAAACGACGGACGGGAGTGAACGCGTTGGCAAGGACCGTCTTTTTATCGGCGCTCAGCACCTCGGCTTGAATCGCGACATCGTAGCTTTGCGAGGGCAGATCGCCCGGCACAAGTAGGGACATTTCACCGTCTGCTGCATTTGCTGGAATCTCGACCGCCTTCTCGGCACGAATCGCCTTCGTTGCATCCGGTTGATTGCTGGCCAGCGGAACGAACTGGCTCGTCAGTAGTGTCAATCGAACGACGGTATTTGGATCGGGTCGGGTCATCTTCAGCGGGAGAACCAGTTTCCGTGTCGGCACGAGGGCGGTCGTGGCCGGCAGGTCGCGCCAATCAATTTTCACTTTCAAGCTTGCAGGCACCACCGCGACGGCGAATTCCTGGGCGAGCCAGGGTTGAATCCGTTCGAGCGGATGGCCGCGAACAGTCACGGGTCGGCTGCCGATATCAGCGGAACCGATCCACGATGAAATCGCCGCATCACCAACATCGGTTGTCTTCATCGCGACGAGCGTGCCGTCAGCCCCTTCGGGAATCATTGTGTTTTCGAGGGTAACACCCTTCGGTAATCCCGTTGCGCTGATCTTGATCAACCCGGAGTAGTTTGTTCGCTCCGCGATCACTGGCACCACCACTATGCCATTCACCGGGATGCTCACGCGACCGGTCGGTGTGAACAGTTTCACATTTGCCAACGCTTCGGGCTTCGCCGGATCGATTGTTAAGCGATAGACCCCACGCGGCCCACCGCGACCTTGGGCATCGACGACCGCAACGACAACCGAAGTGGCTTTCTCCGGCACGGTGAATTCGAGGGTCGGATCGAGGCTGCCGGTGCCATCGTCGGCACGGGCGAGTTCGACGCCGACTTCGTTGCGGATGACCAATGAAACATCGAGCGGCGAGCCGAGGCGCTCGGCGAAGAGATCGAATTTTAGCTTCGCTCCGGGCGTCGTCGGCAATCGGTAGCGATCTTCCTCGTTCGGCTGCGAGAGCTTCCCGGAGACGCCGAGAATGCCCACCGGCAACTCCTGCGGAGTCGCAGATGGCGGAATAGCTTCAATGATTTCCATGCGGGTGCTAACGGTCGCGAACGGTTGCGGGCCGGTCCATGTTCCACCGTTAGGCCAATCCAATCGAACGACTGTGCCATCACGTTTGTTCGGAAGCGTAACCGTTGAAGTCCCCATCGGCCCGAGGAGTTCGGCAGTTTTCGGATTCGCTCCGATGACGGGAGGGAAGGTTTGATGGCATGCCGCGAAGTCGCCGATCTTCAACCGGAAGTGCCCCGGCGCTCCCGCGGCGTACTCGGCATCGTGGATCGCGATGGCGTAGGTTCCATCGACGGGCAACGTCGTTTCGAGCCAGCAATCGCCGCCGAGGGAGGGCGTGCCCCACGCCCATGCGAGCTGTTTCCGGATCGGCCCAGTGAGGTGCAATATCGGCCGAAGTTTGCTGCCCAACCTTTGGGCTTCGACTTCGACGATGATCTTCTGCTTCGCCTTCCCCTCGAACTTAGTTTCCAAGACGGCACTGCCGGTTACGCTCCCATGAAGTGCGGCGGGCAGTCGTTCCACCTTCGCGGCGAATGGAATCTGTGGCAGACGATCCACGCCGATGACCACGGGCAAGCTCACGCCGTTGGCGGTGGCGACCCGCAGTTGATACCAGCCAGGCGTTGCTGTTTCGGGAACGGTGACAGCAAAGGTCGCGGTTTTGTCGGTGGACTTCGACTGGAGTGTTTGAGTGATCGGGAACGGGAGGATCAACTTCGGCGCGGCGGTGAGATCACTGCCGGTGATCGAAATGGTCGTCATGCCGCCAATCTGGATACCGCGAACATCCACACCAATCAAGGTCGGCTCGGCGGCAACGCTCTGTTGCAGGCACGAGCAGACATAGAGAAGAGTAAGAGCGTATTGGAAGCGAGCGGCCATCTGCGCATCCGGCTTTAGGAGAGCAGTTGGCGGATCGGTTCAGCTTCGATCAACCTCACCGGTCGGTCGCCGGGTCCGGGCATCATCGTCGTATCGAGGTCGATGCCCATCGCCTTGTAGATGGTGGCGATGAACTGTGGCGGTTCCACGGGGTTGTCGGCCGGGCGGCCGCCCTGTTTGTCGGAAGCGCCGTAGACTTGGCCCCCTTTGATGCCGCCGCCAGCCAGGAAGTTCGTCCAGCAGGCAGGGTGGTGATCGCGCCCGCCTTTACCGTTCAATCGCGGGGTGCGGCCCATTTCCGAAACGACTGCGACCACGGTATCTTGCAACAGCCCGCGGGCATCCAAATCTTCGATGAGTGCCGTGTAAGCGAGATCGAATTGCGGGCAAAGCATCCGCTCGTAGTCCGCATAGGTGTTGTTCAAGCCGCCGCCATCGGCATGCATATCCCAACACGAGAGATTGAATACCGTATCGAAGTGGTTCACCGTGACATAGCGCACACCCGACTCGATCAAGCGGCGGGCCATCAGGCAACTCTGGCCGAAGGTATTGCGACCGTAGCGGTCGCGGGTCGAGTCCTTCTCCGCAGCCAGATCGAGCCCCTTCTTGGCTTCCGTCGAAGTCAGCAATCGAAAGGCGCGTTCGTAGCTGGCGTCGTGCGATTGGGTCGTGCGCGATTCGGTGCGGCGCTGCAGCTCGTCCACTTGTTCCAGCAACCGCTTGCGGGCATCCATGCGGGTGGCCGATTCCCCCTTCGGCACTTCGAGGTCGGCGACTTTGAAATCGGGCCGAGCCGGGTCGGCGTTCAGGAAGAACGGTTCATGGGCACTGCCGAGGTGCCCTGCGGTTTGCCCGTGCAGCGACCCGGCGCCTGTGTTGCCGATCGGCCCCGGCAATATCACGTTCGCCGGAAGATCGCCCCGCGAACCGAACGCCCGCGCGATCACGCTGCCAACGTGCGGCTTCACGCTATCGGCGTTGAACTCGTGGCCGGTCATCATCCAGCGCTGGCCGTTCTCGTGGGTCGCGCCGGTTTTGTGATGGAGGCTGCGCACCAGCGCCACCTTGTCCATCATGCGGGCCATCAGCGGAAAGTGCTCGCAGATCTGGATGCCGGGCACGTTTGTCGAGATCGGCTTGAACTTGCCGCGGATCTCCGCCGGCGCGTCGGGCTTCATGTCCCAAGTGTCGGTTTGCCCCGGTGAGCCGACGAGGAATAATGTAATGCAGTTGCGAATCTTATCAGTATTCGACTTCTCGGTACTCGCATTCAACAGCCGGGGAAGCGTCATCGATGCGAGGCCGGCGGTGCCGATCTGCAGGAAGCTCCGCCGGTTCGGGCCGCCGCACAGCGACACGCGCTCGTTACCCACGTTGATCATCGGCGAGACTCCATCGACGGAAAGGGAGGCGAGGCGGGGGTCAAACCGTGTAGCTGACCGCGTTGGAAATATCGATGAACTTGCTGTTCACGTATTCGCCGGCGGGATCCTTCTTGTAGTCGATGTACTGGAACATCTGAAGGACGATTTCGTATTTGCCGGGAGCGGGATCGTCGTGTTGGAAGCTGGATTCCGCGCGGGCGGGAGCCACCGCGACTTGTTTGCCGTCGCGGCGGACCACCCAGCGCAGCTGCAAGCCCCAATCATTGGTTACCGAGGAACGCGTCACTTTCCGCCCGGCGAGCGTGATTTCGGCCTTCGGCTTGGCGCCGTCGAACTTCTGTTCCATGGAGAGACTCCGGTGGGTGCCGAACTATGACGATACCACGCGAACCGAAGCGGGACAACGAAAGATCGTTCAACTCGGCGTAAAAATCTTGTACTCGCCGCCGCGTACGCCAAAGTACAATGGGGCCATCGAAGCAGGGATCGGCTCTTTGACAAACCGGACAGACCAGAACGCGACGCGGCACGGACACCCCGGCCATTGGACCTGGGACGATGTCAAAGCCGCACGCCGCGAAGCGAACGCGACCTCCCGCCCGCAGGGACCCGCCGGCCCCACGCCGGAGGAACTCTGGGCGGGACGCGCAGCGATCACCACGGACGAACGCCGGCGCTTCGCGCGAGGCCGTGGATCGGGCGCTGATGGAGGAGATCCTCGCGGGCTCGAAGGGCGAGTCGAAATGGACGGGGAGCCAGGGAGAGGCGACGAACAGTGACCGCATCGGCGCGGAGATCCGGGCCACGCAACGACGGACGATCCGCTCTGCTCTCGTCGAGCAGGGCCTTCTTTACTTCACGAGGAAACGAATTCCCCTACCCATTCCACGCAAGAAAACGGCAATCATTACGTAGGGGACACAATTTTGTTGTCCGAAATCCTCCGCCACTTTAAACTCGACTCTCGCTCCGAGTCAAACCCTCCTACCTTCCATCGACCCGTTCGATCGATGACTTCCCCCATTCCAAGAACCCCTTGATGAAAAATCCATTTGTCGCGCACCTACTCGTTGCCGGAGTTCTCACCGGGATTTGCGCGGGCGGCGTCATGGCGCAGCAGAAGAAGAAGTTTAACGGGGCCGAGGTGTTGGCCCCTGAGGTGCAGCAAGGCTTGTTTCATGTTCCCGAAGGCTTCGTTGTCGAACTCATCGCGGCAGAGCCGGCCGTTATCAATCCCATCACGATGGCCTTGGACGAGCAGGGGCGGATCTACGTCACGGAGGGGCACACCTATCGGTATGGCCCGAAGGGATCGCCGGTGGAGAAACCGACAAATCCGATCGTTCGCCTCGATCCCGCCCCCGATGGTAAAGGCTGGAAGCGAACCGTGGTGGCCGAGGGCTTTGCCGACCCGGTCATGGGGCTTCTGATACGCGACGGCAAGATGTGGTGTACAGCGTGCGATCACCTGTACGTCTACGATCTGGACGATAAGGGCGTCGCCACCAACCGAAAAGAAATCGTCCGGGACAAGTCGAAGGCGTGGAATCCATTCGGCTTCTTTGTCCTGGAACGGGGGCCGGAAGATCTGATCTACGTCTCCGTCGGTAACCATGGCATGGACCTCGTTGGGCCGACCAACTCGTTGAATTCGCGCGGGGCATCGGGCATCGTGATGCGCATGAAGGAGGATGGTTCCAACATGGAGAAGCTCGTCGAGGGCTTGCGCGTCCCCTATTCGATCGAGTTCGATCCGTACGGTCAGCTTTGGGTGCTGTCCAATGGACAGGGCAACCCGGATCGCTTCGTGAAGGTCATCGCCGGGGTCGATTATCACTGCTACAGCCGACCCAAAGCGAATAACCTCTGGCTGGCGGGTAAGCACGCACTGGCGCCCCCTTGCATCGAGATCACGAACGGCGCGCGGACGCAACTGCTGCACTACTATGGGGCCGCGTTTCCCGAATCGTTCCAAGGTTGGCAGCTCGGCGTCAACTGGGGTCCGCACGGAGTCGGCATCCGCAATCACGCCCTGGAAGAATTCGTTCCCGACAGTCGCGAACGGAACACCAAGACATCCAACTGGCTCACCTGCGACGACCCACGATTTCGTCCCACACAAATCATGCTGGCCCCGGACGGCAACCTACTTGTTGCGGACTGGTACGGCCGCGATGACGAAAACGACCTGACCGGTCGCATCTGGAAAGTTAAGTACGTGGGCCAAGACGCGCCCAAGGTGGTACGCCTGGCCGAGAACGACTGGAATGACATGACCAAGGTCGTCGGCACGCTCGGTTCGCCCGATCATCTTCAGCGCGAGCGAGCGATCAAGGACTTGGCCAAGCGGGGCAACGCCGTTGTGAAGCAGGTCGCGGAGTATGCCGCCAAAAGCGATAGGCCACTCGGGGCCGCCAATGCTCTTTGGGTGCTGGCTCGCATCGGAACGCCCGAAGCTAAAGCCGCGCTCAGCGAGGGCATGAAGAATACCGCATGGAAAGTGCGCCGTCTTTCGCTGCGGCTGTTGCGGCGCTACCAAGTCGCCGAAACCGACGCCGTGGCCGCGGCAGCGGCGAACGACCCCGATCCTGCCGTGCGTTTGGAATCCGCCCTCGCCCGCACCAACGGAGCGGACCTCCGCAAGCAACTTCTTCAAGTACTCGCGGGTGAACTCGCGGGCGATCCGCATCTTCGCTACGAGGCTGCGTCGCACCTGGCACGCCATGCCGATGACGCGGCATTCGCCCAACTGCTCGGTTCGCCCGACGCGAATGTTCGCCTGGCAGGCCTGATCGCCTTGGATGTTGCCTTGTACGAAAAGACGCCGACAGCGGAGCTGGCGCGGAAGGTGTTGCACCTATGGATCGACCAGCCGGGCGCCGCCGATTTGGGACTGATCGTCGATCTCGCAATACTGCACCCCGATCCATCGATGATCCCTGCCATACAAAAGCTTTTGACCCAACCGAAGCTCGCGCCGTCGATCATTGCCGATGCTTCGAAGCTGCTGCGAATTCTCGCAGGCACCAAGGGAATCAAAAATCCCTGGATCGAGTCCCTCAAGTCGGGCAAGATCACTTTGAACAGCTTGGAAGACAAACAAATCGCTCTCAGCATTCTTCCCGATGAAGGGCCGACTCCCTTCGGCGTCGGGATTCTGTGCACACTCATCGATGATAGCAACGCCGCCCTTCGAAGCGCCGCCTGCTCCCTCGCCCGGCAGTGGGGCGATAAAGCGAACCCGGCCGCGCCGAGTGTCTGGAAGGCCCTTCTCAACAACAAACTCCCATCCGAAGTTCGCATCGAACTCGCGTCAACTGCCGCGAGCATCGGTCTCAAAGCCGACGCCAAGAATTGGGCTGCGGCCCTCAAAGACGCCGACTTAGCACTGACTCGCGAAATCATCCGCCAGTTCCGTCGATACCCTAAGGATCAGGAACTGCTCGCCCTCGTTAACGAGTATCGCGCCGATCTAGTCAAACGCGACGAATCGATTAAGCAGGATCTCGCTCTCACGCTGGCGGCACTCGGCACGGCAGGCACCGTCTCCGACCTGGGATCTGCCGTGGGCGATGCGAAGGACTACCGCGAGTTCGTTCAGAAAAACCATCAATCCAAGCCGAGTTCGGTACAACTCGCTTTGGGCCGAGCTGTCTTCGAACGGGCGAGCTGCGTCAAATGCCACACCCTGGATACGGAGAACAAGACGGGGCCTACGCTTGGAGGCGTCGGCAGGCACGAGCTCAATCACGTGATCGAGTCGATTCTCGAACCCTCGAAAGTCATCCTTACTGGCTACGAGGTGGAACGTATTGAAACCATCAATGGCGTCATCCTCACCGGCATGGTTCGCGAGAAGGGGGACACCCTAACGATCATTGTTGCGGACAAGACCGAGACGCTGCCCAAGTCTCAGGTTGCCGAGCGTGCGATCATCCGGCAGTCGATCATGCCCGAGGGGACGGAAAAGATCATCAGCCGCGACGAATTTGTGGATCTTCTCGCGTTCTTGATGACGCAGAAGGCAAACGTCGGCCCGGCTCCCCCGAAGAAAAAGTGAAGTCAAAGTCGGCAGCCCAATTGAGACTCTCCCCGCCAGAGTGTGGGGCTGCCATTTGTCGCCCAAGCACCTGCATTGAAAAATACCATCGAACAAGAGGACACCCATGCGAACTATTGCAAGTTACATCGCGCTCGCTTTTCTCATGGCCGGCTCGACCGCCGGGCAGGAGGCGAAGACTGTCCCTCTCGAAAATGTTATCCCCTCGCGTTTTCTCGATGTTTTCAGCAGTCGCCCAAAATCGATCGCCAGTCAGTTCGATTGTCTTCAAACGAGATTCCCACAAGTCGATACCACGCCGACGGACTTGCCCAAACAACCCGACCGGAAATATCACCCGAGTCCCCAGCAAAGGAGGCCCACCCCCGATTTCTCGATCTCGCAATCCGGCGATCGCGAGCCTATACCGACCCCAGACACCCCTGTCCTTCCCGATAATGGCGAAATGGCTGATGATGACTGGAACGAGGCCATCACGGACGGCGAGCTTGCACTCATGTCAGGACAAATTGTGACGGGGGATGGCTCTGTGCAAGCAGTTACTCGCGAGGAATCGTGAAAAACAGCAGGGGACAACAGCAGGGGACGCGCACCGCGACCTCGACGGGAACGGAACCATGAGATTGAGGGCGTCAGCCCGCGCGGCGATAACGGCGATGCAAGCCGCCGACCATCGGGACGGCAACGACATCGCCCTTGTCGGGCGGCTCGATCTCGCGAGGCGAAGGGCTGTTGTCGTCGAGCGAATGATGGCAACGTGCATCGTGGTAATAGTCGAGATAGGACGTGAGGATTGTCTTGAGATGACGTTCGTTGAACACGATGAGGTGATCGAGGCAGTCGCGGCGTAGCGTTCCGATGACTCGCTCGCAGAACGGGTTCTGCCATGGCGAACCGGGAGCGATCTTGACTTCCTCAATGCCCAACGCTTCAAGACAGCGGATAACTTCTTGGCCGTAGATGCCGTCAATGATCCCGGATCAGGAATCGCGGCGTTTCGTCGAACGTGAAGCCGCCCCCGACCAAGATCCGCCTCGAAGTCGCGCCGAACCCAATAGCCGATCGCTTCGTCATCTCGGACTACCAAGGCATTCCTTCCGTCTCCTCCAGTGTCGGAATCTCCTCCTCCGGGATCGCCATGCGGATCGAACGAGCGACCCCGGTCTCTCTGGTCACCACGCCAAGTTCTTCGAGCTTTACGACCATGCCGTGCACAGCCGGCGGCGTCACACCGAAGAACTTCACCATGTCAGTTTCGGCTGGAGCTTGGCGATGAAGCCGGCGGTACAGGTGGATGAACGCCAGGAATTGCCCTTGTCGATGCGTGAAGCGAGCCTTTCCCCGACTGTCCGTCGCGCTCTTGGTTGCTCTCCTTATAGGTGGCCCCGCTTCTTTCGCTTGCCTTTTTCTCACCGGGGTAGCGAGTTCCTGGTCGGTGGCGCCGACCTCCTGCATCCAGAATTCAGCTATGTCCTGTAACATTGGAGCCGACGCTGGGGTCAGGCCGGTGCCGTGGCTGGAATCGTAGCGCTCGCAATAATCGCGGGCCATCTTATAGGCCCAATAACCTGATTCCTGCGGGTTGAGCAAGCACGCCAACGCCTGTTCGCAAAGGAACAGTTCCCAGTCATCAACGAGCCGGACGGCTCCAAAAGGAATGTTCTGGTACTTGTTCTGTTCGTCCTTCATGCGCTGGTAGAGATCCTCCAAGGCCCGGCGAAAGTCCTCGGTCGGCCGCTGCTGCCACGCCTCCATGCCGGCCAGTGCCTCCAACATCATTTCACGGTGGACAGGGTTGGTCGCCTTTGGATGAGATTTTTGGCTCTTCCCCTGCTCGACACGCTCTAGCATCTTGCGGGCCAGGTACGTCACGAAACGGTTGGCCACCTCGAGATGCCCGCACAAGCTCTTCAGCACGGTCAGACGTGTGACGGAGACCGCGAACCGACTCTGCCGGGCTTCGTCGGGAAGGTGGGCAAGTTTGCGAACCTTGCGGAGAACATCCGGCGGAATGGATTCAGTCATGGTGCCTCCGATGGTTCTCTTCACTTCGGCAGTCCGGTCACGCCGAGCTGCCGCATCAACATCGGCTTGCAGCGGTGTCATTCACGCGGATCGCGGAAGTAACCCCAACAGACGTTAGTTTATCCAGGGCGAGGATGAATCACTCTGAGGCGACCTTCGCCAGCCTCAACCAACCCGTCCCGATCTTTTGCATTCAGAGGTTACGTCCTCATCGGCAGGACATTACCCGGGCTGACCAGATGCCCTTGGCACCTGAGCCCTCGCCCGCGTCAAGTACGACAGCGAGGGAGCTACTCAGTTACTACTCACTTGGATCGCGACTACTCAGCAAAAGTGCTGCGGTTTGCGTCGGTCTACACTGACTTGCACAGGCAGTATTCGATGGCTATAATACACCAACATCAAGGGATTCATGGACTTAGATCGATCGCGACGGTAGGCTTCGGGACCAAGAGGTCGCAGGTTCGAATCCTGTCAGCCCGATTTGACCGAAGTTGTTGGCCGAACACGTCTTAGTGTACCTT
>Ga0194051_1001920_pt1 | contig 10485 bp, 11 predicted proteins | sample SepL2320m_MetaG_FD_161275 | JGI IMG/M metagenome (GOLD analysis project Ga0194051, IMG submission 161275) | Anoxic zone freshwater microbial communities from boreal shield lake in IISD Experimental Lakes Area, Ontario, Canada - Sep2016-L239-20m | ecosystem: Environmental > Aquatic > Freshwater >...
CTTATGCAGACAAAATCTTTTATTTTGGAATATTTAGTAAATTCTAACATGTTTTTTAATTAGCTGTTAACGATATAATAATTCATTTTGCTTTTCGAATCATTGTCTTTCGTATTTTAAAATTACTAGTTTCAACCTTTTCAATGTTTCCTTGATTTATGTTAAGCATAGTGTTTGGTCCCATCGGCAAATTCGTGAAACCTCTTTTTTTCAAACGATCCTTAAGTTCATTATAATCTTTTGCAGATTCTATCCAAGGCTCATAAAGAATTCTATTATCATAAATTAAGTTCTGTACCTTTGATTCCAATAGCTGTGTAAGCTTTAGAAACTTTATGTCGGTTAGTCTGGATGAAACAATAGATTCACCAGTTAGAATCGTTATTATTTTGATTCCTTTTTTGCTTCGACTCGCCAAATACAAATAAATTCTCTTCATTCATTAAACCTTTAAAAATAATCTCTAATAAAATATTGGCATGAACGTCGTCCCCCCAAGATCTTAAAAAATCTCGTAAAGTAGATGCTCCTAACTCTGCTTTTTCTTGTTCTTTATTCATCTTGACACTATGAACTACTGATGCTCAAAATATGCAAGTAGATCTTTTTTTGATTATGATTTTTTAAACGACAACCTGCTAATTCCAGCTTTAATTTCAGTGCGATTAATGATGTCTAATATATTAGTATTAATTTTGTAAATTTTTGTTATCTACACTCATTAGCTTTGCGACTAATATAGGATATATACTTTAATACCATTCATTTCATCTACTAAAGCAAAGTATCAGATGAATGGCAGGAGTTATATAGAAAATTAACTCCACAGGAGACTACAATGTCTATTTTTAAAGTAAAATTAAACAATACACTTCAAGGTCGTTTAGATCTTGGCGATACAGGAAGCCCTTCTCTTATATCAATTCAACGCCAAATATATGTTGCTGGTCCAAATCACACTTATCGCTTGTTGAAAGATGGAGAAACGTTCGTAGACTGCAACTATTGGAAGAAATTCACGTCAGAAGTTGTAGGCGACGAGTATGCTTTTATTGAAGTTTACAGTGACGACGGATCAATTTACAGTGATGCCCCTGCGGAAAATATATTCTCGGTAGGTGGAACAGAAACACTAACTACAGATTACGCTGATACAGTTGTAGATTTTGTAACCGACCATAGCGGCCCAGCAAGATTCTTAATGGTTCAAAATCTCGATGAATCAATAAACATTATTGGAGAATTAAACGGAGACAACAATGTTACATTTTCAGTAGGTCCTGGAGAAAGCATGATGTTTAATCAAGGCGACCTAGTTATCACAATTCTGAGATTAAAGAGCGCTTCTGGAACTCCAAATATAAGTTACATTGCATCTGTCAGGAGTGTTTTTAATAGCTAGATTGTCAATATCTACATTTCAATCTGATTACTATGTTATTTCATGGCAATAGTTAAAAGAGTTACAAATTCTGCAATAGAAAAACGACCTGAAAAAATTGTTAGCACCTTAAGCCTTGATAATTATTATAATAATAGAAACAAAATACTAATTATAAGAAACATTGGCGGGTTAGGTGACATTTTAATGCATCGAATGATATTTGAAGATTTTAAAAATATCATGCCCGATGCAGAGATTCACTTCTGTTGTCCGAAATATTATCATGATGCTGTTAAAGATCATCCATTTATAGACAAAATATTTGATTATAAAGAATTATGTAAAAGTGATTATATTATTTCTTATAATACCACCACAGCATGTGGACGAACAGAAATGCGACATGCTCCACTTCCGGGACCTCATAGAAGTGATATTTGGGCAGAACATTGTGGCGTTACTTTGTCAAAACATAACATGCATATAAACATAAGCAACTCAGAGAAAATTGAGGGCAATCGGTTATTAAAGGAGAACTGCGACAGAGAAGGACCAAATGTAGTAATTTGTCCAGTATCCGCTATGCAAAATAAAAACCTACTAGAACATCAATTAGTTGGATTAGTAGATGGATTGAGAGAAAGAGGATTGTGTGCATTGTGTTTACATCATACGCCTATAAATATTTGCTACAAAAATAACATTCCACTAATAGTCGAAAGTAGAATACGAGCATGGATGGCAGTTTTAAATCAAGCAGACTATGTGGTAAGCGTAGATACATCAGCATTTCACTGTGCCGGTGGAATGGGAAAACCTTTGGTTGGAATTTTTACGTTTACAAATAGTACAACTTATGGAAAGTATTATCCAAATTTAGAACTCGTACAAGGCCCTTGTCCAATAGGACATCAAGGTTGTTATGCTTGGGGAAATTGTCCCTGCAAAAAGGATAAATCTAACAATTTAGTGCCTTGTTGTAATGACATAAGTGTCGATTCTATGCTACTTGCATTTGATCGTCTTAAAAATAGAGAAAAAGTAGGGGTTTTATCGCCGCACAAAGATAAATTAGCTGCTAGCAATACTATTATATTATAAGAAATGGAGATTAATGCCACAGCTTATCAAACCTAGCACCAAAGTAAAGATAGTTCCAAAAGATGGGGAACTAGAAATTACGTTAAATATAAACATAAATGTAGAAGGCAATGTGGTTGCTTCTGCTGATAAAGCAGATGCATACATAGATCAAGAACAGGAAGATAAATTTCCCCACATTATACCTGACTTTTTTTCAGGAAGTAAACTCAATTTTGGGAAAAAGGAGTAAAAATGAGTGTTGGATTTGACGTTGGAACTTATAATTTAGTGTGTTGCAAAAGAAACGAAAAAGGAGATTTTGTTTATAAAAGAGAAGTTAATGCTTTCCTTTCTATGCCTTTGGACAACGAATTTGTGTTTAACATGATGAAAATGGCTGGAGTTCCATTAATTAAACGAGAAGATGCTAATGTGGCCTATGCACTTGGAGAAGCTTCTGTCAACATGGCTTACACTATGACACAACTTGAACTGAGTCGCCCAATGAAAGACGGATGCGTAAATCCCAAGGAACAAGACGCATTTCAAATCATGAATGTCATGATTCACAGCTTGTTAGACGAAGTACAAAAAGATAAAGAGATCTTATATTATTGCGTTCCAGCAAATGCTATCAACGAACAAACAGACGCTGAATATCACCAAAAAATCGTTGAGGCCATATTCAAAGCATACAAGTCCGAAAATGGATACACCGTTGATGCTCGTCCAATTAACGAAGGTATGGCATTGGTGTACGCAGAACTGAAAGATAAGATGTTTACGGGGGTTGGAGTTTCTTGCCTTTGTCCCGGTACAAAAGTTTACACAAATAAAGGGCTTAAAAACATTGAGGATGTAGTCGAAGGAGACGAAGTCTTTACTCACAAAGGACGCTGGAGAACGGTGTACGACACAGTTCCGACTTTCTTCTCTGGCACAAAAACTAAAATTAAACTTTGGGGATATTCTGGACCAACAGAAACTTATGAATTTGTCGATAATCACAAACTTTATGTTTTGCGAAATGATCAATGGCAATGGATTGGTTGCGAAGAAATTAAAGTAGGAGACATCGTTGGAGAACCGATTGAGAAAAATGATTCAATTGAACGACCTGAAATTGAAGTTTTGAGTCGGAACACTTGTTCTAAAATTTGGAAGACAACTCACTATAACTTGTCTCCAGAGATGTGCGAATTAATTGGTTATTTCTTGGGAGATGGTAGTGTTAATCTCAAGGAAGGTTGTTTCCAACTAGATTTTGCCAAACATGAACATGATAACATTGAACGTGTGATGTGGTTAATCAAAGAAGTTTTTGGAAAAAAATCCAGCAAAACTAAAAAAGGTAAAAATTGCACACGTATCAAGTGTTATCAAAAAGCAATTGCTAAATGGTTTAAGAACAACTGCTATAATGACAACAAAGACAAAAAATGCCCATTTGTAATTGGTTGCTTGACTGACGAGGAAGCCAAATCGCTTCTTTGTGGCTTGATAAAATCGGATGGAATGATTACAGAAAGTCATATTTCTTTCTTTAATTCAAACTCTCATCTTGCCCATGTGTGCAAACAACTATTTGGGCGTTGTGGAATTGCAGCTTCTCTAGGTACTCGTGAACCAAGAAATCATTACTATGAGTTAGAAAATCGAGTAATTACAGATAAAAAAGTTTCTTGTCGTGTGAATACAAGTGCTCAATTAGGATTTAATATTTTACAAGAATCTTTAAATTTTAAACGTGAAATAAATTCAAATTACAGACCCGAGAAAAGAATCACAAATAAAGTAGAAAATGGTTTCATGTTATCGACAGTCAAATCAATAGAAACCGAACCTTACACTGGTTTAGTTCATGATTTGCGTGTTGCAGAAGATCATAGTTTTAGTGGACCAAATTTAGTTATTAAGAATTGCGGAGCCGGTATGATAAATGTTGCCTACTCTTTATTTGGTGCACCTGTCTTCACATTTGCAATTGTAAATTCAGGAGACTGGATTGATAAACAAGCTGCTCACGCTACAGGTGAAACAATTGCCTTTATAAATAAAGAAAAAACTAAAATTGATTTAAATAAAGAACCTACAAATCTTATCGAAAGAGCGATTATAACACAGTACCAATTAATGATTGAAAAGACTGTTGTGAACATAAAAAAGGGATTTGAAAACAACAAACAAAAGAATGCAAAACTTGACGCTCCAATTGATTTTATTGTTGCAGGTGGAACCGCATCGCCTCCAGGATTTGATAAATTTTTTGAAAAATTACTTAGAGAAGCCAAACTTTCTGTTGATGTTGGTCGTGTAATAAGGCCAGATGATCCTCTCTATAGTGTAGCACGTGGTTGCCTGATCGCATCAGAGAATGTTAAATGAATTGAAAAATGAATTGAAAAAGGAAAAGGAAATAAAATGGAAAAATATTTACACAAATTTGTCAATGATCTAGGTTTAGCCGCTTATATATTGATGCACGGGTATGTAGTAATAGGGAAAAAAGGACGTTCTATATATTTTGAATGTGAAAATGATGAATCAGCAAAAGAATTTGATCGTTTAATTCTTGAGTATCAGCCACCAAATGATTTTTATACATTTGATTCATGTATCATGTTTTTGAAAAAAATAAATGAATACATGCCCGAAGAAATTAATTTAAAAACACATAAAACAATCAACGATCTCGGCGTAGCTGCTTACCTACTAATGCATGAATATCGCCCCAAGAGTATTGGGGTAAAAGTCATTGGAAAAAAGGGAAGATATATTTATTTCGAACATCCAGATGGGTCCGGAGAGGATTTCGAGCGTCTTAGCTACCAATATTTGCCTAGTCAATTTCAAACATACGACTCAAATCTTATGGCATTGAAAAAAATAGGAGAATATATGCCACGGGAAAGCAGTTAGAAATAAGTTTATCTTTTGCTATATACATGATATTAAGCTTTAGAGGTAAAATGCGTAGTTTCTTAGAATATAGAAAAAATAAGATTCAAAGTAAAATATCTATTCAGGATTCTGTTACTGAATATTTTGATATATTGAGATTGGAACTACTGGAAACAGTTAAGTTGCCAGAACTTCTTTTTGAAGGAAGTTTGATTACTGAATCAGCATATAATGCTGCAAGAAAAGAAGACTACACCGATAATAAAGAAATCATAGAGTTAATTATTTCTGAGAGCAAAGGTAATTTTTGCAACCGTATTTTTAATGAAGAAATTGCATCTGATCTTTCCATAAAAGATTTTATTGATAATATTAAGCAACTTATTCAAGGTGAAGTTGAAACCTTGAAAAAAAAAGTTGCTACTGCATTGATTGCCAGTCGCCCGACAGCCTCAGAACCTGAGGCTAATACAAAAGCTAAACCCGCCACAAATTCTTGGAAAGACAGACCAATCTCTAGTGGCCAAAGAGGTGCTTTTTATTACTACAAAAAAAATTATAATGCAACTCTTCCACTTGATATTGAAAAAATGACACAAGGTCAAGCAAGCGACGTTATTACTAAATTTGAAAAAAAATATGGTCCGCTCCCAGATCCATCAGGATCAATAGGTTCCACAGCCGCACCAAGTACAAGCAATGGTGGAGATCTAGATGTTGGATACGAGCCTATTGGCGATAATGCATCAAGAACACCAAATAGAGATTCTGCTTCAAATGCTGGTTCAAATTCTTTTACACCGGCTCCACGTGGAAACATCAGGCCATCCGATGGTTTCTTGCGAGGCTTAAAGAGAACCGTTTGGGATCCAGTTACTGGTTGGGCCAAAGATAAGTGGAGAATCCCCAGACGACTTTGGCACAATGATGCATTTAGAGAACATCAAGGTTTCTTAGAAACTATATTTTTAGAAAACTACGTGGATCTTTCCAAGGTTATTGAAGATTTCGGAAAAGACCTGACAGACATGCTGGTTAAACGAGTTCGTGAGTATGTCGCCGGAACAACTGGGAAACCGGTAAGTGCGACTAGCACGAAAGATAGTGAAATTACAACTCGTGCTGGTTCGCCAACAACTAATACGAAACCTCCAGCTAATAATGAAAAAGATTCAAATGTGCAAGAGCCAGAAACTGTCGATATGGCACGTGCTATTGCTCCAGAAGCTGAAGCTGAGGCCGAAGAAGAAGAACGTGAAGATGAAAAAGAAGAAACGCCTGTTGAAGAGGTTAACCTGTATAGAGGTGCTAATTCTGGTGCGAAATTACTGGGAATCGGCATCAACCCAGATCATCTGTCTGTTCGTGGTTCTTGGACGGCTAAAACGAAGCCAAGTTCTTTCACCGATTCAGAGGGTCAACCACTTGTGCCTCGTGTGCAAGGAGAAACGGGCGATGAAAAAGAAGCAGGTTGGGCAAAATTAAGAAATAAACTAATTGATCTTTTATTCGCTAAACGTGTCGATTCAGAGCAAGACCCGGTCTCTAAAGCAGCCCTTGAAAGATTAGGGAGATCAAAAACACAAAGAGGCCCTGCTGTTAGGAGTTGGCTAGGCATCACAAGCACTGGGTCTAAATCTGCTGTCAAAGATTTATTATTTAAATATCATGCTTTTGACCAGCAGAAAAAGGGCATTAAAACAGTTTTAAAAACAAGAAAAGATAAATCCGGTGAAGCAATATCTGTTCCAGATAAAACAAAAAAAGATATTGCAGGGATAGTTCCGCTGCCAATAGACGTCAAGAAAACAATCAAGCCAGAAAATTCAGTTACTGCTAAACCCACTAATAGCTCAACATCTTCTCCTACAAAATCAGCAGCATTAAAAAGAAGAACCCCCGTCAATAATGATACAATAGTCAATGATGAAGTAATTAAAATGTTGAATAAATCTATTGATTTATACAAAGAAAGTAATAAAAATATTAGAAAAAGAATAGATGATAAAATTTTAGAAGATTCCAATAAAAACTACACATCATTTAAATTTTTGGTAAATGGCTTTATAGAATATTATCAGAAACATAAAGATAAAGACGAGAAAACACAAAAAGAGTGGTATTCATTTTTTGAAGAAAAGATTAGAGAAATTATGTCCTCCGATACGACTGACGGTGATTCAAATGCTCCTTTCGAAGTTCCAGAACAGTTAGAAACTTGGCACAATAAGTTATTGGATCAGGAAAGATATAAAGAAATAGTAGAAAAAGACATCTCAGGTAAAAAAGAAATACATAGAAAATCTATTGAACTTGCAGAAAAATTAGATAATGAACAACCAATGAAAGATGTTTTGGATGCGTATGAAAAAGAAGTTGATGAACAGAAAACTGTCGCTTCTTAACGGTCAATTTCAAACTATGGTTAGTAATTCAATTTAAATAATCTCGCCAAGAAACCCCACTTGCTTTAGTGGGTGGGACCAAATTTTCAAAAAGTGAGAATAGATAAAAAATGCATCAAAATCTAAAGCCTTGAGCATCATAAGTTACGCTCAAGGCTTTCAAAAAATAAACCATGATATCCTTCAAAGAATATTTAGAATATAGAACACCAGAGGATAGCGGAAAAATATTTTACCATGGATCTAGTGACATAGTTCTTCCAGAAAAGAAATTTTCTTCTCCAATCCTTCTTCCACCTGAAGTAACAACAGTCATTTCAGAAAAGGGAAGAAAGAAAAATTTAAATATGGTATTTTTCACAACAGACTTAAAATCTGCTAAGATTTATGCGGGAAGGGCTGTAAATCGATTCGGAGGCAAACCAGTCATTTACAGAGCCATTCCAATGGGAAAAATCGAAAAAATTCACGACGAAAAGGGAACATCCGTTTATATGTCGTCATGGGCGTTTTACGAACCAGTTAATCTCAATTAATTCCGCAAAAACTTCAAATAAGCCCTCTAAGCAATAACATTAACTGTGACCAAATTTAGCGGTGGCTGGCCAGCATGCGGGTCTGAGCACTCTTTATCGGGTGGGTAATTGATCATTGTTATAAAGAAAATAATTTTTTGTTTTTGTCTTCTAAATCAAACATGTTTTTTGATGTAGTGGCCAACTGTTCAAGATTTTTAATATCAACAAAAGTTACATCGTCTGGATTTAATTCTTCCGGTTCTATCGCTTGTTTTTCGTCTAAAATCGGCAATAATTCTCTTTTTTTTGTGGATTCAGAAGTGTTGCTTTGAATTTTTAAATCGCCTTGAATCTTTTTACCTGTTCTTTCCTCATACTCTTTAATCATTGCAGAATGTTCTGAATTTTTATCATTAAGTTCTATTTCTTGATGAATAGAAATGATGTGTTGCAAAGTAAAAAAACTAAATAATTCTTGATTGTATGGATGAACGCCCCATATTCCGTCCGAATTAATTGTTTGAACTAGAATTACAAAATGTTCACGGGAAATTTGTTCATCAAATGCACGATTCATAGATGTTGTAACTATGCTGCAAATCTTACCTACATAATACTGCAATTGTTGAATAGTTTTTGGTGACATGTATTATTACAGTGTGTTTTGTTTTTTTTTAAAACTGGCAGTTCTTGAATTATCACTTGAGCGGTGAACAAAACTCTTCATAATAGTTTTCAACCCGTGGATATATAAAAAAGAAGAGTTTGTTACTTTTTTAATGTAAATAATCGGAACTGAATATTACTGGCTTTATAAATGAAATAGTTAATTTTATGAAAATAATTAATTTTAAAAACTGGCTTGAAAACAAGAAATTATCAAAAGGAGAAATTATGTCTGACAAAGTTTGTAAATGTGATTGTAGTTCTTGCAAGGAAGGCGATTGCGAAAATTGTGATTGCGAAAATTGCACATGCGAAAATTGCAAATGCAACTAAATTCGGTGCGATAAAAGTACAAGTGGTGTATCTTTGGTAAAAGATTTCTCGAAACGGAACAAATATTCTCTGGCAGTTTCGAGGTTTTTATTTACGAGCAGACCGTTCCAATCTTTAAATGCTTTCGGTGGTCTGACATAGCTTACCTTCTTAAATCCACGTTCCAACAATGTGTTTCCTATATTAACCATGGCCTCTAATCCGGCTTCATCGGCATCAAATGCTAGCACAGGATCATATTCTCTTATCATTTCAATTTGAGTTTCAGACATAAATTTTCCACCGCAAGCACAACCAACAACTCCAGCAAGTTTTAAGGCTATAGCATCAAATTCTCCTTCCATAATAAATATTTTTGAATTTGGTTTAGGCCATTCTGTCATGTATAGAACTTCTTTTTGATCCACAATTGTTGTTGGACATTTCATGTATCTTAAGGCATTTTTATTTTCGCTTATAAGTCTTGCATTATAATAAATCAAATCACCATTTGAATTGTAATATGGAATAACTATACGGTTTTTATAATCTCCAGATACACAAACATAAAGACCATCAGATGGTAATTTTCTTTGAGCAAGATATTGTTTGGCTCTTGCTTTCATGAAATGAGAAGAAGACATTGTTTCAATCAAATAACAATGAGGCGGTAAGATAACCTTTTTTTGTTCGTTTTTGAACGTCTGCTGTATTGGAGAATCTTTTTGCCCAAAAAGTTCTTGTACTTGTTGTTCAAGATCAAGTAAAGAACATTTTACGGACATTCGTGCTTTTGCCTCTTCCCATTCAAGGTTTTCGAGGCGACTAACCAGACTTACTAAAGACCCCATCTCGTCTGTTAGCCAACAACGATACGAACCCATTTCGGGGTGTTTGGATTTTCCTCCGCTAGGGTTCATCCATAAATGGAATTTAGTGTCAGTTTTCCCAAGTTTTTTTTCTGACCAAATTGAATGTGTGCAAATTTCTGCTCCATGAGAAGTGTTTTTTATTTTTAAATTAGATTCTCCGAAATAATCTTTTGCCCAATCATAAAAAACATCAAAATCAACGGCCATTTTACTTAACTCCTAGATCAATTGGAAATTCCAGATGACATGAATTCTAAAAATATACAAATTATTATTCAAACTTTATAAAAATGAAAACTCTTGATTTTATATTTCAATTACGCTACAATAATAGTAATGTAATT
>Ga0194051_1001921_pt1 | contig 10481 bp, 10 predicted proteins | sample SepL2320m_MetaG_FD_161275 | JGI IMG/M metagenome (GOLD analysis project Ga0194051, IMG submission 161275) | Anoxic zone freshwater microbial communities from boreal shield lake in IISD Experimental Lakes Area, Ontario, Canada - Sep2016-L239-20m | ecosystem: Environmental > Aquatic > Freshwater >...
TGACTGGGAACGGACGCATGCCGTCTGAAGGCGAAGCACTCCTTTCGTGGATGGAAGAGGACGAGTCTCGCTGGCGAGTGCCGTCACTGCAGATCCAGGACCGCGCAGGGCGCGACGAATGAACGATTCACTTGGCGGCGCGCTCGATCCTCTGTATGTCGAGGCTCGGCGCGTTCTCCTCGATGCGTTGTTTGCCTTGCGGGCTCACGGATCCGCAATCATCGTCGTGGGGGCACAAGCCATCTACCTGCGAACCGGGGCAAGTGACATGTCCGTTGCCCCGTACACAACCGATAGCGACCTGGCGATCGACCCATCCCTTCTCGGGGATGACCCAGAACTCGAATCAACCATGGAGGACGCCGGATTCTCCCTCAAGACTCAGCCCGGTGGACATATCGAACCCGGAATCTGGATCGTTGAAGCCAGCGTTGCAGGCAAACCCGAAGTCATGCCCGTCGACCTGATCATCCCAGAGGGTGCGGCATCGAGCACTGGCCGACGCGGGGCTCGGCTCGGACCCCATGGGAAGCGAGCGGCTCGCCAAATCCTGGGTTTGGAAGCCGTGCTTGTTGATCACTCCCCAATGGTCGTTGCGTCGCTTGATCCTGCAGATGGACGATCGATCGAGGTGCAAGTGGCCGGAGTTGCGGCACTCTTGGTCGCCAAAGCACACAGGTTGCACGACAGACTCGACCGAGGCAAGGCACATCGCTTGGACGACAAGGATGCGTCCGACGTAGTGCAAATCATGCAGACAACGATGCCGACTCAGGTCGGAAGGACGCTCGCCGAACTGTCCGGTGACATGATCGCAGGACAGCCGACCCAGAACGCCGGGCACTATCTCGATCAGTTGTTCGGACGGCGTGGTCGTCCGGGAATCGATATGGCAGCACGTGCGCTCAGACTGGCCATGGGTACCGACACGGTCGAGGCCGTCTGCACGACGTACATCGCCGGAATCCACGCTGCGATCGGTGACTCTGCGTAGCAAGACGTCCCGGCTCGGCCAGTAATCAGCGCTGCCTCGCAAGCCACCAGTATCCAGGAGCCCTGCAAGCGGGTGCGGATCTGAGTGACCGGATCCCGAATACTTGTCCGCTTGACTGAGCCCACGTGGACCATGACCAACGGTCGGAGCCCGACCAGACCGTCGCTCAACTCCCTCTCGAACTTCAGCACGTGCGCCACGCTCAGTCATGGTGCTCCGATGGGGTCTGGGAAGCATCTCGCCGTCCCTCCCCTCGGACGTTCCCTCGGCCCGATCCCTACCGGCGCCTCGCAAGAGTCCTCGGACCGTCGATCGGACGGTCGTCCGGTCCCGAGGCATGCGGCACCACGGCGGTAACCGGTGGGATGTCGGTCGTCTCGTCGAGCTTGTTGATCGCCGAACCCACCCCCATCCGTGGGCCGATGACGATGGCGATCAGGGCGCAAATGGCGCAGAACGAGAACCCACCGGCCAGGGTGAAGTAGTCGGTCACGAACCCCACGATCTCCTGACTGATCGGCACGAACGCCATGGGGATCATGTGATAGGCGGTCAGCACCGAGCCACGGTGCTCTTCGGGGGCGTGGACCTGGACGACGGCAGACAGTACCGAGGTCTCGGTGGCGATGGCGTAGCCGACCACGATCAACAAGAGCACCGAGAACACGAAGACTCGGCTCGGTGATGCATCGATCCTCGTCACCCAGGCCAGGAGGAGCAGACCGACGGCCATGGCCAGCAGACAGAGGCGCTGCACCCGTCCCCACCCGATGTGGCCATGGAGCCGCTTGACCATGACCACCACGAACAGCCCGCCCACCACAAACGAAGCCTGCAGTACCGACAGGATCCAGGCGCCCTTGCCGATGGTCGCCCCCAATGCCGGCAGCGCCACGCTGAAGCTCCCAACCACACACGACGCCACACAGGCCCTGAACACCCCGCTCAGGCCCGGGTACTCCTTGCGCAGTGCGATGACTGCACGCATCTTGGTCTGCGCCTTGGGGGTGGCCGCACGTTTGACGAGCGGAATCACAGCCAACGCCGGCGCGAAGTAGGACAGCGCATTGAACAGGTATACCCACGTCGGGCCCACCGCGGCGTAGATGGCCCCACCGAGCAGCAGGCCGATCACCGAGGAGATGGCTTTGGCCCGGGTGATCTGGGCGTTGAACTCCGGTACGCCGTCCGGTGGTGCCAGGAACCGGGTGATCATCGCCCCAGCCGGCGCCGACAGGCCGATGATGATGCCGATACCCAGCTGCCATACCAGGAGGTTGCCGGTGTTGAGATTGCCGGTCACCGACATGATCACGGGCAGGAAGCCGAGGATTCCGAGGGCGCACCCCGAGACGACGAAGAGCTTGGCCTCGTTCCACTTGCCGGCGATCTTGGTGGCCACCCCGCCGAGCAGCAAGGAGGGGACCGAGCTGCACACGGTAACTAGCGCGCTGATAGCCACCGAACTCGTCTGGACGTAGATGACATAGGACGTGGCCATCCAGGACATCGAGTTGCCGAGCCCCGAGACGATGGTCCCGTTGAGGAACCACGGTCGGTTTTTGGCGAATCGGTCGAGTGCGGTCTCATCGGCCACCGATGGCCCAGCGGCCGGGTCGCCGATCAACACGTCGAACTCAGCGACCTCGTCAGCGACCGCGTCCGTGTCTGAATCCGTGTCTGCGTCCGTGTCTGAATCCGTGATCGGGACCCCACTCCCGTCGCCCTTCGGCACACCCTTCGGAGCTGACCACCGTTTGAACCAACGCTTGGTCATCGTGCGGTAACCAGCAGGCAGTACCGGCCCGCCATCGGCTCAGAACTTCGCACGGACACCACCGTCACGCCCCGGTCGTCGCTGGCTGCTCCTTGCCGAGGATGGTGTAGTAGCCCGGCGGCAGTGAGGCACCCGACTTCTGCACGGCACCCTCCACGGCGTTGGTGAATGCGGCGATCGAGTGATCCCACAAGGTGGCCTGGTCGTTGCGGGCCATAGCCACCCGATCGGGCCCGATCGCACTGGCGACCTTGACGGCGCCCGTTCCGTAGACGATCTCCGCCATCTCGAGCTCGGTGCCGTCGGACTGGACGTGCTCGATGGAGAACGATGGGAATGCCGGAGCCCCGGGATAGCCCTTGGGGGCGAAGAAGCCCGACCCCGATCCTTCAGCCACCGCGGTGGCCCACGGCCGCAGTCTGATCTGAGCCCGGGTGATGCCCAGCCCAGCCAACTGGGGGAAGAACTCCGCCGAATGGTCCGTGGTCGTCACCCGGAGCTGGGCGGCCTGCAGGCCAGCCACCGAAGTGAGGAGGTGCATCACCGTGTCCGTCACTTGGTGGGCCAGAGCCGGGGTGGTGGTGTCCATGCACAGCATCGAAAAGATCGGCAGGGTGCCCGGGACATTCCGCTTGGCCACGTCCTCGACCCGGGCGGCGGTCTGGACCACGTAGCTCTGGCCGGAAATGGTGCTGTCGTCCACGTCGTACATCAAACCCCCATTAAAGGAGTTGCCGGTCGTCAGTGACGAGGCCGTCACGGGGGTATACCCCCGCTGATGGAGTGCGTTGGTGATTTCGCTGATGTTCTGCTCGACAGAGATCAGCTTGCTGGTTTGCGGAGGAGTGGTGGGCGTAGTGCCGGCAGTGGAGTCAGACGCGGTGCTGCACGCGGCCAGGCCCAGTGCACTGACACCAAGGACGGTTCCGGTCGCGAAGAGCTCGCGTCTCGACATGCTCATCTCTACGGTCCCTTCGATCTATAGGCTGTAACATGTTGCACGCTACACATGCCAGTAGCAGGTTGCCGATCGGATCTGCTCCCGCTCGTCCAACTATTGGCATGACAACTAACCAAGGCCCAACTATCTCTGCATGTACGCCATGCAGTCGGAGGACATCATGTGGATCATCGGGGGACTGCTCTTTCTCGTCATCTGGATCGCCATCGCCTTCTGGCCGGCACGGGTGGCCCGTCGCAAGGGGCACAGCTGGCTCGGCTACTTCGTACTCAGCCTGTTCTTCTTTCCGCTGGCGCTGATCCTCGCCTACGTGGTCCAGGACAAGTCTGGCAGCATCGCCTGATCTGAACCGGCTGTTCGGAGTCGTCTGTGCGGGGCGGATCCGTCGGCCCCACGCAGGTCGGCTTGCCGAAGCGATAGGGAGTTACCAGCGCATCGGTGGGTGGACGGACCATAAGCGGGTCGACCCCGTCAACATATCCAGGTCTACCCGATTAAATTTCTAGTCATTTGCTTCCCAACTTCTAGCCAGGCTCGTCTATATTCAGTAGTAGTTGCACAAGCGATAGAGACAGTCCGGATCCACGGCGAACACGGATCCACAGGCGGAAGGAAGCGGGCGTGGCCATCGATCGGGAGTTGTCCCCCTACGAGATCAATCTGTGTGCAGCCATGGCTGCACGACGCGATGCAGCCCATCGCCTGAAAGCCGCCCTCGAACACGACATAAGCGGCTACGAGGAAGGGGTCGTCGGCGTCCAGGACGGCCGGGCGATGGAGATCCTGGTTCCCCCGCTGTTGGGGACGATCCGCAAGGAGATGAGCGATCTCCTCAGCGAGTTTGAGGCTGACCGCCACCAGTTCCGCCTCGCCCTGGTGGCCGTCGGCATGGACAACGGCATGTCGGCCCGTGAGATCGCCGAGTCGTTCTCCTTCTCCAGGCAACTAGCCAGCCGCTACGTCAAAGAGGCACGAGAGATGTGGCCCGACTTGGAGCATCAGAGACCCGTCTTGCCGCCCGCAGTCTGATCGCTATAGCGACCGGCCACCGGTTTCGCCAGGGGGCGGTATTGCGCCGAGGCCCGGAAGGTGGTTTGCTATTGGCACTCGACACCCACGAGTGCCAACGATCACGGAGGAACACCTGATGGCCAAGCTCATCGCGTTCGACGAGGAGGCCCGCAGGGCCCTCGAGACCGGAATGAACAAGCTCGCCGACGCAGTCCGCGTCACCCTCGGCCCGAAAGGCCGCAATGTCGTCCTGGACAAGAAGTGGGGCGCTCCCACCATCACCAACGACGGTGTGTCCATTGCCAAGGACATCGACTTGGAGGACCCTTTCGAGCGCATCGGCGCCGAACTGGTCAAGGAAGTCGCCAAGAAGACGGACGACGTAGCCGGTGACGGCACGACCACGGCCACAGTGTTGGCATGGGCCATGGTCCACGAAGGCCTGCGCAACGTGGCCGCCGGTGCCAACCCGATGGGCCTGAAGAAGGGTATCGAGGCCGGAGTCGAGGCCGCAGTCGCATCGTTGCGGGGCATCGCCAAGGAGACCGACTCGAAGGAGCAGATCGCCCAGGTCGCTTCCATCTCGGCTGCCGACACCGAGATCGGCCAGATGATCTCCGAGGCCATCGACAAGGTGGGCAAGGACGGCGTCATCACGGTCGAGGAGTCCCAGACCTTCGGCATGGACATGGACCTCGTCGAGGGCATGCGCTTCGACAAGGGCTACATCTCCCCTTACTTCGTCACCGACCCCGAGCGCATGGAGGCTGTCCTCGAAGACACCTACGTGCTCCTCGTCGGCTCGAAGATCACCGCCGTGCGCGACCTCCTGCCGATCTTGGAGAAGGTCATGGGGTCGGGCAAGCCGCTGATGATCATCGCCGAGGACCTCGAGGGCGAGGCCCTGGCCACCCTGGTGGTCAACAAGATCCGTGGCACGTTCCGCAGCGTCTCGGTCAAGGCCCCTGGCTTCGGCGAGCGTCGCAAGGCCATGCTCCAGGACATCGCCATCCTCACCGGTGGCCAGGTCGTGACCGAGGAGATCGGTCTCAAGTTGGAGAACATCGGCCTCGAGTTGCTGGGCACGGCCCGCAAGGTGGTCGTCACCAAGGACGAGACCACCATCGTCGAAGGTGGCGGGTCCCGTGACGACGTCAAGGGCCGTATCGCCCAGATCAAGGCCGAGATCGAGAACACCGACTCGGACTACGACCGGGAGAAGCTCCAGGAGCGTCTGGCCAAGCTGTCCGGCGGTGTCGCCGTGATCAAGGTCGGAGCCGCCACCGAGGTGGAGCTCAAGGAGAAGAAGCACCGCATCGAAGATGCCGTCTCCACCACCAAGGCGGCCATTGAGGAGGGCGTGGTCCCCGGCGGTGGTGTGGCCCTGCTCCGCTCGCAGGCCGCCGTGCTCGAGGTTGCCGACAAGCTGGAGGGCGACGAGGCCACCGGTGCCCGCATCGTGGCCAAGGCCGTCGAGGAGCCTCTGAAGCAGATCGCCATCAACGCCGGTCTTGAGGGTGGCGTCATCATCGACAAGGTCCGCAACCTGAAGAAGCCCTCCGAGGGCCTCAACGCTGCCACCGGCGTCTACGAGGACCTGGTCAAGGCTGGCGTCATCGACGCCGTCAAGGTGACCCGCTCGGCACTGCAGAACGCGGCATCCATCGCCGCGCTGTTCCTCACCACCGAGGCCGTCATCGTGGACAAGCCCGAAGAGGGCGGCTCGGCGATGCCCGGAGGCATGGACGACTTCTAGTCCCCCGGCACCCAGTAGTTCTGACGAAGGGCGCCCTCTCGGGGGCGCCCTTCGTTTGTTTCCCTAGACTGTGGCCGTGATCGATCCCCTGGCTCCCTCCGTCGGTTTGGGTGTGCTCCACCTCTTCTGCAAGTTCGCCCCCGCCGATGCATCCGGCAACGGTGCCGGCGTGGCCCCCCGACGGGACACCGACGCCGTAATCCAGGCCGTCAAGGATGCCGAGGCCGACGATGTGCAGGTGGTGACGGTGGCCATGTTGGGCCATAAGTCTGATCTGTGCGTCATGGCACTAGGTGCCGACCTGTGGCGTCTGCGTCGACTCCAGTCCGATCTCCAGGCCGCCGGTCTGGTAGTCGTCGACTCCTATGTGTCGTTGACCGAGGTGTCCGAGTACGCCGCCGGCGTCCCCGAAGAGATGAAGCAGGCCCGCCTCTACCCCGTGCTGCCGCCCGAGGGGAAGATGGCATTCTGCTTCTACCCGATGTCCAAGCGCCGGGGCGATACCGAGGGCTCCAACTGGTTCACCATGCCCTTCGACGACCGCAAGGAGATGATGTACGGCCACGGGGCGGCGGGGCGGAAGTTCGCCGGACGCATCGTCCAGGTCATCACCGGCTCCACCGGCATCGACGACTGGGAGTGGGGCGTCACCCTGTTCGCTGTCCATCCCGACGACCTGAAAGAGTGCGTCTACACGATGCGCTTCGACGAGGGCTCGGCCCGTTTCGCCGAGTTCGGCCCCTTCTTGACCGGCATGGTCGCCCCGGTCGAGGACGTGCTGGCCCAACTCGCCCCTCAGGGTTGAGCAGCGGCATGACTGATCTGGCGCTACCGCTGCGATCGGGTGCTGTCGTGCGTGCCGCTGGTGTTGGGGGCGGAGGCGACGACAGCCGAACTAGCGGCGACCTCGACCGATTGCAGGCCGAGTTGCGCCTGTTGGACCGTGTCGTGGTGGCCTTCAGCGGCGGGGCCGACTCGGCCTTCGTGGCCAAGGTGGCCACCGACACCCTGGGAGCCGATCGAGTCCTGTGCGTCACGGCGGTATCGCCATCGTTGGCTCCTGAAGAGCTCGCCGACTGCCGAGCCTTGGCCCGCGAGTGGGGACTCCGCTATCTCGAAGTAGTCACCGATGAGTTGGCCGACCCGGCATACGCCGTAAATGACGGCAGTCGTTGCTATCACTGCAAGTCGTCGCTCATGGCCGCGCTCGGCCCCGTGGCGGCGCTTGGTGCCTCGGGGGCAACGGTGGTGCTCGGTGTGAACGTGGACGACCTGTCCGACCACCGCCCCGGCCAGTCGGCCGCAGCCGAACGAGGAGCGGTCTTCCCTCTGGTGACCGCCGGGTTCACCAAGGCCGACGTGAGGTCGTGGTCACGCACACTCGGTCTGCGCACCTGGGACAAGCCGGCCGCGGCCTGCTTGGCCTCTCGGGTGCCCTACGGTACGCGGGTGACCTTCACCACCTTGGACACCGTGGCCCGGGCCGAGTCGGGCCTGCGCTCCCTCGGCTTCGACGAGTTGCGGGTGCGCCACTACGGCGACACCGCCCGCATCGAGGTTCCTGACTCTGACCTGGCCCGTGTGGTCGAAGCGCGTCAAGCAGTGGCTACCGCGGTGCACGATGCCGGTTACCGATACGTGACCCTGGACCTCGACGGGCTCCGATCGGGCAACCTCAACGACGCGCTCGGCGCCGGCCCGAGCGACAGCACCGAAACCACGACCGACGTTCCCGCAGACCGTACGAACACGATGGAGGCGACCGCATGATCGGAGTCCGAGTGAGGCTGACGTTTCCTGAGGAGCTGGTGCGCGAGCCGATCATCGCCCGCATGACCGACGCGTTTGCCGTGGTCCCCAATATCCGCAAGGCGGACGTCGGCCAACAGGGCGGTTGGATCGTGTGCGAGCTCGACGGGGATGCCACGGTGGTCGACCAGGCCATCGAGTGGCTGCGGGCCGAGGGGATCCGAGTCGACCTGCTCGGCGATATCGTCGAGAGCTGACCAGGGTGGCGGCCGGTACCGGAGCCAAAGGCCCATTTGGCGGAACTCCTGGTGGCGCCTCCCCCGAGGGCGACCCTGATCCGTTGGCGGCCAACCTGCACTGGTGGGACTCCACCGTTCCTGTGCATGTCGCCTCCGACTTCTACGACGTAGAAGGGTGGCTGGCTGACCAGCGAGGGCCCAGGGCGCACGAAGCTGCTGTGCTCGGCGATGTGACCGGGCTCGACCTGGTCCACCTGCAGTGCCACTTCGGCAAGGACACCCTGTCGTGGGCCCGAGCCGGGGCCCAGGTGACCGGGCTCGACTTCTCTCCTATCGCCATCGAGGCGGCCCGCCATCTGGCCGAGCGAGCCGGGCTGTCCAGCGTGTCCACCTTCGTGTGTGCACCGCTGTCCGACGCCGTCGATGTGCTCGGAGCGGGCTCCTTCGACGTGGTCTATGTGAGCCTGGGTGCCCTGTGCTGGCTTCCGAGCATCGACGAGTGGGCCGGACAGGTGGCCGGTCTGCTCCGCCCCGGTGGGCGACTGTTCCTCCACGAGGTGCACCCACTGAGCGCGGCCCTGTCTGACGACGACCTCACTCTGGTCTATCCCTACTTCGAGGAAGCGGCCGGGGTTTTCGATGCCGAGGCCGGCTCCTACGCCGACCAGTCGGCCATCGACGCGCTTCCGGGAGATCCGACCTACACGTGGAACCACGGAATGGGCGAGATCATCGGTGCGGTGGTCAGCCATGGGCTGCGCATCGACCGCCTCGACGAGCACGACTGGACCAGCTTTGCGCGGTATCCGTGGCTGGTGCAGCACGGTGAGGAGGAGTTCGTCACCCCCGCCGATCGCCTACGGATTCCGCTCTCGTTCACCTTGGCGGCCACCAAGGCCTGATCGGCGCCGCCACCAAGGCCTGATCGGCGCCGGCACCCACATGGGGCCCGGCGGGCCGGCGAGGAGCCCAGATCCGCTCAGTGGGTAACGCTGGCTCGGTTGGAGGGTCGACTCAGTTGGAGCGTCAGGTCAGTTGGAGCGTCAGGTCAGATGGAGGGGTCGTCCGGGTTCCGGACGGTCCAGCCCGCGCCGGACACCTTGCGCGGCTCGTAGAACAGACAGCCCTCTGGGCAGGCGAAGGGGATCTGCTCATTGGCGCCCATACGGCACTTCTCGAGCTTGTCCTCGCGCGCGGTGGTCTGCATGATGTAGTGACGACAGTCTTCGAGTACGGCCACGCCACATTCTGCCCGATGACGGACGGTCAGTGGGATCGGTACGGTAGCGTCAGTTCCGTGGATCCCACTCCCTCCACCGGCGGCCCCCCCGAGAGCCCTCCTACGCTCAAGCAATTGCTGCGTTGGAGTGAGACGCTGGCCGGCATCGCCCGGACCGGTCTGGGCTTCACCGAGTCGCTGTACGAACAAGAGCGCTTCGAAGAGGTGCTCCACGTGGCCGCCGACATCCGGGCCGCCATCGACGGCAACGAGGGTGCCGAGGACGTCGACGGGATCGTCGAGGAGTGGCTCTCTTCGGTCGGCCAAGGCGTCCCTGGATACGTCACCCCCAAGGTGGCGGTGGGCGCGGTGGTGGGCAACGCTGACGGGGAGATCCTCCTGGTCCAGCGGGCCGACTCCGGCGTGTGGCTCTACCCCACCGGCTGGGCCGACGTGGGCTACTCCGCTCCCGAGGTGGTGGTCAAGGAGGTCAAGGAGGAGACCGGCATCGAGGTCGAGGTCGTCCGCCTGATCGCCGTGCTCGACGGCATGCGGGCCGGCATGGGCCGGATCCCCTTCTATTCGTTGGTGTTCCTGTGCGAGCCGACCGGTGGTGAGCTCCAGGCCCACCCGCTCGAGTGCGCCGATGTCGGGTGGTTCGCCCCTGATGACCTGCCGTTCCCCATGGCGGGGGTGGAGATGTGGGGGAACCATGTCTTTTCGGCTATCCGGGGCGATCCCGTCGAGGTGCTCTACCACCCCAAGCGCCAGCACG
>Ga0194051_1001925_pt1 | contig 10464 bp, 9 predicted proteins | sample SepL2320m_MetaG_FD_161275 | JGI IMG/M metagenome (GOLD analysis project Ga0194051, IMG submission 161275) | Anoxic zone freshwater microbial communities from boreal shield lake in IISD Experimental Lakes Area, Ontario, Canada - Sep2016-L239-20m | ecosystem: Environmental > Aquatic > Freshwater >...
GAGCGATTTCTATTCGCTGCGGAGTCAGTCATGAAGTTGCTGCCAACTGTCGGCATCTCGCACATCAAAGGCAGCGATAAGGCCACCGCCGCCAGACGCGCGGGCAATCTTCAGCACTTCAACCATCGCGGTAGAGTCGCCTGAATCCAAGCCCTCGACTGGTACATCGATCAGCGCCAATCGCCAACCGTCTCGGGCCAATTCTAGGGCAATGGCTTTACCGAGCCCACTGGCTGCCCCCGTTACAACAGCAGTGCCAGAGATGCGTTTGTGACTGAAGATCACGGCTCATGATCACTGGGACAAAATCAACCGGACACGACCAACACACAAAACCAACAGCGAAAAGCGAGGGTGACGGGACTCGAACCCGCGGCCTCCAACGTGACAGGCTGGCGCTCTAACCAACTGAGCTACACCCCCGTTTACCACCTAAGAGGCCCAACTCGGCTGGGCGAGTCGCAGCTTATCTTTCGGCGACGACGGGTTTTTTCGCATCGCAAGAAATCAGTCTATCGGTTTTTTGAACGCAAAAAAAGGGCAACGCGTGGGCCGCAGGAAATCATTCAATCCCTGCGTTGCCTGCCTTGCCTCGCGGCTCTGTGCACAGCACCCATGCGGCCTCTCACAATCGGTTGGCCCTCGTCTTGTAACGTGCGCAGTCACACGCGGCAACCTAAAAAATCCCTCGACTTGGATCAAAGCCCTTTCGAGTTGCCTGTTCAAAGTCTTGCTGTGCTTGGGCCTCAAGACCGATCGCTTGGCAGGCCAGGCCACGGTGCTGAAACATCACGGCCAGTCCGTGCTCCAGCGAGCGATTACGACGGGCCAATTCGCTCGGATCGATGCGACCTGCTAGCAAGGAGAGTTGCCGTCGAAACTGCTGCATCGAATCGATAGCGAGATTGAGTTGGTCGATTGCTTCTCGATGCTTTCCAGACAGATGCAAGAGAAATCCACGGGTGTCGAGTAGCTCAGCCGATGCCTCCCCATCTGACGCGATTGCCGCATTAATGTCGTCGATCGCGGCCGGCAAATCTCGGCCAACTAACGCGCGGATGTAGGACCTGTGGTTGAGTGCCTCTGGATCGCCCCGAGCAGCTAATTCAACAACCATTTTTGCGTCAGCCAGTGCGGCCTCTGGATTTTTGAGTACGACCTGCACAAGCGCCCTAGTTCGCAGCGGAGCAATCGCAGTGGGTGCGATGGCCACGGCCTGATTGGCATCGATCAAGGCCCCTGCTGCATCACGGCTTTCAAGCCGCAGCATGGCCCGCATGCAGAGCAGATCGACATCATCGCCGTGCCAATGAAGGGCCCGACCAAGATTTTCGGATGCACCTTCAAGGTCGTTCCTTGCCTCGCACAGGGCGGCACGCTCGAGGGACCATTCAACAACTGCCTGCCGAATCAGCGGCATTAATTCTGGCACGACGATCGCTGGCACAAGCCCTGCGGCGACAAGCATCACCAGGAGCCAGCGTTTGCGAGAGCCACTGCGAATCGGAGGCAAAGGTGGTGGAGCAGATAAGACTGGCCGTAGGACACTGCCTGAGATTTGCTGACCCAGTGGCACGGGTTCGAATTCAGGCGGGATTGGGAAACCGTTAGCGTCGTATCGCAATCGATCACCTCCTCGCCATGCGTAAAAAATGAAGCTTCAATGTATCCCTGCCACTCTAACCATCTCTTCTGTTTTTTTGTCCATCTCAACGATTGAATGCCACTCCGAGTATAGACAACACAAAAACCTTATTGAGTGGTCCGTCTGGCCGGTCGGCCGCTTGCCACTGCCAGACAATTGACTCCCACCTCTGGGGCAGTGTAAGGTGGGGCAAACTGAAAGGGGTTTTCGCTATGCCACTCTTTGAAATTGAAACAACTGCCCATATTATCATTTCATGGGCTAACGACGAGCAGGCCGCGGCGGCCGTCGTTGAAGAAGCCTATCCCGGAGAACGCGTTCTCCGACTCACGCGTCGCCCTCGCGACACTTGGGTTATCTCAAAGTCGGCACTTGGGTTGACAGACTCTCGTGACAATCCCTGCAACACAGCAAGAGAGTGCCTCTCTAAAGCTGCTGGTGATAAAGTGCATGCGATCCGACTCTACATGCACGAAACTGGAGACGATCTCGACAGAGCCCGAAAAGTGATCGAATCAAATATGGTCATGGGTTGGTGAGTCGACGTGTGGCGACGCTGCTCATCCTGCCCAGCAGAAGTGATATCGCAATGATTGCGCATGCTGCCCCCACAACTGCCCGACTATGAGGTTTGGGGGGCGACACCAACTGCAATCCAACTAACTGATTGGGTGTGGCAATGCCGCCGTTATCAGCAATTGCAATCAGAGCCCGGTTGCCATCGGCAAGAGTTGGGCCCAGACAAAAGCCCTCAAGGTTTACCCCTAGCGAATCTGCCCAGAGGAGTCTTTTCCGCGCAAAACATTCCTCTTGTGAGTGTAAATCCGATTGAATTTTTGAAACATCAACCGCCTCGGTTGTGTCGACAATGAAAATTCGATTCGCAAATGGAGGCAATCCCGGCCCGCCACTTCGCTCAAGTGCCAGCAACTGGCCGTTGCCCAGCGACACAAGCGCTGAAAGACCAGACAGCGGTTCACCGCCAAAGACGCGGACAAAACGGTGGGGTGGATCGACTTTATAGGCAGCTTGATAATGGTGCCTCTCCTGAGCTGCCGGTTTCAATTTTTCTGAACCGCCAGCAGGCAAAGGCATCGGCAGACGCACAAGCCGAACGACAGTCCCTGCGGTGACCGTGGCCAGTGGGCCATCCTCTGCCAGCGCCTCCTCGTTGGCAGTCCAAAGATGGGAGTGATCGGGATCGATCGCGAGCGACTCCAGCCCCCGATTGTCGCGGCGCGAACTCAAAAGAGGGGGCAGGGGAACGGTGCCAAGCAGGTTGCCATCCGCGAGTGAAAAAATACGGATGGCGGGAGTGTCTTCATCGCAAATAAACACCGCTTCGAATGCAGTGCGATGGGTGTCGCCGGATGGAGCGTGCGGTGGCTTTTTCTCGTAGGCCAAAGCCGTCTCCGTAGGACACGCAACAAGATCCTCGTAGTCGTGTGCTTCAGCAAGCGTTACGATCGAAAGCGACCTTACTTCCAACGGCTTGCCGACTTGGGAGAGCGAGACCCTGAAGAGAAGCAAGCGGTTGCTATTATCTAAAACCGAGGCGTAGCGATCCTCCCCCAGCCACGCGATGCCGCTGAGCCCCGTGATCAAGACCTGCTTGCCATCAGCATCTGGAGCATGGTCAGGCAGCGTTAGGGCACCCTGCGGCACAATTCGCCAGCCTTGGCCTACTTCCTGCTCTGCCGGCGCTGCTGGCAAGATTTTGAGATCTGTCTCCTCTGCTTGGAGCGGAGCCATCCCACAAAGAAAGAGCAACGACCAGTACACCGCTCGAGCGGTCTGGACAGAAATCTGGAGGCGGCAACAAATCATGATGCCCAGAATCTACCAGTTTTTGAGCCGAGCTTTCAGTCGCTTGGAGGATTTCCAGCCGGCACTTCGTAGGCGGCAGTGCGTACTGCGGATGGTGCGGGCGGCGGATCGTCGACGAGAATCGAACGGCTGGAACGGTAGCTTGATGTGCCACCTGGACGATACCCAGGATCAGGCCGTCGAACAGGCGGAGCAGGGAGGCTGCCGGGCAAGGCAGCCGCGGGAGCACTCGGCGCTGGCGGCGGCGACACAAAGCTCGGTGTCAGGCCAGCCGCAGGGGCGACTGTGGGATCCGGTGGAGCCGTCGGAAAGCTGGCTTGTGCTCGGCCAGCAGGGGGGGGACCGCCGCCAAAGCGACTGCCAGCACTGGCATACCGCGAATCCGCAGCCCCTGCGGAACTTAATCCCGAGGCGAGCGATCCATCATTTGCAGCCTGCGGCTGCGGATAGGACGCATCACCACGAGCATCGGCGAGGCGAGTGGGAGTCGGTTCATAGCCAGCAGTGGCTGGAAAAGCGCTACCTGCCGAGGCAGCTGCCGGGCCCACAGGGTTACCCCCAGCGCCGCCACCGAAGCTCGCATTGCCAGCAGGCACAGAGGCATAGGGCCCAACCTGTGGAGCCCCAGGAGATCGGGCTGCGCCTGCGGTCATCGCTGCGTCAACTCCAGGCTGAGCACTCGGCGGCGGAGTCGTTCCATAAGTTACCGGGGCTTGGGATGTGATCTTTGGGGTCGATGGGAGCGAGCCTCGAGAGGGATCGGCATCTAGAGCCGAAGGATTTTTGGGTGTGTTGACAACGTAACCGCTGGGTGTGGTTGTAGTCGGATACGGCGAGGCCGATGCAGAGGGTTTTTCTATGCTGCGGCCTTTAGCACTCTTGCCATCAAACGGCGGGGCGGCTGTCAGCTTTGCGGCTTCTGAAGCATTCGATCCACCAAATGCCGACCACGAGGGACTCCACGCAGAGGTCCCGCTCTTACAGCCCGAAAGCCCGAATAGCAGGCAGGCAAATGCAATGCCTCCGATTGAGCGACCGGCTCTATTGTTTGTTGCGTACCAACTTTTCTCGCGACCTGCGCTCATACCAGTGCCTCCTAGCGACATCCTAGGCTCCATCTCAACTACGCCACGCTGGAGAAATAAGGTTTCCCTGGCAGCGAAGTCAACGGCAGACAGAAAAAGCGTAGTCGTAGCCAAGAAATAACCCTTTTAGGCTATTTCTGGCCATTAAGCGTTGCTCCACTACGGCCTTTTAGTCGCTTAAAAATGCATGAGCTGGGCAGATTCGGCAATGACTACTTTATGGCGTTGCTATTTCTTTCCAGCGGCAAAACGTTGGCCGACGGCATTCCAGTCGATGACATTGTAGAAGGCCGCGAGATAGTCAGCCCGCCGGTTTTGGTAATGGAGGTAGTAGGCATGCTCCCAGACATCGACCCCCAGAATCGGTAGGTTGCCGTGCATGATTGGGCTGTCTTGATTGGCCGTGCTTTCAATCAGCAACTTGCCTTGCGGATCGACACAGAGCCATGCCCAACCGCTACCAAATCGACCCATGGCAGACTTCGTGAACTCCTCCTTAAACTTGTCAAATCCACCAAACACACTACGCACAGCCTCTGCCAAATGGCCGGCCGGCTCACCTCCTTTGCCCTTGCCAATCGTCTCCCAAAACAGGGAGTGGTTGGCGTGACCGCCGCCGTTGTTGCGGACCACTGTGCGAATCGCTTCGGGCACCTTCTCCAGATCCGCAATCAGTTTTTCAACCGGCAATTCGCCAAGTGCATTGCCTTCGAGTGCCTTATTGAGGTTGGCGACATAGGCGGCGTGATGCTTGTCGTGGTGAATCTCCATCGTACGGGCGTCGATCGAGGGCTCAAGGGCGTCAAACGCATAGGGCAAGGCGGGCAATGTATAGGCCATGACAATACTTCTCCGGAGGCAATTTTGAGGGACAATCGCGATGCGTGAAGATAGTACAGCAGACGCAATACTCACGCAAATGCCTCGCCCCTAGACCGTTCCGATGGCAGCGATTATTCCGACCGTATTCGAGAAACCGACACTGACGAACCTGCCGCCGGTGCGTATTAGTCGACCCCGCTAGCGGCGCTTGAATCTACCTTGAGCGATATGCCGAAAAACTCTCTGGAGCGGATTGTTTTGCGGGCTGGCACGGAGGCCGCCGCTATTCGCGAGGGGTTTGTGCAGCAGCGAGCCCCAGTCATCGCAACGGATTCATAGCACCCATGTCACTTGCAGATAGCCAGCGCCGAGACCAGCGCCGGCGACTGGTTGTTTCGTGGAATCGCTCCCTCTCCGGAACGTCGATCAACACTATCGCAGAGTCTGGAATCATGACCGACTACTCGCCCCAAGCCCTGCCGGAAAGACAACCCGCACTGGCCGTGATTTTGCCTACCTCGATGGGCCGCCTCGTGTTCTCAATCGTAGGGATTCTCGGACTCGTTACACTGGCAATCGGTGTCGGTATCTGCGAACCTGTCCTTGGAGTGTCGCTGGTCAGCGACAGTGGGCGATTTTCAAACACTCTGGCAGCGGTTCGCGATTGTTTTGACCTGCGTTCCCCACTCTCCATCGTTGGCTGGCTGGGACAGGTTTTGCTGCTGTCGGCGGCAGTGATCGCGCTTGTTGTGCGGTTGATGCGACGTGAGCGACGCGATGATTATCAGGGCCGCTACCGCGCATGGGGATGGCTGTCGACGCTCTTTGTCATGACTGCCTGCTCAGGCCAATTGCCAATCGGTGCGATCGTTGGCACGCTGGTCTGCGATGCTACGGGGATGAACCTGGGGCCCCACGGTATTGGCTGGTGGCTGCTCCTTTCGTTGCTCGCCTTTGGCAGCGCGTCCCTATGGTCAGTCGTGCCGCTGCTCGAACGGTATGGCACCGCCCTTTGGTTATCTCTCGGCTTTATGGCATGGGCCGCGTCTGGGGCCTGCGAATGGATGGGCCATGAACGCGAGATTTTTCTGGTTGTAAAACAGGCAAGCTGGACCGCCGGAAGTGCTTTTTCTGCAATCGCGATGCTCGTGGCGGCCCGTTCTGTGATCCGCGAGGTACGCGGTGAATCGGCTCGTGCCACTGCTCCTAGCGGCAAGCCTGCTGGAATCCACAATGCGACGATTCATTCTGATCAAAAAGTTTTAGCTCGGAAGGCAGCGGTGACTCCAGTAGAATCTGCGGATGAATTGCAAGCCTTTGAAACGCAGGGTGCCAGCGACAACAATCTCTTCCCCAGTGACTCTGACGATGAAGAACTTGCCTTTGTCGATGGCTCGGAGCAAGAGAATTTTGCTGGGTCACGGCATCTCTCCAAGGCGGAACGCAAACGGCTGAAAAAGTTGGCCCGCATCAAGAGCGCGGCCTAGGGACTTTTTGACGCTACCTTTGACGCGGCGTAGGGTTTTCGTCGATAGTTCTGCTGGAGCGTAACCGATGACAGTCCGCACCCGTTTTGCCCCGAGCCCGACAGGCTACCTGCATATTGGTGGCGTGCGCACCGCGCTATTCAATTGGCTCTACGCGCGTAAGCACGGCGGCACATTCATCCTGCGAGTCGATGACACCGACGTCGCCCGCAATCTCGACGAAGCCCTCGCACCGATTCTCGCGGGTCTCAAGTGGCTGGGTATCGACTGGGACGAGGGGCCAGGCGTGGGCGGCCCGCACGCCCCTTACTTTCAGTCGCAGCGTTCGGATCGGCATCGGGCTGCTGTTGAGCGTCTGCTCGCTTCCGGCCATGCCTACCGTGACTTTGCCCGCCCCGACGAACTCGATCTCGAGCGGAAGGCGGCGCAGGCGTCCGGCCAACCGTTTCTTTACAGCCGAAAATTTGCGGCTTTTACAACAGCCGAATCGGCGGCATTTGAGACCCTAGGTCGGCAAAGCGTTGTGCGATTAAAAATGCCTCGCGAGGGTTCGCTTGTCATCGACGACGCCGTTCGAAGCCGCGTCGAATTTGCCTGGGAGCGGGAACAGGATCATGTCATCCAGCGTGCCGACGGTTCCTGTCTCTACCACCTAGCCAGCGTAGTCGATGACTACGATCTCGAGATCACGCATGTGATTCGCGCTGAAGAGCATCTTTCCAACACACCGCGGCAGGCGTTCATCGCCCTTTCGCTGGGCTATCCATTACCGGCCTACGCCCACCTGCCGCTGGTGGCCGAGCCGGGCAGTCGCACAAAGCTGAGTAAGCGAAAACTGGCACAGTATTTAAAGAATCCTGACTTCAAACAGATCTCAGAACACGGCACTGCGATCGCCGAGCGGATCCAACTTCAGCCCGAGGCCGACACATTCAACCCTGTGATTGTCGATTTTTATCGCGAGGTGGGCTATCTGCCTTGGGCGATTGACAATTACCTGGCCCTGCTCGGCTGGTCATATGACGATAAGACTGAGTTTTTTTCCCGCGACGAATTGATTCGAAACTTTTCTCTGGAGCGGATCAACTCCTCCGCCGCGAGCTTTGATCCTAAGAAACTCTGGGCTGTGCAGGATCACTACATGCATGCTCTTTCAACCGACGAGAAGCTGGCATTCATGCTGCCATTTCTCGTCAAGTCAAAGCTGGTGGGCGATCCCACATCTCAGGAGCAGGTGGCAACGGTGCGGGCTGTAATCGAGGCCTCGGGCGACCGGCTGAAGGTCGGCGGCGACATTCTCGCCTACGCCGACTTTTTCTTCGTGGACAATCTGCTGCTCGACGAGGCCGCGATGAAACAGCGGCTGGCGAAGCCGGGAATCGGTGACTTAGTCGCCGCCTATGCGGCTGCGATCCGCGGAGTGGAGCCATTCGAGCAGGGACCTTTAGAGGACGCTCTCAAGCGGGTGGTGGCGGCGGCCGGCCGCAAGGTAGGCGACCTCGTGCATGCCGTCCGCGTGGCGGTGACCGGCAAGACAGTGGGACCGGGGCTCTACGACTGCCTCGCGATCCTCGGCCGTGAGAAGTCTCTGGCCCGACTCGAGCAAGCAATGCCGCTGTGCGGCTAAAAACGGTGCCTGGCACCGAATCTAGTCAAGATAGGCAAGCTGCCTACGCAGATACCCCATATTCGGTGCCAGGCACCGTTTTCACCCTGATTTCATTCGGGCTTCAACGGAGGATAGGCATTCTTAACGAGCTCAACGAAATGGACCTGGAACCAGCGACCGGCGACTGGCGCTTTCGGCATCGCTCCGGTGGGGTTGTTTCCGTTCAGCCCATTGCCTTTGTACGTGGGGTCGCACATCCGGTCGAACCCCTTGCCACTAGGGTTGTCGGAGCCTTTGGGGATCAACTCGCTTGATCCGTCGGATTCACCCGGAGGTTTCACCCAGACGTGGGCGTGGTAGTGGGCGGCAGGTTTCGCCTCCGGCCGGGTGCCGATCCCAGCTCCCGTCTGGTTCCCCCAATTCCCTTTGTGGATTCGTTTGTCGATGGTCGTCTCTCGAACGAACGTCTTGAGATCGTTCGACTTGCTCGCGCCGGAAGGCCGATTCGGCCCTCCCCACCCGTTGCGTGAGGTGTCGAGCAGCAGGCCGACGCTTTCCGGATAGGCGTCCGTCCCTTTGGTCAACGCCGCTCGCAGGGCGGTTGCATAGGATTGCTCGTCGATGTAGTCATTCCAGTCGTACCAGCCCTGTAGCGAGCGAACGGGTTGGCCGCCGACCTGTTGATTGGGCGTCAGGTATGGCTCGACGCTCGGGTTGTAGTTAGCCACGTTGCTGACGAAGCCGTCCACTTTGCTACTACCGCCGGGGATGCCTGCACCCACTTTCTTCAGCAGTTCAATGAACGGCTTGAAATTGGACGGCCAGCCCATCCAACCCGCGTGTCCGATGTCGATGTAAGCGTATGTATTGGGCAGGGTACGCAGCGTACCAATGGCATATTGGATGCCTTGGACGTACGCGCCCGACTTCTCGGCCTCCTTGACCTTCTCGAAGTTCAAATTGGTGATCAGGTTCGGCAGCGAGTCCGGTTCGATCACTAGCACGATCCGCAGACTGGAGTACTTCTCCTGTTTGATGATTGTGTAGATCGCGTCGATGTATTCCGTCTTGTAGCGATCGAGACCCTTGTCAGCGATCAACAGTTCGCCGTTGGAGGCCAGGGCCGCGCCGTCCCGGTTCGGCAAGTTGTAGATGACGAGGCCGATGGCATTGGCGCGTTGTTCAAGCGCTTTGTCGAGGTGACCGGCCAGGCCGCGGGACTCCCCCTCTGCCCCATTGACCGCGGCGATGCTGTCCAGCCATACGAAAGTCGGATATTTCGCGACTTGCCGCATCTGCTTACCCAACTCGCCCCCCTGGAGATCGGCGGCCTTGTTTACTGCCGCTGTGAAATCCACGTTGAGATAGAACTTCACGCCGACAAATGAGTTCTCCAGATGGCCGTCCGGGTTTTTCGGATCGCTCGGGGCAGCCCAGTTGAGCGAGCACAAGAGCAAGGAGGCTACAGCTGTGGCGGTGATGCCCTTCAAAAGTGTCCAGAATGAAGGTTGCATACATTCTCCTTCCCTTGGGGGGACTCCAGCAGTTCAACACCACGCGTGTCAGACGTCATCGGTCCCAAGAGCCGAACGACAGCAATCAACGACTCGCCGCCTTGGACGAGCCACACCGACCGATTCTATCGCGAGTCCGCTGCATCGCTTTGTTCTCCCTGATCCGACTTCTTTTGCTTTCCGGGCTCCGTGATCTCCAGTTCGCGACAGATTTCTTTGCCATATAGTCGTTGATTTCGCGATGCCGCGGAATCGTTGCCACTTTTCGCGAAGTCGGGTTGAAGTACACCGTGTGCCTGCCACCTTCCCGCAGGCCCGAGGGGTATATCGGGTTTGTTGAGGAGATTCCAAGCGACAACAGCCAAGGCGACAGGCATATAGACGGCGGTAAACGTCAACGGAGCACCGATGATTTCGAGCTTTGGCGAACCCTTCTCACAGGCAAAGCGTTACCAAAATTGGAACGCCCATACAG
>Ga0194051_1001927_pt1 | contig 10458 bp, 8 predicted proteins | sample SepL2320m_MetaG_FD_161275 | JGI IMG/M metagenome (GOLD analysis project Ga0194051, IMG submission 161275) | Anoxic zone freshwater microbial communities from boreal shield lake in IISD Experimental Lakes Area, Ontario, Canada - Sep2016-L239-20m | ecosystem: Environmental > Aquatic > Freshwater >...
CATCAATAATAACCTCTGGCATAACATTAAACACGCTTGGTACGGTTTCGTTAGTCATTGGGGTTACTCACGACAAGAACCCAATCTCAATGTCGCTTGGCGTTCTGATGATTATCGCAGGAGCGGTACTTCAGGGTGTAGCCATAGGCAAATCAAGGAAACTTAAAAAGTGAGTGATGACAATCCTGCCCCTAGCGAACCACAAACTCTTCCAGAGCCAGTACAGTTACCACCTCAACAAGCCCCTGATGATACTTCAAATTGGGACAACAGAGTATCAACCGACCCTAGTGGCGACACCTACATAAAGAACCCTAGCCAAACAGACATTACGACCAAGTAAGTACCTGACCTTAGATATACGACAAAAGTGTTGAACCAGTAGCTACCAACTACCTACATATCATTATATAAGATGTAGGAGTAATAGTTATGAGCAAAACACTAGATGATAGGCAACAATTTGTTGAGTTACGAGCCAGAGGTTACAGTTTCAGCAAAATAGCCGAGGAGTTAGGCATTAGCAAGCCAACACCTATTAGCTGGTCACAAGAAGAACAGACTAACAAAGACATACAAAACCAGCGAACCCTTGCCATAGATGAATTACAAGAAAAATACATAATGACTAAAAGGCATAGAATTGCCGTATTTGGTGAGGTATTAAACCGTGCAAAGGCTGAGCTAGACGGCAGGGATTTATCAACACTATCAACCGACAAGCTGATAACGCTTGTTATTAAGCTAAGTGACACACTGAAACAGGACGAAACCGAATTGGAGTTACTTGGTGAGGTTGAACTGCCAATATTTCAACTAGGTGAAGTTTCAAAGTGGAAGATTTGACTAAAACTTGCCTGCAATTTTACCAACAAATAATTTCATATAAACCGTAAGCAGGTTGCTGACTTTTGTATCTGTTTTTGATACAATTTAGTCAATGGCGACATATAGCGTGCACCGACACATAAAAAGAAAAAAGAAAACACAAAAAAAGAAGTCAGAAATTGACCGACTGATTTACTTTGCCGTTGTTATTGGACCACTCCTGACGCTTCCGCAAGTGTATTCAATCTGGGTACAAGGGCAAAAAGGTGTGTCAATAATATCGTGGGTTGCATACTTAATAGCGTCTATTATATGGCTAATCTACGGCATAAAGCACAAAGATAAACCGATAATTACGGTTGAAGTTGCTTGGATTATACTTGAAATACTTATAATTATTGGCGTTACAAGAATTACATAGGTCGCATTACTCAACATCGGTAAAACTTCTGGTAATCAGGCTATAATAGGTGTATGGCTGACCCTAAAAGAAAAACACGCAAAGGTAAAAAGGTTGTTCGTGTGCCTTTGACTAGCGACCAACAGCACAAAGCCGAGCAATTAGTTGCCGACAGCCTCAAAGATAACCCAGATATATTCAACCTACCTGCAAGCAAACGTAGTATTGACGACCTGACCGACTACTATGCCAAGACTATTGAGGGTAGTACACGCATATTACCCAAAGAAAAACGCCGTTATGTTATATACCTACGCAAATCAACAGATGACGAGGCAAAACAGGTACGGTCACTAGAAGACCAAGAAACAGAGTGCCTTGCCCTAGCCGACCAACTCAAAATTACAGTACACAAAGAAGATATTTATAAGGAAAGTGCGTCGGCTAAAAAGTCTGGTAACCGACCAATCTTTGACGACATACTACTAGGTTTCAAGACTGGTAAATATCAAGGCTTACTTGCTTGGTCACCTGATAGGCTGTCACGAAATATGAAAGAAGCTGGTGATATTATTGAAATGATTGACCTAGAACAGATACAGGATTTACATTTCAAAACCTACCAGTTTGACAACACCCCTAACGGCAAAATGCTACTAGGTATATTATTTGCTACCTCAAAGCAGTATTCGGACAAGCTGGCTGTTGATGTTGCCAGAGGCATTACAGGCAGTATCAAAGACGGTAAGTATGTTGGACAAGTCAAAAAAGGCTACTATGCTGACACTACGACAGGTTACTTTATGCCAGACGCACACAACTGGCAGTTATTACGCCAAGCGGTCATTATGAGGCTGTATGGTGGCAAGACTAATCAAGAAGTGGCTGACTACCTAAACAGCTCACATTTTAGCTACCGCAAGCACCAAGACGATGAGTATAAACTGGCAAAAATGGACAAAAAAACTGTTGGTGTGGCTTTCAGTGACCCTTTTTACTTTGGTATGTACAAGTATGGTGATAACATTGCTAACCTCAATGAGCTATATAGCTTCCTACCTCTAATCACGCCTGACGAGTTTATTGCCCTTAGTCGTAATACTGCCGACAACTTCAATGAACAGTTTGTAGGTCGTGGGAGTAGTGCCAAGCGGTTAGACTTCGGCTTGCTTCGTGAAAAGGTTATATGTGACTACTGCGACAAGGTTATGGTATTCCAACGAACCAAGATACTTAGAGGCAAAAATGCTGGTCACTATATGCTTAGTTTTTACTGTCGCAACAAGGAGTGTATACGCCATAACAAAGCAGAGGCAATCAAGAAGTATGGCAAAGAGTTGTCCAAAAGTATCAGGGCAAAGTATGTTGTGTCACACATTGAATGGACGCTACGCCACTGCACTAAACAGAGTGAAAAGGCGTACAAGCTGTACATTGGACGGCTAGAACAAAAGCTAGTAGTTGATAAGGAAATAGCCAAACGCAAGCTGTCAGACGCTAAGGCTGAACTAAAAAAGCAAGAAACCCTGTATGCCAAGTATCAGAACCTACAACTGATTAGCCTAGCCGACTACAACAAGCACCATAAGGGTAAATTGGAGTTTCACCAAAACCTTATAAACACTAGTGCTTCTAGTATTGAAACGCTACTAACAGAGGTGAAAGAGCTTGATAAAGGGCTACCGACACGCCAGCAATTTGTTGAACTAGTCAGGTCGTATCTGGAAACACTACTCAAAACTACTGATTTGATTGAGGAAGACACTGTATATCAGGAATTGGTGTTGAACCTACGAGCTGGTGACGATGTTATATCTGTTATAAAGCTAAATCCACCATACGATTTGCTGGTGGATTTAGACAAAGTTTCTCTTGGTCGGGGTGACAGGACTTGAACCTGCGACCTCACGGCCCCCAGCCGTACGCGCTACCAACTGCGCCACACCCCGTCGTCAGACAACTACTCTAATCTACGCATAATTTTAACAAATTCTGCTTTAATTGTCGTAGCTTGTCTTCCTCTCGATGTAACAAACAGACTTTTAAGGTCTTGGTTTGTCCCATCGTGGAAGAAACAATCTCAATTGCAGCTTCTCGTTTCTTCTCTCGATTTACTTTAGCATACTAGCTGATATGGCAGTATAGCTCAAGTCTTGGTACAATTAAGCTTATGCTATTACTTGAATTTATTACCTGGTGGTACGGACGAGGCTTTTCGGAGCTTTTTATAAAGATTGGGCAATATATCACTATTACATGGCGAAGGTTCTCGGTGGCATCTTTGGCTAGGACAATGTTTGATCCGTGGCGCCGTATTACCACCGAGTCCGACAAGACTATTCAGGGCAAGGGTCGAGCTGTGGTTGACAATATGGTATCGAGGTTCGTAGGGTTCACTATTCGGCTGTTTGCTATATTTACGGCAATAATTGCCATCTTGGCCATATCAATATTTGGATTGGTATTTATAGTTGCCTGGCCGATAGCACCACTTTTAGTTTTATTATCTGTCGCGGGGATGTTCGTATGAAACCGGTAACATACACTAACTCGCTGCGCGTAAAAAAAGCCCAGTTTTATAGCTACTTCCGTCCGGGCTTCGCCAAAGGCATAATGTTTATTTCCTGGGCACTGATAGTTTCTGGACTAGCAATATACCTGTTTGCCCAAATTAAGCCTGTTAGCTTGTTTGTGGGGCTAGGGTTGGTGGGTCTGATGTTTTCTCTATGGCTAAAGTGGGATTTATCGAACAATCCGACAATTTATAACCCAGACATCGCCGAGATAGCGCTAGATAGTGTTGTATCTAATGATATTGTTTTTATGATTAACAACAGCCAGAGTCCTCAGCAGATCCTAGTAGCAATTCAAGATAGCTGGCAGGCGCTCTTTATATTTCGTCGCTATCAGCTTGCGCCGAATCAGCTCTCCTCAACACTTTCTGACAATGTAGTAGCATCGCCGTCTCTGTGGAATAGAGCCTTCTTGATAGCAGGCCAGACACCCATCAAAGAAATATCGGCTGGTGTATTGGTGGTGGCTATGATCCTTGAGAATCCCCAGATGAATGAATGGTTAAGTACTCACAGTATGAGCCCCCAGGACATTATCGGCGGTCTAATATGGGAGGAGTCATTATGGCAAAGAGTCTTGATGCCCAAGAATAGATCTGACTACGGTGGCATTGGAAGAGATTGGTCGGCTGGCTTTACGCCTGTGCTTGATAAGTACGGTGAGAACATCAGCCTAGCGATTGCCGATGGCAACTTGGATTTTTCTAGTGTCAAGCGAGGGCATGTAGTAGAGCAAATGCTTACTAATCTTGCTAAAGATGGACGCAGCAACCTTGCTATGGTTGGTGAGGTCGGTGTCGGTAAAACGGCTCTAGTGTATGCGTTAGCCGAAAAGCTTATCGACGGCAAGGATGTACCAAACTCACTGCGGTATCGGCAGGTGGTCCAGGTGGATTCGGCTGTTGTAACTGCTACCGTTGGCCAAAATGCTAGTCTTGAGACTATTTTTAACGAAATTATCACTAATGCCGCCAAGGCAGGAAACATAATTTTATATTTCGATGAGGCCCAGTTGTTTTTTGGTGGCGGCAGTGGCGGCACGGTCGATGTTTCTGGGATTTTATTGCCCGCACTGCAGTCGTCCAGCATTAGCCTGGTAGCTAGCTTTACATTGGACGACTGGCATAAGCTGGACACCATTAACCCTAGCCTGGCGAGTTTGTTTGCCAGAATCGATATCGAGCCTTCTGACCGCGAGCAAACTATTGGTATTCTTCAGGACATTTCGATTAGCCTCGAGAAAAAAGGTGATAGCATAGTTACCTTTAAGGGCATCCAGGCCGCCTATGATATGTCTGAAAGGTATTTACGAAACAAAGCGATGCCAGCCAAGGCGATAGACCTTTTGACCGACAGTATGAGCTACCCCATAGAAGGTTTGATAACCGAGAATTCGGTGGCCAAAGCAACCGAGATTATCACTAATACTAAGGTCAGCCAGGCTTCAGCTGAAGAAAAAACCCAGCTCATTAACTTGGAAGATTTGATACACCAGCGAATGATCAACCAGAGTCGAGCAGTGCAGGTAGTCTCGGATGCCTTGAGGCGGTCTAGGGCTGGCGTTAGAAATACCGGACGTCCTGTTGGTAGCTTCTTGTTCTTGGGTCCGACTGGTGTTGGCAAGACCGAGCTCACTAAGTCGCTGGCAGCTGTTTATTTTGGTAGCGAAAACAGCATGAACCGACTCGATATGAGCGAGTATCAATCCAAGGCCGACGTAGCCCGTCTGCTGGCTTCAGCAAGCAAAGACGATAAGGGCAGTAGTTTCTTGCAAAAGATCAATCAGAACCCGTTTAGTGTGGTTTTACTAGATGAAATCGAAAAGGCTCACCCCGACATACTCAATTTGTTGCTTCAAATGCTCGACGAAGGAATGCTTACAGATACAGCTGGCCACAAAGTAAGCTTTAAGGAAGCAATTATAATCTGTACCTCAAATGCTGGTGCCAACGAAATTAGAGAGCAGATAGCTGCAGGTAAAAACCTAGAGGAATTCGAAGATAAGTTCGTCAACGACCTTATTGATCAGAATATTTTCCGACCTGAGCTCATCAACCGCTTCGATGAGGTTGTACTGTTTAGGCCACTAACCAAAGAAGAGTTGCTACAGGTCGCAGAGTTGATAATACAGAGTGTCAATCAAGAGCTCGCCGATAAAAAAGTCACCATAACACTTACCAAGCCAGCATTGGCCCACCTCGTCGATCTGGGATACGATCCGCGCCTTGGAGCTAGGCCAATGCGACGAGTAATATCGCGCTTAGTAGAAAATCTGATTGCCAAGCGCCTGCTAAGCGGTGAGCTCAAGCCTGGCTCTCAACTTACTCTTGATGTTGGTGACCTTAAGGATGTATGATGAGTGCCATGTCTAAAACGATCTTCACACAAATCCGCCTCGGAGAGTTGCCCGGCGAAATACTCTATCAAGACGAACGCTGCTTTGTGATTTTGTCCAACAGGCCGCACAACCCGGGGCATATGCTGGTGATACCTGTTAGTGAGGTTGCCAATTGGGAGGACCTCGACCCAGAGACTCTTAGCTATCTTATGAAGGTAGCGCAGTTTTTTGCCAAGGTCACAAAGGCGGTCTATCAGCCACCTAAGGTTGGCTTGGCTAGTGTCGGATTTGAAGTTCCACATACTCACATCCACGTTTATTCGCTGATGAAAATATCTGATATCGACCATACCACCGCCAAAAATTCGTCGCCTGCGCAGCTAAAGTCCGAAGCCGATAAGATCGCCAGCCATATCGCTTCCATAGGAGGAGTGAAAGTATAAAATGATTCTTATAGTCGTTGTTTTAGCAGTACTGCAAGGGGTTACAGAGTTTTTACCAATCTCTAGCTCAGCTCATTTATTTTTATTGCCTTGGGCTGTTAATATACCCAACCCAGGATTGGCTTTTGATACTGCAATTCACATCGGAACCGCCTTGGCGCTGGTGGTATTTTTCTGGAAAGACTTCTACGCCTTATTCAAAAAACGCGACAAACTCTTGGCATATATTTTGATTGCCTCGGTGCCAGCCGCTTTAGCAGGGTATTTGGGCGACAAAATGATTGATAAGTACTTTCACCAGTCGAGCTCGGCCCCATTAATTATAGGTATCGGACTGATATTTTATGGATTGGTAATGTATATTATCGACAAATCAGCCAAACTCGACAAGGATATCGGACACATCGGACCCAAGAAAGCTCTGATTATCGGCTTTGCCCAGGTACTGGCCTTGGTCCCGGGCACTTCGCGTTCGGGTATTACAATATCTGCTGGTGAGCTTCTAGGTCTCAACAGAGAGTCGGCAGCACGCTTTAGTTTTCTTTTGGCGACTCCAATATCACTAGGTGCTGGGCTCTATAAACTAACCCAGATTATTACTGAGCCATCAGGCAGTGTATCGATTTTTCTAACATTGGTAGGTATTGTAGTGGCTTTTGGCGTAGGACTAGCAGTTATTACTTGGCTACTAGACTATCTCAAGAAACACTCCTTGCTAATATTTGTGCTTTACAGGATTGTGCTCGGTTTTTCTGTTATAGCCATATGGTTAATTAAGGATATGAAGTGAATAAAACCGAGCCAGTTATTGTTTTTTGCGACGGTGGATCTCGAGGCAACCCCGGCCCTTCGGCACTTGGCGCGGTTATTCTCAACCAAGACAACGAGGTTATTGAAGAAATAGGCAAATACCTGGGTGTTCAGACCAACAACTATGCCGAATACAGTGCCGTTATTGCCGCCCTCGAAAAGATACACGAAATGGGCATCAAAAAAGCCGATTTTTTTCTAGATAGCCAGCTAATAGTTAGGCAGCTCAATGGTCAGTATCGAGTAAAAAATGCCAATATGATCCCGCTAAATGCTGAAGTCAATAGGCTCTCTGCTGGGCTAGATCTAACCTTTACTCATGTTTATCGCGAAGACAACACTCTGGCAGACGCCGTCGTAAACCAAGTCCTTGATAGTCAGAAATAGACAACTAAGCATAAATATATTATAATATGGCAGCTATTAGTTAGCGGATGACCGCCCAGCACCTTTGTGTATATCATTATCGAAGCAATAATTTTAGAAATTAGCCTTAGTTCAGTCGAGAGCGCTTCAAATTGGTACTTACAAAGGTGCTGGGAGGAAAGTCCGAACAGCATAGAGTAACGGTAGTTGTTAACTGCAACCAGGAGCGATCCTAGGGAAAGTGCCACAGAAACAATACCGCCCAGCACCTTTTTTGTATATCAATACCGAAGCAATAATTTTTTTAAAATTAGCCTTAGTTCAAGCAAGAAGGCTTCAATTGGTACATAACAAAGGTGCTGGGTAAGGGTGAAAAGAGTGGGTTAAGAGCCCCCAGTTCTGATAGGTGACTATCGGAAGAGGTAAACCCTACCGGCTGCAAGATTATGGGCCCTTCCGCTTTTAAAGCAGAGAGACTTCTCGTCTTTTTATAGGGTATATCGCGTCATCCCGCCAATTTAGTGCATCGAGCTACCACGGAGTGTTAGATTGGCGGGAGGTAGTGCCTGCTTTAGTAGGCGTTAAGATAGATGGTCATCGCCCAGCACCTTTATATATCAATTCCATATCAAAACAGTGAAGCTGAGTGATAACTGCGTGAGCAAACTGACTCGAATTGATATACAAAGGTGCTGGGTACAAAATTCGGCTTATAGCTAACTAATAGCAATAAATAGCATTCGTTTTTAATGGCGAATGTTATTTTATTAGATGGTACAATAAATACTATGAGAAAAAGAAGCGAGCTATTAATATCAGCTCTCCAGATACCAGTCGACTACACGATGCTAGTGGTAAGCTTTATTTTGGCCTACATGCTAAGAGAGGGCAGCGGTAAGCCCTTCTCGACAGCAATAGCTGGCCAAAGCTACCTCAACTTCATGCTATTATTCCTGCCTATCTGGCTTTTGATATTTGCTAGCGTAGGACTTTATAAGATCCGATCTGATAGAGGCAACTGGATAGACTTTAGCAAAATTATAGCTGCCTGTGCATCTGGGGTAATGGTACTAATTGTCATCGACTTTATCAACTCCACCCCGATATTCCCAGCAAAAAGCATACCGATTTATGGCTTCATGTTTGCCCTCGTTTTGGTGAGCCTAGGCCGAATACTAATGAGCTTATTACAAAAAACTCTATCTCGTTTTGGTATAGGTGTTTATAGTGTCCTGTTTATTGGCGGCGGCGATACAGCGGTCGAGCTGAAAACGGCCCTCAAGCGGCTCAAGAGACGCTATAAGATAGTAGCAAACCTGCCCAACCTAGCCCGATCCACCACCGATAGACTCCAGACAATCCGAGATTCACACCACATTGACATGATTATGGTGGCTGACAGCACTATTAGTGACGATAATATAGTAGATATCTTGGCTTTCTGCCAAGCCAATCATATCGGTTATCAATTCGTACCCAGCATTTCGAACCTCTACACCTCTAAAATCATTACTACCCAGATAGGTTCGGTGCCTATTCTTGAGCTAAAACCGACACCGCTGGAGGGCTGGGGGAGGGTTCTAAAAAGGTTATTCGATGTAATAGTTACAACTATAATTGCCATCTTGAGTCTGCCGTTGCAGCTTATAATATTCCTCATTATCAGGTTCAACGATCACGGCCCAGCGATTTATTTGCATGAGTGTTACGGGCGCAGTGGAAAAAAGATTAATGTATATAAATTTAGAACAATGAAAGCCGAATACAGTCTTGGTGCCAAGTTCGGTAACCGTAGTATTGAGGATGTACTGAAGCTCCTGCCGCGCGACAAAGCCGATGAATTTAGATCTAATGCCAAGATCAAGGACGACCCTAGAGTCGGAAAACTTGGCAGGTTCTTGCGCAAGACTAGCCTCGACGAGCTCCCACAGCTTTACAACGTACTTAAAGGCGATTTGAGCTTAGTCGGCCCAAGGCCGCTACCAGAGTCTGAGCTCGAATTGGTTGGTGGGCAAAAGAACCTCGCTAAGATTGTTGCTATTAGACCCGGCATTACAGGAATGTGGCAGGTTTCGGGCCGTAACGAGCTGTCGTATTCAGATAGAGTTAAGCTCAATATTGTTTATATCGAAAATTGGTCGCTTTGGCTGGATATCAAAATAATCATCAAAACCGTCTGGCAGGCCATATTTGAGCGCAATGGAATATAAGAAGCAATTATCGGGCCTCAGAGTAGCCATCGTACACGATTGGCTAGTTGGACTAGGGGGCGCTGAAAGAGTCGTGGAGGCTATTTTGAAACTATTTCCTCAGGCTGATCTGTATACCAGTGTGTATGACGCATCAAAGCTAAAGTTATTTAAGGATAGGAAAGTTCACACTACTTTTTTGCAGAATTGGCCTCTGGCCAGTAGCAAGCATCAACTTTTTGCAGCACTTAGGCCCCTGGCTTTCGAGAGCTTAGAGCTGAGCGGATACGACCTGGTGATATCCAGCTCAAGCGCCGAGGCAAAGGGAGTCATCACCCCGACCGAAACACTACATATATGCTACATACATACACCCGTACGTTACTATTGGAGTGCATATGACGATTATCTTGCAAGCCCAGGCTTTGGACTCCTCAACCCACTTGTGAGGCTGGTGATGCCAACAATGGTTAAGAAGCTAAAGCGTTGGGACTATGCCGCAGCTCAAAGG
>Ga0194051_1001931_pt1 | contig 10442 bp, 10 predicted proteins | sample SepL2320m_MetaG_FD_161275 | JGI IMG/M metagenome (GOLD analysis project Ga0194051, IMG submission 161275) | Anoxic zone freshwater microbial communities from boreal shield lake in IISD Experimental Lakes Area, Ontario, Canada - Sep2016-L239-20m | ecosystem: Environmental > Aquatic > Freshwater >...
TCTCGAAACTATGAGACCAACCCAGTTCGTGCAACGTGATGTATGCATTAATGATGTCTTGAGTAATCCATCCGCCCTCGCGATTGGGCACAGCACAACCGCGTACCACGCGCTCGAAACACGTGTCGATGCGCACTGAATATTTACGTGCACTACTGCGCATAGATCGGGTGATGCGCAATTGATCGAGCGGAAGTACGCCACGTATCATCGGAGACCACCAACCCATATCGGGATTGCGATTAGGCACATCACTCGACATTGGAAACACTCCACTGCGATATGCATGAATCAGTGTTGTGGGTTCTAGATCGGCACCACGTCCAACGATGTCGTGCTGAGGCCACTCAGTTGATGGCGGAAAATTCCAAATTGACAGACCGAGATCGACAGGTGTGTCATGCCAAGACGTCATACGACACGGTACATCTGTCGTAACTGGATCTAGTAAGTAAAGAAACCCTGCTTGGTCTTGCGGCCCAGTTTGCCTTCTGCCAACAACTGTTTGAGTGAGTCGGCTGGCTCGAGATGGCTTTGCTTAAATTCAGTTTGCAGTGCGTTGAGAATTGAAACAGTGGTGTCGATGCCGATCAGGTCGAGCAATGCAAATGGACCCATTGGGAAATTGCAACCACCCTTCATTGCAGTGTCAATGTCTTCCATCGATGCTGTTTTAGCTTCGAGCATGTGAACAGCGTTGTTGAGATATGGAAACAACAATGCATTGACGATGAAACCTGCTCGGTCGACAACTTGCACAGGGTCTTTGGCGCAAGCAACAGCAAACGCAGTAGCAGCAGAAATGGTGTCGTCACTTGCGGTGAGTGGACGGATGACTTCAACAAGCGACATCATTACTGCTGGGTTAAAAAAGTGAATGCCACAAACTTTGTCTGGACGGTTTGTTGCTTGTGCCATTGCAATAACCGGCAGTGTGCTCGTGTTGGTGGCAAGTATCGCTGATGGCTTGACGATTTTGTCAAGTTGGGAAAACAGTTCTTGTTTTGGTGTAAGTTCCTCGAGGATTGATTCAATGACGAGATCACAATCTGCAAGAGCAGAAAGTTGGTCGGTGATGCTGATGTGCGACAAAATTTCTGTTCGCTGATCCTCTGTCAACTTTGCCTTGGCAACTTGCTTTGCGAGGTTATTTTCAACTGAAGTGAGCATGGACTGTGCGCCAGCCAGTGTGCGCGAGCGCACGACCACGTTGATGCCTGCACGTGCAACGACTTCGGCAAGGCCCGAGCCCATAATGCCCGAACCGCAAACGCCGACGAGCTGGGGAAGTGAAGATTGAGAGGAAGATGTAGTAGTCATGGCGAGCAACCGTAGTCAATAGACCGAGATGTTTACCAACTGGTAATCAAAGAACCATCTGGGCTTTACCAGCTCTGGTTAGGTTTACGTGGTGATTAATGCGCATGTTGACGAGATAGTCAATCACCCAAGGCGACTGATCGGTCTTGAGGCCGTTCATAACTTTCGTGACCTGGGCGGGTACGCGACCGCAGATGGACGAAGCACCAAGTGGAGAACTCTGTTTCGTTCGGACGGTTTGTATCGACTGCGCGGAGCAGATGACATGAGTCGCGTCAGGCAGCTGGGTTTGAAATCGGTTATTGATCTGCGTACCGAGCGTGAGCAACGTGAGCAGGGAATTTTTCCTACCGATGATATTGAAGTGACCTTTCATCATTTGTCGATCGTGGATGTGACATGGTCCGACACGGAAACTCCTGAATTTGATGATGAAGTTGAGTTTTTGGTGTGGGGTTATCGCGACATGTTGGAAATTGGTTCAAGCCGATTTGCTGATGCAATGCATGTGCTCGCACAAGCTGATTCGTTGCCTGCGGTGTTTCATTGTGCCGCCGGCAAAGACCGCACTGGTGTGCTTGCTGCGCTGTTGCTTTCGAGCCTTGGTGTGGATGACGCACATATTTGTGCCGACTATGGTCTGACGCAAGACGCAATGCGTCGATCAATTGCGTGGTCAAAAGTGCATCGCCCCGAATTAGCCGAGCGTTACGCGACCATCCCCAAGGCATACTTGGCAGCCGACCCACGAGCAATGCAAATTATTTTGACAGAGCTTGCGCAACAGCATGGCTCGGTGCGCAACTATGTGCGCGAAATCGGCGTGGCCGATAACACCGTTGATGACTTAAGTAATTTGTTGCTCGAACCGCGCTGAGCGAACAGCAGTTAGCTGACGATGATTGCGATGCTGATGATGATCAAGTCTTCTGTTGGCGGAACACCGTTAGCTGCAGGATCCGGATTGGATGCCGCATTGAGCGCGGGGACTGTTTGATCCAAACCCTCAGTGACTTGGCCAAACAATGTGTAGTCGGGGTTAAGCGTCGCACCATTTTGGCCAGTGATGATGAAGAACTGACTGCCGTTTGTATTTGGACCCGAGTTGGCCATGGCGATGGAGCCAATTTTGTATTCGCCCTTGGCGGGAAGTTCGTCGGCAAATGAATAGCCAGGGCCACCTGAGCCTGTAGCTGTTGGGTCGCCGCACTGCACAACAAAGTCGGTGATGGCGCGGTGGCACTTGGTGCCATCAAAATATTTGTAGCGGGCAAGCACAACAAAGTTGTTGGTGGCAAGAGGTGCCTTGATTGGGTCGAGCACAATCGCAAAATCGCCTTTGTTGGTGGAAACCATAGCTGTGTACGTCTTGCCGTCCTCGATGCACATAGGTGGTGCTTTTTCAAATTTGGAGACACGAGCTTCTGACATATCGGCTTTTGGACACGGTGTCTCGCCAGTGATTTCACGACCTTCAAGTGTTGGCACGATGGTGTCTTGGCCTGAATCGACAACAGCCTTGGTGTCGGTAGGTGCAGAAGAGTCACCCGCGGTACCACCCGAGACACGGATGATCACCACTACTCCGACGATTACACCAACAACTGTGAGTGCGCGGATGATGTTCTTGCGCACCTTTCGCTTTTGATCTGTTTTAGCTAATTCGTCAAGCCTTTGGCGGCGGTTTTCTTTTTTGCGAGTTCGTTTGTCTGTGCCCATAGTTTTAAAAGGATACTCGCGCAGAGGTAGCGTAAAGACCCTGTGGCGCTTCTCGTTCAAAAATATGGTGGCACTTCGGTTGCCGACCCAGACCGAATGCGTAATGTTGCACGCCGAATAGCCGATGCCAGAGCCCAGGGTCACGACGTTGTAGCCGTTGTGTCGGCAATGGGCAAAGCCACCGACAATCTTGTGGAACTAGCGCGCCAAGTTTCAAGCAACCCGCAAGGCCGCGAGATGGACATGTTGCTGACCACAGGCGAGCGAATCTCGATGTCGTTGTTGTGCATGGCACTGCATGACGTGGGTTGTGATGCGGTGAGTTTTACTGGAAGCCAAGTGGGCATCATCACCGATACATCGCACACAAAAGCAAAGATTTTGGAAATCAAAGGCGATCGCGTTCGCGAAGCACTGCTTGCAGGCAAGGTTGCTGTCGTCGCTGGTTTTCAGGGGGTCAGCACCGACCGCGAGATCACGACACTTGGTCGAGGTGGTAGTGACACCACAGCAGTTGCTCTTGCCGCAGCACTGAAAGCTGATGTGTGCGAGATCTATACCGACGTGACTGGTGTATTTACTGCAGACCCTCGATTGGTTGCGCAAGCGAGCAAGATAAAGCAGTTGAGTTTTGATGAAATGCTCGAGATGGCTGGAGCAGGAAGCAAAGTGTTGGCATTGCGCTCAGTTGAGTTTGCGCGCAATCACAACGTGCCAATCCATGTTCGATCAAGTTTCACGCTAGAGGAAGGCACCTGGGTTCTTGGTGCTAACGACGAGAGGAAAACAAAAATGGAAGATCCAATTATTTCTGGAGTTGTTCACGATGTGGGCGAAGCCAAGATGACACTGCTTGGTGTGCCTGACCGCCCTGGTGTGTCGGCCCTATTGTTTGAGTCACTCGCAAAGGCAAATGTCAACGTTGACATGATTGTGCAGAATACATCAATTGAAGGCACTACCGATATCTCCTTCACACTTCCGGTTGGCGACATTTCAACCGCTGAGCCGATATTGGCAAGCGTTGGCAAAGAAGTCGGAGCGAAGGGTGTGAACAAAGACGAAAATATCGTCAAGTTGTCGTTGGTTGGCGCAGGAATGAAATCAAGCCCCGGTGTGGCAGCAAAAATGTTCCGAGTGTTAGCCGACAACGACGTCAACATCGAGATGATCTCGACATCAACGATTCGCATCTCGGTTGTCGTCGAGCGCTCCAAGTTGGAAACAGCAGTACGTGCATTGCACACAGCCTTTGGTCTAGACAGTGGTGAGGATTACTCTGCTCCGTTGCCCGAACGCAAGTAGTTTGTAACGCACGATGGCATTGGAAGCAAAATGACAAATCCGCGCGCTGCAAAAAAACGTGCCCAATTTGTACCCTGGCGAAGCGCCGGCAATCGCACGGAAACAGGTGGGTCTGCCGACGAGATTGTGCGCTCAACCGGCTGGGTTTTCAATAACGAAACTGGCAGCGAACTCACGCTTGAAGAATTTGTAGCTACTGGCAACAAAGAGGTGAGGCGCTACATGCGTCAATTTGGTTTTGATGCAGAGCGACTTGCGCCATTGACGCTGCTTGAAATCGGTAGCGGAATTGGTCGAATGACCGCTTCATTTACGGAGCAATGTGCCCATGTAATTGCCGCCGATGTGGATGCCGCATTTTTGGAACGCTGTCGCGAGACTGTCGGTAAACATGGTCGTGCAGACAGGCTGACAACCACACACGTGCAAGATGGCAGCACACTTGCACTCGCCGACAACTCAGTGGACGTTGCATTTTCATACATCACCCTGCAGCACTGCCAACTAGATGATGCGCTTGGTCTGTCGCGTGAAGCAGTGCGAGTTACACGCTCTGGTGGAACAGTGATTCTGAACTATCGCTCGTGGGTATTAAGCGATATGTTGCTGGTTCCTGCCGGAATAATGGTTCGTTTGTTGTGGCGGATGCCGGCAATAGGAAAACGGATTTCTGGAACTCGATGGGCAACACGATTTGGTTGGCAGGCAAACAGGTTGAGCCCCGACGAAGTGTTGCAAGACATCATCGATCACAGTCAAAAATCGTTGACCAAGATCACGATTTACCATTCTCCGTTTCAGATGCGTCACGTTTCGCACTCCAATGCGCAGGTCAAGTCGTTGAAGCGAGTTAATCGGAGTCATTGGTGGCTTGTTGCAACCGTGAGTGGCTCATGACCGAGCATCGACTGTCGATCGAAAACATAGAGCGCTCGGCACGCACGATCGACCCTGTTTTTTTGCATTCTCCTCAGTACAACTGCGAGCCACTCTCGGCCGAATTGGGATGTGCGCTCACTCTCAAAGTTGAGATTCCGAATCCCATCAGAAGTTTTAAGGGTCGTGGTGCTGATTTCTTTATGCAAGAGAATGTTGCTGCGCTCGCCGGGCGGGATTTGGTGTGCGCAACTGCCGGCAACTTTGGGCAAGCAATGGCGTATGCGTGCAGAGCACACAAGCGCTCGCTGATTATTTATTGTGCAACCAACGCTAACCCGCTCAAAGTTGACCGTATGCGCTCGATGGGTGCAGAAGTGCGCCAGATGGGCGACAATTTTGATGCGGCCAAAGAAAACGCTAAAAAGTTTTGTGCTGAGACGGGTGCATATTTTGTTGAAGATGGCAGAGACATCGCTATCTCGGAGGGTGCTGGATCAATTGCTGTTGAGTTGATGCAACAGCGAACGTTTGATGCTGTGCTTGTGCCGCTTGGCAACGGAGCATTGATCGGGGGCGTTTCTCGGTATATCAAACATGTTGCGCCAGACGTACAAATCATTGGTGTTTCAAGTGCGACCGCCGATGCGATGGAAGCATCATGGCGCTCGGGCACCGTGATTGAACGACCATCTGCCAACACAATTGCCGACGGCATTGCAGTGCGCACTCCTGTGCCAGAAGCGCTCAACGATATGAAGGGACATGTTGATGACGTGTTGTTGGTGTCGGAAGATGCGCTGAAGCGCGCAATGAAATTGGTGTTTGACAAAGCCGGATTGATCACTGAGCCCGCAGGTATTGCAGGGGTTTCTGCGATTCTTGAACATGCTCACCTCAAAAAGATGCGCCTTGCCACAATTTTGTGCGGAAGCAACATCACACCGACACAAGTAAATGACTGGCTTATCGACAAGGTCTGACAACTAAACTGCTTCTATGCGCGTAGGACTTGTTGGAGCCACTGGAATGGTGGGAACTGTGATGCGACAGTTGTTGGCCGAGCGCAACTATCCCGTTGATGAACTGCGGATGTTTGCGTCGGCGCGTTCGGCTGGTTCGACCATTGAATGGAATGGAAGAACAATCACTGTTGAAGATGCAACTACTGCTGACCCAAGCGGCATGGATGTAGTGCTGTTCTCGGCCGGAGCAACAACGTCTCGAGCACTTGCCGAAAAATATGCAAATGCTGGTGCGATGGTGATTGATAATTCGTCAGCCTGGCGCATGAACAACGATGTGCCGTTGATAGTTTCCGAAGTTAACCCTGGTGATGTTGCTCTAGCCAAATTGGGCATCATTGCCAACCCAAACTGCACCACAATGGCTGCAATGCCAGTGCTCAAAGCACTGCACGACGAAGCAACACTTGTGCGTCTGATCGTCAGCACGTATCAGGCAGTGAGCGGCGCTGGAGTAGCGGGTGTAGCAGAACTCGAAAATCAGACACGCGAAGGCGTCGCCGATGCAGGCAAACTCACCTACGACGGTGAAGCAGTCAAGTTCTCGAAGCCAGAAAAGTTTTCGCAAACAATTGCATTCAATGTTCTGCCACTCGCTGGATCAATGATGGATGACGGCTCGTTTGAAACCGATGAAGAACAAAAGTTGCGTAATGAAAGTCGCAAGATCCTGCACATTCCAAACTTGCGAGTATCGGGAACATGCGTGCGAGTGCCGGTGTTTAGCGGTCACTCGCTCAGCATCAATGCCGAGTTCGCTCACCCGATTACGGCCGAGCGTGCGCACGAGATCTTGGCAACCGCCCAAGGCGTAATTGTGGCCGATGTGCCGACACCATTGATGGCTGCGGGCAAAGACCCAAGTTATGTTGGTCGTATTCGTCAAGACTCAAGTGTCGACGGCAATCATGGTCTTGTGATGTTTATTTCTAACGACAATTTGCGCAAGGGCGCAGCACTCAATGCATTGCAGATCGCAGAGCTGCTAATTAAATAGCAAATAGCAAATAGCAAACAACAAATAGCTATTTGTTAAATCCGCTCATCGCAAGTTGCGGGCGCTGCAACCAATTGTCGTCAAGATAGTTTGCTTGACCGTCAATCACGTGAACTGTGTATGCGTGGCGCGGTTTGTCACTTAAGTTTGGACCAGATCGATGTGGCAATGTGCCGTTGAGTAGCACGAGCGTGCCGCGCGGTGCTTCGAGTGGTACAAGACCTTCGGTTGGATATGGATCGTTATCAAAGACTTCAGTGATAGTCGCGGTGCGAGCGGCATTCAACTTTGATCGCGACTTGACGGGGATGCGATGTCCGCCCGGCAACGCCCACATGCAACCGTTTTCAGTTGTCGCGTCATCAATGGCAATCCAAAAACCGATCACGCTCTGTGGCTCTGTCCACAGAAATGTGTGGTCGGTATGACTGTTCACTTCGCCGCCGATGCGCGGTTGTTTGAATATGTACATCGACTGCAACAACAGCGGGTCGGCAATCCCAACTTGTTGAGCAACAGCAGCCATTTTTGGCGTGCGGCTGAACGCACTAAACACTGGGTCGAGATCGTGCATCGCGTGTCCCAATTTGTTGAGACACAGGTGTGCTTCAGAGCGCAACACACCCTGTTCGTCAAACGCATCTTTTTCAAAGAAGCAACGGATTTTGTCACCACTTGTCAAAAAATATTCATCTGCAGCGTGTTGTGCTGTGGAGTCTGCAGTAAAGATGGTGGCTTCTTGTGGAGATGGCACGTTGTCTTTGGCAAGTTGCAATGCGCGTTCGCGCAACTCGAGACACGCTGCATCATCAACAAAATTTGGCAGCACCAAATATCCATCCTCATTGAACGCCTGCAGTTGCTTGGCCGAAAGTATCTCTTCAGTGGTCGTCATGAGCCACTCGGGTTCTCGAAGTTGGAGTGCTCCGGAAATGCTGCGGGCAGCAAGATGCTCAGTGGAGTCGGTGTGCCTTCAACATCGACCAGCAAGTTTGCGCCACCGTGCTCCCACAACAATTGACGGCATCGACCGCATGGCGTGACGTCGGTGTCATTGCCAACACATGCAACCGCAATGATGCGTCCACCGCCCCCCATATGGAGCGCCCCCAAGATTGCGCACTCAGCACACAAGGTGAGTCCGTACGACGCATTTTCTACATTGCAACCAGAGATGATGCGACCATCATCAATAAGTGCTGCTGCACCTACTCGAAATTTTGAATAAGGCGCATATGAATGTTGCTGCGCCGCACGGGCAGCAGTGCGCAGTGTTTGCCAATCAATCGGTTGTGCAGGTGTGGCCATACGCCAACACTAGTTGCGGGCGACCGACGCCAAAATTGCTGGAGTGAGTTTGTTGGCTCGTTCAACAACGGCACGGGCATCGATAGTGAGTGCCACGCGATCGCGCACAACAACTTGGCCATGCACAACAACATGGCATACGTCGCCACGGCCAGCGCCAGCGACAATGGCGACATGCGGGTCGAACACTGGAGTAAGTGAGGGTGAGAATGCATCGAGCACGACGATGTCGGCATACTTGCCAACTTCAAGTGAGCCAACGAGATGATCAATGTGCAGTGCCTTAGCCCCATTAATTGTGGCCATACGCAAGACGTCGAGTGCAGGCAAAACGGTTGGGTCTGATGCTGCGGTTTTTTGTACGTAACCAGCCAGGCGCATGGCGAGCCACAAGTCGAGGTCGTTGCCTGACGCTGGTCCATCAGTGCCAAGCGCAATATTGACACCATGCTGATGCAGCTCGACAATGCGGGCAGTACCACTTGCCAACTTGTAGTTGGATGCAGGGCAGTGCGTCACAGTTGCACCGTGTTTCGCAATCATCGCAATGTCGGTGTCATCTAAATGCACACCGTGAGCGAGCACCGCATTTGCGAGTAGTTGCGTGTCGGCAAGAACCTTGATTGGCGAGCGACCGTTGTGTCGTTTTGATACGAGTGACATTTCGCCAACGGTCTCTGAGGCGTGTACGTGGATGTGTGCACCGTGTTGTTTGGCGAGAGCAGCGATCTGGTTGAGGTGATCTTCGCCAAGCAAGTATGTGCTGTGTGGGCTGAGCCAGTTGAGTGAATCAAAACCACTTGGCAAGGAGAACTCTTGCTCACGCTTGACAGAATCGGTAAGCCACTCGTTGGCCCATTTCATTCGCTGTGCGAAAGGCAAGGGCTCGGGGCCATCGGATTCAAGCAAGTTTGGACCGCAGTGAATGCGCATGCCAGTGCGTGCTGCAACTTCGAGTGCCGCGTCGGGCAGGTAGTACATGTCGAGTGCTGTGGTGATGCCACCGAGCAGCGACTCGAGTGCTGCAAGTTCGGTGCCGACCACAACGGCATCGTGCGACAACACAGCAATTTCTGCCGGCATCAGTCGGCCAAGAAAATCTTCCAAGTTCATGTCATCGCCGAGGCCGCGAAACAGCGTCATGCCCATGTGTGTATGAGCGTTGATCATGCCCGGCATCACAATGCCACCTTTGGCATCGATGACCGTAGTTGCATTGTGGGCAATTGTTCCAGCAGCAATTGCGCGAATCTTGCGATCTGCACCAATCACGATCGTTGCATCGTTGACAATGGCGCCGACGGCGTCGACAGTGACAACGCAGGCGTTGGTGATTGCGAGAAGGTCTTGTGGGGTACTCATTAAAATTTTGTCGCTTTCGTTGCGTCTATTTGTTTGAGCACGTCTCGCAACAGTGCGCCAACTCGTTGTGCAGACTCTTTGCCAACCTGCAACACATCTTCACCCGAAAGTGGTTGAGGGTTGATGCCTGCTGCGAGGTTTGTAGCAAGTGAGAGTGCCAACACTCGCATACCTAAGTGACGTGCGGCAATAGTTTCGAGCACGGTTGACATGCCAACCATGTCGGCACCAAGCGTGGCTATCGCGCGAATTTCTGCTGGCGTTTCAAAATGTGGTCCGTGAAAACCAAAGTAGACAGCCTCGTTGATGTTTGGTGACACATTGCGCACGAGTGAGCGCAGCGACGAGTTGTACGCATCAGTGAGATCGACGAAGCGACCAGCGTGTGGTGCTGGCGGGTTGTCGCCCGTGAGCGGAGAGTGACCTGTCATGTTGATGTGGTCTTTGATCACTACAGGCTCGCCAATGGTCCACTCTTTTTGCAAGCAACCCGCACCGTTTGTGAGGAGTGCGATCTTGCACCCAAGTGC
>Ga0194051_1001932_pt1 | contig 10437 bp, 13 predicted proteins | sample SepL2320m_MetaG_FD_161275 | JGI IMG/M metagenome (GOLD analysis project Ga0194051, IMG submission 161275) | Anoxic zone freshwater microbial communities from boreal shield lake in IISD Experimental Lakes Area, Ontario, Canada - Sep2016-L239-20m | ecosystem: Environmental > Aquatic > Freshwater >...
GCGCTGGGCCGACCCCATCCCGAATGCCCTGATGTCGGACTCGCCGTGGAACACGTACCTGTCTGCGCGCGCCAGCCTTGTCGCCGACCTCGCTTCACAGGTGCGAAACCAGGCGCTGCAGTGGACAGCGGCCACCGCACCGGTGTGGGCACGCCCGCTGATTGACATCAAACCGAGGCTGCTGACCGAGATCGCTCTCTTCCGCGCGTCGCACGGCGTTGATCCCACCGACACCCGCATCACCGGACCCGAGCAATACCGTTGCCGCTCGTCGATGGCCCAGAACGGACTCCGCCACAGCGTCCATGAGTTGCTACCCCAATCCGATTCGGCGATGCTGCGCTGGCGCCGGGTTCTGGAGACTCTTGACCCGCGACTCACCGATGACTGGTTCTGGCCTCAGTTGGCGACGCGCGTTGACGACGCTGCCCGCGCCGGCGCCGATGGTGAGAAGCTCCTACGTCGCGCAATGGAATCAGGAGGACCCCTGCCGGATGAGTTGCCGGCCGCCGCTCTGTGGTGGCGGATGGCTGGCAGCCGTGCGTCGGTCGCCAGCGAAGCAACCGTGGATTTAGACGTCCCGCCGACCGCTCAACCACAAACCGTCAATGAGCCATGGGCGCGTGATCTGATCTTCGACGACCAAAAACCTGCTCACCATGAAGTGCCGACTGCACAGCAGCCAGTTGAGCGGTACAACATTGAGAACGACCTCGACCAATTACACACCGAAGTGTCAGTACTGGCGCAGGCCGGAAGTCGCAGTCCCGCAACCCGTTACAACCCAGAACTGGCCGAATCGCCCGATCCGTCAGCCAGGAAGCTCGCCGCCGCCATCGCTGTCAGCGACATGTCCGTTCAGCCTGTCCGCTGCCGCACTGTGGTCGCGACACATTCAGTGCTGAAAGGCGTGGCCTTGGCCGCCGTAAAGAGCAGTTGTAAAGTTTTGGCTCTGCCCGCGACGGCCGGGGCCGCCGCCAGGGCCGCTCACGATCGCTACAGCCACAGAGCACTTCGCGCTGATGAAGGAATTCCCAAACTCCAGAGCGGACTGTGGAAACCTCCACCGGGCACTCTCATCATTGTCGACGATGCTGACCACCTCACCGAGGAACAGATCACATGGCTAATGGTCCACGCCGGCGCAACAAATACCCAAGTAGTGCTGGCCACCTCGCAGGGTGGGCGACGGGGCCCGAGTCGTTACCTCACGGACGTCCTCGCCGAGAACCTTCCGTGGTCGGCAGACCGTGACCGCAATCCCGATACCGGGCTGACCGCGGTCAGCCGAATCGCCCGCCACCTCAACACCCTTGAACACCTAGAGACAGACGCGGAACGCACCGGCGCGAACCTGCTGGCCCAACTTGCTGGCCACGTCAACCACTATCGAGAACTGGCAACGCCTTTTTACGGCAGGTCTCGCCCAATTCCGGAACAGGCTCGTGATGTCGGGCTAAGCCTGTAACTCGCTGAGAGCGATCTCGATCTCGTATTCAAGAGGGTCGACTGTCGGCCACCACTCCAATAAGGCCGTTGCGACGTTGGTGACCTCAACCCCGCAAGTCGCTGGAGCGTCGGTTGAAGAAATTGGAGGCGGAAGCCGCTGATCTGAGGGAACGGCTCAAGAGCCTGCCTGATCAGCATTGAGGCTGGGGATGGATACGAAGCCGCCCCTAGTTCGCTAGGTTTCGCGTTGTGGCCCAACCTCCGCTGAGTCGCTCTGCCGTCAATCGAGCTGGTGATGTCCTGCGTGAGTTGATGGCTGTTTCGGGAGCGGAAGCTCTGACTCGAATAGAGCCCGAACGTGTCGCCGCCGCACTGGATACTTTGAGTGAGTGGCGCGCTATGCACGCGAAGCCGCTTCAGGCAGCGACGATGGGGCTGCGGTCGCGGGTATCAACAGCGGGATGTCGGCAGATAGAGGTGTCGCAGCGACTCAAGCGGATTCCGACCATCCTCGACAAGCTCCGGCGGGAGCCAGGCATGGAATTGGGGCGTATGGATGACATCGGGGGTTGCCGGGCTGTGCTCAGTGATCTCGATGAGCTCCAGCGGGTACGAGACCGGTATGCCGATGCTCCGGTGATGGTGCGGATCAAGGACTACATCAGCGAGCCGAAAGATGATGGCTACCGGGCGGTGCATGTAATCGTTAAGTACGACGACAGGCGTATCGAGGTCCAGCTCAGGACCAGGATTCAGCATGAGTGGGCGTTCACGGTAGAGGGTGTGACCTCCCGATTCGGGTTGGAAGTCAAAGCTGGCGGAGGTCCGCCGGCGGTACGTGAGTGGTTTGCGGCCGTTTCAGAGGCGATGGCGCTGGAAGAACATGGCCGACCGGTCGGTCCCGAACTTTTGCACCGTATAGATACACTTAGGAAAGCTGCCCGTCCCTACCTGCAAGGATCACGCTGATGAGCGATTCGCTTCGTCACTTCTTGCTGATGTTTGACCATGCCAGCGCTCAACTGATCCAGCTTCTTGAGTTCGACACGGATGCCAAGAAGGCGATGGCCGAATATGCGAGGCTCGAGCGTGAGCACATGGATAAAGCCGATCGGGTTGAAATCGTGTTGATCGGCTCAGATTCTCTTGAAACCGTGAAGGTAACTCACGCGAACTATTTCGACGGCACTGTAGCTGTCTCGAAATACTTCGCTGGGATCTAGGGCCGTCCCCAGAGACGAGCCGTGATTCGGCATCGAGTTCCTGGGCAACAGCACCGTTCTTCGATTTTCGGCGCCGCTGCAGCTAGAGGCGATGTTTGGCGAGCAGAACACCTTGGGACCAATTTGGGACCACACGTTCAGTGCGCCTCTGAACAACCTGCACGTTCATGCACGATCTGCGAGCCCCGATTAACGCGCATACCGGGCTTTAGCAGGGCCAACGTGCTGAACCCATTTCCTGGGGGTCAAGTGGTCGCAGGTTCAAATCCTGTCAGCCCGACTTTGTGGAATATGCTCTGAGCAGCAGTTTTGCTCTGCTTTCCCTCGGATTTTTTGTTCCGAACGGAAAGTTTTTTGGGACCAATTTGGGACCACCGACTGCTTGGCGATGCCCTGGTAGGACCTATGGCCGGCTTCGAGTCGCACGCTATGCGCGGCTGTGCGCGCTATGTGCGCTTATTCTCGCCTCCGCAAGTGCGTCTTCTTTAGCGCACTTGACCGCAGAACGTGTTCAGTCAAGTGCGCTCCAACGGATCCGAATGCTTCCGGCGAGGCGTTCTTCGCGGTGGGCGAGGATGTCATCGAGCAGAAGACGATGCCGATTTCCGATCCGCTCCGCCGGCAACGCTCCAGTGGTAATCAGGCGCACCACTGTGGGCCGGCTCACCCCAAGAAGATCGGCGGCTTGCTGAGTGGTGAGTTTCATCGACTGCGGAGCGATGGTCACCGCCTTGCCCGCGTGAAGCGCCGCTACCACCTTGGTTAACGCCTGATGTACCGACCGGGGCAACTCGATCCGGTCGTGCTCTTCGGCTCCCACGAGGGCATAACCTGGCGACGCTACGGTGCCGCGGAGGCGCTCGTGGGCCGCCAAGAACCCGACTACCGAGGCAAGTTCCTCGGGATCCTCGGGGATGAACGTCGACAAGAAAGCCCCCGCGCGAAGTGGAGCGGGACTCGGACGGATTTATTGGGGGAGTAGGGGAATGCCGTCAGTCCGGACCGTGACTTGCGTCGCCTGGTAGGCGAGCGAAAGCGTTGCGCATTGCAGCCTCACGAGGTTGGCCTGCTCGTCGTGGGTGCCAGGTAGATGGTAGCCCCGGTGTCGGCGTCGACGATCGAAGCGGGGAAGTCGCGGTAGTCGATTGTCAGAGTGTCCGCGGAGCCGCGGCGGCCGGGTACAAGGGTCTCTAGAACCGTCATCCAGATCTGGTAGAACTCGTCGTATCTCGGGTCATCCATTTCGATGTCCAGATCGCCGCTATTCTCACTCTCGTAGTCGGTGAAGTAGGTGCAAATGTAGCCCTCACCGTCGGTGAACTCGATGCGATAACGACTCTTAGGTTTGAGGTCAGCGTATTTCATCACGACGCCGATCGTCGCCGCCTCTTCAGGGTGAAACCATCCCATCGTTTTCTCCTTTAGTGGCGATCTGGATTAGCTGGTACGACGTGTGCACCCGATTTGGAATAGTGAATTGTTCCCCAACTGGTGGGCGTGGATTTTCCAGTCCTGCCGTCACGATGTACGCCGATAGCGACGCCGAAGTCGATGGTCTCGCGGGTTCCTTGTGGGTTCCAGGTGCCGGTGCCCGCTCTGAGTTCGACGAAGTGCTGCAATTCGGTGATGCTGACGGTGATCTCGGACTTGGTGGGGTCGTGATTCGGCTGGCCGCGCATGTGCTTGGCCTGTTTGCCGAAGTGGAGCACGGTGGTGAATCCGCGGACTGTGCGGAAGGCGTGGTCGGGTTTCCCTACGAGCATGCTGCGCGGTTTACTCATGCTGTCCGCCGATCGATTGAACGGCACCACGTATCTGCGGTGAATACATGGACTCGAATGCCGCGTTCCCGTGGATGATCGAGCACTTGGTAGGCGTCGCTTCCGTAAACGACAAGGTCCGACGGTTGGCAGTTGTCGCAGATTATCTTTATTTCCGCGACGACATGCGGCCGATTGGCGAGGGATCTGATGCAGCCATGTATACCGATTGCCAGCGTCGAGCGATCGGGGATGCCCGCCAACGCCCACGGGATCGAGTCAGCGCCGTTGAGCCGAACATTCGCGATGACGTTGAAGCCTTCCGCTTGCATCTGTGCGGCGAGTTGTTGGTTTGTGTAGGTCGCATCAATCTGCTTCGCCCTCGGCATGTTTCGGTACAGCGAACAGTCGGGGCCGATGATTCCGGCGAATGGGCGTAGGCGCTCGAAGTAACGCTCGGGCTGCTTCTGGAACCGCACAAACCTGTAGTCGTCTTCGTAGAAGTGCACCCACGCCAATGGGTCCGGCTTGCGTCTGCTGGCGACCGCCTCGGAAAAGGCGACCAATCGCTTGGGCACCAACGAGTTGGGGGCGACAGCCGGTATGTCGTAGAAGCCAACCTCGGTCAAGCCGTTCCTGCGCTTCCCGCCGAAGATGTTCCGCCGGTCGCGGGGTGCGCTCTGCGCGATCGTTGGTTGGCCGATACTCGATAATTCGGTGAACAGCATGAGCTGCGGTGCTGGACTCAGTGTCTGCCGGTGGCTCACCATGGTTCACCGCCGCCGGTGATTGTGTTCGAGTACGGGCGAATTCTGCTCAGAGCTACCATGGTGGTGCGTTTCGGTTCTTAGCGGAGTTGACAGGTATCGAGACGGTTGCCTCCGTCTTGACGAAACTGGGCGGTGAGCTTGGCGGCTCCCGCCCAGTTTTGGTCAGGCCCACAGTTTGAGTTCCTCCTCAACAGATGGCAGTCCACGGCTCAGCGCTGAGGACCATTCGATGATCTGATTGTGCTGCAGATTGCCGATCACGAGTGCCTCGGCGACGCCGAATTTTGCGGCGAGCGCAGCTATGTGTTGGCGCGTCACCGGCCGCTGCTTGCTTAGCCCGCTGGGGAAGCACCACTCAGCCGCGAGGGCGCTCACCTGGTTTTCGACCAAGCGGTCGCCGACGATGAACTCTCTGCCGTCCTCGTGCAGTCGTGGTGCGTCGCGCCAATGGCCTTCGACGACGTGGGCGCACTCGTGCAGCAGGGTGAACATCACTTTGTCGAAACGCTTGCCGCGACCGGACAGGGCGATCATTGGGTTGTCACCGATAGCCAAAGAAACGCCGTCGATTCGACCGCCGGGGAAGGGCTCGATGTGGACTAGTGCGACTCCGAGTTCCGCGAACCGCTTGGGCAGTGATGCGAAATCCTTCGGCTCGTTAGCTAATTGGGGCAGTGCGCGGGCAAATCCGCTGAATCCGGGGTCATCGAACTGGGCGAGTGGCAGTACCTTCGCTTTCCGCCGGGCGAGCGCAATCCACGCGGTTTGTGCACGACTGAAGGGCATCTCCGCCATCGAACGTTTAGCCGACGCGCCGAATGTTCGGCCATCTGCGATGAGTTCAGCGACCTCGGCGGCTTGAGTGTCGGGGTCGCTGCGGCTGATCACCCCGCGGCGAATCAATTCGCGAACCGGAACTATGTCCTCAAGCGCGGCGCGAGCGCTGATTCGCTGGCCACGATCGGCGAACCGGCGACGAGCATCTTCGAGATCGACGGCGTTCTGGATGGCCAGCCAGTCGGATGCCGACCGATCGGTGAGTGCAGCTAGGTCAAGGGCCATGGCAGCGTCGATTCGGCGTTTGCCCTGCATGATTTCGGACATTGTCTGAACGGGCCAGTTGAGTACCCGGGCGAGGTCGGCCTGGGCCCATTGCCGTTGGCTCAGCTGTTCGCGCAAGACGGTGGTCATCTCGTTCATTCCGGTGACGTTACAGCATGAAATATGGGAATCGCCGAATTTCACAACGTCATCAGAGTTCGGGCTCGGTGGGAGTCCAGCAGCACGCAGCCACGCTCACCGACGACGACGGCCGCGATTCGGGGACCTCCAAAGACTTCGACACCGGCGCGCGCTTTGCTTCACCCCGCGCACAGCTAAATGCTGTTTGAAAAACTAGTATTGCGTTAAATAGTCGGTCTTGAGACTATATATGCATGAGCGAGATGACGACCGTCGCCAGCGCTGAGGTTCTGGGGGTTTCAGCTCGGCAGATCGCGCGCCTCGCCCGGGCGGGAGAACTCACTGTGACTCGCACGGTTGGCGGAGCACTTTTGCTCGATGGCGCGTCGGTGCACCGGTTGGCCAAGCAGGGCCGCCACAACGGACGGCCATGGGCGGCGGCGACGGCCTGGACTGCACTGGCACTCCTGTCAGGAGAACGTATCGACTGGCTGGACGCCTCGGCGATGTCGCGACTGCGTCATAGGCTGCGCGCCAGTAGCGCTTCCGAGTTGTGTTGGATGACGCGCCGCCGCGCGACGGTGCATCGGATGAGGGGCTGGGGCAAGGACATTGGACTGCTGCACACAGGCGTCAGCGCACTGCGCGATCCGGCCGTGTCCGAGCGGTTCAATCTCACGCCGGCCACCAATGGATCCGACGGCTACGTTTGCGCCCGCAACTTCACCGCCGTTACCACAGTGCTGGGACTCGTCGACGATCTCGACGGCGACATGACAGTGCGGGTAGTGCCCGGCGATGGTGGCTATGCGGTCGATCGTGTCCTTGCCGCCGCTGTTGCGGTCGACTTGGCTGGGTCTCTGGACACCCGTGAATCGGCCGCCGGCATGCGTGTCCTGGAGGACATGCTGGACGACTTTCGCTCCACATGACTCCGGATGCCGATGGCCAGCAGGTCTGGCAGATGAGTGCACCGTCCGACGGAGTGCAACCACCGTGGCCGCAAATGATTGAGATCGTGCAGGCCATCCCGCACACCCAGTGGACGCTGGTCGGCGGACTGATGGTGCAACTCCATGCCGCATACGCGGGAGTGCAGGTAAATCGCACCACCCGAGACGTCGACATGATCCTGCACATCGAGACCGGCGCTGCCACATTCAGCGGTGTCCAGCACGAGTTGGAACGCCTTGGCTATGCGCTTCGTGAACCGATCGGCAAGGGACCGATACACCGATTCAGTCGAGGTGACCGCCAGGCTGAAACCATCGACGTGATGGTTGCTGACCATCTCTCACCGAAACGCCTTCCAAAGATACTGGGCCGCAGTGTATTCGCAGTCCCTGGCGGCACTTCAGCGCTCAACAAGGCGGTTAACTGCGAGGTGAATACCGCGGTGGGCGTCGTCATGCTCAGCATCCCTGATGTCCTCGGCGCGCTGGTACTCAAGGGTGCGGCCTATGTGGAGGACTCTCGCGACCAAGAACGCCACATTGACGATGCGGCGATATTGGCCTGCGCTCTGACCGATCCGGTTGCTGACCGCACCCGAATGGCCGGCAGCGACCAGAGACGCATCGCGGCTTTGTGGAAGGCCTTACAGAATCCCGATCATCGGTCATGGATAGCCACCGGGACAAACTCGCGACGCGGCCACGCCGCACTGCAGGTGCTCGTCGGCGCCTGACAATTGAGGCAGGTTGGTCTGGGACCAATTTGGGACCACACGTTCCGCGCGCTCCCAAACGACCTGCACATTCATGCCCGATCCGCGGGCCTCGACTAACGGGCAAACCGTGCGTGAGCAGGTATAACGTGCCAGGCCCATTTCCTGGGGGTCAAGTGGTCGCAGGTTCAAATCCTGTCAGCCCGACGTTTAAAAACCGGCTCTGAACAGCGGTTTTGCGTTCGAGTTCACCTTCCCTCGGGAGTCTGAAGTTGGTCTTGGGACCAAATCTGGGACCAGTCGGCCGTCCGCGGCGGCCTGGAGCGGGCTTCCGACGGCATTTATGCGCACGTTGTGCGCGCCACTGCACGTTAAGTGCGACTGTGCACGCGCCGAAACTGCTCTGAATCCGAGTGCACTTGACCGCTGGTCAAGTGTGCTCCGTGCCGCCGGCGCCGGTTGGGGCGGGGGATTCGTTCAGGTGCCACTGCGGAGCAAGGCGCCGGGAATCTGTCGGAGTGTGCTGCTTGTCTGATGCGATGGACACCAGCACATCGTTCGCCTCCGTCGCGGATACCGACTCCGTGGAAGGGTTCTTCTGGCCGCACGACCGTTTCTATGACAAGGCGGGTCGGATCATCTCGATATCCCACTGGGCGCAGCTGCGTGGCGACTGTGAGTACGCGGTGATCGGAGACTGGTGCGACGAGAGCGGCTCAGCGGTTCGTACGGTCTGGACCGGTTTCGGATTCAGCTACGGCCATTCCGAATCGCTGATCTTCGAAACTCACTCTATTGTCGGCGACGAGGCACTCTTCTATACGTACCGCACCGAGGCCGACGCCCGAAGGGGCCATGACGAAACTGTCTTGCGGATCTCCACTGGGCCGGAGCAAGGAGATCGATTCGCTACCCCGCCGGGTGTGACCGTTGGAGCGGTGCAATTTCCCCGCTTCCTCGACCGCGAGGGAAACTCGATACCTCTGGCCCAGTGGGCTCGGCTGCGCCGCGACCCGCGCTACTGCATGATCGATCAGTGGCGCGGCGAAGGCGGCGCCCACGCTGAGGTGTACTGGGTGGGGTCCGATCCGTCGCCTGGATTCAATGCCCGTCGAGTGTCATTCGGGCTGTCCGTCGCGGCGTTCGACAACTGTCCGCTACCTGACTCGGAATACCGATTCTTCACCGAGGAGCGGGCTGTCGATCACTTTCGTCGGATTGTGCCGCTGGTCGAGCGGGGCATCCGCCCTTGGGATGACAACGAAGTGAAGGCGGCAGGATTCGAGCCGTTGGTGCTGCGCGCTTGGTGAGTGCTTGGAAGCTATCGTCCTCTTGGGCATGGCTTGCGCCTATTCTGGGCCGTGGGCGAAGATGGAATCAAGGACGTTGATGACCAGGTTGATCTGTTCGTCGAGGTTCGCTTCGCAGACCGAATCAAGTTGTTCCTTGCGACGCCAGGCGGCCCATTTCGCTTGTCCCACTTCGCCGTAACCGACGAGGTGGGGTGCGATGGGTTCGAGCGTGACGCCGCGGTGGCGGGCAACCGCCCGGGCTGAGTCGAGCAGCGCGTCGGGGTCAATGCCTTGGCGAGCGAGTTGGACGATATCGACGTAGTCGCGCCACCGCGTGCTGGTGATGCCACGTTCGAGGATGGTGACGCCCTTCTCGGCGATTGTGGTCTCCGGCGCGTACCCGAGCAGCGAGACCGGGTCACCGAGTAATCGGTCGATCGTCACCTGTCGGGGCGGCGGCACCATCGGGTCGCCGGTGGAGACATCCCAGACCGCGTTCCCAGTCCACGGCCCTATCGACACCGCGACCTGTACGCGCACGGCTGGGTAGGGGGCTTGCTCGCGGATCTCCCGGGTGCTGATCGTGTCGAGGTCGAACACCATTCCGTCATCGGTGTCGACCTCGGCGATGTCGCGGACAACCCGGGCGAGATGCTCGGCAGTGACATCAGCGCTGACTGCATTGGAGTCGGCATCCCTCGTCGCGCGCCGTACCCCGTAAGCGGCCAGTAGAACTCCACCCTTGAGAACGAAGTCCCCGCGGTGGGAGGTCTGGGTGAGGCGGTAAAGGAATGACTCAAGGGTGTGCCGGATCAGATACTCCTGCGTCGGAGCATTGGCCCCACTCTTGGCCGCTGCGGAACGGGCGGCGGCCTGGATCTTGCGAAACGCCGCCTCGCCTGAACTCATGTCAGTATCTGCAGTGCTTGCAGTATTGGGGATTTCGCGCGCGGTAGTCGGGAGGCTATGTCGATCAGCTGAGCCGGTTTCCCACCTCGGCGGAGCCACTCTCGCAGCGCGTCGCGCGCTAACTCATATCCGACGTTGCCACGGAGTCGAAATGCGTCAGCGATCGAGCGCTCCGATGAGTAGATC
>Ga0194051_1001935_pt1 | contig 10430 bp, 4 predicted proteins | sample SepL2320m_MetaG_FD_161275 | JGI IMG/M metagenome (GOLD analysis project Ga0194051, IMG submission 161275) | Anoxic zone freshwater microbial communities from boreal shield lake in IISD Experimental Lakes Area, Ontario, Canada - Sep2016-L239-20m | ecosystem: Environmental > Aquatic > Freshwater >...
GGTCTATACTGTCGGCGTAGGAGCAACGCGGGCTGTCGATGCCACTGCCGAGGTGCTCGCCGAGCCCTTTGCGCACAAGGACGAACAAACCACTGTCAGCGTCGTGGTTAAGCAGACCGGCCTCAATGGCCAGACTGCCCGGGTGCGGTTGCTCAGCGAATCGCTCGGCAGCATCGGTGGAAACGCTGGAACGATCACGCCGATTGCCGAGAAAACAGTCGTTCTCGATGGTCCTTCGGAGGCGGTTGAATTTCCCTATGTGCCCATGCAGGCCGGCCGCTTCAATCTGGTGGCCGAAGTCGATCCCCTCCCGGGCGAAGCGGTCGAGGACAACAATCGAGCCAGCCGTGAGATCACCGTTCTGGAGGATTTTCTACGGCTGATGTTTGTTGAGTACGAACCGACTTGGGAATGGCGCTTCATCAAGGAGGTTTTTCACCGTGACCGTCTGGTTGGGATGAAGGGCTTTCGCACGTTCCTTTATTCATCCGATCCGAAAGTGCGCAAGCAAAACGAACTTTTCCTGCCGACAATGGCACCGCCGCGCAATGAATTTTTTGCCAACGATCTCATCTTCATTGGCGATATGCCCGCGGCCCCACCGCTGTCGGCGCTCAGCACACGATTCTGCGAGATGGTCAAGGAGTTTGTTGGTGAGCTCGGCGGTGGAGTTGTCTTTCTCTCCGGTCCACGATTTGGTCCTCAGCAACTCGTCGGTACGCCGCTAGCCGACATGCTCCCGGTGATTGTTGATCCGTCAGCGCGTCTGCGCGATGAAGCCCCTTTCACTATGCGGCTCACTTCGCGGGCGGCCGAATACAAATTTATGCAACTCGGCAAGGGCTCTACGCTGCAGGATCTGCAGGAGGGCTGGGAAAATCTTGGGCCGTTGCCGTGGTACCAGCCAGTGCTGCGCAAGCACCCGCAGGCCACTGTGTTGGCGGAGCATCCCACCGCCACGTGCATCGACGGCAAGGAGAAGCAACCCCTGATTGCGGTTCGTTCCTACGGCCGCGGCGAGGTCGTCTATCTGGGATTCAATGAAACATTTCGCTTGCGTCGCATGATGGGAGAACAATCGTTCCGGCAGTTCTGGGGTCAGGTGATGGAGCGACTCGCGCTCAATCACACGCTCGGAGCCGACAAGCGTTTTGTGGTTCGCACCGATCGTCGCAACTACCAAATCGACGATTCAGTCACCGTCACAGTCGACGCCCGAAACGCCGATTACCAACCGCTGTCTGAAGCTGATCTCTCGGGCAGCAAGTTGATCGGTCAGTTGATGCTGCCGAGTGACGGTGGCCAGGAACTGCCGCAGCAACCACTCAATCTGACGCAGGTTAAAAAGGGTACATTTGAGGCGCGGTTTACCGCTGCCATCTCCGGTGAACACCGGGTGCGTGTCACCGATCCAGTGAGCAATAAGCCGATTGATTGGACCTTTAATGTCGTCAGTACCCCCGTCGAGAGACAGCGTGCGATTCGCAATGTAGTCTTACAGGAGTCGCTGGCTGCTGAAACGGGCGGTCGCAGCGTCGACCTGAAAGACATCGATTCGCTCGTGCGATCGATCAAGCCGGTTGCCAAAACAGAAACGAGCATTGAAGCCGTATCGCTGGTCAATACCTGGCTGTGCTTTTTCTTGTTTGCTGGCCTGCTGTTGGGCGAGTGGTTTCTCCGCAAGTGGATCAACCTGCCATGAAACAACTTGAATATCTTCGCGATCAACTGCTCGATCTGTGCCGTCAATCGCGGCGCGTTCGCTGGGCAACTGCTGCTAGCGGCATGGCGATCGCCTTGCTCCTCGTGTTGGCAGGCATTTTTGCAATCGACTGGACATTTCGGAAAACCGAAGATCTCTCGGTGCGATTGACTGTACTGGCGGGTGGTGTTGCCGCGCTGGGTTGGGCATTTACGCGATTTGCACAGCCGTGGCTTAAGCAGCGCGAGGAGCCGATGGAAATGGCGCTGCGTGTGCAACGCCATGCAGGCATCGATAGCGATCTCATTGCAGCGTTGCAGTTTGAAACTCCCGCTGCTACTGATTGGGGTTCACCGCACCTGACGACCGCATTGATTGAAAATGTTTCGTCGCGACAGCGGCAGGTCGATCTCAAGGGCGTTGTGAGGCGCGAGCAATTAGTCAAGCGACTCAAGATGCTCGGGGCGGTGGCGGCAGTCTGGCTGGTGGTGGGACTGCTCATTCCGGGTTATGTAGGCGTGTTTTTTAATCGACTGCTGCTGGGTGCACAGCAGTACCCAACCCTCACGCAAATTAAATCGATTGTGATTAACGGTCGCAACGTCGATCTTTCCTCGCGCGTTGATTCCAAGATTCGCATTGCCTACGGTCGAGCGGTGAAATTTGAGGTTCAAGCAACCGGCCCAGCAGTCGCTGGTGGTCGCATCGAGATGGCTGGCAACAAGGGTGGCCAGTCGGCCGTGATTTCGCTTGAGCCAGCGGCGGCCGCCACTGCTGTGCCGCCTGTTGCCGATGCTGTTGCCGCCTTCAAAGGTCAGTATCCGCGACTGCTGGAGGATGCACGCTGCCAGATTTATTTGGGGGATGCTTGGACAGAGCCCTTGAATCTCACCATCATCCCCTCTCCAACGGTCGAGGTTGAGCCGGAGGTTGTGCCGCCACTCTACGCCCGTTCCAGCACTCCTGAATTGCTCACATTCCCCCGCGGCACTCGGCAATTTTCCGTGATTGAAGGATCAGAGGTGCGGCTCAATGTTTCCTCCGATCGGCCGTTGAAATCTGTCACACTCAAGTCTGGACCAATCACGATTCCCTTTGTTCTCAGCTCCGCTGCCACCACTCGCTCGCCCTTGACTCCGAATGAGCAGATCTGGTCGCCCAAGCTTGCCAACACGCCCTTGGCGGCGATTATCGAACCGCTGCGGTATTCAATCGATGTTGTCGACGGTGAAGATCAAACGCTGGAGCGGCCGCTCGAGGGTTACATTCGCATCGAGCCCGATCTGGCTCCGCGCATTGTTGCAGCGACAAAAACGCCGTTCATTCTCCCCGGTGCACGCCCCTCTACGTATTACGGGGTCAGCGACGATCATGCCGTGGGTCGGATCTGGTTTACGTGGGAAGTTCAACGCGGCGACGCTGTTGTGGGCGTGGGCGCTGTTGGAAATGCTCTGGCAACCGGCGGACTTCAGCAAAAGCCTGGCGTGCCGGAAACGGCTGTTCAACCTCCCGATGCAGACACCCTAAACGCCGCTCAGAATGCCGTGCAGAATGCGGCTCAGAACACTATTGAGCTCTACAAACTCGCTGAGACCGATGCCCCAGAGCCCGTGCTGGAAGGGACGTATGCCATCGATCTTAAGACTGTCGGTTTGAAGCGTGGCGACACGCTGAAAGTTACGTTTCATGCCACCGACTACCGTGGGAAGAATCCCGGCAAGTCGACGGATGCCGATCCGCTCGTCTTTCAAGTGACTGACGAGCAGGGCATCATGGCAAGCCTGTTGGAAGGCGATCAAAAATCGGCCCGTGAGTTGGAGTTATTTATCAAACAACTACTAGGACTGGGGGATTCACCATGAGAATCGCGCAGACTACTTGCATCGTCGGTCTTTTGCTTTTTGGATTTGTACGCACCACTGTCGCCGAGGCATTGCCCAGCGAAAAGCTCCGCCAGCAGCAGCGCATTCAGCGACAGGTGCACGACATGGCAGAACGTTTGGCCGCCGATGTGCTCGATCTGCAACTGCTGCAATTACGAGAAAATAACCTCGGTGCGCACCCCTACTTTCTGGAAATTGAACGGATGCGCGACCATCTCAGCGAGCTGGTTGACAACGAGATGGCCGACGTCATTAGTCTGCTGGAAAAAGCCGATCTGGATGACGAAGCCCAGCGCGCAAAACTTTTTCAGGAAGCGCGGGAAAAGAGCCGGCTGATTGTCACGCAGTTGCTGGCTGAACAACAGATCCTGCTGAGACGGCTTAAAATCGCAGAGCTCGCTCGACAGGTGCAGCAACTCATCCTGCAGCAAACGCGTACGCTCACAACCACTCAAAGCCTCTTTAAACAGGCGGAGGATCGCCGGCAGGACCTCAACCTCACGGCAGTTGAAGACCAACGGGATATGGGGCTAACCTGCGGACAGTTTGAAAAGAATTTGCGGGATGCCTCGCAATTGACTGGCACGATCGGTCAAGATGCCGCCGCGGCGTTGCAACTCTATGAGAAGGAAAAACTGACCCAGCGGCTTCTCGATGCGGAGTCAGCACTGCGGGCCGCTGAGTTTCAACCAGCAATCGTTCAGCAAAAGGGCATCATCGATGTGCTGCAGTCCATGCTGGCAAAGATTCAGCGACTGCAAAAATCGATCGACGGCACAAGCAGTGAGATAGAGAACAAAATTGCTGCTGCTATTGAAAAGCAGAAGGAGATTCTGGCGACCAGCGAAAAGAAGGATCTCGATGCGGCCAGCACCGACAAGGCGGCTGCAGAGCAAAGCGAGTTGGCCAAGAGCATTGCCGCGATTGCAACGCTGGCCCCGAGTTCGCCGGAATTAAAAGCAGCGCTGACCCAGGCAAAGTCGGCGGCAGAAAAAGCAGCCGATAATTTATTTGACCAAAAGAAGCCCGAGGCACAGGCCAACGCTAACAAGGCACTCGAAAGCTTGCAGGCCGCTGCTCAAGAAGCGCAGAAGGCGGCAGAAGCTCAAAAAGCACAACTCGCTCAGCAGACGCCTCCCAGCCCGGCGACTCCTCCTAGCCCTAGCCCGGCAACGCCTCCCAGTCCTAGCCCGGCGACACCTCCTAGCCCACAGAACGCGCAAAAGCCTCCAGAAAGCCCGCCGCCGTCCGCGCAGGCAAATGCGCCACCCAAAAATAGTCCTCCCTCACCGCCCAAAGACTCCCAAGCCAGTAAGCCAGGAGCTCCCAAGCCAGGGGCTGGAAAACCCGGCGCACCCAAGCCCGGCGGTGGACCTCCCAAACCAGGTGCTCCAAAACCCGGTCAAATGGCAGGAAAAGGTAAAGGCGGCCCAGGAAAAGGTGGTCCTCCAGGGCCTCCAGGCCCCCCGGGTCCACCGAGCCCTCCGGGCCCGCCTGGCCCTCCGGGTCCTCCGGGTCCAGCCGGTTCCCCAGGCCCTTCGGCGACACCTCCTCCTCCCGGAGGTCCTCCGTCTCCACCTGGTCCTCCGGGGCCACCCGGACCAGACGGGCCACCTAGCCCACCGGGGCCGCCCGGGCCTCCAGGGGTGGTTCCTACCGGTGAGAGCTTAAGCATGAAACAAACCGAGGGCCAGAGTCTTAAGTACTTCAAAGGTAAGGCCGGCGCTCCAGGCAAAGCCACTCCCAATCAACCCAACGGTGCTGATGGTCCGGATGCCGTGTTGACGGAGGGGCCGCTATTTGGCGAAGAGCCGTGGTTCGCCGATCTCCCGCCAGACATGCGAGAATCGATTCGCACAAACTCCAGACTCAACCCGCCTATTGGTTACGACAGACGCATCCAAGAGTATTTTCAGAACGTGGCTCCCTAGTGGCTCGCAAACAGTGATCGCACCTTTTTAAACGACAATTGAGGAATTTCATGTCCGAGGAAAAATCGATGTCCAGTCCCGAAGACGTTGCCGCCGTGGCTCGTTGCAAGGAATCTTACGAGCGCATTTGCTCCGAGCTTTCCCAAGTTATCGTTGGGCAGGAAGAGGTCATTGAGCAGGTGCTCATTGCCATTTTTGCCCGTGGCCACGCCCTGCTTGAGGGTGTTCCGGGTCTCGCTAAAACGCTGCTCGTCAGCTCGATAGCGCAGGCCATGCATCTGAGTTTTAAACGCATTCAATTCACGCCTGACTTAATGCCCAGCGATATCACTGGTACGCAAATCATTCAGGAAGATCCCGAAACCCGTCGGCGTCAGTATCAATTTCTGCCAGGGCCCCTTTTTACGAACATGCTCTTGGCTGACGAAATTAACCGCACGCCACCAAAAACGCAGGCGGCGATGTTGGAAGCGATGCAGGAACGGCAGATTAGTTCTGGCGGTCACATCATGCCCTTGCCCGATCCGTTTTTTGTGCTTGCCACACAAAATCCACTCGAGCAAGAAGGCACCTATCCGCTGCCAGAGGCCCAGCTCGATCGCTTTTTGCTCTACATCAAAGTCGGTTATCCAAAACCGGCAGAGGAATGGGACATTGCCCGTCGCATCACTTCCGGTAAACGCGGCACGATTACGCCCTCGCTCACGGGCGAAGACATCGTCAAGCTGCAGAAACTCGTGGAGCGCGTGCCCGTGAGCGATCAGGTGCTCGGCTATGCTTGGGCGGCTGTGCTAGCCACCCGCCCAGGAACCGCTGCTGCTCCAGACTTTATCAACAAGTGGGTGGCGTGGGGCTCGGGTCCTCGCGGTCTGCTTACGCTGATTACCTGTGCAAAAGCACGGGCTATCTTGCATGGACGGGTGCATGCCACGATCGGTGACGTGCAATGGCTGATCAAGCCGGCGCTGCGTCATCGCATTGCCCCCAACTATGCAGCTCAAGCTGCCAGCATGAACAGCGATCGCGTGATCGATCTGCTTCTGGAGCATGTATCGCCCGATAAGAAGTATGAAAAACCGGCCGCCTAACCCCGTTGTGATTGCCTATGTCTGCTTCAACCCTTTCGCGTTATCTCAATCCTGATGTTCTCAACCGTTTAACCGGCCGGCGGCTCGATCCGCGCGGACTGGTGTTGGGGAATCTGGCCGGCGCCCACAAATCGCCGCTGTCGGGTTTTGCCGTCGAGTTTGCCGGCCATCGGGAATACACGCCGGGCGACGATCCCAAGCACATCGACTGGCGCGTGTTTTTTAACCGCGACCAGCTGGTGGTCAAGCAGTATGAAATGGAGACAAACTATGTCTGCCATTTCCTGCTCGACTGCAGCGCGTCGATGCGCTACGGCGTGGGCGATCAGCAAAAACTCGACTACGCGTCGCAGTTGATTGCCATTCTTGGCCACACCGTTGTCGGCCAAGGGGATAAGGCCTCGCTGGGAGTTTTCGACGAAGTCGTGCGGGACGTTGTGGCTCCGAGCAATGCCATGTCTCAGGTCATCCGCATGACCGAGGCCCTTGATCGCATTGAGCCGGTGCAGAAAACGCAGATGGCAAACTGCCTCAACGAGTTGTGTGAGCGGATGAAGCGGCGAGAAATCGTGATGATCTTCAGCGATTTCTTCACCGATCTGCCGTCACTGGAATTAGCCCTCCAACAGATGCGCTATCGGCTGCATGAAGTGGTGCTCTTTCAAACGATGCATCACGACGAACTGGTTTTTAACTTTGACCGCATGACGAAGTTTGTCGGCCTCGAAGTTGCCCGCGAACTACTGGCTCAGCCAGAGGTGATTCGGCAGAATTATCTGCGCGTGATGCAGTCGTTTAACACGCGACTCGAGGAACTGTGCGAACGGAATCGGATCGAAAGAGTGCTCGTCGATACCAGTCGCGACAAAGCGGAAGTCCTCATCGACTATCTGAATCAGCGCAGCCAATTGCATAGAGGTCGTTAGGCCGGTTGCCCGAGGCATAATTGCAAACGATCGCTCTCTCTAGCAAGAGGCCTGTGGAAATGCTGCTGAAAAATATCCTGATTGGCGACCTACCATCTCCCGTAGGTCTTTCTAGTCAGACCCACAGACTGCGTTTACGGTCGCTTGGCGCAGCCGTTCTTTTTTTGATTGCTGCTTTGTCTTTAGGCCATTCTCTCGCTGAAGAAGTGGTGGACGCTCCTCCAGAACAAACCGGCGAAGACTGGCCGCCGTTTGCCGAGGTTGTGCTCGAGTGCCCATCGTGGTCTGTGGGTACCCCAACCAGTCCGCTTGTTCCCTTCAAAAAAAAGCCTCCGCTTCAACGCATAAAAGGTCGCCGCCAAGACCCACCACCGCCGACACCGACTTTCCCCACCCAAGCCGATCTACAGCCGATGCTCGAACCGGTGGGCAAACCGTTTCAGCTTTCCTCAAACGTCAATCAAGCACCTCGTTTTCAAGGACTAGCGCGGCTGCGGGATTGGACCAACGATTCTCTGTTACGGATGAGTTGCTTTGAGGTTGGAGAAAATCTTCGCGTCCATATCTGGGGACAAAAAAAGGGCATCTCGCTTCGCTTTTATCCGCTCAATACGACGGTGGCTGCCTACCAAACCTTTGAAGTGCCCGGCCAAGGCGTGTCGGCCACTCAGCCATCGGTGCCGTATGGCACGCTCTTGGCAACAGACGATGGCCGCAATCAGCGACTGCCGGTCGGCATCTGCTACATCAGCCATCAAAATGGATCCGTTGTTGTCGATCGGGGCAATGTTCGGATTCTTTCAGTGCCTCTGGAAGGTCCTGTGCAGGCCGTTTTTATCGAAGCTCCTACGGACGTTGAGGTGCGCGATCTGGCGGTTGTCAATGCTGGTCCGGCACCGATCGAAACGCTCTTTGAGCACCGCGTTGTCCTGGATGGCTCCCGGCCCGCTGAGCTCACCTGGCAGGAAACGCTTCCCGCAGGTGCCCGCCTGCAGCGCAACACAGAAGGCAGCGTTGAGCTCTCGGCTGACAAAACAGCGACTGTTGCGCAGGCCTCTTTTCCCGTCAGTGGGAACACTGTTTACGAAGTGATCTTTCAAGTCGAGGAGGCCTCGCCAGGCACTGGACTCATGCTGCTCAATGAGGCTGGCGTGCCACTGGAAGGGATTGAGTTTGGACAGAACCGGCAAGCCCGCACCGTATTTGGATTTGGCACATTGATCGAGCCGTTCAATGCGGACATCTGGGCCGATGAAAATAGACCCGTGCCCTATTTTGGTCCAGGTCAGTGGGTGCGATTGATTGTCAGCGGCGGCACAGCACGATTCTGGATCAGCGGTGATGGCCAAAACTGGGGGCGGGTTTTGGAACCGCGTGCCAAGAACGGTTCCTGGCGATCCATCGGCCTCTTTGCCCGTGAAACAAACGACCCACAAAAGCCGTTCGGGGCAGTCCGAAAAATTCGGCTGGGGAAAGTGTTGGTGCGCGAGTTGGATGGCCTGACGGCGGCAATCGATCCCCAACTGCTTGCGCAGGCGGCGGCCGTTGATTTCAGTTTTCAAACCAACGAACAGCCGGCCGCTTGGCTCATGCGAATGCAGCAACACCTGCCGAAGGGCTGTGCTCCTGCCGACTGGCAGTATGCCTGCGTCATGCAGGCTTTTAGTGGGGCAACGGTGGAGATCGCACAAAACATTTTGGATCCAGTGGTGGATGCCCGGCTGGCCGGCCTGCCCACGCTGCCTGAACAAATCAAACTTTTAAGTGATGCCGCTCTGATCAACCGCAGCCGACCGGAGGACACGCTGCGTCAGATCGAACTCTGGGAGCGAATCGGTCGGGCTGTGCTCTACTCTGGCCAAGACTCTGGCCAAGACTCGGGCCTCTTGGGATTCGTGAAGGCCTTTGCAGAAGCCTCGATCTTAAATATAGCGCCCCGCAGTGGACCCATTTCCCGCTCTTTTATCGGCGATGCACTGCTGCTGCTGCACGCTGAGAATCGCGGGCAAGACCTCGACTCCTTTATTGATTGGCTCAACTTTTGGATTTGCGGTGAGCCGCAAATGCGTCCTTGGCTGGCCGGCGAACGCCGTTTAGCGCTCTATGAAACCTTGAGCGCGCAGGCTTCGAGCCGTGCTGCTGGTCAGGCCGCTGCCAGCCTTCCCCAACCGGTAGCGATTGGTGTCAGTCGGGTCGCTGAAAATTTTTATATCGATCTGATCGCTGCTCTGCAGGAAAGACAGTATCAGGATGTTGTTCGACTGTTTCGCGTCAACAGCTTGCAGGAATCAGACGCTCTTGTGCCGAGTCCGGGCGATGGGCACCTCTTTGTCTCGCTGCCACTGGCGCTGCGTTCGATCCAACAACGGCAGCAGGAGTTTGCCGAGGCGCTCACCCAAGAACTCTCACCAGCTGAAGCCTTGCGGGCCGAGCAGGTGTTGACGCGTTGCGATCCGTTGGCGATTGAAAAACTGGCGCTGCAAACGACCGGCACACCGACAGCGGCAACGGCTTGTCAGTGGCTGGGAGATCGAGCGTTGGCCAATGTTGATTTCACAATTGCAGTCGATTGGTATGAAAAAGGTCTGCTTGTGGCAACCGCCGAGCAGCAATCCGCTCTGAGTGCACGCTTGCGATTGGCGTCGGCTGCACTGGGCAAGACTGTCGGCGAACCGCCCAAGCAACCGGTTGTGTTTGGAGCCGATAGCCTGCCACCGGATCGCTTTGAGCAGCGGGTGTCGGAGTTGCTGTCGCAGGCTAAGGGCAATGTGGGCACCGCCCTGCCCCTGACAGAATCCTTTATCGCCACCGAATTTCCAGTCGCCCCACTGCGGGCTGTGCCGTGGGCTGATTTTAACGAAGGCCTCCCCGACACCAACGCCATGGGAGAGCCGCTGCGC
>Ga0194051_1001937_pt1 | contig 10428 bp, 10 predicted proteins | sample SepL2320m_MetaG_FD_161275 | JGI IMG/M metagenome (GOLD analysis project Ga0194051, IMG submission 161275) | Anoxic zone freshwater microbial communities from boreal shield lake in IISD Experimental Lakes Area, Ontario, Canada - Sep2016-L239-20m | ecosystem: Environmental > Aquatic > Freshwater >...
GACAGGTACCGCTCGCCCGTGTCGCAGATGATCGTGACGATCACTTTGCCCGCATTCTCAGGGCGCTTCGCCAGCTGCAGCGCAGCCCATGCGTTGCCCCCGGCCGAGATGCCGGTGAGTACGCCCTCGTCTCTTGCCAGATTGCGAGCGGTCTCAAAAGCATCCTCCGCGGTCACCTGGATGATCTCGTCGTACACCGACGTGTCGAGGACGCCAGGCACGAACCCGGCCCCGATGCCCTGAATACGGTGTGGGGCAGGGTCGCCTCCAGAGAGCACCGGTGAGTCGGCGGGCTCCACCGCCACGATCTGCACGCCGGGCCTGCGCTCTTTCAGCACGTGCCCCACGCCAGTAATGCTGCCGCCCGTCCCCACGCCAGCCACGAAGATGTCCACAGACCCGTCTGTGTCGGCCCAGATCTCCTCGGCCGTCGTGCGCGCGTGGACATCCGGGTTGGCCGCGTTCTCGAACTGCTGCGGCACAAACGCGTGGGGGGTCTCATCCGCGATCTCCTGCGCGCGCGCGATGGCGCCGCGCATACCCTCGGTACCTGGGGTGAGCACCAACTCGGCACCGTACGCCTTCAGCAGCGCCCGCCGCTCCATGCTCATGGTCTCGGGCATCGTGAGGATGCACTTGTACCCGCGTGCGGCGCACACGAATGCGAGCGCAATGCCGGTGTTGCCGGATGTGGGCTCCACGACGACGCTCTCACCCGGCGTCAGCAGGCCCTCGCGCTCGGCCGCCTCAACCATTGCCAGGCCAATGCGATCCTTCACGCTGCCCGCCGGATTGGCAGACTCGAGCTTGCCCAGAATGGTTGCGCCTGTGCCCTCCGAGAGACGGGAGAGCCGCACCAACGGGGTGTTTCCGACGAGGTCGGTCATGGATTCAATGATGGGCATGGACGCAGGCTACCAGCGCTGATCCCCATAAAGCGCACGGGAATACTGGTGTTCGATTGGCAGCATCTGTTTTCAGCGCGTCCGCCCCCGTGCGCCACAATCCCGGAAGATCTATTGGGTTTCACTGGGCGGAGGCGCGATGCTCTTCAGACAGATCATCAATGAGGACCTCGGGTGTGCCTCGTACATCGTGGGAGATCCCGAGAGCGGTATTGCCGCGGTCATCGACCCCCAGTGGGACATCAGCCCCTATCTCGAGGCTGCGGCCTCGCGGGGCATGCGGATAGGCCACATTCTGGAAACCCACACGCATGCCGACCACGTGTCGGGCCGTGGGCGCCTTCACGAGGCAACCGGTGCCCGCATGCACGTCAGTCCCCTCGCCGGTGCGGCCTTCCCCCACGAGGCATTCCCCGATGGGGCCATCGTCGACCTCGGTCAGGTGCGGCTTGAGGCAATGCACCTCCCTGGCCACCGGCCCGAGCACACCGGCATGCTGGTGGTTGATGCCAGCCGGGGTGACGACCCGTGGGCGGTGCTCACCGGAGACTCCCTCTTTGTTGGCGACGTCGGGCGGCCTGACCTTGCCGTCGATGTTGAGGAGGGGGCACGTGACCAGTACACGAGCGTTGGGCGCCTTATGGCGCTCCCCGACTGGGTCGAGGTCTACCCGGGCCATATCGGCGGCTCACTGTGCGGTAGCACGGCGATCAGTGCAAAGACCTCGAGCACCATCGGATATGAGCGAGCGCACTCACCACTCCTGCGAGACATCGACGCGGGCGCTTTCACCGCCGAGCTCATTGCCCGCCTTGCCGTAAAGCCACCAGATCTGGACCGAGTGGTGGGAATGAACAATGGCCCACTCATCACTCCGACGGCTCCCGCGCCGGCCCTGGAGGGTGCGGAGTTTCTCAGGAGAGCCGAGGGCGGGGGCCTGGTAATCGATGGCCGCAGCTCCGCAGCGTTCGCTGCCGCCCATGTGCCCCGCTCGCTCTCAGTGCCCACCGCTGGCAGCGGCTTCGCAACGCGCGCCGCACTGGTCGCTGGCCGCGACGCCCAACTGCTGCTGGTTGGCTCCGACGAGGTACAGGCGCGGGATATGGCGGAGCGCCTCGCGGCGGTTGGCCGACGTGAGGTCATCGGTGTGCTTGCCGGTGGCTTCTCGGCCTATCTCGATGAGGGGCTCCCCACTTCAGCAATCCAGCGCGTACGGGCAGTAGATCTCCCCGACCTTCTGTCCGATCAGCCGGACATTCTCGTGGTGGACGTGCGCGACCACTCCGAGTACCTCGCCTTTCATATCCCCGGATCGGTCAACCGGCCGTACTGGGCGTTTCGCGACGGGCCCGGCGACATCCCGACGGGCCGCAGCCTGGCTGTCATCTGTGCGGCCGGAAAACGATCCGGGCTGGCAGCGAGTGCGCTTGCGAGAGAGGGCCGGGGGCCCATCATCCATGTGGACAATGGCGGCGTCCAGACCCTCGAGGGCATGGGTATCCCCATGGAGCGCGCCGGGAACTGACCTGCGAAGTCAGGCCTGGCGGGCAGCCTCGACGAACGCCGCAATGACCCCGCTGTCGGCGTCGGCTTCTGGGTGCCACTGCACACCCAGCGCGAACCGGTGCCCCAGAACCTCAAGCGCCTCGGTCACATCGTCGCCCACCGACCGACCGGTCACGGTCAGCCCTTCGCCCACACGATCAACCGCCTGGTGGTGGTGTGACGGAACCCTGTGTGTGGTCTCGCCCGCCGCGTGCGCTGCAAGCGAGCCGGCCTCGAGATTGACGAGATGATCGTTGCCCTCAAACGTGCCGGTGGTACGACGGTGATCGTGGCTGCCATGCGACTCGGGCAGATGCTGAAGGAGCGTGCCGCCATACGCCACGTTGAGCACCTGAATGCCACGACAGATACCGAGAAAGGGGATGTCCCGCGCAATGGCCCTGCGCACCAGAGCGACCTCGAACCGATCGCGCTCCGGGTCGGCTTCTTCGGCCTCGACGTGAGGATCGGCTCCGTACAGCGAGGAACCCAGGTCATTGCCACCCGTGAGCATCAGTCCGTCGATCAGGTCAAGCAGCCCATCGGGGTCGCCCGGATCCGGGGGAATCACGACGGCCACCCCACCTGCGTGCTGCACCTGTCGGATGTAATCGGCTGCCACAACTGCAGCCTGCTGCTGCCATGGCCCCCACCGCGCGTGAACCACAGCGCAGGCAATACCGATAACCGGAGCAACACCCATATCGGTTAGATGTGAAACATGGGAGCGTCGGCGCGGCGTGCCTCGCGCTCCACGATGTCGGCCACCGATACTGATCGGAAGGCGCTGGCCATGCGGGATGCCCCCTCGGCCCATACATCGCCCACCGGGCAGCCGCTGCCATCGCTCGCGCCGCCGATTGGTCCGTCGACGGCCTCGATAATGTCGAGCACAGAGACGTCAGCCGGGTCGCGCCGCAGCGTGTAGCCGCCCTTGACCCCACGCTGGCTCTGCAGCACCCCGGCGCGCCGGAGCGCAGAGAACACCTGCTCCACCTGATGCGGTGGGATTCCGCGACATTCCGACACCTCGAGAACGGGTATCGGTGCGCTGCCTCCGCGGGCGGCAATCTCCGCGAGGGCCAACACGGCCAACCGACTGCGGTCACTCACGCTGATCACTCACATACCCCCAAATTCCAATGGTGTTCTGGAGTTTAGCGGAGGCTTGGGCGCGTGCCCCTAGACGATATCTAGGAGTGCATTCGCGATTCCATTGCGACGGATCTCGGGAATGCGCACCGTTGAGTCGGCCTCGTGAGCGCGGGTGTAAACCACCTCGAGGATGTCGATCCACGGGTCGAGGTCGGGGACGATGAACTGATACCTCACCCCATTGGCGAACAGGTACATGCGGGGACGCTTGGCACCACTGGGCATGACGCCAGACGTGAGCGGAAACCGCTCGATGGCAACGAGGTCCTCGCGTGCGATCTCGCGGCGCTTGGCTCTCAGCAAGTGATCGAGCGGCGTGGGCACGAACACCAGGCGCTGGTCCGTGAGGTACAGCGTGCCGTGGCGGCCGAGCCAACCGTTGTTCAGGTCGGCGCCGGTCTTCCAGAGGATCTTCTCGTCGGGACGCGGACGGTCCGCGTGTGCGATGCGCGGAAGTCGATCCTCGGATGACGCCATGTGACCCTCCTGAACGGACGCAAGCGTCCTAGAGATGCGAACGAGGTGAGCGTACAAGCCGCGGCGGATGCCGGGCTGCTAATCGCCGGCGAAGATCTCCATCAGGTCGGATTCCCGGCCCGGCTCAGCAATGGCTACGACCTGATCGCCCGCCGCCAGCAGCGTGTCCGGGCGCGCGACTCGCCCCACTCGGTTGCGAAGCACGCTGATCACGAGGCTGCCGTCAGGGATCGAGAGTTCGCCCACGGTTGCCCCGTCAGCACGGCTGCCCTCCACGACACCGATCTCGAGAATGTCGAGGTTCTCACGCCGCAACGAGAACAGGTGCACCAACGAGTGCTGCGGCACCTCGTGCTCAATGAGCGCCAGGATTGACTCGGTCGCACACACCGTGGGGGCAATACCCAGGAGGTCGAAGTGCTCTTGATTACGGGGGTCGTTCACGCGCGCGACCACATTGGCCACTCCAAAGTGATCGCGGGCCAACTGACCGATGATGATGTTGTCTTCGTCGTCGCCGGTGACCGCGATACACACGTCAGACCGTGCCGTCCCGGCCGCCTCGAGCACGAACAACTCAGTGCCGTCGCCGTAACGGGCCATGTGTTCGAACTCAGCCTCGAGAGTGGCAAAGCGTGTGGGACGGTGCTCAACGATGCTCACCTCATGCCCCATACGCAGCAGTGCACGGGCAACATTTGCGCCAGCTTTTCCACCGCCCACGATGACCGCGTACATCAGGCCTCCTCCGCCGACTCAGCGACGAAGGCCCTGAGGGCACCTTCCATCATCTCGATGGCTGTTCGGGTGGGACAGATTGTCGTCAGGCCCTGCTCCGCATAGAACTTGGCGCGGGATGGGTCCAGGACGCGTGCGATCACGAATGGCACCTGATACCGATCACGGGCCACCTGCGCAATGACGATGTTGGTGTTGTCGCCATTGGTGGCGGCCACAAAGGCGTCGGCGCGCTCAATCTCCGCCCGCTCAAGCACGGTGGTCTCGAGCGCGGGCCCCTGAATGAAGTTTCCGGGGAAGTCGTCACCCAGACGCCCGAGCGCCTCGGCGTTCTGGTCGATGACGTTGACGTCATGTCCATCGTCGATGAGGCTCTGCGCGATTGACGCGCCAACTCTTCCGCAGCCAACAACTACGACGAACACCAGCGCTCCTCCCGGATGACCGCGGTGACGTTAGCCGAGGCGGAGCCCCATTACCTGTGGCCCTTGAACCACAGCATCAGCCGCCCGCCCCCGGCGATGATGAATGCCACCCCCACAAGCCACGAGATAATGCCCGCGCCGGACGCGGCTGCGCGCACAATCTGCGCGATGCCGATGGCCAGCACGGCGGCCGAGAGGACCGCTGCCGCACTGAATCGGGATCCCATAATCGGGAGCGACAGAGTGGGGGCCCGGTCTCCCGGACCCCCACAGCGCCGTTCCTAGACCAGGAAAGGGATGAGTAGGAGCGCCACGATGTTGGCGATCTTGATCATCGGGTTGATGGCCGGACCGGCGGTGTCCTTGTAGGGGTCACCGACCGTGTCACCGGTCACCGCCGCCAGGTGGGCGTTGGAACCCTTCCCACCGAACTCACCATCCTCGATGAGCTTCTTGGCGTTGTCCCACGCCCCGCCGCCGGAGGTCATCGAGATGGCAACGAAGATGCCGGTCACGATGGCGCCGAGAAGGAGGCCTCCGAGCATGATGCGCCCGTGCTCAACGCCGAAGATGAAGGCGATGATGACGGGAACGATGATCGGGATGAGACCCGGGATCAGCATCTGCTTCTGCGCAGATGCCGTCACGATCTTGACGCAACCGGCGTAGTCGGGCTTCTCAGTCCCGTCCATGATCCCCGGCTTCTCGCGGAACTGCCTGCGCACTTCCTCAACCACCTGCGCGCCCGCCTTGCCCACAGCCTCCATCGAGAATGCGGCGAAGATGAACGGCATGAGGCCACCGATGAGCAGGCCGACCACCACGAATGGATCCTGGAGGTCGAAGCTCAGGGTGAGTGCTGCATCGCCTGCGCGACCCAGTGCAGCCTTGAGCTCCTCGACGTACGAGACGAAGAGGATGACTGCAGCCAGACCGGCCGAACCGATGGCGTAGCCCTTGGTGACAGCCTTGGTGGTGTTACCCACCGCGTCAAGCGGGTCGGTGACTGCGCGGACCGAATCCGGCATGCCTGCCATCTCCGCGATGCCACCCGCGTTGTCCGTGATCGGGCCATATGCGTCGAGCGCGACCACGATTCCGGCGAGCGAAAGCATTGCCATGACGGCGACACCGATGCCGTAATACCCGGCCAACTCATACGAAGAGACGATGCCACCCGCGATGACGATGACGGGGAGCGCCGTGGACTTCAGGCTGACTGCCAGACCCGCGATGATGTTGGTCGCGTGACCGGTCTCGGATGCCTTGGCGATGCTGCGCACCGGCGGCCAGATGGTGCCGGTGTAGTACTCGGTGATGGCCACAAGAAGAATGGTGACCACGAGGCCGATGAGTGCTGCCCAGTAGTAGTTGGCCCAGGAACCCGGGATGACCCCATTTGCCCCGCTGGGAATCACACCCTCCATAAGCCACTTCGTGAGCGGGATAAAGATAAGTGCCGACAGAACAGCAGCAACACCGAGGCCCGTGTAGAGCGCAGCGGTGATGGAGTTGTGCTTGCCGAGGCGCACGAACCAGGTGCCCACGATCGAAGTGAGGATCGATGCAGCACCGAGAATGAGCGGGAACATGATCGCGTTCATGGAACTGCCTGCAAAGAACAGCGAACCAAGAAGCATCACAGCGACAGTGGTGACGGCGTAGGTCTCAAAGAGATCCGCTGCCATGCCGGCGCAGTCACCGACGTTGTCACCGACGTTGTCGGCGATAACAGCCGGGTTGCGGGGGTCATCCTCAGGGATGCCCGCCTCAACCTTGCCCACGAGGTCGGCGCCGACATCGGCGCCCTTGGTGAAGATACCGCCGCCCAGACGGGCGAACACGCTGATGAGTGAACCACCAAACGCGAGACCCACGAGCGGGCCCACGGCGTCCTTGTCAGCGCCCAGAATGAGGAAGTAGGTCGACACGGACAGAAGCCCGAGACCCACCACCAGCATGCCGGTGACGGTGCCACCCTTGAATGAAACGCTCAGGGCGGGCTTGAGACCGCCGCGGGCTGCCTCGGCTGTGCGCACGTTGGTGCGCACCGAGACATTCATTCCGATGAAGCCGGCCGCGGCAGATGCCACGGCACCGATAAGGAACCCGATTGCGGCCTTCCAACCGAGCAGCGACGAATCAACCGTGCTGCCGAGGAAGCCGATCAGGAGGAACAGGACCACGGCAACAACGCCGATGATCGCGTATTGACGATTGAGGTACGCCTTCGCGCCCTCTTGGATTGCTGCGGCGATCTCGCGCATCTTCTCGTTGCCCGCGGGCTGACGAAGAATGTATGCGGCAAGACCGAGGCCGTATGCGATGGCAAGAAGCCCACATACGAGCGCAACCCATGCACTGTTGTCCGACAGGAAGCCGGCCAAGAACGCCCTCCAGGTCTGGGGATACGAACGCGGCCGGCTGACACCACCCCAGAAGGGGCGGACGCCTTGGTCCGCGGGTGCGCCCGGAAAGATCGGAATGACCCCCCGGTGCGACGCGGTTTTCTATCAGAGGCCTCGGCGGAAATGCCTCGTCATGCAGCAGTTCCCGAGAATCTGTTCCCCCGATGAACTGCTAGTGGCCGATGACCGCGTGCTCCAGAGCCGTGGAACACAGGTCATCCTGCTGACCCGGGATCCGGGGAATTACCGCGAACAGCAGATCGCGAAGCCGCTCGTTATTGCGCTGGAAGGTCTCCACGACCTCTTTCACCGTGACCGGCTCGATGCCAGGCATACCCTCAAGACCCACGTCGTAGTCGGTGATGAGCGACACGTTGGCGTAGCAAAGCTGCATCTCGCGGGCCAGATGCCCCTCGGGGTAGGCGGTCATGTTCACAACGTCCCAGCCCATGGACGAATACCATTTGCTCTCGGCCCGGGTGGAGAAGCGAGGCCCCTGCACCACCACGACGGTGCCGCCATCGTGCACGTCGATGCCGAGATCACGGCAACCAGCCACAAGAAGCCCACGGAGCACCGGGCAATACGGGTCGGCGCTGCTCACATGCGTGCTCATGGGGCCGTCGTAGAAGGTGTCCTTACGCGCGTTGGTGCGGTCGACGAACTGGTCGCACACAACAAAGCTTCCGATTCCCACCTTGGCCTGCAGGCTGCCAGAGGCGCACGGCCCCAGGATGTGTGTGACGCCGAGTTCCTTCATCGCCCACACGTTGGCCCGGTAGTTGATGGCGTGCGGCGGCCGTTCGTGGCTGCGGCCATGGCGCGGCAGGAAGGCCACGCTGCGCCCCCCCACCTCGCCAATTACCACCGGCGCGCTGGGATCTCCGTATGGGGTCTCCACCACCACCTCTTCGGTGTGGTCGAGGAACGAGTAGAAGCCCGACCCCCCGAAGACGCCGATCTCAGCGCGCTGCCCTGCCACCGCTAGCTACCCGGCGTCCAGATGGACCCGCCGCCGCCCTGCTCCGGGCTGCCCGGGGTCCACAGTCCGTCGTCACCGGCAGGCGCGGCGGGCGCGGGTGCGGACCGTGGCATGCCAGCGGCGTCGCCCTCCCCTGCATCAGCCTTCGCGGCCTTGGCGGCCTCAATGAGCTCGGCGAATGCCATCTGCAGCTGCGCGAGCGGCTCGGTGAACGGCTTCGCCGCTTCGGGTCCCATCACTGCATTTGTGACTGCCAGAAGCGCGCGGAGGGCCTCGATGGCGAGCCCGGCCTGGGGCATGTCGAAGTCCTGCTCCGCGCGCGGACCGAGGCCCATGCGGATGGCGGCCATGTCGGTGAACGTGGCCATGGTCTGCATCACCACGTCCTGCACAGGGGTGGTCATAAGGCGACGGAGCATCTCCGCCCCGGCCATCTCCTCCTGCGTGAGCTCACGCTCTTCCCCACCTTCGGGGTTTTCTGGGCCTTCGGGAGTCGACTGGTCGTCGCTCATATGCTCTTCACCGTCCCAACGAGTTCAAGGGCTTCTTCCGCGGACTGCCGAGTTCGTTCGACTGCCCGGGCATGGGTAACTGCGGGGTCCTCGCCCTGCTGAAATGCGCGGATCTGGCGCTGGGCACCATTTCCGTTCTTCAGCATGACGGGGATGTGTGCGATGAACGGCGCGAGGCCGAGTTGCTCGTGGACGGGCGCCGTGCGCTCAATCAGCGCACGGATGGCATCCGATGTGGGGCGATCGTCGCCCCGGTCAAGGTCGATCATCCGACCCTCGAGTCCGTGCTTCTGGGCACGCCACAGATTCTCCTCGATGAACCGCCCTGCATGTTCGGGCAGAGGAACGCCTTCGTCGTAGTCAGCCGCAAATTGAGCAACCAGTGCCAACGACAGCGCGGCCACGGCCAGCGCCTCAACCATCTCCGTCTGGCCATCGGCAATGCGCACCTCGATGGTGCCAAACCTGTGATGCGGCCGAATGCTCCACCAGATCTGCGTGCTCTCTACGACCGACCCAGTGCGCTCAAGCAGGTGCACGAACTCTTCGTACTCGGCGAAGTCGCGGAGCGGGTCGGGGATCCCGCACCGCGGAAACGAGCGGGTAAACAGCGATGTGCGGGTGGAGTGCAGCCGCGTAAGGCGTCCTTCGTATACCGCGCTGTTGGCCGACAACGCCAGGATCTCGGGCAGCACGCTTCGCATGGCGGTGCAAATGGCGATGGCCCGGTCGGCGTCGCGGATTCCCACGTGGAGGTGCTGCGACCACGTGTTGTTGATCCACGCGATGTAGCCGAGCTCGTCCTCCACCCGCTGGTAGTGGGGCGTGTCGATGATCTGCTGGTCCTGCCAGCGGCTGAACGGGTGGCACCCCGTGATGCCGATGGCCACGCCCTGCGCGGCGGAGAGATCTGCAACCGCGAGGCGCCCGACGCAGAGGTCCCGAGCCGCATCGACAAACCCAGTATGGGCATCGGTGCGGTATTCGATCTCACTTGAGATCAACTCGCCCGCCAGACGCGGAGCGAGATCTGCCGGAGCGGCATCAACCAAATCGTTGAACCGCGGGATGAGCCGGCAGGTGGCGGGGTCGAGAAGCTGGTACTCCTCCTCCAGCCCGACGGTGAAGTCGGTGGATGCGGCGAATCGCTCACGCACGCCGTCGAGAATTGAGAGACGCTCCGCCACGGCCGATGAGGCTACCAGCGGGGACCCGCCATGCGGGTTGCCAGCGTAACTCCTGATACGGTGGAGTCCGAGCACATGGCAGACGGTCATGTGC
>Ga0194051_1001939_pt1 | contig 10422 bp, 8 predicted proteins | sample SepL2320m_MetaG_FD_161275 | JGI IMG/M metagenome (GOLD analysis project Ga0194051, IMG submission 161275) | Anoxic zone freshwater microbial communities from boreal shield lake in IISD Experimental Lakes Area, Ontario, Canada - Sep2016-L239-20m | ecosystem: Environmental > Aquatic > Freshwater >...
TGGTGGAAAGCGTATTGAACTGCCTTGGAACTTGAAATCAGGACGCGTCACCATCCGAGAAACGAGTCAGGGTGAGGCTCTTGATATTGTGGATGTACCGAAGTGCTATTGAATTGACAATCAGTGGCTTGCCCCAGCATTTCTCGGCGCTATCAATGAAGGCTTGTTGTTCTCTGCACAATTGTTTTGTTGCATCGAACGCCGCATGGTGCTAAATTTCGTCTTGGGGGCCCTTTAAAAACAGTTACTTTCTCGGGAGACGGATCTCTCGTAGAGAAGAAGAAAGCAAAGCGGCAGGCATGAATGAATAATCGACAGAGCATGTATGGTTCGATCGCAGTTGCAATTTCGATCGCAGGTGTGATTGTTTCGGGCTGCAGCGCAAAAAGCGATGCGCCGACCATGGTTGCCGTCTCTGGTACGTTGAGTATTGACGGAAAGCCGCAAGAAAATATCTCGGTCACGTTTATCCCAGACAATTCCAAGGGCACGCAGGGGCCGGCTTCGGTAGGAAGAACCAATGCCGATGGAAAGTTTACGCTTACAGGCCCTGGCAATCGTACCGGCGCGATGATTGGTTTTCACAAGGTGACTGTGGCGTGTCCGTTTAATCCGGCTGGTGGATCGAGCGCAACCGGTGTCGCAAGCGATGGAGCTGCGCCGTGCAAGCTTCCTCTATCGCTTGCCGATCCTGAAAAAACAGAACTCACGGCAGAAGTAAAATCAAATGCGGCTGAAAATAAGAATGTTGTTTTGGACGTATCTTCGAAGTAGGAAGTTTTTAGAGGCTGATGGTTCGAAGGAAAATGAATTATTGGTTATCGTTTTTTGTATCTGTTCACGAAAACTCTGCGAGAGGATGTATCTATGTGGATCCGAAATAATCGTATGAATCGGCCCGGATTTACGCTGGTGGAATTGCTCGTGGTGATTGCCATTATCGGCGTTTTGGTTGGGCTTTTATTGCCAGCGGTGCAGGCTGCTCGAGAGGCGGCCCGCCGTTCCGGCTGTCAAAATAATCTCAAGCAAATTGGCTTGGCACTTCAAAATTTTCACGACACCCGAGATAGATTTCCAGCGCTCGAAGACCACGGCACAGCGTTTCTTCAAGGATCAAACAATAACTGGGGTGAAACACCTGGAAATTGGTTGATCTATATGCTGCCGTTTATCGATCAGGATCAGGTATACAAGGCGATCGATTTCAAGGTCGGCTACAATGTGGGGAGCAATTATCAGGCGTTTCTCAATCGCTATACGTCCTTTTTGTGTCCGAGTCATCCGCATCAGACGAAAAAATCAGGAGATAATTTCGACGGCCATATCGTTCATTACTTCGGTGTCTGGGGTTCGAAGGATGCTCCAGGAGGCCGGGCAAGAATGCAGTGGGCACTTTCAGATATGACAAATTTTGATGGACACGGCGTTTTGTATTTCAACAGCAAAACGAAGATGGGGGACATCACCGACGGATCATCACAGACAATGATGGTCGGTGAAGTGCGAGGCTACAGGCCACGTAGTCCGACGGAGGTCGCCACATTTTCTGCCGATGGTGGTCGAGGTATGCGGTGGGAAGTTGGAACGTCGCCAATGCTTCAGCCGATCAACGGAGTCGACGGCGAGGCTTCAACGAACTGCCCTGGATGCCGCTGGGAAAATATGTCGAGCTTCCATCCCGGTGGAATTCATGCTCTTTTTGCCGATGGTTCAAGTCGATTTATCAGTCAAAATATTGATACGACCACCTTTATGAGACTTGGATCGGCTGCCGAAGGATTGATTGTGGTCGGCGAGTAGTCCTTGTATCGCTCTCAAGAGCATTGCGATCATAAAGCGTTTATGTGTTTTTTCGTTCCGTCCTGCGGACGATGATGAGTGTCGTGACTCTTCAGAACAAAATGCCTTGCGAGCGTTTTTCGGTTGTTTTGATCGTATGTTGTTTGGTGGCCTCGCGTCATGCCCAGAACTATTGCAATCGGATGTGTTTGCATGTGTGCAGTCGGCATCTTCAGTGGATGTACGAAGGCATCGATCCCGAAAGCAAGTTCTGTGGCAACTGTGAATGAAGAGAATGCATCGGTTGTTTCCGGCCGACCCACCAGTTTATTTTCTGCGATCAATCCGGCATCAATAGGGATTTCGTTTGTACATCAGACTCTTGGAAGGCACGACTATTTTCTGCCAGAGATCATAGGTTCTGGATGCGCTTTGGTAGACGTGGATGGCAATGATCGTGTCGATATTCTGGCGGCAAGTCTTTCGTCAGCCGATGGCACTGCTGGTGCACAGCCAATCGGTGGCACCGTTGAAATATTTTTTCAAAACACAAACGGTACGTTCTCAAAGCGGGACAATTCCACGCTTGTGATTGCAGGGCTTGCGATGGGAATTGCAGCAGGAGATCTCACCAACGATGGCCTGCCAGAGCTTCTTGTAACGAGTTATGGTGAAGACAGCCTTTTTCTGAACGAAGGGGAAGGGCGTTTTCGCAATGTCACGAGCGAGTCTGGATATTCCAATCCGGCATGGGGGGCAAGCGCGAGCTTCGTTGATTTCGATCGTGATGGGTGGCTCGATCTTTTTGTGACGAACTACATTGACTACACCGCTCGCCCATGTAGGCAACTCGGTGGAGGCAATCCTGATTTCTGCGTCCCGCATCTTTTTCCTGGCACGATCGATCGACTCTTTCGCAATACAAGCCACGAAGCAATGTCAGATGAAACACCGCGACAGGTGCGGCTTCAAGATTGCACCGCCGAATCCGGACTCGCGGGGATGAAGGGGGCTGGGCTGGGAGTTGCTGCAGCAGACTTTACTGCCGACGGATGGCCAGACCTCTATGTTGCAAACGATCAAATGGCCAATTTTCTTTGGGTGAATCAACGCAACGGATCATTTCGTGAAGAGGCTGTGCTGCGAGGCTGCGCCTACGATCGGCAGGGGCGATCGCAAGCAAGCATGGGAGTGGCGATTGATGATTTTGATGGTGATGGGTTGTGGGATCTTTTTTTGACACATCTCGAAGGAGAGTATCACACACTCTATAGAGGACATGCCGGTGGACTTTTTGAAGATGACACTCACGCCGCCGGACTTGCTGACGTCACGCTTCCCTACACGGGTTTTGGAACTGGGTCGTTCGATATTGAACATGATGGGGATGTCGATATCGTTTGCGTGAATGGAAGAGTTCGCAGGCCAGCTGGATTTCCGGCACAGAGTGCCGCGTACTTCTCACCCTACCGCCAGCGAGGGCAGGTGCTGGTGAATCGAGGAGGAGTATTTCAGGAGCAAAATCCCAAAGAAGAACTGTGGTTGGAGGAACAAGCCGTTGCCCGAGGACTTGCCGTTGGCGATCTCGATCGTGATGGTGATCTCGATCTGGTGGTCAATCGAATTGGGGAGCCCCTTGGCATCTATCGAAATGACTCAGTGAAAACTGGACACTCGGTGCGTGTGCGTTCGGTTCTTCCACAGTGCGGAGGCCGCGACGCAATTGGCGCAGTGATCACGCTTGTAACCGATCGTGGAGTCTTCCGGCGACTCATTCAACCCGGACTGAGCTATCTTTCGTCACACGAACCTTGGGCGCATTTCGGAACAGGTGCCGCAGACGCTGTTCGAGAGTTTCAAGTGCTTTGGCCTGATGGCTCGACTTCGTTGCATCCCGGCGGCGACGTCGATCGGGAATACATTCTCGAAAAACCCTGAGGCAGATTCTTTTTGCTCTATCAAACAGTCGGATATTTTTGGAATGCAACTCGTTCTTCGAAAGCTGGTTTTTCTCAGTGCGTTGCTCATGATTGGCTGTACTGGCTGCGGCGGAATTCACGCGGACTCTCGAATCATTCCCGATATTCCAAAGAACACAGGATTTGTTGACCAGCAGAGCTATCCACGGGTGGTTTCTGCAATCAATTCCGCTCGCGAGTCGGTTCAGGTTTCTCCGCAGTCGGCAAAAGCTTGGGGCCATCTGGCAATGGTGTTTGATGCCCATGAATTCTCATCGCAGGCACAGGCGTGCTACCGTCGAGCAATGGAATGTGATGATAAGGATCCACGCTGGGAGTATCTGCTTGCAAGCAGTCTCGAACAAGCCGATCCACAGCAAGCGGAGCGGCTCTATCGTCGCCAGAGAGATCATGAGCTGCCCGGATGTGAGCCGCAGATTCGTTTGACTGAACTGCTCCTCGCACAGAACCGCATTGACGAGGCTGCAGCAGTCCTTGAACCTCTCCTTCGCTCAATGCCAAACAATGCAAGAGTTCAGTTTCGCTGGGCGATCTGCTGTGATCTTCGCGGAGAGCGAGCAAAGGCCCTAGACGCATCGTCCAAAGCAGTGAGCCTTGCGCCAAACAGTCCTTCTGTTCGTGAGCTTTATGCACGACTTCTTTTTGCAGATGGAGATGTGGATACGGCACAGAATGAAATGAAAACGCTTCGAAGTCTTTCCCAGCGTGATGCAGGATGGCCTGACCAATGCCTCGAAGAGGTGCGAATGATGCGACAGGATCCTTCCTGGCAATCGACGAAAGCCCAGTGGCTGTCGCAGCATGGGCAGGTTTTGCAAGCAATCGCACGTTTTGAAACTCTTTCGGAGGAATATCCTGAGGAATGGATGTTTGCAATCGATCTCGCACGAGCACAGCTATCGATTGGAAAGAAGGAAGGCGCAGTCGCGACAATCACAAAGGCGCTCGCCACCCACTGGGAAATCGCTGATTTGTGGAAACTTCGTGGCTCGGCTCATCTGCTTTGTGAATCGTGGACGCAAGCCTGCGACGATTACAGGCAAGCAATTGACATTAACCCGAGTGATTGCGCCGCATGGAGTGACTTGGCGTTTGCACAGGAGCAGCGACATTTGACGTCTGAGGCAATCGCATCTCTCAAGAAGGCATTGATGCTCGATCCGCTCTACGATGAAAATCGTGTTCGATTGATCAGGCTTCTTCTTGAGCAGCACGATTGTCTAGGGGCAGGCGACCAGATCGAGTTTCTCGAAAAACTTACTCCCGATCACCGCGAACTCAAATCGCTTCGCAAAGCATGTTTGGAGGAAGCGAGTCAATCGCTGTTTCAATAGACACTGCCGATGCCCGGCGAAACAGCGGCTTTTTGTTCATAATGGAGAGTGACCCGGCCAGATCAGATACTGGCATTCCAAAAGCGTTGAGAGGTTCGTTGTCACTATGTCTTTGCAACTGCGACCGTTTTCTAAAGATCAATCAGATGCTCTCGCGAGACGGCCGGTCTGGCCACTGCTTGCAGTGGCTATCGCAGCGGTGATGGTGGTCATCGGAATCATCGCTCTGGGCCAATACGTTTGGAAGCAGCGTAGAGTGACGTCACTTGAACAAGAGTGTCGCCTCTCGCGCGATAAGGGGGACTGGGCGGCGGTTACCCGATTGGCCGCCATCTGGGCGGACGTTCGTCCACACGATGCCGATCCGTGGATTTTTCTTGCGCAAGCAGCGGAGTCGCAGGGGAGTCTTCAACGGGCGGCTGAGTATCTTGACAAGCTTCCCGACATTGATCCCAAAACTATTCCAGCGCTCCTCGAAAGGGTCGACCTGCTCTTTGGCGACTTAGGACAGCCGCTCGAAGCTGCCAAAACCTGCGAACGTATTCTTTTGATCGATCCAAAGTCGATTGATGCGCATCAGCGTCTTACGTTTTTTTATGCGGTGACTCTCCAGCGAAAAAAAATGGTCGAACAGGCTCGCAAAGCGATTGAAGCGTCATGTGATATTCCTGAAACATACGTCTACCTGATCGGTGCGGATTGGATTACGCTCTCCAATACTGCAACGGTGAACGATCGTTGGCTGAAAACAAATCCTGATCAAGAGCTTTATACAGTGGCCTCAGCACTTGGATATGTGAATGCGCACGGGCTTGAGGAATCGATTTCAGAAGAAGAGGCTGCCCTGGAGATCGATGCTCCTCGGCAGACTCCTGAGCATGAGAAACGACTCACGTTATACCTCAATCAATTCCCAGAGAACCTCGGACTTCTCTCATACTTTCTTCAGCAGGCCAGCACACAAGGAGATTCCGATACGGTTGCCAGGCTTCTTTCCTCGGCCCCTCCCGAAGCCCAAAGCGACAATCGATTTTGGAGATTCAAAGGGTGGCTTCATGCGGCCCGCGGCGAGGATCAAGAAGCTGATCAAGCATTTCGAAAAGCCCTCGAACTCAATCCCTATGACTGGGCAGCACAACACCAGTTTGCTGGAGTCCTTCGAAAAACAGGGCACGCCGAGCATGCCGCGCTCATGACACAACTTTCAGCCGAGGGGAGAAGCCTCAAAAAAACAATTCTCAAACAGCCTGACGTTCGGTCGATCCCGGCGACAGTTTTAACCGAAATGGCTGTTTATGCGGCCAAATGTGGTGACAATCATTCGGCAAATCGGCTCTTTGCTCGCGTGCGTGAAATCTCCCAAAGTGGAAACTCATTGATCTATAAAGCCTCTGATTGACTGACTGAAAGAAAGGGGATAAAAATAAGAAGTCTTTCGGGGGCGGAGGTATCCATAGAAATTTTTCAGTCACATTTTTTATTCGGCAGGGAGTTTTTTCCGTCATGCTTTGTTTCTACCAACCCAATCGTTTGACGTCTGTTTTTTCGTTTGTTGCCGCTGCCATATTGTGTGCCGGCTGTGCGCAGTCGGGACCGGCTCTGAATTCGGTTTCTGGAAAGCTCACGATCGGCGGAGAGCCTGCAAAAAATATTCAAATCTCGTTCTATCCATCTCCGGCAAATCCAATGCAACCGATTGCGTCTGCTCAGGTCGATGCGAGTGGAAATTTTGTTTTGTTCAGCGGCGGATCCGATCGAAAGGGCGCTGTGACAGGGAAGTTCAAGGTAGTGCTTGCTCAGATGGCAGGCACGACGACCCAGGATGCTGCAGCCCAGTATCAAAGTGGCGGCGGTAAGGCCCCAGGTGTACCGAAGGCATCTTTTCCGGAAGAATTTTTATCGGCTGAAACGAGCACCAAAGAAGTCGAGGTGAAACCTGGCACCAACATCATTAATTTAGATCTTTGATCGCATGGTAAAAATCAAAAAAATTTTGTCGCGTTTAATTTTTTATTCAAGAACAACTTCACGATCTTTTTACTGTCTCATTGTTATTTTTAGGAGTCCATATCATGTCTTTTAAAATGTCGCACCGCGGACGAAAATCGGGCTTCACGCTTGTCGAACTCTTGGTTGTGATTGCGATTATTGGTGTTCTTGTTGGACTTCTGCTTCCAGCGGTGCAGGCCGCGCGCGAAGCTGCTCGTCGAAATGCCTGTTCCAATAACCTGAAGCAGATTGGTCTATCAATCGCGAATTACGCGGATCGTTCTGAAGAGAAGATGCCGTTCAATAAAGATCAAGCGATGTGCAACGGTGGTAACGATACAGGGCGGTTTATGTTTCAGCTTTCCAATGACGGTGCATGGTCTTGGATCGTCGCAGCGTTGCCGTTCATGGAAGGTTCCGACATCTACAACGCGTTTGATTTTAAAGCAGATGCTTATAGTGGAACCAATCTCATTCAGGCTGCCCGTCCGCTGAAAAATTTGCTCTGCCCATCCAATTCTTCGATGACTGCAGTTCGAACTGGTCAGGCAGCGAGTTATTTTAATTGGAACGGCTATACCATGGGCGGAACCGACTATGTCGGAAGCCTTGGGCACGTCAATAGTGGCTGGAAAGACTGTGGCGCAATTCCAACTTTCCCCGACGCACCTCTGAATCGATTCGTTCCTGGCAGTGCTGGAACGCCTTGGGTGAACGGTGAATGCATGCTTGAGCAGGTCAACTACAACGGCGTATTTAAGCAGGTGGGCCCTCGGCGACTTGGCGACATACTCGACGGTACATCCAACTCAATTGCAGCATTTGAAGATATGCACTGGCGAGGCGGTAACCAGACACCGTTCGACTATAACGTCACTGCCGACTCGGCATGGGTCAATCCGAATGCCACTGTTGGAAATCTTCGTAATCTGATGAACAATAGAAATCCAGCCTGGCAGCAGGGAGCCGGTGATCAGCGGTGCCATGGCTGGAGCAGTAATCACACCGGTGGAGCAAGTGCGGTAAAAGCTGATGGAAGCGTTCAGTTCTTCTCAGAGAGCATGGACCATATCGTTCGTTACGGACTCGCGACGATTAAGGGTGGCGAGCAGGTAAACCAGTAAGAGTTTTTCTCGTGCGTCTTACTTGAGATTTCAAAACGTTTTTGCCCTGTCATCTGCCATCTGCGGGCGCAGATGACAGGGCATCGTTCGTAGAGTCTCTCTCGTTCGATTTGAAAATGGATAGCGAGAGTCTGTTCGGATTTGTGCAATGTTTCAGAGCGAAAATAGTTTCGATGTTTCGTCTGATATTGTGATCGCACTTTTTTTTAGCGAGCAACATTCTCGGCGTTCGGTTGCATTGCTGATACTTGTGGTGGGATTGTTTTCAGGGTGTGAGAAAGCCGCGAAAACTCCCGTTTCTCCTGCACGCACCGAGTCGCCATTCAAATTCGATCGACCGCAATCTGCTGACAGTACCACGACGACAGACAAATCGGACAACCTATCGCAGGAGTGTTCGGTCTTTGAGGATGTCCATGCGGCCGTTGGAATTGAACATATCTACCGCAACGGTGAAAGCGGAAAGTCGCTCATGGTTGAGGCGATTGGCGGAGGGGCCGGCTGGCTCGATTTTGACCGCGACGGACAGTGGGATCTTTATCTGAATCAAGGAGGTGATCCGGATGTGCGCGACCGTCAGACACAACCGATTGACAGGCTCTTTCACAATCTGGGCGAGTCTGGTTTTCAGGATGTGACCGACGCCTGCGGTATTCGGGACCCAGGCTATAGCCAAGGTGTGGCGATAGGTGACTTCGACAACGACGGTTTTGATGATGTCTATGTGACCAACGTCGGAAAAAACTCGCTCTTTATGAACCGTGGTGATGGCACATTTACCGACGTGACGGATGAGAGTGGCGTTGGGGATGAGCGATGGAGTACGTCTGCCGCATGGGCCGATCTCGATCTCGACGGCGACCTTGATCTCTACGTGTGCAACTATCTCATGTACGACCCCTTCAATCCGATGGACTGTCGAAATGAAAAAGGACAGCCGCGAGTCTGCCACCCTCGAGATGTTGAACATTGGCCAGACGAGTGTTACCTCAATCAGGGAGACGGTTCTTTTCGGCCGTCAGCAAAGCGACTGTCGCTCTCAGGACCCGGCAACAAGGCACTTGGCGTTGCAATTGCAGATTTTACCAACGATCGACTTCCAGACATTTATGTCGCCAATGACACGACGCCCAATTTTTTCTTTGTGAATCAGGGCAATGGAGAGTTCCGCGAATCGGCGATGGTTTTAGGATGCGCAGTCGATCGAAACGGAAACAATCAGGCGAGCATGGGGTTGGCAGTGGGCGATTACGATAGCAACGGGTGGTTAGATATCTACTCGACGCATTTTTTTGAAGAATCAAATACTCTCTACCGAAATCTTGGATCGGCTGGATTTGAAGATGTTACGGGCCTTGTCGGCCTGCATGAACCGACGCTTGCTCGACTTGCCTTTGGGACCGTAATGGCGGATTTTAATTCTGATGGTCAGCCGGAACTGCTGGTCGCCAACGGCCACATCGAGAACTATCCAGGAAATCCACTTCTGCGCATGAGACCGCAACTCTTTTCTTTTGGCGGTACGAAGTGGATCGAGTGCTCCGCCGCTGCGGGACCTTTTTTCCAACAGAAACAGGTCGGTCGTGGAGTGGCGGCATCTGATTGGGACAACGACGGCGATCTCGACGCGGTTATTGTGCATCAAAATTCACCGACGGCTCTGCTCGAAAATCGATCGACGCGAGGTCATTGGATTTCCTTTGAGTGTATCGGTATTCGGAGCAATCGTCGGGGCATCGGGTGCCGCGTTACAGTGCGATCCGGTGACATCGAGCAGATGCAAGAACTTGTCGGTGGTTCAAGCTATGCAAGCACGCACCAACCGCTGCTGGTTTTTGGTTTGGGGAAATGGAACGGGCCGTGTTCGGTGCATGTGCAGTGGCCAAGCGGACTGACCGAGTCGCTCAACAACCTCGACATTGATCGGTCTGTGATTTTGCGAGAACCGATTGAATTCGCGCAAAGCCGATCGCCTTAAACGATGTTTTCACGGAGCTGCCTCTCATCGAGATGCAGCTGCCCGCATTCGATTCGAGATGTCTCGCTGGGAATGTGCATTTTCGGTCTGAGCTGTTTTTTCGTAAGCACCAACGAGCCACAATCGCAGCGACAGCATCGTTGGATCAAGCTCAAGTGCGAAAAGAGCCGCAGCGATGCCTTCAGTCCACTTACCGCTGGTGCCGAGTACAATTGCTTGCTGCGCATGAAAGCTGGCGA
>Ga0194051_1001941_pt1 | contig 10405 bp, 7 predicted proteins | sample SepL2320m_MetaG_FD_161275 | JGI IMG/M metagenome (GOLD analysis project Ga0194051, IMG submission 161275) | Anoxic zone freshwater microbial communities from boreal shield lake in IISD Experimental Lakes Area, Ontario, Canada - Sep2016-L239-20m | ecosystem: Environmental > Aquatic > Freshwater >...
TGTGACAACACCCTTCGATGATGTCGTTCATCGACAACCACCACGTGCGCTGTCAGCGATGACTCGGATGTACTTGGCCCCCAGATGCGCAACTCGTGTACGTTTGAAACACCCTCAATGGATCGCAAGAATACATCGATTTTGTGAAAATCAATTCCTCGAGGTACTGCGTCGAGCGCGAGGTTGGCGCTCTCCCACAACAGACCCCATGTTCCGTAGGCAACGACGAAACTCACCAGCATGCTCACAATCGGATCGATCCAGAGAATTCCTGTGGTCCAGAGAGCGACTCCCGCAACAACCACCCCGAGTGACACTGCTGCGTCGGCCATCATGTGCAGATATGCACCGCGGATATTCAGATCCGCGTGGCTTTCTTTCATCAAAAGAATTGCCGTGAACCCATTGATCACCACTCCCACGGTGGCAACCACAATCATTATCATTCCTTCGGTTGGTTCTGGAAACCAGAGTCGACGATAGGCCTCCCATACAATCGCGCAGCATGCTGCAAGCAGAAGTATCGCATTGGCGAGTGCGGCAAAAATAGTCGTGCGTCGCAAGCCCCATGTGTAGCGCGGTGTCGATGGCCTTCGGGCGATGGCATCTGCTCCCCATGCCAGAAGCAAACCAACCACGTCTCCGGCGTTATGCCCTGCATCTGCCATGAGCCCCAGGGAGTCGGCATACCATCCGCACACCGCTTCTAACACAACAAAAATTGAATTGAGGCATACTCCTATCGCCATGGCCTTTCCTATGCCCACGGCGTGAAGCGTATTGTGATGTGAGTGGGTGCTGTGATCGTGAGACATGGCTTGCTAAAAGAGGTGAATCACTTGCTTTCAATGCTCGCTTCAAGAATACCATCCCCCGCCCAAAATAGGCTCCGTGCGGAGACGTACAAAAAAAGTATCTGCCTCGTCTGTTTCGAGAGTATCTTTGCCTCCAAGAGAATCAACTCGCGAAAGAACTGTGCAGCGGAATTATTGTGCTTTGATCTCCACTTTCGAGACGTCTCACTATAACGTAAGGGAACACACTCAATGCTTTTGAACATCTCTCGCTCTTTCACATCTTTTAGACTTGTGCGACAGATTTTTTGTCTCGTGTGGCTGGTGCTCATTTTTGCAGTGTTCGATTTTTCCGCCTGTGCCCAAGAGCCCCGCGTTCCAGGCCCGCGATCAGATGGATCGGTCATTCTTCCCAATCAGTGGCTCTTGCGTCCCGTCGGAAAACAGGTTGAGGTTGGCGACTTTCCAATCAATATTGCGATCCACCCGGAGGGCTCTTTTGCCGCAGTACTCCACTGCGGATACGGGCCACATGAGATCGTGATTCTCGATCTGACTCGTCGTGCAGTGGTGTCACGAACGCGGCTGGAAGAGGCGTTTTATGGTCTCTCGTTTGACGCTTCTGGAAAAACGCTCTTTGCATCGGGTAGCGGCGCAGAATTGATTCATCGCTACCGTTTTGAAAATGGCACGCTGATTCCCTCATCGCCTCTGCCGCTCCGCGATGCCATGCAGCGAGGAATTCCCGCAGGGATTGCCACAACAAGCGATGGTTCAGTTCTCTTTGCTGCAAATCTTTGGGCCCAGAGTGTGTCGCGCGTCAACCTCAAGGAAGACAACCCTGAAAAACGTACCGCAGAGCTTTTGCTCACTGGAAAACCGGTGCCGCTGTCTCCCGTTCTTTCGCCGTCAACGGATGATCCTTCGATCACAAAACGTGCTCGTCAGCTTCTTGAAGCGTCGGTCGCCGACCTGCCCTATCCTTATGCCTGCGTCCTTGATGAACCAAGAAATCGTCTCTACGTTTCACTCTGGGCGCAGGCGGCGGTGGCGGTGATTGATACCCTCGAATTCAAGCTCCTCGATCACTGGAGTACAGAAGAGCACCCCAATGAAATGCTTCTTTCTCCCGATGGCAAGCGTCTCTTTGTTGCCAATGCCAATCGCAACAGCGTCTCGGTGATTGATCCCGTGTCTGGAAAAATAATTGAAACTCTTGTTGCCACGCTCACGCCCGATGCGCCGCCTGGAAACACGCCAAACTCACTCGCCCTGTCGCCTTCTGGGGAATATCTCTTTGTCGCCAATGCCAATATCAACACGATCGCCGTATTTGATGTTGAACATATGGGAGCTTCAAAAAGTCTTGGATTTATTCCCGTCGGCTGGTATCCCACAAGTGTGCGGCTCACACCCGATGGAAAACGGCTGCTGGTGGCCAACGGAAAAGGTTTGATTTCTGACAGCAACCGCAACGGTCCTCGCCCGGGCTTTCACCCCGAGGCTCCAACTCCTGATTACATTGGAGCACTCTTTCAAGGCACTGTGGCGTTCATCGATCTTCCCGTCGACGAAATGGCTTTTGAGAAACAAATGATTGCCTGGACGCAGCGCGCGATGACATGCAGGCCACTCGGCGCAGAATCACTTGAACTGGCTGACATTGAAGGTAGCCCCATCCCTCTTCGAAAAGTCGACAAAAGCCCGATCACTCATGTGATTTACATGATCAAGGAAAATAGAACATACGACCAAGTTCTCGGTGATATGCCCGAAGGCCGAGGTGATCCAACACTTTGTCTGTTTCCTGAACATGTGACTCCGAATCATCATGCGCTGGCTCGCGAGTTTGTGCTTTTGGATAATTTTTATGTTGAAAGTGAAGTGAGCGCCGACGGCCATGAGTGGACGATGGGAGCCTATGCGAGTGATTTTGTTGAAAAGCAGTGGCCGCTCTCCTACGGGCACAACCGCCGAAACAAGCATCCATATCCCAGCGAAGGCGCATACGATCTGCCTGCGCGTCCTGCTGGCGGCTACCTCTGGGACCGCGCGATCGAAGCAGGCGTGAGCGTGCGCAGTTATGGGGAATGGGTTTCCAACGCAGCCGATCCCTCGATGCCTGGAACGGCAAAAGTGAAAGCCCTCGAAGGGCGAATCGATCCCATGTTTCGAAGCTTTGACATGGGGTATCCCGATATAAAACGGGCTGATCGGTTCATCGCAGAATTGGAACGATTCAATCAAGAAGGTGACATGCCGCGATTGCAGATCGTTCGACTTCCAAACGATCACACCAGTGGCACGAGCCCTCGGCTCCCGACGCCGACAAGTTATATGGCAGATAATGACCTGGCGTTTGGTCGCATCGTAGAAGCGGTCAGTCGATCACCGTTCTGGCCGACGACGGCAATTTTTGTGGTTGAAGACGATGCTCAAAATGGACCTGATCATATCGATGCTCACCGTACGATTGCGTTTGTCATCAGTCCGTATGCTCGTCGCACATCGGTTGATTCAACGCTTTATTCTACAAGCTCCATGCTTCGCACTATCGAATTGATTCTCGGCCTTGATCCCATGTCACAGTTTGATGCGTCTGCCATGCCGATGCTTCGCAGCTTCCAGAAAACGCCTACGACGCAACCCTATGTCTGTCGCAGCGCTAATGTTCCTCTCGACACTCTCAACAAAGTTTCAGCATGGGGCGCGGAAGAATCTCTGAAGATGAATCTGGCTGTAGAAGATGCCGCGGATGATCTTCTCTTGAATGAAATTGTCTGGCGCAGTGTCCGTGGCGAGAAGTCGTCGATGCCCGCTCCACGTCGTGCGGCTTTTGTTTTTATAGACGAAGAGGACGAAGATGAAGAGTGAACTGTCGACGAGTCTTTGAAACATTCACATTTTCAGAAGGATTCAATAACGCGTCGTCTTTTTAGTCATCAAACGTTGTGGCAATTACATTCGCAAACGCGATGGCGGAAGAGGGGAAATTTCGAAGCCATAATTCCGGTTCGATAAGTTCTAGTTCCATGATCGCCAACTGCCCCTGATTGTCGTTTACCATGTCGACTCGACCGTATGCTGGTGGTGGGTTGCACACAGCTATTGCTCGCTCAGCCAAATCGATCTGTTCTGGCGACGGCGTGTACGGATGAACGGTTCCTCCGTGATCGTCCTGCACTCGAAAATCTCCAGCTTTTGCTTTTTTGCGAACAGCGTGGGTAAATCGACCCCCGAAGAGCATCAGCGTATCCTCGCCTTGAGAGAGTATTTCCTTCTCGAACGGCTGGAATATCAGCGATTCACACGTCAATAGATTCAAAACCACAGGCGAGATACTGGCAACACTTTCTCGATTCACCCGATACGTATGCCTGGCTGCACCTGAAATACACGGTTTAATAATCGCCTCCACCCATCCAGTTTCATCCATGACATCGTGCAGCGTCATACTACTACCGCGTTCAAGAAACCGACACGGAACCACTGGAATACCTTTCTTCTCAATATCCTTTAAATAGTGCTTATCCATGTTCCAGAGAACCGTCGAGAGTTGATTACAAAACCGAGTCTGATGACTGGTTTGGGAAAGCCAATGCGAAAACTCTTTCGGTCGTTGGTAGTAGTCCCACGTTGTTCGAAACACGGCACATCCAAACTGGGACCAATCAACATCAGTTCTCGCCCAGTCAACACGGAGAGACGAGAGCCCCTTCGACTCCAACGCTTTTTGAAGCAGCCGGTCATCATCAAGAATATTACGAAGGTACCAGTCACTTTCGTCGGCAACTGATGCCTCATAGCGGTGATCGGTCAGGAGCGCCACATCGACTGGGAAAATAGGATCTGACTCGATCACTGCGTGTCACTCTCGTCTTTATTGAAAACTGTCTGGGACACATACTGAAGAACGATAACTCCAGCCACAACCTCACAGACTGTTGTTTAGTTACTATGACTGAAAACTCTTACACATTTTAAGGGCTATTCAATGAACCGTTTTTCTCGTCGGGAATACCTGCGGCTTATGGCGAGCGGGATGATTGGCAATGCAGTTTATTCGACCCATTCCATTCAGGCAAATCAATCTGTTGAAGCAAAGTCCGTGGCGGCCGTTGTCAGCGTGTACTATTACAATTCTCATGCCGACGTGATTCTCGGAAAAATCCTGAACGGCTGGCTTCAAGACGGCGGCCTCGGCCCAGCCTTGACTCTCGCGTCACTCTATGTCGATCAGTTTCCTGATGGTGATCTCGCCCGTTCGCAAAGCGCGCAACATGGTTTTCCTATTTTTGATTCAATTGAAAAAGCTGTCACCGTTGGTGGCAACAGCATCCCGGTCGATGGCGTTTTGTGCATCTGCGAACACGGAGACTATCCATACAACGAATTAGGGCAGCACCTCTATCCACGTCGGCGATTTTTTGACGAAATTGCCAACGCATTTGAAAAATATGATCGCGTAGTGCCGGTTTTTAACGACAAGCATCTTGGCCCTACCTGGTCGGATGCCAAGGCCATGTATGACCGAGCACAAACCTTGAAAATTCCTTTCATGGCCGGCTCCTCCTTACCAGTTGGATACCGTACGTCACCAATAAACGTGCCGATGGGCAGCGAGATTGAAGCTGCCGTCGGCATCGGCTACAGCGGACTCGATGTGTATGGCATTCACGCTCTGGAGTTTTATCAGTGCCACGTCGAGAGGCGTCAACATGCCGAACAGGGAGTGAAATCGGTGCAGTGCGTGCAAGGGGATGCCATCTGGAAGGCAGTCGATGACGGTGTCGTTCAAAAAGATGTTCTGGAGGCGGCATTTGCCGCGGTACCGAAATCGGGAATGCCAAACATGCGGCAAGACGATCAGGCTACTTTGTTTCTCTTTGAATACATCGATGGCCTGAAAGGTTCCCTGTTTATGTTTTCGTGCGTCAGTGGAACGTCAGTCGCACTTAAAATCAAAGGTCAGCCGCAACCGCTTGCCACTGCTTTTGATGAGCGAAGCGTTCCACGTCACCCGCATTTTGCCTACTTGCTCAAGGCGATCGAATGCATGATCCACACAGGCCGTCCAACATATCCCGTCGAACGAACATTCCTTACCAGTGGCATTCTCGATCGGTCGCTCTGTTCGCTTCAAGGTGGTTCCATAAAACGAGCGACGCCAGAACTTTCGATTGCCTACACTCCGATCGACTATCCCTACGCTCAGTTGGCAGACTTGCAATCTCGTCCGCTCTAACTTCAAAAGCCCGTTGGCACTCAACTCGTAGCAATTTGTTTTGATGCCAATGGATTCTGCGGCCTATTGGTTTTGACGATTGCGCCAATCGCCTCGACGAGCATCACCGCCGCGAGCGACAACAAGACCACGCCCGCCCACGGCACCGGGTCGGCTGGAAATGTAAAACCATTTTCCGTTCGAAATCGGGGCACTGTCATACTGAGAAGCGCCCAAGTGCTCATCACAAACATGAAGACGGTCGGCAGACCTGTGACGAGCCATACCCACGTCTGTCGTCGAGTGCGCCATAGCCAGACAGTAATCCCCAATAGCGTCAGTGCAGCAAGGAGTTGATTGCTCGCACCAAAGAGACTCCAAAATGTTTTCCAGACAGGAATCGGCTTGCCTGCTGCATCGAGTTCGGTACGAAGAAGAAACAGAAGTGGAACGCCTGCTGTCATCGCCGTACCGAGCCATGCACCTGCTGTTCCCGACAGTCCTGTGAGTTCCTGCACGATATACCGACCGAGTCTCGTGCAGACATCGAGCGTATCGTACACAAATGTTGTAAACGCCATGAGCGCAAACGATACGCCGATTGAAGCAGGCACACCGAGAATTTCCAAAAATCTTCCCATTCCCAACGCATACACAAAATTCGGTGGCTGCGATGAAAGCGGGCTATCTTTTGCGAGGACCATCACACACGAAAGACTCACCACAGCGACGAAAGCCTCCAAGAGCATTGTGCCGTAGCCGATTACTTTCGCGTCGGTTTCTTTTCGCAGTTGTTTACTTGTTGTTCCCGAGGCAATCAGCGAATGAAAACCGGAACACGCGCCGCACGCAATCGTGATAAAAAGCATCGGCACCAGCGGCCCTGCCTTCTGCGTCTGCCATCCCATGAATGCCGGATATTGGATCGACATATCACCACCTAAAAGTGTATCGCTCGCTACCAGACCAATCGCAGCTCCGGCCAAAGCAACATAGAGAAAACATCCGCCAAGATGACCGCGGGGTTGCAGAAGTAGCCACATCGGCACCATCGCTGCCACGAGGCAATACAACAATAGAAAACCGCCCCAGATTTTTTGCGATGCAATGTCTGAAACGCCAAGCATCTGCCCAAGATCAAACGGGATGAACTGCCCCACCCAGATTGCAACTCCTACCAGCGGCACAAATATCACCGTTACGAGCCACAGTGGCATTTTGAGAAATTGCATGCACAGCCCCATCAGAATTGGCAGCACAAGATAGAGAAGGCTCGATGTTGCGATTCCACCGCCCGAAACCGTTTCACCATTTTCGAGTGTCTGCCGACCGAGAAAACTTGATGCAGTGATGTCAGTGAATGCCACAATGATATAAATCAACGCAATCCACACGAACGCGAGAAAGAGTATGTAGCTCCGAGAACTCATATGCTCTCTCACAACTTCCGCAATCGATCGAGCCTTATGTCGCACCGATGCAACAAGCGACGCAAAATCATGAACGCCACCAATCAGAATGCTTCCGCAGAGAATCCAGATCAGTGCCGGCAACCATCCAAACGCCACGCCCGCTAGAATGGGGCCGACAATTGGACCTGCGGCTGCAATCGCTGAAAAGTGCTGACCCATCAAGAGTGACGGGGGGATTGGTGCATAATCAACATCGTCGCGAAGTGTGACCGCAGGCGTTGGGGCATCGGGGTCGAGTTTAAATAGATGCTCAAGCAGTCTTCCGTACACGCGATAGGCGATGATCAATACAACAGCGCTTGGCAAAAGGACAACGAGCAGACTCATGATGTGGGGCCCTCTCGGAGGATGCTTCTTTCCATTGCGGTTTTCCGCTGCAGGCTTTGCGGCTGGTCACTACTTTGTACAACATTGCCTGCGTGTCCAGAGGGTGTCTCTCTTGGAACGAGACAAAACCATGACAAACGACAAACGACAAACCATGACCATTCTTTGCAAGCGTGCGACGATGAAATTGGAAGTCGTGCTTTTTTGTGTCCATAAATCTGCTCACCGGCCACTGGCCTCCCTGACGTACATTTTTCTCTCCTCTCCACACCTCGTCGGAACCTTTTTATGTCGAACTCTTCTGAAACCCTCGTGATTATCGGCTCCGGACCGGCTGGTTGGTCTGCCGCAACATACGCAGCACGCGCTCAGCTTCGACCGCTGGTTTTTGAAGGAGCGATCACTGAAGAAAATCGAATGAGTGGTACCCTTCCACTTGGACAACTCGCACTCACCAGCGAGGTTGAAAACTATGCGGGGTTTCCTCATGGCAATCTCGGTGAGTTTCTCAGCTCTGCGTTGCCGGAAAATCGTCGTTCGATGATGGCCCCACATGCGGGTGAAGGCGTCACTGGCCCAGAACTCATGGAACTGATGAGACAGCAGGCGATCAACTTCGGCACACGGATTGTCACCGATGACATCCTTAAGGTTGATTTTTCAAAACGTCCCTTCACGCTCTACACCCGTTCCAAAGATACCGTTGAAGCGCAGTGCGTCATCGTGGCGACCGGCGCGAGCGCCAATTGGCTCGGCCTGCCGAGTGAAGAGGCATATAAGAATCGCGGCGTGAGCGCGTGTGCGGTGTGTGATGGTGCCCTACCTCGATTTCGAAATAAGCCAATGGTTGTCATCGGTGGGGGTGATTCAGCTGTTGAAGAAGCAACGTACCTGACCAAGTTTGCAAGCATGGTGCATCTGATTCATCGCCGGGACTCTCTTCGAGCTTCCAAGATCATGGCACAGCGAGCCCAGAACGAACCGAAGATCACCATTCACTTTCACTCTGCCTTAGAGGAGGTGTTGGGAAACGATGCTCTCGGCGTCACTGGCGTTAAACTGCAAAGTACTATTGATCCTTCACGTGTTTCAATACTTGATGCTGCAGGTGTGTTTTTGGCTATTGGTCACACTCCAAATACAGCATTTCTTGATGGGCAATTAGATCTCACGGCCAAAAAATACATCGTCTGGAAAAAACACTTTCGAACCGATACGAGCGTTGACGGCGTGTTTGCTGCAGGCGACGTGGCTGACGATTACTATCGGCAGGCAATTTCAGCAGCCGGCACTGGGTGCATGTCGGCGCTTGACGCTGAACGATGGCTTTCTCACGCAGGTATCCACGCATAAACCAGTCCGATTCATGGCAGCGACAATTTCACGGTATCGGATTTACCTGCTGATCAAATTCGCTTGCACGATTTGAGAAATCATGTTCTTAAAAAAGGTGCCAGAAGCGGCACCGCTGCGATGAAGACTGCGCCGATCACAATGGTACGCGGTGGAGCCTCTCGGCGAACACGCAGCACGACGACCAGCAATACCAAAGACATCACAGCCGAGACCACTGCCGCCAGAGATGTCACCTGAATCATGGCGTCGAGTCCAAGAGTCGACGAGTTCGCTGCGTTATTTCCAGAAAATTGCACGCCGCGTGCGACTAATTCAAATATCCCAAAAACAAGGGCTGCCATTGTGGCAAGCATCCATGCCACAGTCATTGCATCAGAGGCTCTGCCGTCTTCACTTTGGTTCAATCTGAAAGTGGAAGTGATTGCTTCTTTTTTACGGCTTAGGGTGCGTCTGATTTTCTTTTTTTTACGCTTTGATTGCATCGAGAGATTGTCTCCTTTGCATTGTCCGCTTTTTGATCTCACTTCTGATTATGAGTGTATGTCTTATGACAGCGCAGAAAGAAACCCGGCGGGGAATTCACCCCGACCGGGCTTCCTTTGAATAACACTCAAGCACTCAGCAATCTCAAGCACCAACGTAGGTGACAAGAAGATCGCCGTTTCTGGTGAATCGAACGATGACCGATACGCCGCACTGCCAGTCATAACGAACCTCGCCGCAGCCAAGAATCGTGCAACGCGAAGACTCACAAGGGCAACCTTCGCAGCAACACGGCAAGCAGATCGGTACGCATACGGTGCAGCACGTTTCGGGGCTTGTAACGTTAAGAACAGTTTCGTAGGTAGGCTCTTCGCAGCATCCACGGTGCTTGTGATGGTGACCACGGTGGCGGTACTTGATGCATGGATTTGTGGGACAGCACGTCTCGACGCAGCACGTCGGTTCAGCGCAGCACGTCGGCTCGGCACAGCAGGTCGGTTCAGGAGCCGCACAGGTAGGATCGAGATGCTTATGACGAAAGCCAGCGTCAACGGCCGACGCATTCATAGCGACCACAACAAAAGAGAGAGCGACCACAAGGCCGCCAGAGAAAACGCGAGACATGAGAAACCTCCTAGGCTTGAACGCGGGGTGAAAGGGGGGATGGAAATTTTTTTCCGCGATCCACTACTCAAACTTTGGCACACTCGGCTGAAGAGTCAAAACAATCTATGTGGGCACTCTATGCC
>Ga0194051_1001944_pt1 | contig 10397 bp, 5 predicted proteins | sample SepL2320m_MetaG_FD_161275 | JGI IMG/M metagenome (GOLD analysis project Ga0194051, IMG submission 161275) | Anoxic zone freshwater microbial communities from boreal shield lake in IISD Experimental Lakes Area, Ontario, Canada - Sep2016-L239-20m | ecosystem: Environmental > Aquatic > Freshwater >...
GGTGAAGGCATTTGAACCTGTTTTCTTGCCACGAGTCGCACAGGACCTGAAAATGGTTCACTCACCGAAAAGGTCAGTGTTACTTTTTTTGAGGTGTCTCCTTCCGGCAAGGAAACCACTGGCATCGCTTGAATCGATCCAGGGGCATCCAGAAAAACTATTTCAAGCGGATCCTTGAATCCATACTGCCGATCGATCTGCAGAACAATATCCGTCGGCTTTGACACTTCTGTCGCGATTCGATCGAGATCTGTTTTGATTACAACTCGTGGAGTTTCAGGTTGCACTGACAACCGATACATCTGACTCGGTCCAAAGAGACGCTGACGATCAGAAATCAGAATTTTGTACTGTCCTTCAGCGGGCACTTGCCAGACAAATGTTGGTGATGGTTCATCGTTTGCGTGGAGCACCTTTCCATCAGAGTCCACAAGAGAGAGCATCGGATCAATTGAGTACCCAAGGCTTTGACTTTCAAAACTCACGATCCAGCGACTGTCCTTGGCTGCTGTTATGGAATGAACAGCAATCTGACCGGGGAGACTCAAGGATCCACTAAAGGTTCCCGGGAGTGTCTGTGCAGTGTGGATCGCCTCTTGAGTCGGTTCCGATAAAGTCACCACGGGGTTCTCTACGATCGCCACCACTGCCTGTCCGGCGATTCCAGGAATTGAAATGACGATAGGACTTTTTCGACTCTCGCCCTTTTGATCGGTCGTGTCCTGCGGAGTCTTGAAGACTATTTCCCTCACCGCTTCAGGAAGATTCCAGCCAACTGCCACGAGTGAAGTATCGCTGGTACGTGAGACGGCCAGCGGTAAGACTCCACTCAGAAAGGAGTTCTTGGCAAGCGTGAGCCGATAGACAAACCCATCGCCACCCGCCAGACCAATCGTTGAATCAGGTGTTTCTGGAAAACCAAATACACGTACGATAAAATCTCCCGAATGCTGTGCGTGATAAACAATTCTTGGATCAAGTCCGGATGCGTCAAGATTTCGTATGACAATCGACTGACGTGCATCAATGAGTTCCAGAGTGCTATCAACGGGCGATCGTAACTGATGGTGCGCATCGACATGCGCGATCAGCGTTTCACCTTTTTCAAGCCGAACGAGATAGCAGTCTGCGTCGCCAGACTTCGAGAGAGTTCCATTGATGACCGCTGGAATTTCTGTCTGGAGCGTGAGTTCAGAACGCTTGTCGTTCGGTTCGACTTCATTGAATTCAACGAGGTTTCCAACGACAAATCGCCGCACGGCAGTTGAACCACCTGGTGTATACAAGCGGATCAAGTGCACGCCGAGTGCTTCTTGAGCAGCAATCGACACTTCGAACGTCCCCGATTCTGCAAGCGGTTTCCACTGGCACTGGGATCGGTCGGTCCAGACCGACACCGGCCACACAGGAAACTTTCCCGTTGCCTTTACGGTGACTGTTCGGCCTTGCATGCCACCCGGAGGGAAAAGTCGGGTTGCCTCAGGCATTTCGCCAAAAGATGGCAGCGACAACATTTCACCAAAAGCTAAAAACCAGAACAGGTAGCGTGAGACACTGAACCCTCCTATCAGTCCGCTCCGCTTTTGATCGCTCCACAATGGTGCACAGAATCTCATCAGCCCATCAATTCCTTGATCGGTGTCGGATCGCTGACCAAGAATGTCGGCCTGCCAGCGGGGGTAATAAAGTGCATTCCCGGATCGATACCGAGCTTTGTATAGACCGTCGAAACAAAATTCTCCGGCGACAACACACGGTCAAAAGCTGAATGGCCAAGCCGGTCGGTCGAGCCAACGACCTGTCCGCCCGGAGTTCCACCACCGGCAAAAAAAATAGACATTGAACTCGACCAGTGATCTCGCCCCCCCTTTGCCGCTCCAGGAAGAGTCGAAATCTTGGGAGTCCTTCCAAACTCGCCAAGCGCCAGCACCATCGTTGTTTCAAGAAGTCCCCGAGCGTCGAGATCACTGACGAGCGCGGCGAGTGTCTGATCCCAGGCTGGAAGCCTCGTTTTGAGAGAATCAAAAATAGCGTTGTGATCATCCCAGCCACCATTATTAATAGTGACAAACGGAACACCTGATTCAACGAGCCGTCGCGCAAGGAGCGCTTGCTGACCAAACGAAGTACGGCCGTACGCATCTCGCATCGATGCCGTTTCGCTGGCGATATCAAACGCCTTTTGAGCTTGAGGAGTCGTCACCAGCTTGTAACCCTGTTCGTAATATCCATCGATAACCTTGACCGGGTCAGCCGCTGCTGGATCATCGATGCGCGGCATGCGATCGATTCGACCCCGTAGATCTCGTCGCATTTGAAAGCGAGACTCATCGATCCCACTGGGTATCGCAAGATCGCGAACGCGAAAATTCGCGCCATTGGGGTCATCGGTAACCACAAATGGAGCGTATTTCGCTCCAAGAAAATGTGGGCCACCCGATCGAGTCATGCCGGCAAGCGCAAAATAGCCAGGCAAACCATGCGGAGCAAATCGCTCATGCGAAGAAACTGCTCCCATGCTTGGATGAAAGCTGACAAACGCACCACAACCAACCGGTATGCGTGGAGGCGCGCCGGTCATCATGTAGTGGTTTCCAGCACCATGGTTGCCTTGATTGTGACAGACCGAACGAAGGATGGCGTACTTGTCAGCAATCTTTGCCAATTGCGGAAGGTGTTCAGAGATCGAAATTCCCGGCACGTTCGTCGATATCGGTGAAAATTCACCGCGAATTTCGGATGGCGCTTCGGGCTTAGGATCGAACGTTTCAAAGTGCGAAGGACCTCCGTCCATCCAGATGAGTATGCAGTTACTCGGTGTCTTACGCGGTACCGAATGAGCAGAGTTTTCGGATGCTCCGGCGGACTGCACAAGCCGACAGAGTTCTAGGAAACTCCCTCCGGCTAAGCCGCCCACGCCGAGTCTCAAGCCGTCGCGACGGCTCATGGGCCGCGACCACCACGGTGTACTATGCATCAAGAGGTCTCCACTTATACATGTCACGACTCTTTTGTGGTCCCATCAACATTCAATCTTTATAAACAAACTCTGGCGTATTGATCAGCGACCAGAGTATGTCCTCTATACAGTGTCGACGCGATCGACCCTGTTGCTCAAATTCTTTGAGCAACAACTGTCGTTCATCCGACGTCGGAAAACGGCTGTAGCACACAAGATAGAGCTCATCCAGAATATTTTCCAAAGATTGATCACCTGCCGCCAGACGGGCCGCTCGACTGGTGTCACTGGAAATCTTTGCCACGATGTCAACGCTGTTCATGAGATGCAACGCCTGCACAACCGTGGCATCTGGATCGCGTTGACAAGGAGGATCTTGATTCGGATCTGGCCTTCCGAAAACGTCAAGAAACGCCGAACCCGTCCGATGTGTCCAAAGCTGAACCGCTCGAGACTCTGGAGAAAGTCCTGCGTAACTTGTTGGCACCTGCGTAACGTCGTCGATTGCGTCAGCAAGCACCTCGGCCCGCAGACGCTGGCGATAGTGACGAGAATAGTTTCGATGATCACTCGAGTTCGTAGCATTCGGAATCGATGAAAGTTTCCAGACCGTCGATCGCAGAATCGTAGACAGAAGTTTTTTTTGATCGCATCCGTTGTTTTTCAATTCCTGTGCCAAGGTGTCGAGAAGTGCAGGGTTGCTTGGGGGATTGGTGGCTCTGAGATCATCCACCGGATCAACCACGCCAACCCCAAAAAGTTCTGCCCAGATTCGATTCACTGCCGCTCGATGAAAAAACGCGTTGTCGTGACTGGTCATCCACGCAACAAGCGATCTGCGTGGATCCTGATCAAGCGGAATATTGCTGAGCGTTCCGAAAAGCGGCTTGGGAGTAAGTACTTCGTTTGTAAGTGGGTGACGAACCTCTCCTGTTGCGGCAATGACGATCGTTTCCTCACCGCCAGAAATTGGTGGTGAGAGACCTGCTCCCTTGTAGCCTACGCGTCCAAAAAAAGCTGCCAGCGAATAAAAATCTTTTTGGCCGTAGACCTCGAACGGATGTTGATGACACTTGGCGCACTCTAGTCGTACCCCAAGAAAAAGCTGGCTGATCATCGTCACAATCTCATCTGGACTTCGACGATCTCGAAAAATCGTCGCTGCTCCATTTCGCCACGTGCTTCCCGTCGCTGTTACCAACTGCCTCACAAACTCGTCGTAGGGAAGATTCTGAGCAAAAGCGTTACGAAGAAATGAGTCCAGACTCAGCGTTGCCTTGATACCAACTCGATACGGATTCGGGCGGAGCAAATCGGCCCACTTATTTGCCCAGAAATCGGAATACTCTGAACGCTCCAGAAGTGATTCAACCAATCTTTCAAATTTCTCCGGATTGGAATCGACAAGAAAACTCCGAGCCTCATCAGCGGTTGGAAGTCTTCCAATCAAATCGAGATGAGCCCGTCGCAGTAATGTGCTTTCAGAAGCCACAGCGCTTGGAATGAGATTCATGCTAGAAAGTTTCTGCCACACTGGATCGTCGAGCGGCGTGAGCCTCGGCAGGACGGCGTAAGCCGCCACATCGACAGCACCGGGTCTGGCAATCGCCGTGCTCCATGTGCCGATCATGCCCATGTAACGAGCCATGATCGTCGCTTCCCCCGGAAGATTTCCTGCTTTTAAGTGTCCATCGTGTGTTACGGAGACAATCACGGGCTCGTTCGACTGATACGCGCATCTCGACGTAACAACACGACTGGTGGAATCGTTGTAATGAGCCGTCACAATCAATTCGACGCTTTCTCCTGCAAGGAGCGACCTCGCCTGAGGAGAAATTGAAATTCGATCAAGCTTTCGATCGGTCGGAGAACTTCTGGGAACTCCTTGCTCAATCCAACGGCTGAGCATTTGAAAATCATCGCTTTGAGAATCAATCTTCTTCCCACCGCCGTGTGGGATCGCAGCAGAACTTTTCAGCAGAAGCAGACTCGTCTGCGGAGCGGCAATCGCGATTCGTCTTCCACGGGCCGCCGAAACGATCGATTGAAAATCGCTCTCTGGGTCAAACCCCAGCAGCGATAATGCAAATCCGTTCTGACCGCCTGATTTACCGTGGCAGGCTCCAGAATTACATCCCCGAGAGGTCAGAATAGGTTCTATATCCAGCTCAAATGTAATCTGTTCCGCGGCAGCAATACAAAGACACTGCGCGGAAACAATGACCGTGCACCACGCTGCTTGTCTGACTCTCCAAAGAGTTTGAAACATTGCTTTGAGTCTCACGACAGACAACACGCTGCGCGATCGATCACACCGATCGCTGTCCCGAATCGTTCCTTTGAAGTCTATCTTCTCTCTTCATGCAGTGCATACAGATGGATGTGGCGGACACTTCTTAAAGAGTGTAGTCTCCTTCGATTCGTCGCAAAACTCAGCACATCACGCTCGGAATACAACTTTATGATCAAGGGAATTCTCACACCACTCATGGTTCCGCTGGATGACAGAAACCGCATTGATGAGTCTGAATTTCGTCGCTACATCGACTGGTTAATTGCCAAGGGTGTCCATGGTCTGTATCCCAATGGATCCACTGGGGAGTTTCTCCGGTTCACGCCCCAGGAGAGGCAGCGCATTGTCACCATTGTCTGTGAACAGGCGGCAGGACGAGTGACGGTTGTCGCTGGCGCGGCGGAGGCAAATGTCTCTGAAACAATTCGTGCCTGCGAACACTGTAAGGAAGCCGGTGCAGACGCAGTTGCCGTTGTCTCACCGATCTACTACAGGCTGTCACAGGAGAGCATCTACGCCTACTTTTGTGAAATCGCACGACACAGCCCGATCGATGTGACGATTTACAATATTCCTGCGCTTGCCTCTGCGATCGAAGTGGAGACTATTCGTCGGCTCTCTGCTGAGTTTCCACGATTTATTGGAATCAAAGATTCCAGTGGTGACATCTCCTTCATGATCCGTTTGATGGCGGCTGTTCGTCCCAATCGACCCGATTTCTCATTCCTGACAGGTTGGGAAGGAGGACTTCTTCCAATGCTCACCATTGGCTGCGATGGAGCAACTCTCGCGACGAGCGGTGTTATTCCAGAAGTCACACGAACTATTTTTGACGCCGTGAAGTCTGGAGAACAAAACACGGCCACGGCTGCTTTCACCGCGATGCGAGTTCTGTTTGAAACCATGATCGGAGGAGCCGATTTTCCAGAGGGCTTTCGAGCTGGCGTTGAACTGCGAGGCTTTCACATGGGGCATTCGCGACAGCCTCTCAGTGCTCTGCAGAAACAAACGCGAGCAACGCTTGTTGAAAATCTTCGCAAACTGCTTGCTGCGCCACTCGACTTCTAAAGATGTTCGAGGAACACACGCATGTTTTCTGACCGCATCAGCTCCACAGCTGTCGGATCGGCTTGCCGCTCCGGATAATCGGAGTCGGACGACCGCTCAGGTCATTGATTGTGGCATGTTGGTAATCGATCTTGAGGTGATCGTAGAGCGTTGCCAGAAAATCCTCCGGTCCTACGCGGCTTTCAATTGGAGCTTCACCGCGTTGATCGGTGGCACCAATCACCTGCCCCGTTCGAATGCCTCCACCGGCAAAGAGCATCGAGCCTGCCTGCGGCCAGTGATCTCGTCCCGGTTGCACCACGCCAGCATCGGCGCTAGCCACTCCACCACCACTGCTAGCCACATGCGAGATTCGAGGAGTGCGGCCAAATTCTCCTGTGACCACAACCATGACTCGCTTGGCGAGTCCTCGAACGTAGACATCCTCGATCAGCGCAGAGACCGCCTGATCAAACACCGGAGCACGAAAACTCAGTGCATCAAACACATGATGATTCACCGCATGATCATCCCAGTTTGCAACACGACCACACAGCGACCCGTCAAATTCTGTGGTCACCACCGAAACCCCGGCCTCCACCAGTCGCCTTGCCAAAAGGCATTGTTGACCCCACGCATGCCGCCCGTATCGATCCCGAATACGAGGTGATTCCTTCGAAAGATCAAATGCTTCGGCAGCCTTGGGACTGACGAGTAAATTGAGTGCCTGTGCGTCAAAACGATCCACAGCATCCATTGTGCTCGAGGAATCAATCGATCGCTTCAATCCATCGAGAGACTGTTTCAGCGATGCACGCGACAACAGCTGCGACTTTTGTTTTTCGTCACCAACGGCAATGTTAGGAACCCGAAACTCTGGCGCACCGAAATCACCATGCACTGAAAATGCATCGTACGCCGGCCCGGCATAGGTCGCCCCGGCGATCGTAAAATTGTCATAGCGATCCACTGGATTGATCGCAGCGTAATGCGGTAAAGCCGGCTGACTCTTGGAAGAGATCGAACGAAAATAATTTGTAACCGTCATCCAGTCGGGATATTTTGGAAATAATTTGTCAGCCGGATCGGGATCTCCTGAGAGCATCTGCAGGCTTCCGGCAGGATGGCCGCCACCGGTATGCGAAAGTGACCGAATCAGTGCGTATCGATCTGCGATTTTTGAGAGCCCCGGCAAAAGCTCACTGATATCGATACCGGCAACATTCGTATGGATGGGCTGAAACGGCCCACGGTATTCGCTTGGCGCCATTGGCTTTGGATCAAACGTATCGAGATGACTTGCCCCCCCTCGCAACCACACCAAAATAATCGCCGTCTGCTCTGCGTTGGCCGATGGCTCCTCCCCCGCCGCCAATGGTGAAGCACGAAGCCGAGCAACATCACCGAGAGTGAGGCTCGTAAATCCTCCAAGAGCGATTCGCAGCAGTTCACGGCGACTGGAGAAGATTTTTGCGCGTGAATTTTTTAATTGCATGACATTACTGCTTCAACAACTGAGGCGACTGCCTCTTGAGGTGGTCTGACTGCCGAACAACTTCAGTAAGAATTCGTTCCTCGACATCAGCTGCCCATGGGGATGGCCTACCGTAGTAGACCATCGCGGAGGCTCCTTCATAACCGCCTTCGTTCAAGACACGCAACGACGGAATATAGGCCATGACATCGTTGGCGTAACCCATAACCCAGACATCGCTTCCAAGCATCGATCCGTCGGCGATGTTTTCCGTTTGAGACGATCTTTGTGGGGCGCGTCGATCCGAGATCGCTTCTTGAATCGTTCGTGAATAATCAACGACTACCTCGCCGCCGAGTGAAACAATCTCAAGACTCTTACCAAGACGCCATATCCCAATCGGATATGGATAGGTTGCAGGAATTGATTTTCCTCCATCAAGATCGGCAAGAAACCCTCTGGCTCTTGAAGCCAGAAAACGGTCCTGTGATTTCATATCGAACTCACATTCTTCACGAGAGGGCACTTTGACAAACGCAAGATCGATTTCGTGATAGATCGCCTGGAATTCAGGGGCTAGCGTGATCATTGGTAGATCAATCACCCGCTCGACAGCGTCAGCAAGTTGCAAACCGTACTCTTTTGCCAGCTCCACAGTCTTTCGCGGCAGTGGATTTTGATCGGCTCCACAGCCTGCAAAGAACATCGCCACCGAACCGGGGTGCGTAGACTCCAGATCACTTGAAGCAAAACCGGGATAATCGCCACACCATTTTTGATAACTCAGTGTTGTCGCATGACAGGCATATCCAAAGATTATTCCACAGAGCGACCCATCTTCACGCCGTGCCGTAAGCACCGGCACGTCATGATTGACCGGCCCGGCAAGCGCGATTCCCGCTGCTCGTTTGGCAGGCACCTCCGCTTCGATATTCGCTCGACGATTCACGGCAAAGCCTGCCGAACCAACACCCCAAGCAAGTGTCACCGGCTCAACACGCTGCGCTGCTTGTGTCACCGCCTGTTCAATTCGATCGATCAGCTTTCGAGAATAGCTTGCGACTCGCGATTGCTGAGTCGCGTCGAGGGCGTACATCGTCGACAGCGTACTGCCGACCACCGGTCCACAGTGCGTATGAGATACCGAAAGAACAATCGCTTCTCGCGGAATTTTGTGCAGGGAAGTTATGCGATTACATATTTCTTGTGACATTTGACGGTCAATACCAACCAAGTCGAGTGTGACGAGCACCGCACGAATGCCATGGGCATTTTCGAGGACCGAAGCTTTGGCCCACAACTCTGTTTCAGCCTCTTGGGCTGGCGCGGTTCGACCTGCGTAGCCGGACATCCACATCGGCTCGGTTGGTGTGATCGATTCCTTGGAAAACCCCGCCTTCCATCCCACTGACAAAGTCGCCTGTGCGTGCAGCAGGTTGCTTTCACACCGAATGACGATGCTCACAAACAAGAGGATTTTTGCCAAGCATGCGCAACCCCATTGTTTTGTCCCTGTACCCAAAAACCGGTTTCTCAAGAGAGTCTCCTTGCTCTGCTCATGTTCGATCGAATGAGGCCAATATCCAGAAACAGCGGCGCACTCATTTCTCTCTCATCCACACTTTCGGGATCATTTCCGAGATTCTTTCTCAGGATCTCGCGGAGTTCTTTTCGATGCATTTCATTGAGCGGAACAAAAAACACCGGATCCTGAAACAGTACGGGATCCGTGTCGCGATAGTCGATAACCCGATTATTTTGAATGACCGGGGTACGACCAAAACCGAGCATGTACCGATCAACACGTTCAAGGAAATCCCGCACCGTCACCGTACGAGGAACTGGCTTTCGGATAAAAAACAGTTCAATCGCCGAATCCCAGAAATGAGTAACAAATTTTGTTCCCACATCGGCATGCCCAAGTTGATTGCGATTGGCGCCCGCAATCATGACTGGCATCGACACGATACTGCTGCCACTTGTTTTTGAAACCGATTCCATCGAATGAGCGAGATTGATGACAAAATCAGTGCTGTAGCAGTCATCAAAAATCAGCACAATATTTTCAAGATCAAGTTTCGTCGAATCAACTCCACTGCGGGCTCTTGCCGCGGCAACGACTGCTGCAGCCACTCTCTGGTATGAAATATGGTAACTCTGAATTTCCTCCGGAAGCCCATGTCCAAGAACAACAACCGTCGTTGGTTGATTTTTTTTGACCGCATCTGTGAGGGCCGCCACAAACTCCTCGGCAACCTCTTCAAGAAGTGCGTCGCCTGTTCGCTTGTAGACCTGAGCCTCGCATTGATAAGCACTCGCAAGCGCTGTGATTTGTTTGCGATCGAGCCCCTGTTCGGGATCGAGCAGGGCAATAATCGTTCGTCCTTTTCCAAGAACAACATACTGAGAAGAATCCTGCCGTAGCATCACGATATAGTGGGCGATCTCTTCGATAAGGGCTTCTTGCTCGCTTCGGGACATTCTTGCAAACAGTTTCGAATGACTCTTGAGACACCAGTAGACCGATGGTTGAATCTGTCGCCATTGCATCGGCACTGTCTTGAGATTCGCATCGATAAAGGTTTGAAATACCGATTGGAATTGAGCCAGAGATTCAAGACCTG
>Ga0194051_1001946_pt1 | contig 10391 bp, 7 predicted proteins | sample SepL2320m_MetaG_FD_161275 | JGI IMG/M metagenome (GOLD analysis project Ga0194051, IMG submission 161275) | Anoxic zone freshwater microbial communities from boreal shield lake in IISD Experimental Lakes Area, Ontario, Canada - Sep2016-L239-20m | ecosystem: Environmental > Aquatic > Freshwater >...
CGTGAGCCGGTTGCTCCCGCCTCCCGGGCTGGCCCCGGCCCAGAAAGCGGGTCCCGGGGTCGGCCACCTCCCCCCTGAAGTGGCGTTTTTCTCGGGTCGGCGCAGAGTCTCTCCGAGTCGGGCCACCTGGCAACTTCGTGATGACCTCGCGTCCGGCAGCGGTCAGAGGCTGTGGATGTCGATCGCGGGCAGCTCTTCTATCCGTCGATTGAAAGACGTCGCGGTCGTCATGCACCTGCACGATCTGGCCCCAGTCGGTGGGCAGCCAGCGAGCGGGAGAGATCGGCGGCGGTTCGAGCGGTTACCCGCCCGTCGCGGCATCGCGCTGCTTCCCGACGTTGCCGACCGCCAGAGCCGTGACGGCCGGCCGCAGCGGGTGATTGGGAGCGAAGACGCCGTGATACCTGTGCCGGTGCCTCCGCGGCTGTGGGATGAGATCGGCAAGCCGGGGCGAGAAACTCAAACGGCGTGAGTTCGATGACGCCGCTGGCCGGCCGGTCACAGTACCTCAGGAGATGCTCGAGCGACTGACATGAGACACGCAGATGGGGACGAAAGAGCGTGATCCGGACACTCGCGTCGATGGAAAACCCGCTGTTCTCCCACGCGAGCATGTCGGCGGCCGCGTGCGCATTGAGAAACCCCTGCGGCTTATCCAGTCGTCCGCCTTGGCGGGATCTGCGGGCAAGGCTTTGCCGGGCTTCAGATACGCGAGGTGGCCCTCCTTCTGGAAGAGCAGACTGCCAAACTTCACAGGCCGCTTGAGCACCACGAGATACTGGATGACTTTCGCTTCCTGCTGCCTGGTGGAGTGGCTGGCCGCCCATGGATTCCCGGCGGCCACACCCAACGTGGCGAGGATGCCGTTCTTGAAGTCGCCTTGGGCCTCCTCGCCGTCGACCCATGCCTTGCAGGCCGCGACGTCGATGTCCGTCGCCTTCAGTCCCACCGTCAGGTTCGGCCCCGTGGACGGGGGTGCCGGCGCCGCCATGGCCGCCGGCAGCGTCCACAGAAACACGAGCAGCGAGACCAGACATCTTTTTGCGATTACAAAGAGGCCAGTTGAGATTTTCATAGACATACAACTACCACAATTGTTTGGCTAGAAACGGTTGGTTTGCCACCCGTCCCCCGGGGCTGCTTGGACGCCCAACAGGCACGAGCCCGGGATCTCGTATGATAAAGTCGGAGCGGACTTCGTTCCATTCTGCAATCCCAGATCTGCACCCCAGATCTGCAATCTCGAAGGGAACTAACATGGAAGACTTCTCTCCGGCCTGGATCAACCCGCTGCGACTCGGGCGGCGCGGGGTGTTTCATTCGCTCGGCGCGGCGGCGGCGGCCGGATTCACGCTCACCAATCACGTGGTGGCGGCGGACGACGCGGCCGGCGCGCAGGTCGCCGACCGTTCGTCGAGCATCCGCATCACGGGCTTGAAGACCTACTGGGTCGGCCCGCTGGTATTCGTGAAAATCGAGACGAATCATGGGATCGCCGGCTGGGGCGAGGTGAAGGGCACCGACCCGCGGGTCGGCAAGGTGTGCGTCGAATCGCTATTCGAACTGGTCGACGGCGAGAACCCGACCCGGATCGAGCACCTCTGGCAGAAGATGTTTCGCGCGCACCGCGACATCCGGGGCGGCGCGATCCTGATCCACTCCATGGCCGCGATCGACGTGGCGCTCTGGGACATCGCCGGCAAACTCTGGAACACGCCCGTCTACCGGCTTCTGGGCGGGCCGACCCGCGACCGGATCCGGGTCTACCACACGCCACTGGCATACAAAGTGGGCCCCGGTGGCCCCCGCGAGCATTCCAGCACCCCGGATGTCGTCGAAGGCTACGTGAATGCGATCAAGGCGGCCCGCGAGAAAGTTGGCCCCAAGGGCGCCGTGATGTTTGACGCCCATTCGGCCCTACCGCCGGCCACGCTGATCCAGGTGGCGGCCGCGATCAAGCCCTACGACGTGCTGTTTATCGAGGAGCCCGGCGTGCCGGGGAACATCGAAATCTTCAAGCGGCTACGGGAGAAGATCGACATCCCCCTCGCCACCGGCGAGCGGGATCGCACGATTTACGAGGTGATTCCCTACCTGCACGAGCGGTGCATCGACATCCTGCAGCCTGATTGCAGCCACACCGGCGGGATCAGCCAGATGCGGAAGATCGCAACGCTGGCCGAGGCCTATTACGTGCCGCTCGCGCCGCACTGCACTGGCAGCTTTCTCGGTATCGCTGCCAGCCTGCACGTGACCGCGTCGATCCCGCTGTTTTTGATCCACGAGTTCTATCCGGAGAACGCCGCGTTAAATCCGCCGGGCATCCTGCGGATGGAGTATGCCTACGACGCCGAGGGCACTATCGGGCTGCCGCCCGGCCCGGGCCTCGGGGTAGAGGTGGACGAGGCGCTCCTCGCGAAGCAGGCGAGCAAGCCGCAGACCTACAAGTGGCCCGGCCAAACCCTCAAAGACGGCTCGGTCGCCGACTATTAAACCGCCAGTGAGCCGCCAGGCCTACTCGCGGCCGTACAGCTGCTCCTCGCCGGGAAGGAAGTTGACCTGCCAGGTCGCCGGGTAAAACCGCACAATGCGGCCCGGGCGAAAGCCCTCAAGCAGCATGCAGCACTTCACGTTTGATTCGCACTCCGCTTGAGCCGACCTCCACCGGCACCGTGTCGATCGCCAAAATGTTGCCCCCTTCGTTGCCTACTTCGCCTCCTTCGCAGGCCCCTCGCCGCATCGGTACATTTTCGTGCTCAAGCTCATCGGCTGAACGAAAGTACCTGCTTTCAGTGTGAAGGTGATGCCGCCGAACCAGTCGAACGCGCCGAGCGACTCGGGAATATCGCAGGTGAACTCGCCATTGCTTCCCGGAACGGCTTCGATACGGGCCCAGTCGCGGGCGTCCCAGCCGCGCGGCTGGTCAGGAAGCCAGCTCACGTAGAACCAGCCCGTAGCACGGTCGGGGCAGTTCTTCACGGTGAACTTCAGCGCCTTGCCGTCGCGCGGCACTGCCACGGCGATCGGCTCGGGGAGGGGAGGATTACCGCCCGCGAGCACGTGCGCGAAAAACGCAGGCTCAATCTCGGCGTTGATCGGATACTCCCAGCGCACCGGCCCGCCCGGCAGCGACATGTAGTGGCTCTTGTTCGGGCCGAAACAGACGTACTTGCCGGCAGGGATTGCGTCGAGCGTTGCCATCACAGACGGCGGCTTGAAGAAAATGTCGTTCGCGGCGGCGTACAGCAGGAAGGTGGCCCGGCAACGATTGAGCCTGGTGCCCGCGTCGAAGCATTTCAGCCAGGTGTTCCGATCCGACTCATCCATCTTCTTCAGCGCGTCGGAGCCGATCGCGTCGAGCTGATAGAATCCCGAGCCGTAGAGGTTGAAGGTGCCTTTCACGCGTTCGTCAAGGAGGCCGGAGAGCATGGTGACCATGTAGCCGCCCCAACTGATACCAGTCAGGCAAAGCTTTTGCGGGTCGACGTCGGGCTGGGCCTCGAGGAGGTTGAACGCACCCAGGCCCGCGGTGACCGCGTCGAAGAGCACGCAGACGTAGGGCGTGGGCTTGGGGGGGATGATCTGGTCGGTGCCGTACTGCATTTTGGTGACGCGGCTGAGGCTGAGCATCTTGTCGTTGCCGCCGTAGCCGGGGAGGTCAGGGGCGATCGCCACGTAGCCGAGCTTGGCCCACGCGATGGGGCCGTCTTCGCCGGCCATCCCGCCGCCGCCGTGGCACACGAGCAGGCCAGGCAGCTTCTGGCCGGCAGTATTCGCAGGCCGGGCAATGATGGCATAGATCTCGCAATCCTTGACCTCGCCCTCCTTGCTGCCTTCAGCGCTGGCGAACCGCAACTTCGTCACCTTCACGCCGTCTTTGATTTCCTCCGAGATCACCGTCGTGACCTTCGGCACGCCCTTCGCGTAGGGCGCGAAGAGGTCGTTCTTTTCCAGCGCCGGCGCCGGCGCGGCGGTCGCACATTTCACGAGCAACAACAGAATCCCAACGGATACGACTGCAGCGCGAATGCTTGGCCTCATGGTTGTCTCCTGCAAAGTACTGTCTCGAAACAAGGTTGTGAAAAACGCTCAAACACGGTGCGCTGGCTCAGTCGGTGAACAGGATCTGGCCCCAGTTTTTCGGAAGGTATAGCCCGGTCAATGGCACTTCCACAAGCGTTGCCCTACTGCTGAGGGACTCGTGAGCCGGTTGCTCCCGCCTGCCGGGCTTGCCCCGGCCCAGAAAGCGGGTCCCGGGGTCGGCCATCTCCCCTCTGAAGTGGCGTTTTTCTTGCCGTCTGCGCAGAGTCTCTCCGAGTCGGGCCACTGGCGACTTCGTGGTGACCTCGCGTCCGGCAGGGGTCAGAGGCTGTGGATGTCGATCGCGGGCAGCTCTTCTATCCGTCGATTGAAAGACGTCGCGGTCGTCGTGCACCTGCACGATCTGGCCCCAGTCGGTGGGCAGCCCGCGAGCGGGAGAGATCGGCGGCGGTTCGAGCGGTTACCCGCCTGTCGCGGCATCTCGCCGCTTGCCGACATTCCCGACCGCCAGAGCTGTGACGGCCGGCCGCAGCGGGTGGTTCGGGGCAAACACTCCGTGATAGCGATGCCGGTTCCTCCGCGGCTGTGGGATGAGATCCGCAAGCCGGGGCGAGGAACTCAAACGGCGAGAGTTCGATGACGCCATTGGCCCCCGGCTGCGTGGACTTGCGGCCGCGACCGGGCCCGACCCAGTTGGCGGCTTTGTGCCCGGGCATCACATAGCGGATGCGAGCGATGCGGCTGTCGGGGTCGCAGATCACGGAGAGCCCCTCGAGTGCGAAAGTTCGCAAAACGGATTGGACAGCTCTAAAACTTATCCCACGAGGAGCGGCAACTGCCGTGCCGAACAGGATTGGGACGCTGGCAAGCAGTGTGCGATCCGGAAGATCCTCACGCATCTGGGCGAGCCGGTCGAACGGCGGCCGCACCTGGCCGGTCAAGCGGCTCGTCTATGGTCAATGATGGCCCCGGCGGCTACTCCAGTCTCAGCCTAGGCCGAAACGGCACGCCCGGCCAGGGCAAAATATATCTCCTTTTCGAAGGCGGTCCGCAGGGGTGCCACGCAGCGGTTCAAGTGGTCTCAGTCAACCTGAGCAGGCTGCTCAACGGTCGCGACATCACCACGCTGATCGGGAAAACACCCTCGTCGCCAACAACAGCACGAAGGAATTGAGAGCAGTTTTCGTCGGGCAAGACCTCGGTGAGGATTCCTGGAAAAGTTCTGGTTACATTTGGTATTGTATTGTGGGGTCGGTCCCAGCCGAGAACTGGTCCGTCCAGGATCACAGGAGGTAGCGGGGCATGCGAGTGACGCGTTCACGCATTTTAGAAAGCAGGGCTGGCGATGCTCCCGACGGAGTTGTGCGGCCGGTTTTCACGCTCGCCCTGGCCGTCGCGACGCTGGTAGCGTGCCCCGCGACGACTGCCACGAAGGCAGCCGATAATTCGGTGTCGATCCTCGCCCAAGACAAGGACACCTCGCTATCTCGCGGTCGGATCGACGAACTGATCGCGGCGGCGCCGGGAGCGAATGGCCTCAAGGCCGTCGGTCCGATCGGCGACTCGGCCTTTCTGCGGCGGGTCACGCTCGATCTCGTCGGCTGCATCCCCACGGCTGCCGAGCATCGGCTCTTCTTCGCAGAGCCGGCCGAGATGCGGCGGCACATTCTCGTGCGCCGGTTGGTGGCCAGTGACCGCTTCGCTGCTCGCTGGGCGGTGTGGCTCGGCGACATGCTCCGCGTGCGGAACGGCACGCCCGGCGGCCCGGAACTCGACCGATTCCTGCGGCAAAGCATGCGTGACAAGTTGCCCTACGACCGGATCGTTCGGCAACTGCTCACGGCCGCGGGCTCACCCGGCCACGACGGTGCGGTCGGTTTCTTCACCGCGGAGAACGCCGACCCCCTGGAGATGGCCGGCGTCGTGTCGCAAACACTGCTCGGGATCCGCATGAAGTGCGCCCGCTGCCACGACCATCCCTTCGACCGTTGGACCCAGCGAGAGTACTACGGACTCGCCGCGTTCTTCGGCGAGACTCGTTCAGTGGCGGCATCGCAGAAGCGTCCGGTGCGGCTGGTCGACACGGACGGCCAGCGGGTGCAGTGGCCGCCGCGGGACGGACCGCACGCCGGCGGCTCCCCCGCCGCGATCCCACCCGCCTGGCCCCTGCCCCGGCAGACCGCGGACGATCCCGCGCTCGAGGCCGCGTTGGAGCGGCGGCCCGCGGCGGATGAACCGACCGCCGACGAGACGCTCGACGAGCTGCTCGCGGCCGCCGTCGATGAGCCCGTGACAGCGGGTCTGTCGCTCGACGCGGCCGCGGTCCTGCCCCCAGTGACGGCCGGCAACTGCTCGGCACTGCGGCAGTCGATCGCCGATCTCGTCGTTGATCCCCACAACCGTTCCTTCGCCAGGAACATCGTCAACCGCATCTGGGCCACGCTCATGGGCCGCGGCTTCGTCGAGCCGGTGGACGACGTCCGCGGCGACAATCCTCCCAGCCATCCCGAACTGCTCGACCACCTCGCCATCGAGTTTGTGGCGGACGGGCACGACATCGGCCGCCTCGTGACGCTGATCGTCGCGAGCGAAGCCTATGCCCGTGGCCACGCCGACGGCGAAGACGAGAAACTCCGCGGCCGTCTCGAGGATGCCCTCCTCGCGGCGAGGCTGCGGCCGCTCTCGGCCGAGGCTCTCCACGACAGCCTCGTCACAGCCGGCCACCTGCATGACGTGAAGCATCCGCCAGGCGTCAATCTCAAGACCATTGAGGAGCGGGTGCTCGTCCGCCGCGAGGTGACCGCGGAGGAGCCGGATGACGGAGAGAAGCCGCGGGATGCCGCCGCCTCGGCAGCGGTCGCCGAGGCAGCGCTGGCAGGCCGGCTCGCGGTAGCCGACGCCGATGGTGTTGAAGCCGAGATGAACGATCTCGCCGAGGCGCTGATGGAGGCCGACCCGCTCGAAGGCATGCGGGCGGCCGCGCCCGAGGAGATGCGTCGGCAGCGGATGGCCGAGGAGATGGCCCGTCCGGGCGGATCCGCGCTGCCGCAGGATCCAGCGGAGATCGCGCGGCTCTACCGGGTCGAGATGGTGACCCGGGAGGTGGACGTCAACCCGCGGTTCGACTGGGCCGTCGCGATGCCGCTTCCAACGCCGGAGCAGCATTTTCTGAGGCTGCTTGGCCAGTCGTCGCGTCAGGACGTCGAGGAGGCGGGGGGCTCGCGGCCGCACATGCGGCAGGCGCTCATGCTCCTCAACGGCCCGCTCGTGCACGAGGCGGCGCGGGTGGGGCAACTCGAGCCGATCGGCCGCGTGCTCGCGGCCCCGGGTCGCCGCGACGTGGTGAGTTTGCTCTACGTCGAGACGCTCTCGCGGGAACCGCAGCGCCGCGAGCGGGAACTCGCCGACGAGGTGCTCGCGGCGGCGGCCACGCCGGCCGACGGCATCGCCGACCTGCGGTGGGCGATTCTCAACAGTCACGAGTTTCGATTCATGCCATGACGCTCCCTTACCAGAGAGAAACAACGATGAACCATTCCATGCTTTTTTCAGAGCCTCTCACGCGGCGGGGGCTGTGCCGATCGGCCGCCGGCGGCCTCGCGACGCTCCTGGGGATGCCCGTCCGCGGCCTCGTCGCCCGCGAGCCTGGAGTCGCCGCGCGGGCGGCGCAGGCCGACGCCGTCATCCTGCTCTGGATGGGAGGCGGCATGAGCCACATCGACACCTTCGACCCCAAGGCCGGGGCGAAGACCGGCGGCGAGTTCACCGCGATCCGCACGGCCGTCGATGGGGTGACGATCAGCGAGATCCTCCCGACGGTGGCGGCGCAACTCGGTCACGCTACCCTCCTCCGCACGCTCACCGGCGAGAGCGCCGATCACGGCGACGCCACCCACCACGTTCTCACGAGCTATCCCCGCGTGCGTGAACTCGTCCATCCGTCGCTCGGTTCGATCGTGGCCGACCAGGTGGACCGGCTCGGCGACCTGCCGGCCTTCGTCACCATCGGCGGGCAGGCCCCGTCGCCGGGCTATCTCGGTCAGACCGCCGAGGCCTACTTCATCGGCGAGCCGGGGCAGCCTGATCCCACCGTCACGCTGCCCGAGGGCATCACGCTCGTCCGCTCAAGCCACCGGCTGGAACTGCTCGACCGGCTCAACAAAGGCTTCGCAGTGGACGCGAAGAATCGGCTCGTCGACGCGGTCGATGGCTCGTATGCCGCGGCGGTGAAGCTGATGCGCAGCCCCGCGCTCACGGCGTTCAATCTTGACGACGAGCCCCCCGCGGTCCGCGAGGCGTATGGCGACACCCGCTTCGGCCGGGGCTGCCTGCTCGCGCGGCGGCTCGTGGATCAGGGCGTGCGGTTCGTGCAGGTGAACCTCGGCGGGTTCGACACGCACACGGGCAACTTTCCCGCCATGCGGGGGCTGGGCGCCGTGATCGATCCCGCGATCGGCACGCTCCTGCGCGACCTCGCGGCAAGCGGCCGGCTCGATCGCACGCTCGTGCTCGTGCTCAGCGAGTTCGGCCGCACGCCCGACATCAACGGCTCGGCCGGTCGTGACCATTACCCCGACGTGTTCAGCGGCCTCGTCGCCGGCGGCGCGATCCGCCGGGGCTTCGTGCTCGGCGCGACCGATCCAGAGGGCCGCAAAGCCGAGGAACGGCCCGTTCGTCTGGCCGACCTCCATGCCACGGTCGTCGCGCAGCTGGGCATCGATCCCGACCGGGAAGTTCCCTCTCTGCTGGGACGGAACATGAAGCTCGTCAACGGCGGGCGGGTGATTGGCGAAATGCTGTCCTGAAGGGAGTGATCCCGAGGAAGCGGCCCGACCGCGACTGCCGACGAGCCGTTGAGGGCAGGGATCGGACGGTTCATCTGACCAGCCCTCCTTCTCGCTGGCCGCGTTGCACCACTTCACCACGTCGTCCCAGGTGACCGAGTGAACCGGATGGTCGCCCGTCCGGCCTTCTCCGCGAGGCAGATCGGTGTAGCCGTAAGAGATGGTCCACGGGTAGACGCCGTCCCAATGAGCCTTCGTGGGGGCGGTCACCGCGATCTTCTAGCCGCTGAGTTTCAACTTCTGGACGCGAAAAAACCTGAACATGTGATCGTCGTCGCCGCTCACAGTCCCCCGCTCAGCTTTTGTCGCACGAGGATCTCGTCGAACTTCACGGGATTGGCTTCGCCACTCGCAGCAAGAAGTGGTCCTTTCCAGGTGATGCACCCCGACGAACTGGCAAACCGGCACCCGGTAGCCCAGAGGAGTCGCTCACCGCAGCGGTGTCACCGCGGCGTTTTCAGCCATCGGGATCGTCGAGCAGTTGTTGCAGTCGTTGGCGCAGCGGCTCCGGATAAAAATCGAGCCACGAGGCGTCGATCATGCCCAGCGAAAGCATGTCGAGAATGTGGACCTGATCCTTCCGACGAAACGCATTGAGCTTCATGCGCACGAGCGTTTCCAGAGCGACCGTCTGGAGGTCATCCGTCCGGACGGCAGGAATGATATCGGGATTGGGCTCGCCCCCCCGCTCCACCGTGCCGACGAGCAGCACATGCACCGCATCGCGGACCGATGCATCGGGGTGTTCGACGAACACGTCGAGACCGGAGGTAGTGCGATGATGAAACCCGGCGGCCGTCATGGCGGCAACCAGCGCGGGCAGATCGGCCGGGCGAATGAGAATATCGACGTCTTGCGTGGTTCGCAGCGCGGCCTCATCCACCTGCGCCACCCAGGCCCGCACGGCGTGGCCCCCGATCACCGCATAGGGCACCTTGGCCGCCTCGAGAATGCCCACCGTCTTCCGCAGCCGTTGGTTGACTTTTTCCACTGCGCGCTCCATGCGGGCCCAGAGTTTCTCGCCCGTAATTGTGAATTCAACCATGGATGATTTCCTCCGACTATTTCGCGCTTGGAAGCATAACCTTTTGATTATCGATCCCCATGTGCACGTCTGGGCCCCGACGCCGGTGACTGCCGACGTCGCCCATTCTGCCTCCCGCTTCTGATGCTGAGGAGCATTCCGAAAAGGATAGCCCAGTCAATGGCACTTCCACAAGCGTTGCCCTACTGCTGAGGGACTCGTGAGCCGGTTGCTCCCGCCTCCCGGGCTTGCCCCGGCCCAGAAAGCGGGTCCCGGGGTCGGCCACCTCCCCTCTGAAGTGGCGTTTTTCTTGCCGTCGGCGCAGAGTCTCTCCGAGTCGGGCCACTGGCGACTTCGTGGTGACCTCGCGTCCGGCAGCGGTCAGAGGCTGTGGATGTCGATCGTGGGCAGCTCTTCTATCCGTCGATTGAAAGACGTCGCGGTCGTCGTGCACCTGCACGATCTGGCCCCAGTCGGTGGGC
>Ga0194051_1001947_pt1 | contig 10389 bp, 9 predicted proteins | sample SepL2320m_MetaG_FD_161275 | JGI IMG/M metagenome (GOLD analysis project Ga0194051, IMG submission 161275) | Anoxic zone freshwater microbial communities from boreal shield lake in IISD Experimental Lakes Area, Ontario, Canada - Sep2016-L239-20m | ecosystem: Environmental > Aquatic > Freshwater >...
CGATTGCGTGGGATACAGCGCATGGCAGGCCGCCGGGCAGAGGACGATGTCGGTGGCCTCGAGGAGCGGGCCCCTGTCCTCGTGCGCCTCGGTGCGCCGGAGGAGCTCGGCATGGAGCTTTTCGTCGCCACGGAACGAATGCACCGACCCCATCTGGTCCGGAAACGACTCGAGGTAGCCGTTCTTCTCAAACGTGGCCCAAGGCATGACGGGTGGGAACCGGAGGTTGACGGCCCCGAGGTCGGCTCCGGCGGAGACGGCCAGTGCGTCGACCGCCTCCACGACCGATTCGTAGGTGGCAGAGCGGCCGTAGATGCCATCCACTCCGGTCTCGAGGAGGACTCCTTGGTCGAGCAGGGCTCGTCGGAACTCGGCCCACGGCTCGGCGTCGGTGGCGGTGGGCTCCGAGGTGGATGGCGCCATCTTGCTCACTCGCCCCGATGGACGAGAAGGAGCTGTCCGTTGTTCGCCATGATCCGGTCGTTGTTGACCATGAGCGAAGCTCCCATGGCATCGCGCAGATGTCGTCCCAGGCTGTAGGGGCTGTCGAGTCGGTAGGAGGCCAGCCCGCAGATCAGCATGCACTCGCGCACGACGTCGACCACCAGGGTCGAAGCCGAGACCTTCAGCGAGTTCATGGCGATGCCGAAGCCCATGGAGGTCAGCCGGTCGCTATCGCCGTCAGCCTCTTCGAACCGGGCGATCGAGGACCGGACACTGTCGACGAACTGCTGGTGCACGGCGGTGACATCAGCCAGGCGGAGCGCGGCTGCCGGTGTCATCCCCGGCCGGCGGCGGGCTTCGGCCTGGACGAACTTGCGGGCCAGGTCGAGCGCGTCGGTGGCGATACCGAGCCACACCGAGCTCCACAGCAGGTGGGCCATCGGGAGCATGGTCCGAGTGGAGATGTCGGAGTAGGGATCGTCAAGCACGGCCGACGCATCCCCTGTCGCACGGAGCACGAACCCGGTGCTGCATGTCCCCCGGAACCCGAGGGTGTTCCACTCGCCGACCTGGTCGAGCTCGAGTTCGGGGGGGCGACACAGCACCAGGACCTGATCGCTGGCCGGACTGTCGGCCGTGCGCCGGGCGGTCACCATTACGGCATCGGCATCGAGCGCATAGGAGATCACCGGCGCCTGCTTCTCCAAGTTAAACCTTCCGTCCGACAGGTCGAGGGCGCAGATGCTCGATCGAACATCTCCACCCGTGCCCACTTCGGTGGTGGCCGAGGCCAGCAAGTACTGGTGTTCGACCAGCTCGCGCAGATAGCCCTGCAATAGATCGTTGCGGCCGTGGCGCACCAGACACGCCACCTGACTGTGGTGCATGGCCACCACCATGGCACTTGATGCGCACCTGCGACCTAGTGCGATCATGCCCTGGCATACCTCCGCAATGGTGGCACCAGGGCCGCCGAACTCGGTCGGTACGAGTGCAGCCAGCAGCCCGTCTGCGCGCAGTGCCTCGATCGTTTCGGTCGGGAAGCGCGCCTGCTCGTCTACGTCTGCAGCCGCGGGCCCCGCCACCTTGTCGGCGATGGAAGTCATCCGCAGGGCCACGTCGGTCCAACGGTCCGCATCGGATGGCGCGTCGACTGCGGTCATTTCCCGCTCATGTGCCTGTAAGTTCGGTGACGCCCGCGCTCATGGCCGCTACCGACTCGAAGGTCGACTTTTTCAGCATCTTCTCGGGGAACTCGAAGTCGAATGCATCCTCGAGCGCCAGCATCACGTTGATGCTGGCATGCGAGGTCATCCCCGCCGCGAACAGATCATCGCCGTCAGCCAGTGATTCGATGGGTACGGCCAGGCGCCCATGATCGGCCACCACTTGGCGGATCGTCTCATTCGTAGTCATCCTTCTCCTACTTCTCTAGAAGTCCGCTCGATCGACCGGCACCGCGCCACGACCACTGCTGCTGCTGCGCCTGCCTCATGTGTGAGGCTCACCGAAAAGTCGTCGATACCGGCGTCATCAGCCAGTATCGCCGCCCGACCAGATAGCCGAATCTCACACCAGCCTCCAGTCAGGCGATGTACCTCGATGCTACGCCAGTCAGGTTGCCCATCGGTGGGTCTAAGCACCTTGATCACTGCTTCTTTGGCGGCGAATCGAGCGGCCAACGACTCCATCGAATAAAGCACCGGGCCATCGGACGTGCGAGCCGGTCGGCGACAGCAGTCGATCTCGTGGGCGGTGAACACCCGGTGCACGTAGCGGTTGCCGAAGTGGAGGACGGACTCAGCCACGTCAGCGATGGCCACCAAGTCGACCCCGACGCGGAGACGTTCCGCCGACAGGGCAGTCACCGGGCACCAACCCGATGCCGAGACCTGATGCCTCGAGTGCACACCGTCGAATACACCACCCGATACCGGTCGGTGATGAGAGGCCAGGCGAACTGCTTCACCCGGAGTTGGCCGGCTGCGGCCAGGGACTGGCGCAGTTCGCCATCGGCCAAGACCCGCTCGAGCACCCGGGCGACCGCCATGGTGTCGAACGGATCGACCAGAAGTCCGTCGCGCCCCTCGCTGATGAACTCCGGCGCCCCTCCCCTGCTGGTAGCTACTACTGCGGTACCTGCCCTCCAGGCCTCGAGGGCGACGATGCCAAAGGGCTCCAGTCGACTCGGCATGACGAAAACTGTGGCCTCGGCCATCATCGATGCGACCTGTTCGCGGGTGAGGCGTCCGACCAGATGCACCCGATCGGCGATCCCTGAGGCCTCCGCCTGCGCTGCGAGCCCCTCGAGGGCAGGGCCCGAGCCCCCGATCACCAGGTCGGCCGTCCGCATCGTCGCGTCCATGGCGGCATAACCGGCGAGCAAGAGGTCGAAGCCCTTCTTCTCCACTACCCGCCCGAGAGCCAGCACATAGGGGGTCCCCGTGAGGGGGGGCGCCGGCTCGACGGCTTCACTCTGCATGGATTCGCTGGGTCCAACGAGTGACACCCCGTTCGGAATCACCATGCCGCGGCCTGGATGCAGGCCGAAACGGGCGATGGCATCGTCCATGGTGAATTGAGAACAGGCAGTGACAGCCGATGCAGAGCGGAGGCCGGTGCGAATGGCTGCCCGCATGACACGGGAGACATCGAAGAGATCGGTATCGTCCATCACCGTCTCACCCTGCAAGGTGACCACCAACGGGATACCCGTCAGCCGAGCCAGTGCCGTGGCATACGCCCCGTTGGGCCCAAAACACTGGACATGGAGGACCTCGGGTTCAAAGGTGGCTACTGCTCGGCGCAGTGAGCGCATCGTGCGTACCCCCGCAGTAGCGGTGCGGATGAGGGAGGGGAAATTGGTGGCCGGTAGCGGCATCGGAAACCGCCGGACGACCAGCCCGTCGCGTGTCTCCACCGTCTCGGGGGCACCGTCATCGCCGAGTCCGGTCCACACTTCGACCTCATCACCTTGGGCGACCAGGGCCAAGGCCAGATGCCGGGTCAGCTCCTCCACCCCACCGACCGATGGTGGGTAGGCGCTCGGCATCAACGCGACCCTGGTCATCGGTTCTGACCGCCCGATGTGCACAGCCATGCCGCCGGCCGGCCGGTGGCGGAGGTGTCAGCGGGCATCAGGGCCCAGCCGATGGCAGAGGAGGAGGTCAACGGATCGATCTTAGGTAGTACGAGGGTCCAGCCAAGGTTCCATGGTACCCAGCACCGCCCCGCTGGGTGCTGGGGCCAGGCTGCTCCATTCGCCAACGCCTGGCGACCAGCGGTTCGAAAAGGCAGCCGAGTACCAGCCGGACAGATAGCCCTGTTCTGCGCAGTCGCACAGGGGAGCCCAACTTGGGGGGTGCACGCCGAGCATATTGGCGATCTGGTCGTGGCCGCCCTGAGGCTGCACGTAGGCGGCGTCCACTTCGTGGCCGATCTCGAATGCGGTGATCGCCGCCAGCCGCTCCACTGTCTCCCCCGGGTAGACATAGATCGAGGAAGTCCCACCGGCCTGTCCCCAAGTGAACACAGTGTTGCCGTAGAACCCGGGGGACGGTGCCTCGGCAATCGACCGAAACACGATCGAGTAGCCCGGGATCTTCTGCCACGGGTAGGAGATCAACTCCAGTGCGGCTGCGCCCATGGCCTCGGGGGTGTCGGGGCTGGCCGGTGCGGCCGGAGAGGCAGCCGCCTCTGGGGCCGTCGGGGCTGCCAATGCCGAACTGACTCCGGAGGCTCCACCAGACGGAACGACCGCTGATGGAACGGCCTCTGATGCCAGTAGTTGCGGGGTTACGGACACCGCAGTCGCGGTATGGGGGCGGGAACGAATGAGGTCGGAGGCCGCACCCGTAGCCGCCACCGAGGTCGACCTGATCGGTACCGTCAGCACCAAGACGGCCCCGACCAGCATGGTCGCCAGAGCCAGGGCGATCAGGATGTCGAGGCGAAACAGAATGCGTCGTTGGGCGTGGGTCGCACGGCCGACCAGTGCCCGCCGGCCGGTCCGACGACGATCCACTCCCACATATCCGTCGGACAGCACCAGGCGGGGATCGTCCAGTACCGCCAGCGCATCAGCTCCAGCTCCAGGAGTCGGCCACTCCTGTTGGCGATCCAGAGTTCGGTAGCCCTCCACCGGAGACAGGTCGAGCTCGATGGCCGGGAACCGGATCGGATCAGCCAGAGCCACGCTGCCCATCGACGCGTCGCTCGCAGAGTTCAGACCTCTCTCGTCAACACCATCCGTCGGCATACTCACAAATCGGCACGCCAGCGGGTCAACTGAAGACTCAGACGGGTGCAGAACTACCGATCATCCGTCAGACGAATTGGTTGGCTGCCCGGTCAGCTAGTGCATCGTCGGCCGACGGTCACCCGAGCACCCATGAGGCGCAAAGCGCATTGTCCGGGACCAGTCACACCTGTCGGATCAGGTCAGGGCGCGGTCGGAGCCGTAGCCGTGGTCCCAGAGGAATCCGACGAGGAAGACCCAACCAGACGCGCCGCCTGACGTTCGGCCCGAGCCTGCGCTCGAGCCGCAGCCTGGTCCGCTCGGTGCTGTGCGGCAGCGGCTTGTGCATCGAGTCGAGCCTGTGCTGTCGCTTCCTGTGCCGCGGATCTGTTCAGGCCGACTTGCGCCTGCTGGACGGCATCTACCGCTGGAGGCATGCCCCCCGCTGGTTGGGACGTAGACCCGGACCGCCCTGCAGCCCCTGCTCCTGCCGCTAGCGCTGCCGCTGGGCCAGATGCCCCGAAGTGCGAGCCCTGCGCTCGTGCCAGCCCTCGTTGGTATGCAGCCTCAGCACGGGCCATCTGTGCCGCGTTCGCCGTGATCGCTCGTTGCGCCTGGCGATCGGCTCGGGCCTGTGCTTTCGCTGTCGGTGCTGGCTGGGCCGACTGACTGGGGGCCGAGCCGACTGATGCGGGTGGTACCGACCTTGCCGAGATGGCCGTCAACGGCAGCACCACCATGGCGGTAAGCAGCGCCACCGAGCGCACTTGACGCAACCATGCCGGCGGGCCGGACGGGACGGTAGGGCTCGCCCGGTCGAAGCGGCGACGATCCGGCCCCACATAGCCCTGCGAGATGACGAGCGAAGGGTCGTACAAGTCGGCGACCAGGCTCGATGGGAGGACGATCTCCACATCCTCGGGCCGGACGATCACATCGCGTCTGAGGACGGCGATCCCAGAACCGGGCTGCTGCCTCAACGGACCGGGGACTGTTTGGGTTGCACCGGCTGCACCGGCTAGGAGTTCCTCGACGCCCAGACTCGACTCTTGCGAATTGCCGACCATGGCTACTGCTTCGTCAGGTCAGTACTGTTTCTGTAGCCGACAGGCACACTCTGGCGACCCGACTGACCCGACTGACCCGACTGACCCGACTGACCCGACTGACCCGAGCACGCGCTGCCGGTTGACAGACGATCTCATCAGCCCGGACAGTTCAGACGGTCAGACGGTCAGACCCACCGACCGATAGACGTCGGCGGTCGCCCGAGCGGAACGCTCCCATGTGAGTGCCGCGACAGCCTCGAGCCCTTGCCGGGCCAACTCGGTCCGTCGGTCGTCATCACTCAGCAGCGCGTCGAGCGCCACGACAAGACCATCGACATCGCCAGGCACGAACGTGACCGCTCCCGCGCCTACCACCTCGGCGATGGCCGGAACCGATGTCGACACCACGGCCGCCCCACACGCCATCGCCTCCACCGGCGGGAGTCCGAACCCCTCATAGCGCGAGGCGTAGCCCACCACAGTGGCGGCCCCGTATAGAGCCGGCAGGTCTCCGGTCGGCACGTGACCGATCTCGGTGACCGATTCCGGCGCCTGGTGCGCCCACAGTCCGTGACCGGTCACGATCAGGGGAACTCCTACCCGCCCGCATGCATCAGCCAGGGTGCCAAGGTCCTTCCGTGGTTCGATATTCCCGACGTGCAGCACAAACCGTTCCGGTAGGTCGTAGTGGCGGCAAACGCGATCCACTTCTGACGCACCGGCCGGGATCATCTCGGGACTCGGGGCCTCGTGCACCACCACCGCCTCTCGGCCGGTGATGGCCCGGATCCGCTCGGCGGTGAACTCCGACACAGCCACGATCGCATCAGCCCGCTGCAGGGCTGCACGGACCAGCACCCGCTCACCCCTGACCCGAAACCGAGGGAAGGCCCAGGGCACATCGAAGATGGCCATGTCGTGGACGGTGGCGATCCGAAGCCCAGATCTCCGCAGGGGCAGGTCGACGTCGAGCCCGTGGGTGAGGTCGGCGGGTCCGAAGCCGCGCGCTCCGGCCAATGCCCTCCGGACGCCGTGCGACTCGGCCAAGACCAATGGCGTGATGCCGTCAGGCACCAGGGTGCGGCTGAGGGGTCGCACTGCAGCGACCAGTTCGGCATCGACCACTGGGCTCAGCGCCCGAAGAAGCTCGCGGATGTACGTGCTCACGCCACCGCCACGAGGGTCCAATGGAAGGGCGTTGTAGACGATCCGTGGTCGTGCGCTCACCTGCGTGGTGACCAGGAGCAGATCATTGATTGCGCCCTGGCGGCACGGGTCCGGGCGGCAGCGGTTGTGAGGGCTCGGGCTGGGGCGACACACCGACCTGGCGCCGCTCCTGGCCCGACTCCGTCGCAGCCCCAGATCGTCCCGGAGGCAAGGTCGCGGCCCGCCCGCCGCCGCTCAACCCCGTCCCCGAAGCTGCAGCCGTCAGGGCCGCGATCTGCTCCCCATCGGGGTCGGCGTCGGCCATCCCGAGCGATATCCCGGCGATGATGAACGGAGTGATCGACAACGCCCCGATCCAGAATGTGTCGAACAGCCCATCTACGTAGTGGGCCGTCAGCACCACCAGCCCGAGCGTGCCGTAGATACGAGGTAGCCCCGACATGGCTCGCATGGTCACGATGACGAGACCCACGAAGGCCAGCGATCCCACGATCCCGGTGGACGCCAGGTTGTCGACCAGGGAGTTGGGGGGAGGAGTCACCCACAGGTACTGCGGCAAATTGTAGAAGCGCATTCCCAGCCCGAGCCAGGGACTCTGGTGCCACACGTGGATAGCAGAGTCGATCTGCCCCATCCGGATGGCCACCGAGTTGAATTCCGGGTTGTTCTGAAAGGCGAGCACGAAGCTGTAAAAGACCAGCCCGATGGCGGGGACAGCGATGAAGATGACCAGCCTCGATCGGGCCCGCACCTCGGAGTTGAGCAGCAGAGCCAGGCCCAGGGCGAGGACCACCATGATGGCCGACTGCCGCGACTGACACGCCAAGAGGCCCAATAGACAGAGGCCCTCGATCACCCGTGCCTCGACCTTGGGGATCCGGGCCCACGGTGGATTGATCTGGGCGATCACGATGGCCACCCACATGACGGCTCCGATGGCGTTCTTCTGATAATCGCCCCACTGGGCGGGCTGGAAGTGCATCGCCACCGCGTGCTCGAGGGCGGCCAGGGCCAAGATGGCGGCTCCCCACAGGTAGAGGCGGAACGCCTGACGAGCACGTCCGTGATAGGCGATCACCCAACCGACGAGGGTGCTCCCGGCCAGATAGGAGAGGCGGTGGAACCATTCCAAAATATCGCCGCGGAACGGGTGGACCACCACGACGAGGACAAGCACCGCCTCGAACCACACGATTCCCGTCAGGAACCGCTTCAGGTGGATCGCCGTACTCCACTTGATATGAAACAAGCAGACGAATGCTGCCACGAGCACCAAAAGATCGGCCAGACTGAGATTGGTGCCTCCTCCTCCAACTCGTTGGATCAAGATGGACCCGGGCAGCACCACTACAGCGATGAGGATGGGATCGGCCACGAAGATCCCGAAAGCGAAGATCAAGATGGCAAGAGCCAGACCAGCGACGAGGTTGATGCCCACCGCCACCCCAGCCACGCCAGCCACCGCGGCTATCGAGATCCAGACCAATGCCCGCCCGGCAATCGGTTTCCCACTCATCAAGACGCGTCTACGCACCCGACCAGTGGTGGAGTTCGGACTCATCGTGATGGCTCGGAGTGGTTCATGGGGCCTCGGGCGCCTCGGGTGCCTCGCGGAGGTCAACGGTTGAATCGTAGCGGTCGCGGTACGCGCCACGACACCCCTCGGATCGAGTCGAGCAGCACACCCTCGCCTCGGGGCAGCTGCATCTCATGGTCTCCCGTGATCTCAAGGTCTCTCATGATCTCAAGGTCTCTCGTGCTTGTGTCGACACTAGAGACGTACCGCGGAACTCTCTGCGGCCGACAGATGCCGGGGACGGCACCGCGAGCGATGGTCCAGGACGGTGCGATGTGGGAACAACGGCCACACAGATACATGAACGCACTGTCATGACACCTACCCCGAAGGTCGCCAACTCGCTCATCGTCTGCTCACTCGAACCGTGGGGTTCGGTGCGACGACGGATCCGGATACTCGTCGACGAACTCATCGACATGGACCCGGACCTGCACGTGCTCTATGTGGCGCCAGCCATTGATATCCCATTTGAGCTCCGCAAGGGACGGCTGTCAGATCTGTACCTGCCCCGGCACGAACAGGTGCACCCCCGGGTGCACGTGCTGCGTCCACGTAAGTGGCTGCCCCGCTCGCTCGGACCGCTCGCCGGCCGTGCACTCGGCCGTCAGATTTCCCGAGCGGCCCACGATCTCGGTCTCATCGATCCCTTGGTCTGGATCAACGATGCTTCCTACGCCGAGTTTGCGCTCTCGACGGGGTGGCCGACCGTTTACGACATCACCGACGACTGGCTCCTGGCCCAGAACACCCCTCGCCAGTTGGCTCGACTGCGCGCCGACGAGGCCCTCCTGCTCGCCCACAGCGGGGCCGTCGTAGTGTGCTCGCCAGAGTTGGCTCGTACGCGAGGAGAATCCCGGACCGTCGACCTGATCCCGAACGGCGTCGACGTCAACCTGTTCCGGACCCCCCAATCGAGACCGGCAGATCTGCCCGCCGCACCAGTAGCCGTCTATGTCGGTACCCTTCACGGGGACCGTACCGACGTGCCCCTGATCCTGGATCTTGCCGAGGCACGCCCCGACCTCCAGATCGCCTTGGTAGGTACCGATCATCTCGGCAGATCCGATTCTGAACGCTTGGCTGCGGTAGCGACGATCCACTTTCTGGGACCCCAGCCTTACGACCAGGTTCCGGGGTTCATGCAGCACGCTGACATCGTCGTGATCCCACATCTGGTGAACCCGTTCACCGAGAGCCTGGATCCGATCAAAGCGTACGAGTGTCTGGCTGCCGGCCGGCCGACCGTGGCCACTCCGGTCGCCGGGTTCCGTGACCTCGGTCCACCCATCGACGTCTGCGATCGGGACAGATTCGTTGCCGCGGTGGCAGCCCTAGTCGACTCCCCCGCTTCCGCTGACGACCGAGATACTCCTCGCGGCTCGAGTGAGGTCGCCTCATGGCGCCAGCGCGCCGAGGCCATGCTCCAGGTGATGCACCGGGTGCGCACCACTGCGGTAGCGCCGTGAACGCCGTCTCGCTCTTCGTCGGAGCATCAGCACAGTCTGGCCAACAGCACCCGTATCCTTATTCCTGCCCGAACACGCCGAAAGTGAGTACCCGGTGACCTTCAAAGAGATGCTCCACACGCTCTGGAGAAGAAAACTGACCATCTTGATCAGTGCCGTGGTCGCCACCGCCGCGGCATTGGCCTTTGCCAAGGTCTCCGCTCCCACCTACCAATCGACGGCGTTGATCCAGATCAATGCCCCGGCGCAGGCGGCGGCCACCGGATCGTCGTTCACCGTTCCCGACCCGGTGCAAGAGCTCAACAGCACTGCGGTCAAGATTGCCGCGGCCAAGACCATCGGGGCGACAGATCCTTCCGCCTTGGCGAGCCAGGTGACCGGAGCCGTCGACCCCACCACGGGGACCCTGACCGTCACGGGGACCGGCTCCACGCCACAAGAGGCGCA
>Ga0194051_1001949_pt1 | contig 10383 bp, 8 predicted proteins | sample SepL2320m_MetaG_FD_161275 | JGI IMG/M metagenome (GOLD analysis project Ga0194051, IMG submission 161275) | Anoxic zone freshwater microbial communities from boreal shield lake in IISD Experimental Lakes Area, Ontario, Canada - Sep2016-L239-20m | ecosystem: Environmental > Aquatic > Freshwater >...
GACCGTGCTTGGCGTGACTCCGTCGTTAAGGGCTGTGACACCCGTGAACGTGAAGGTTTCGCGGCCGGTAAGACCAAGTGATTCTGCCGTTTGACCAGCTGGGTACTGAAGTGGAAGTACGCCCATGCCGATCAAGTTGGATCGGTGGATTCGTTCGTAAGACTCCGCAATGACGACCTTCACGCCGAGAAGTGCCGTGCCCTTAGCTGCCCAGTCACGTGACGATCCTGACCCGTACTCCTTACCCGCGAGAATGACCAACGACGTCTTGGTGGCTGCATACGACTGAGCAGCATCGTAGATAAAGACTTGAGGTGACTCAGGCTGCGTGAAGTCTCGGGTGTACCCACCCTCAACGTCGTCAAGTAGCTGATTACGTAGGCGAATGTTCGCGAACGTACCGCGGATCATTACTTCGTGGTTGCCGCGCCGAGATCCGTACGAGTTGAAGTCTGCCCGCGCAACGCCATGACCGGCCAAATAGGTGCCGGCGGGACTATCGGCTTTGATAGAGCCGGCCGGGCTTATGTGGTCGGTAGTGACCGAATCCCCCAGTTTGGCTAGGACGCGGGCGCCCGAGATGTCCGTCACCGGGCTTGGAGCTATATCCATCCCGTCGAAGTACGGAGGCTTACGGACGTACGTCGAATCCGCCGCCCAGGCGAACGTCTTACCGGTCGGCGTCGGAAGATCTTGCCATTGCTGATCACCGGCGAATACATCCGCGTACCTAGACGTGAACATATCTGCATCGATACACGCGTTGATCGTCGCTTCAATCTCCGCAGCATCTGGCCAGATGTCGGCCAGGTACACGGCCACGCCGTCTGAATCCACGCCGAGCGGCTCGCGGGTGATGTCGATATCCATCGTTCCAGCGATCGCGTATGCCACGACCAAAGGTGGTGACGCCAGGTAGTTCATCTTGATGTCCGGGTTGATACGACCTTCAAAATTTCGATTACCCGAGAGAACCGCGGCGACGGCCAGATCCTGTGAGTGGACGGCCGCGCTCACCTCCGCAGGTAGTGGGCCCGAGTTGCCAATACAGGTTGTGCAGCCGTAACCGACGAGATCAAAGCCCAACTTCTCAAGGTATGGCGTGAGCCCTGATTTGTCGTAGTAGTCGGTGACAACCTTCGAACCGGGCGCCAGCGTTGTCTTCACCCACGGCTTACGAGTCAAGCCACGTTCAACGGCCTTCTTGGCAAGCAGCCCAGCACCGACCATCACCGATGGGTTCGAGGTGTTTGTGCATGAGGTGATCGCTGCAATCGTCACCGCCCCATGTCCGATGGTGACCTCTTGACCATCAATGGTGAACGTGGCCCTCTTCGTCGGCTCAGCTGAATATGTGGGTAGCGCTTCGGCGAACTTGTTTTTCGCCTCCGAAAGAATGATGCGATCCTGCGGACGCTTTGGTCCGGCGATGGATGGGACCACCGTCGCGAGATCGAGTTCGATCAGTTCCGAATACGTTGGCTCATGCTCCGCGTTATGCCACAGCCCTTGGGCCCGGGCATAAGCCTCCACGAGTGCGATCTGCGCCTCGTCGCGGCCGGTCAAACGCAGATAGCGCAGGGTCTCATCATCGATCGGGAAGATCGCAACTGTCGAACCGTATTCCGGGCTCATGTTGCCGATCGTTGCGCGGTTTGCCAGAGGCACGGCAGACACACCAGCTCCATAAAACTCGACGAACTTACCGACCACACCGTGCTTTCGGAGCATCTCGGTGATCGTCAAGACCAAATCCGTGGCGGTGGCGCCGGCCGGCAGGCTGCCACTGAGTTTGAAACCAACGACCCGAGGAATCAACATTGAAACTGGCTGACCAAGCATGGCGGCTTCTGCCTCGATTCCACCCACGCCCCAGCCAAGAACGCCGAGCCCGTTGACCATGGTCGTGTGGGAGTCCGTGCCAACGCAGGTATCGGGATATGCCTGACCATTGCGCACCATGACAACACGGGCCAACGCTTCGAGGTTGACCTGGTGAACGATGCCAGTGCTCGGCGGAACCACCTTGAACTCGTCGAAAGCCGTCTGACCCCAGCGCAGGAATTGATACCGTTCGCGATTACGTTCGTATTCAAGTTCGACGTTCTGCGTGACGGCTTGCTGGGTGGCGAAGAAGTCAGCGATCACGCTGTGATCGATGACAAGTTCGGCAGGGGCGAGCGGATTGATTTTCGTTGGGTCGCCACCGAGATCGGCCATTGCTTCACGCATCGTTGCCAAATCGACGACACAGGGAACCCCGGTGAAGTCCTGCATGATGACCCGGCCCGGAGTGAATTGGATCTCTTCACTGGGCTCGGCTTGCGGATTCCATGACCCCAAAGCGCGAATCTGATCGGCCGTTACATTCGCCCCGTCTTCGGTGCGAAGCAAGTTTTCTAGCAGCACCTTGTGGGTAAAGGGCAGCCGCTCAGAACCGGCCACAGCATCGAGCCGGAAGATCTCAAAGGACGATCCGGCAACGTCGAGAACTGACTTGGCTCCGAAACTGTCTTTACTCGTCACAGTGTCTCCTCAGAAAGTATCTTGATATCAAGATACTTTATCTTACCGGTTGTTGCGCGCCCCAGCGTAGGGAACCAAAAGCGCCACGGCTTCCATGTGATGGGTCATCGGGAAAAGGTCAAAGCCGCGGACTGAAGCCACATCCCAACCCACTGCCCTGGCGTATCCAATATCTCGGCCGAGAGCCGCCGGATCACATGCCACATAAGCCACTGCCCGGGGCGCGAGATCAAAGATTGACTCGATCACTCGCCGGCCCGCTCCTCCGCGCGGCGGGTCAAGAACGACGATGTCAACGTCCGTCCCCTGCTGGGACGTGAGCCAGGTGTCAACCGCCGATTGATGGATCCGAACCGTCGGCACATCATGTAAATTCCGTCGAGCGTCTGAGCATGCAGTGATCGACACCTCCACAGCATCCACCGTGCCCGTTGGCCCGAGATCTGCCGCCAACAATCCTGCGAACAGCCCAACACCGCTGTATAGATCCAGAAGGCGTTCCCCTTCCTGCGGCTGGAGAACCTCGCGGACATATGTGACGAGAGCCTCAGCCGCACCGGGGTGAACCTGCCAAAAACCGTCCGCAGCAACTCTCCATTCGCGCCCGCCAGCGAGCTCACGAACCCAACCGCGACCGCGCAGTCCGGGCACAGCCACGTCGACGGGTAGTGAACGCGCAGGCGTACCCACATGAGTCGGTTCGGGAATCGCAACTCGATCACCCGTGCTCGCCGCGACCGCAATCACATCGCGACTGTTCGGCCACGCATGATTTTGCACGCCGATTGAGGTGAGTTCCGGTGTCGCTAGTGCACAAACTTCGATCGGAACCACTGTGTGCGAGTGATGACGCCGAAAGCCAACCTGACCCGAATCATCGATCGCGTACCGAACACGCGTACGCCAATTCAAACCCTCATTATCGCCTGCTACTGCAACGACCTCAACCGCTTCGGACAGGGGGCATCCATCGATCGCCTCGACACCACCAAGTCGGGTCAACTGTTCGCGCAGCACCTCCGCCTTCAACTCACGTTGCCGACTCAGTTGTACATGCTGGAAATCGCATCCACCGCAAAGAGAGGCATATTCACACGGTGCCTCGACGCGGTCACTGGAAGGTCGAATGATTCGCACCGCATCGGCCTGCAGATAGCGGCCTTTTGGCCCAAGCCCGGTGATCATCACTTCGACCTGCTCGCCAGGAATCGCATGGCGCACGAAAATCACGCGGCCTTCGTACCTCGCCACGCAGTGACCACCGTGAGCGATGGCTTCGATCTCGACGGTGACCCGATCCCCCACGCCCGTCACGGTGTCGAGTTGGGCCTGTCACCCGGGTTCATGTATTCGCGAGCAACAACCTCTTGTTGGACGGCAGCCGGTGGCTCGCCGCGTCGAACTGCACCAGCACCAACTGATTCAGGCTTGTTTGCAACCAGTTCACTCGATGACAGTTGATACGGGACATTGCAAACGACGACACCGGGTGTGAAGAGAAGCTTTGCCTTGAGTCGCAAGGCGCTCTGGTTATGCAGAAGTTGTTCCCACCATTTACCCACGACGTACTCAGGGATGTAAACAATAACGAGGTCGCGCGGGCTCTCACGATGAAGGCCCTTGACGTAATCGACAATAGGCCGAGTAATTTCGCGGTACGGCGAATCCAAAATCCTCAGTGTTACCGGGATCTCACGCCGTTCCCATTCAGCAACGAGATGCTCCGTGTCCGGTGGGTCGACATTCACGGTGAGTGCTTCAAGGCGATCTGGCCGACTTGCCCGCGCATATGCCAGAGCCCGCATCGTCGGCTTGTGGATCTTGGAAACGAGGACGACCGCGTGCGTTCGCGCCGGTAACGTGACGGTCTCATCTGGCTCGGGCGCCAGTTCGACTCGAACCCGTTCATAGTGCTTATGAACCGTTTGCATCAACCAGTACAGCAGCGGCATCGCAATACACACGATCCACGCGCCCTTAGTGAACTTGGTGATCAGAACAATGAAAAGCACGGAACCTGTCATGACGAAGCCGACGGCATTCGTTGCACGGCTTCGAATCATGCGACGTCTCTCGGCCGCTGAGGGCTCGTTTGGTAGCAGCCGATTCCAGTGTCGAATCATGCCCAGCTGACTCAGCGTGAACGATACGAAAACGCCGACGATGTACAACTGAATCAGGTTAGTTACATTCGCCCGGTAGACGACGATGAGCACGATGGCAACGCTCGCCAGAACGACGATACCGTTCGAAAATGCGAGACGATCACCGCGCGTGTGCAACTGCCGCGGCAGGTAACCGTCACGAGCGAGCACAGAGCCAAGAACGGGGAAGCCATTGAAGGCCGTATTCGCGGCTAGCGCGAGGATCAGTACAGTTGAGAACGAAACGAAAAGGAATCCGAACTGGAAGCTTCCGAAGACCGCGTTCGCTACCTGAGCGATGACGGTTTTTTGTGCTTGGCCGGCAGGCAATCCGACAAGGTCATAATCATGTTCTGTGACATGCACCTGGGTGTAAATCGACAACCACGTAATCATGGCGAACATCGTCATAGCGATAGTGCCAAGCAACAGCAGGGTGGTGGCCGCGTTCTTACTCTTTGGCTTCTTGAATGCCGGAACACCATTAGCGATTGCCTCAACGCCAGTGAGCGCCGTCGTACCTGAAGAGAACGAGCGCGCAAGCAGGAACAGCAAGGCTGCGCCAGCGAACGTATTTTCTGGGGTGATGTGCCATGAGGCACTCTCCGCCCGAAGTACCTCCCCATGCGCGATCCGCCACATCGCATAGAAGGACATTCCGAAGATTCCCATAATGAATCCGTACGTGGGGATGGCAAAAAGTGCACCCGACTCACGCACACCTCGGAGGTTCATCAACGTAATCACAACGATCGCGCCAACGGCCCAGACAACTCGATTATTGCCAACCGTGTCGAAGGCAGAAGCCAGGTTGTCGACAGCCGAGGCGATCGACACCGCGACAGTAAGCGTGTAATCGACAAGCAGTGCACTGGCCACAAACACCCCGGCACGCGCACCGAGGTTCGTCGTCACAACTTCGTAATCGCCACCACCACTAGGGTAGGCATGCACGTTTTGTCGGTATGACGCGACAACCACGCAGTAAATGAAGATAACGAGCAAAGCCACCCACGGCGCGAACTTGTAGAACGCGACGCCGCCAAGCGAGAGAACCAACAGGATTTCTTGGGTCGCATAGGCGTTGGATGACAGCGCATCTGACGCGAAAACGGGTAGCGCGATTTTCTTCGGAAGCAGCGTCTCGCCGAGCTGTTCGCTGGACAAGGCACGCCCGAAAACGAGTTGCTTAGCTTTATCGGTGACAGGTGACACAGTGACTCACTGTACGACTTCACATCACCTCAACCCACACGACACCCCTATTCGCGTGAATTCACCGATGAACGTGTACCGTTCGATCGTGCATGTAGTCATCATGGGATGTGGTCGCGTTGGGACTGAGCTGGCGCAGACGCTCGATGCAGCCGGACACTCGGTCTCCGTCATCGATCAAATTGCTAAGGCTTTCTCCTCCCTCGGTGAGGGATTTAAGGGCCAAACCGTCACCGGTATCGGGTTTGATCGCGACCGTCTGCGAGAGGCCGGCATCGAACGCGCTGATGCATTCGCAGCGGTATCAAGTGGCGATAACTCGAACATCCTCGCTGCCCGAGTGGCGCGCGAAACGTTCGGCGTAGACACCGTCGTGGCTCGCATTTACGATCCACGCCGCGCTGAGGTGTATCAACGGCTGGGTATTCCTACCGTGGCCAGCGTTCCATGGCAGACCGATCAGATTCTGCGCCGCATTCTTCCCGGCCACAACGCCGACGAATGGAGCGACGCTTCGGGGCTCATCACCCTTGCACAATTGCCCGTCTCAACTCACTGGGTAGGCGAGCGATACACCCGCCTCGAGCGTGAATCTGGTGCACGCATTGCGTTCATCACCAGGTTAGGCAAGGGCATGCTGACCAATGTCGACTCGGTCATTCAGGATGGCGACTCTGCTCACGTCGTTCTCACCGATGCTAGCCGCGAGCAGGCCACCACCGTTCTTGCTCAAGGTCCGGAGGTTAACTGATGCGTGTTGCTATTGCCGGGGCTGGCAAAGTCGGCCGCTCCATTGCCCGAGAATTGTTGGTCAACGGCCACCAAGTTCAACTCATCGACCGTGACCCCAGCAAAGCCGGCGCCTTGTCATCGACAGGCGAGGTGCTCAATGTGCTCATCGGGGATGCTTGTGAGATCAGCGTTTTGGACCGGGCCGAATTAGGTTCATGTCAGGTTCTCGTTTCAGCCACGGGAGACGACAAAGTTAACCTTGTCGCCTCGCTCCTAGCTAAAACTGAATACGGCGTTCCGCGAGTCGTCGCGCGCGTGAATCACCCGAAAAATGAATGGATGTTTGACGAGTCGTGGGGTGTAGACGTAGCTGTCTCGACTCCGCGAATGCTGTCGGCCCTCGTCGAAGAGGCTGTTTCAGTCGGAGACCTCGTTCGGCTGTTCACGTTCCGTCAAGGTGATGCGAACCTTGTAGAGATGACCCTCGCGCCAACATCACGAGTAGTTGGGTCGAGGGTCGCAGATCTCAGTTGGCCAGTAGATACGGCCCTCGTGGCAATTCTGCGCGGAAGCCGCGTGATCACACCTTCAAACGATGACACCCTCGAAGCGGGCGATGAATTGATGTTCGTTGCCAACGAGGCCCAAGAGCCTGCCCTGACGAGCATTCTTACCGCCTGACGTCCACCCCGATTGAGGGGCACGAGACTGTCAACATCAGCGCGGCACGATCACGTGTTTGATGAATCAATCTCTGACACGTCCGAAGGTGGAACTGGCGCTTCAAGGCGGGCCTTTTGGATGACTCTGTAGGCCAAGAATGCGGTCAACGCCAATGCCGGCCAACCAAGAATCAATTTGAAAACACCTAAGGCTGCAACATTGCCCGCTAGGTACAGCGGGCCCTCAATGATGATGCGCCCGGCAAACAATCCGACAAACATCCATGTGGCCAGGGCATACGCGCGACGCTGTTCTCGCACGCGCCGCCAGCCGGTGAGATCGCCGGTTGCTCCACCCACTGCATAACCCAGCAATGGATGGCCGACTGCACACGAGATCGCCAGACCAACTGCGTACGCGGCGTTAGTTAACAAACCGGGGAGGTAGAAGTTCTCTGCCTTGCCGGTTCGGGATGCCAACCATGCGGCAAAGGCGACTCCGATGAACCCGCTGAGTACCTGCTGCAGAGACTCGCGTCGCACTAAACGAAGAATCGCAATGATCGCACCTGATGCGACGGCAGCCCAGATCGCTTTAGATAGTTGGTTACCAGTCACAAGGTAGGCCACGACGAATACAGCGCCAGGAAGGCTCGAGTCAATGAGTCCGCGCCAACCACCAACCGCCGATGACATCAACTGCTCGGTCGTGGCGTCGCCACGTTGACCCGTTCCGGCCGGAACACCCTCGAGCACTTCTTCAAGGGAACGGTGATGCGTCGGCCCGGGTTCACCGGCTCCCATACTTGAAGGTTCCGAACTTGGCTCTGGAAATGTCACGTCGGCTTCCACTCAGTCTGTCTGGGCCGCGAGTAATTCGTAGCGTGGATTCATCATCGTCAGTTGGCCCTCACGCATGATCGGACGACCATGGATCACGAGATGACGACCGGGGGTGATACCCGGGATACGTCGACGTCCGAGAAAAACGATGTTGATCTGGCCTGTCCCGTCCCACAGATCTGCTTCAACGACTGGCGCACCTTGCACGGGTCGAAGCGTCACGGACTTCAGCAGGCCATGAAATGTTGACGGTTGGCCAACAACGCAATCCCGGATGGGACGCGCATCATGGTCCACAACTTCAGACTGCAGCCGGTCAGCATCCATCTCGATCGATGGGCGCAGAATGCGATTCCACCATCGCGGTTCTGAAGTCGAATTCGTCGTCACAACGCAAGGCTATCCGTAAGCACCTGCGAACCACCGCATGCACTGGCCCATAAGGACCCATCACCGGATTTCAGTGATCTCCGGGCCACGCTCGGGTAACGGCAGAGACGTACGCGACGGCGGCTCGGGATCCGCTGACGTCCCCTCGACGACACCGGCGGGCACCTCCTCAGGAAAGCTCAACGGGAGTGGATCACCGGGTGCCATCGGCTCAGCGCCTCGCACCACCACGGTCGAACGCAAGACAGCCTCGAGTCCGGGGGCCACCTCATGGCCGCCTGCTTCACCACTAATCACGGCTCGCACAAACCAGCGCGGGCCATCGATCCCAAGGAAGCGCACTGGTTGCTCAACAACAGACCCGTCAGGTGTTGTCACCGAAACAGTTGAGCGCAGTTCGACCCCAAATGATCCGACCACCTCTTCGACGGTTCCAGCGGCGCTGAGCCCCACGTGCATCTCACCGCGTACCTCGTCCCAGATTCCGTCGATGCGAGGGGCTGCGAAAGGCATGATCTGCATCGCCGATGAGCCGTCAATCACCGTTACCGCGACCACGGCCTCGGATGCTTGATCTACTTCGAGGCGGATCTCCATACCCTCGGCACCTGGTACTAGCAGGCTGCCGAGATCCAGACGCGTGACCCCGTCGTTGGGCATGACACCTGAATCGATGGGCCCAAGGACCTTGACGTCATTGGGCGTAACCCCGCCGTCGTTGAGGCTCGTGCCTTCTTCGGCATTGATGTCTTCGGCAGACGTTCGGCCACGGCGTCGGAACACTGGTTACTCCTCGATGGAATCGAATATCTCCAGTCTACGCGGTTGGACATTCACTTCCCGCATACAGGACGAGTGATAACGGCAGAGCGTTTGAACCGCGAGAACGTTGAGCGTCGTCGGCCTCGTGAGACGACGTTTTACTGTCCCGTTGAGCCGAATCCGCCAGCTCCACGGTCGGTACCCGGTAGCGATTCCACTTCGTGAAGGACTGCATACTCCACTCGCTGAATCACCAACTGCGCAATCCGATCTCCGCGAGTCAGCACTACTGGCTCACGTGGATCAAGATTGATGAGCGACACCGCGATTTCACCACGGTAACCGGCATCGATTGTTCCCGGCGCATTCACAAGTGACACCCCATACTTCACGGCCAAACCGGAACGCGGATGCAGGAATGCTGCATAGCCAGACGGCAGAGCAATGGCAATTCCTGTGGGCAGCAATACCCTTTCCCCTGGCGGCACGATGGCATCGATCGACGTCACCACATCAAGTCCCGCATCACCAGGGTGTGCATAGGAAGGCAGTGGCAGGTCCGAGTCGACCCGCACGATCAGCACGTCAACCGCGTTTTCCGCACGCGTCATGGGTTTACCTCGAGATTTTCTAAGCTGCCACGAACTTCACGATCTTCCTGTGCCCTGATGATGTCTTCGCGACGACCATTTTGAGTAAAGTGCTCAATCGGCACCTGGATGAACAGAGCCGCTGCGCTCACGGCGATCGGCCCATCAGGAGCGTTGAGTCGCCCCACCGCACGAGTGAACACCTTGCGCCCTTTCACTCCCAGAACTTCCGAGCGAATATGCAACGTTGCACCCACCGGAACGGGGCGCCGGAAATCCACCTCGAGGCGTCCCGTCACTGCCGGCGAGGACAGTAGCCAGTTGAGTGCTCCGAGCGCATCATCGATTGCCGTACTCAAGATTCCGCCATGAGCCAAGCCCGGCGCACCCTGATGCATCTCAGTGACGGTAAAACTGGCCGATAGGGCAAGTCCTTCTTCTGCCACTGCCACCAAATGAAGCCCCGTCGAATGATCCGGACCGCATCCATAACAGCGCGAGTAATGGCTGGGAATCATC